>Ga0209697_10009784_pt1 | contig 10526 bp, 4 predicted proteins | sample AliMusrvi5mmetaG_FD_184115 | JGI IMG/M metagenome (GOLD analysis project Ga0209697, IMG submission 184115) | Freshwater lake bacterial and archeal communities from Alinen Mustajarvi, Finland, to study Microbial Dark Matter (Phase II) - Alinen... | ecosystem: Environmental > Aquatic > Freshwater... | reverse complement strand
GATCAACCACCACGCGATAGACGCCATAGGGCAAATTGCAAAACATATACTGCCCCCGGAGTCCGGCGATCGTCGCGGTCATCATTTCGTCCACAAAAATCGCAATATTATTTTCGATCCGATAGAGCCGGACCCGCACATTGTTCAATCCGCGGGTCGCTAGATTTTCGTCCGGCAGTCCATTTAAATTGTCGTCCACCCAGACCGTGTCCCCGATACAGGTCCATTGCGAGGAAAAGGTCGCCTGATTGGTTTGAATCGGCGCGGGCGGCTGATTGGTGGCGGTGATCGGCGCCATGATCACCCGATTGGTGTGGATCAGGCCAAAGGTGTTATTGGCGATGAAGCGAACCAGCAGCGTGGTCGTCACCCCGGGATTTAACGGCCCGACGTTCGACCAGATCAACACCCCGTCGTTCACGTTATCATCCGGCATCGGCGTTGCATTGGTATACGTCAGGTAAACCGTTTCATACCGATCCGTCACCGGAACCGTGACCAACGGTACATCTCCCGTATTGGAGATGCGGATGCCAAAGGTTATCGGCTCCCCGACAATCACCACCCCGTTGCTCGGAGAAATCAGGGTCTTGGTCACCGAAAAACCGACCCGGCTGATCGCATACGTTGCCAGGGCACTCTGGGAAGGAACCGGCGGCGTGGTCAGCGCAGCCACCAGGAGGTTGGTATGATCGATACCCGCTGTACTCTGAAGGGCGGTGAAGTTCACCACCACCGACGTGCTCGCACCCGGCGCCAATGGCCCAATATTGGCCCAGTTCAAAAGGCCATCATTTGTTGGATCATCGGGGTTACGCGTGGCCGTGTCGAATCTCAGGTAGGCCATCTCATAGGTGTCGGACAACGGTACGGTGGTCAGGGTGACATCACCGGAATTTCGCACCGTCAACTCGAAGGTCACGGGTTCGCCCACCTGGGCGGCACGCGCGACGGGACCTGTCCGCCGTTTAGTCAATACATAGCCGGGTGATGACGCCATTAGTACCACGGCATCATCGGTAAAGGTCACCGGGTTACCCAACGGACTAAACCCACTGGCTGTCGCACGATTGGTCAGATCCCCATTAATGGTGCGATTCACGGCGATCGTTACCGCCTGCCCGATCGCCAGTGTGCCGAGATTGGTATTCAGTGCGGGACTGATCAAGTTGTCAACCACCGTCACATTGGTCAGCGCCACGTCTCCGGTGTTTCGCACCACAAAGGAATAGGTCACTGTCGCTCCGTTTGTACCCGTAACCTGTTCTACGCCCGGTATGGCGCCATTCGTCGATACGGTCTTGGCGAGTGAAATGGCCGGCGCGATTACCGCGACGATGGCACTATCGGTATCCATGACATTGGTCGCGCCGCCGATGGCGACGCCGCTACTGAAGGAAGGGGTTCCTACGACCGTTCCGATATTGGTCACACCGGCGGTCATCGCCAGATGGGTGGCCGTCAGGAACTGGATCGCGCCGGGGGCCATGATGCCGGGCACGGTCCCGACTCCTCCGAGCACATTGTCCGTCACCGTCACGCCGCTTAAATAGGTGTTGCCCAGATTGCGGATTTCATAGGTGTAAATAACATCGGTGTTGATAAGGATAGACCAGATATCGCCATCCGCGGCACTCCCGGCCGTCTTGATAATTTGGATCTGCGGTTCGGCCGCGAATAGACCGGCATCCAGCGTCTCGTTATTTTGACCGTAATTAATCGCAAAAGGGGCGGTCAGGCCGGTGATCAAATCGGCATCACTATCCACCGCGTCATTCGTTCCCTGATCCCGTAAGGTAAAGTAATATCCCGCGGGGGGCGTGAAACCCACGAGGTAGTTCGCCGGCGGCAGGTTTGTAAATTGGTAGTACCCGTTTAGACCCGTCAAGGTCGTGGCAATCGGGTTCGAGGCCCCATCGTACAAGGTGACCCATACGTTGGTCAGCCCCGGCTCACCCAAATCCTGCAATCCGTTGACATTCGTGTCCTGCCAGACAAAGTCGCCGAGGTTGCTGGGATTGTCCAGGATGTTGTTGTCCAAAGTAACGGCGGCATTTCGGGCCAAAGCCCGGCCGTGTAACGTGGCCGAAGTTTCCAGGGTGATGGCGGTCAGGGCGATGATCGTACCGCTAAAGTTAGCGCCGGTTCGAAGGGTTGCCGAGGAGCCGACCTGCCAGAATACATTGCGAGCCTGCGCTCCATTGGCGAGGACCACGGTACTCCCGCTTTCGGCGATGAGGGTTGAGGCCACCTGGAAAATCCAGACGGCGTTCGGATCGCCTTGCGCGTCGAGCGTCAGCGTCCCGGTCAGCCCCATTGAATCGGGCGAACTGTCGGTTTTGTAAAGACCGGGCGCAAGAGTCAGGCCCCCCAAGGCTCCGCCGGCCACCACAATGGGATTGGTACGCCCGGCGGCATCGTTATATGCCGTGACCAAATCGAGTTTGGCCTGTTGGGTAACCGCATCGCCGGCGTGGTTCACTCCGTTCAAGGTGAGATTCCCAAGGCCCGTAATCGAGGGCGTTGGAAAGGTCCCGATATCACCGGTAATCGTGGTGGGCCCGGTGATCGTAATCCCGGCTCCGGCCAGTACCGCAAAGGATTGCGCCGTTCCGAGTTCCACAACGGCCTGAGTTTGCGCCCCGGCCTCCCATTGCGTCAGCAGCACGGCGACGGCAACGAAAAATCCCATCCGAAAAAGTTTTGAGACACAGGGTTTGAAGTCTAGCGGTTGATATTTTGTCATGATGATCTCCTATAGGAAGATTTACAAAATACAGGTTTGCTAACAATGGGGTGAAACCCTACTGTGGAATGTCTGAAGTCAGGAAGCCGTTTTTATCCCAAAGATCCTTCAACGTGTTGAGTTGGAGCCGGGGTGAGAGCACCCCGGCGCATCTGCGATTCGGAGCAGTGATCGCGTGAATCCAAGTAAGTCGGGCATTCCTGCCCGACTCCGGGGAGAGCGGGGAAGTGTCAGGCAAGAATGCCTGACCTACATAGGAGCCGGTTGCGAAGTGTACCGAATCGCAGATGCACCCGGGCACCCCGGCTCCACAATATCAATTTGATGCGGAACTTTTCTGCCGCAGTACTAGCCCCAAATTCCCGGCCCTTCACGGCGTTACGAATCCCCCCTGCCGAACCACTTCCCGCCCCGTATTGGACAGTGCAAAAAGAATAAAATCCCCGGCTTTGGCCGGAGGAACTTCCCGCGTCACCATCAGGATCGGATGGGCCAATGGATACTGTCGGGCCGCAATCCGATCATCCGAGCATCGTTCTCCATCAATGCTCACCGACCGCACCCGCGCGGTCAAGGAACCCCGGCTGATGTAGCCGATGGCGTGGACGTCATTGGCCACCATTTCGCGAACCGCTCCGCTGGAATCGGCGATCACCACATTGCCTTCAGACTCGCCCAGGCCCAGGCGTTCTTCAAAAATAGACCGGGTGCCGGATCCCTGCTCGCGCAATATCCGGTTGATCGCATGATCGCGCCCCCCCACTTCCGCCCAATTATTGATCCGCCCGGCGAAAATATCGCGCACTTGCGCGGCAGTAAGTCCGATCACAGGATTGTCCGGATGAACAACCACCGCAATGGCATCCCAGGCGACCACCGTGCCAACCAATCCCGTCGGCATCCCGTTTCTACCACTGGAATCGATCGTCCCGATGTCCGCCGTGCCGGCGAGAACCGCCTCGCGGCCGGCCGCAGATCCGATGTCCTGAACCGATACCGTGACTTCCGGATGGGCCTCAGAATAGCGATTGGCCAATTCCACCGCGGTGGTATGAAAAGCCGTCGAGCCCGCCACGGTCAGGATGTGCTGTTTTCCGCCACATCCGCTTCCCAACCCGACCAGGATCAACCCCAGACTGAGACTCATCCAAATTAGTTGGCGCAGATGAAGTCGCATGACAGATACTCCCCTCCGGTCTTTAGAAATCGACTCCGTAAAGTCATCGGCGGTTAAACTCCCGTTGCGGAACGCCCCGCCAGAGCCTGACGCAGGACTTTGGCCAATTCGGCCAGTTTGTAGGGCTTCTGAATATAGCCCGCCAAGCCCTCATCCAGCAAGGCCTGGATCTGGGCATCCAGACGCAATCCGGAAAATAACACCACACACGCCCGGGGATCATACGCCCGCAACGCCCGGAAACAGGCCTGTCCATCCATTCCGGGCATCGACATGTCCACCAACGCCAGATCAATACCACCTTGGGCGGCGCGATACACGTTCAACCCCTCCGCGGCGGAGGACGCCGTGACCGCCGTATAGCCCAATTCCAGCAGAAGCCGGGAGGAAAGCGTCCGTATCATCTCGTCGTCATCGATCACTAAAACCCGCCCCTGTCCCCGGGGAGCCGCCGCTTCCAGCCCCTCGACCGCCGGCAAGGTTGAGACTGGAGTCGCCGGCAGGGGGAGATAAATGCGGAAGGTGGTGCCCTTCCCCTCCCCGCTTTCCAATTGGATAAAACCCCCGTGATTTTTGATGATGGAATACACCATGGCCAAGCCCATGCCGGTCCCCTTGCCGGCCTCCTTGGTGGTGAAAAACGGCTCAAAAATACGCTGTTGAATTTCCCGGGGAATTCCAAGGCCGCTATCCGTCAGGGCAAACATAAGATAGCGTCCCGGTTGAGTCTCCGGTTGGCGTCGGACAAACGCCTCATCCAATTGCTTTATTTCCGTCGAAAAGGTCAATTCGCCGCCGTGGGGCATGGCGTCCCGCGCGTTAACGGTCAGATTCAGCACCACCTGCTGTAATTGCGAAGGATCTCCCTGGATACTGGAGTACGGCGCCTGCAACCGCTGGATGATGCGGATGTTTTGATCGAAGGTACGGGTCAACAAGGCGATCACTTCGCGAATCACCGCATGGAAATCGACCGGGATATTCTGTTGTTTGCCCTGGCGTGCAAAACCCAGCAATTGCTTGGTCAACTCGGCCGCACGTTCGGCCGCTTTTTCGATGGTCTCGCCCGCCAGGTGCACCGAGCTCCCGGGTTCGGTCTGGCGGAGAACCAGATGCGCATATCCCAGGATCCCCGTCAGGATATTGTTGAAATCATGAGCCACGCCACCGGCCAGGGTGCCAATGGCTTCCATCTTCTGTGAGCGGATCAACTGCTGTTCGGCTTTCTGCCGGTCGGTGATATCTGTGGAAATGCCGGTCGTCCCGCTCACCTGGCCATCCGCCGTCTGGATCGGGGTGAAAAAGGTTTCGAAGATCCGGTCGCGTATCTCGTGCGTACCGGCAAAAGCCGCCCCGTCCAGCGCCCGGCGGACATCGCTCAGAAACCGCGGCGCATCCCAGAAATAATCGAAGACGTTTCGCCCCACCAACTCGTCCGCCTTTAAGTTTAACAAGGACAATCCTTTGCCGTCGGAAAGGGTGAAAACACCCTCGGAATCGGTGGCAAACAGAATGATCGGGGCTCCGGAGACAACTCTCCGCAACCGTTCCTCGCTGGCCTGCAGCGCATCCAGGGCCTGTTTGTGCTCGGTCGTATTGCGTCCAATCCCCACCAGCCCGATAATGTGGCCATCCTGCCCCCGCAACGGAAATTTACTGGTTATGAACCATAAATTTTCACCGGATGCCGTGCGGACCATTTCTTCGCGATGGATCAGCGGCTGTCCGGTCCGGAGCACCGCTTGTTCATCCCGTGCATAGCGTTCCACCAACTCCGGCGGGAAGAAATCGGCATCGGTCCGGCCAATCAAATAGATCGGTTTCTCCACCCCCAACAATTGCGCGACGGCCTGGTTCCCGGCTAGAAAACGACCGTTGGTGTCTTTGATGTAAATCAGATCGGGTAGATTGTCGATTAAGGTGCGCAGCAGGTTGCGTTCATCGCGCAAATGGCCTTCTGTTGCCTTCCGGTTGCTGATATCCCGGACGAACGCGCAGAGGAATTCACGGCCGTTATATTCCAAATAATTGGAAGTTACCTCCACTGGAAAGACGCGACCCGTATGAGACTGGTATTCCGATTCCAGGCTGACCGCCGTTTGCTGTCTCAGTTTTTCCCAAAGCTCCTTCAAATTCGCCGGAGTGACCCTCAGGTCAAAATCGAATACCGACCGTTGCAACAGTTCTTCCACCGGATAATCGAGCTCCTGGCATGCGGCGGCATTCGCATACGTCACCCGCCCCTGCGCATCCATCCAAATGACGCCCATTGCGGCATGATCGACCGCGAATTGGGTGAATTCCAGTCGTTTTTCGCTTTCCTTGAGCGATTTCTCAACCCGTTTGTTCCAAACAATCGTCCACCCCAAGATCGCCACCAGACCCAGAAGAATCGCAATCACTCCCGCAACGGCCCAGACCAAATCATGGTAAGTGGCATAAAACGAGAAGGGCCGATTGATGACCACCAGATCCCGGGTGAGCCATTTATCATTCAGACCCCATCGCTGGAATTCGGGATAATCCACCACGAAACGCGCAAAATGATTGCGCTGGACGGGCAGGCTCTCCGGATCTTCACCTCCCAGAATCCGCAAGGCCAACGCTGCCGCCGCCATTCCCTGCCGTCGGCCGCTGTAAAGGTCTCCCCCCACCGCACCCGTTCCCAAGGTCGGGGAACAAATATGATAAATCGGAACATCCGCAAACCGGCGGATGAATTGCACCTGCCGATCAATCTCCGTTTTTTCAAGGGGGCTGTTCCGCAAGGCGTTCACCAGGAATACCAGTTCCGGTTCCGGTTTGAAATCCGGGTGCCCCACCGCCGCTTCGAATTCCGGATACGACATCAAAGTAAAGTCAACCGCCCTCGCCTTGGATGCCGGATTCATCAGATCCGACCTGAAGACGGCGGCATCGGGAAGCGAGAGGGGATCGAAAATCACCAACGCTCGTTGGAACCGGGGATGAAAACGTCGGATGACTTTCAGGGCCGAAGTCGGATCCCGCGTTTCGATCACGCCGGTGATTTTTCGTTGCCCTTTCAAAAAAGCAGGTAATTCCCCCTGTAATCCGGAAAAGACGATAGCCGCCTCGGGAAATAAATCCTTGCGGAATTCAACCGCAAATTTCAAGGCCGGTTCATCGGTCGTCAGAACCACGGCCACCGCTTCCCGGGCATATTTAACCCGTAACAAACCCAATAGTTGTTCTCGATTTACGGGATCGTCGTGTCGCAACAAATCAAGGTATTCCAGGCGGGTTTCCGTCGGCGGGTCCACGGAGTCGAGGACCAATCGAATTCCCTCAGCCTGGTCATCCGTCCACCAATAACCCGAATGATAGGAATGAAGAACCAGGAGGGTCCCGGCGGCCTGGAGGGAATCAACCGACAACCAGCCCAGCCCCACAGCCAATAGTCCGGCGAAAAGGGACTTGAAACCGCGTTTCCAATCGCCGGTGGTGGGGAATAATATGTCCATAAACAGCCGATTATTTAACGTTTAATCCGGGCAAATGCAACCCCCATATTATTGTGCGCAACCTCACGACATGGACTTTCCTTTTATCTATGAATGAGGGCCGGTTTTAGAGGGGAACACATTTATAGTAGACAGTTTGCCCATTTTTTGTTGTTATACGCTGGATGAAAACTACTTCTCCACCATCCGTCCGGCGTGCGGTGCCTACGCATGCGAACGATAAGTCATTGGTCGTTCGCGTTATTCAACAAAAGGAGACCGCCCGATTCGACGCTCTGATGGGCGAGTTTCATTATCTGGGCCAGAGCCGTGCGGTGGGCGACACCCTGCGGATGGTGGCGCAGAAGGGTGACGAATGGCTGGGTTTATTGATGTGGGGTTCGGCGGCCTACCGTCTTAAAGACCGGGATCTGTATATCGGCTGGACGCCCACCCAGCGGGCACAGCGTCAGAAGTTGATCGTACAGAACCGTCGATTCTTGTTGTTGAGCGAGCGCGGCAAACATCCCAATCTGGCGTCTCAGATTCTCGGAACGGCGGTGCGTCATTTGCCCGGCCTCTGGTTCGAGAGTTTCGGCTATCAACCTTTACTCGCCGAAACCTTTACCGATATCGAGAGTTATGCGGGCACCTGCTACAAAGCGGCGGGCTGGATCCCCTTGGGGTTGACCCAAGGGTTTTCGCGCCATCGCGCCGATTTCTACGTTCCCAATGATCGCCCCAAGAAACTATGGGTCCGCGAGTTGTGTTCCCACGCAACGCAGCTCTTACGCGCTCCCGATCTTCCCGTCGCCTGCCGGAAAGGGGCTCACAGCGATGCGGACGGCGTACTGCCGCTCACTTTGGGTCAGCTCGAATCTCTACACTCGACCCTCTGCCATATCCCGGATCCGCGGGCTTCCAACCGGGGTTTTCACATCGGTGCGGTCCTCTCCATCGTAGCCATGGCGATCTTCAGCGGGCATCGCAGCATCGCGGCCATTGTGCGGTTTGCCGACCGACTCCACCATAACCAGCGCGTGGCTCTGGGGCTGCCTCGTTTTCGGGGCGGCCGGTATCGTAAAACCCCGAAATACAAGGTGTTTTACAACCTGTTGGCCAAGATCGAGGTTAACCGCTTGGCCGAACACTTGAGCGCGTGGTTGATTCAACATCGCGGCACCTTGCCGGTCGCGCTGGCGCTGGATGGCAAATTCATCCGCGATATCGTCGGCCTGGTCTGCCTGGCCGAGCACGATACCGGAGTGCCTCACGCCATGCGCAAGACCAGCCAGAAGGAGGGCGACGGCGCGGATTGCGAGTTGAAGGCGGCCCAAAGCCTGATTGAACAACACCCCGACCTGTCCCACGCCATCATCACCGCAGATGCGCTCCATTGTCAGGATCGTACCGCACAGGAGATCGTCGCCCGGGGCGGTGAATTCATTATTCAGGTTAAGGGTAACCAGAAAGGAGTCCACGAAAAGGCCATCGCTATAACCGAGACGCTCCCCCCCCTTTTGCCCAGATAGAAAAAGCTCATGCCCGAATCGACTCGCGATCTATTTCGCTCGCCTCCGTAGATCCGCTCGAGGTCGATTTCCCACATGTCCAAACGGTCATCCGGGTTACCCGCGACTCAACCGCTTTCAAAAAACCCGAAGACCGAACTCCCGGTTATTATCTCTGTTCTGAGCCCCTCGATCGCCATACTCCCGAACAGTGGTTGAACCTTATCCGGGGGCATTGGGGCGGCATCGAAATCCGGAATCACTGGCGTAAAGACGCCTGCCTCTTCGAGGACAAAACCCGCAGCCGCAACCCCCATATCGTGGCCTCGCTCGCCCTGCTTCGCAACTGCCTGCTCCTCTTCCTCGATACGGACTCAGAATCTCACAATATCAATGCTTTTACCGAGGCCATCGCCGCTAATTCATACCAGGCTTCCCGCCTGATTATGCGGAATTCCTAATGCCAAAAGGAAAGACCATGAACCTCACGAAAACATTGAATGATGGGCCGAAATAGGATAAATTTATCCCGGTTGAACGGTTATTACCCATGAAAATATCGTCCTCAGGCATTGCGGCAGGAATTGTCACCGGCTTATTGCTGGCGGCACTGGTTATTGCAGGCCGTCTGCTCTGGGAATCCGTTCGGGAACCGGCACCCCCCTCGCTCAATTTGGACGGAAACGCACCGTCTCTGGCCGCTCCCGCCGTCATCGGCCATGTTGTGGCCCTTGCCGACCAGGCCACCGCCACCACCCCCGCCGGCGTTACCCGCACCCTCAGCCTTAAGTCCTCCATTTATCCCAACGATAAAATCAAAACGGCCCAAGGCGCCAAACTGCAAATCCTTTTCGCTGACAATTCCATCGTCGTTGAGGGTGAAAACAGCGAAATGATCATCGACGCCTATCTCTATCAACCGGGCGATAAAACTTCCCTCTGTTCTCTCCGTTTCGTTTCCGGCCTCTTCCGCGCCATCACCGGAAACATCACCGATCTCAATCCCGAACGGTTCAAGGTTGAAACCCGTCTGGCCACCATCGGGATCCGCGGTTGCGAACTCGCCTTCCGCCTTGAGCCCGGCAGTGAAACCGTTTATATCCTCGAATTGCCTAACAACCGGTCAATCCACATCGAATCGCACAAACATCTTCCGTCCGGCGCCCTTAATCTCAAGGAAGCCCTGCAGGTGCTGGAAATTCGCGATCAAGGGACCGCCATTGAAATCAGCGAATCCGGGCTGATGTCCACCCATCACATCTCACTCGAAGAAGCCCGCCGGATCGTTAGCGCAACGACGCCGTTCCCGCCTGTATTCCAAAAAGGGGAGGGTCGTCGGCCCCTTTCCAATCCCAACCTTCCCGGCGACTCCGCTCCCTTCGACAAACCTGAAACCCCGCCAACCGTTCCAACAGATACCGAAAAACAAAATCATGCCGCGGATCGCACCTGGAAGGTTCCTTATGGAGAAAATCTGAAACTCGAATCCTTCTCGTTTCAATCGCTTCGGTCCGATTCCCCGTCAGCCGAATTCCCCATCAGTCAAAATGCGCCGTATTTTCACCAAATGCCCACTTATGCCGCCCACGCCCCGGATAGCGGCATCCTTCCCGATCCCTTCACACAAGATC
>Ga0209697_10009781_pt1 | contig 10532 bp, 11 predicted proteins | sample AliMusrvi5mmetaG_FD_184115 | JGI IMG/M metagenome (GOLD analysis project Ga0209697, IMG submission 184115) | Freshwater lake bacterial and archeal communities from Alinen Mustajarvi, Finland, to study Microbial Dark Matter (Phase II) - Alinen... | ecosystem: Environmental > Aquatic > Freshwater... | reverse complement strand
GTTTCTATTGCGTCACGTTCTGCTTGCACTGCGATTTCTTGCGATAAGTCCGCACTTCCATGAGACATACCGAACGTACTATCACGCACCAAGAAAGCTTGGTAACTATTGCCGATATCGGCAAACGCACTTTGTGCGGTCTTTTGCAAATCGGCGGGGATTCGCTGTAAGCTCTCTTTAATAGTGTCGGTGATCGCCATAGAGTCGCACGGGTCGGGGATTTTTTTAAAATAGTAACATCGTTACGGGGTTCTTGTCCTTCCCTTTTTTTGGTTAGCGTTCGTAGGTCGGTGGCTCATGGTCTTGGATAAACTCCCGCCATTTTTGGGTAAGCCCGTCTCGTAGTTTTGTCATAATTTCCCCGACATGTTCCACCCAAGACACGGCAAGTCCTTTATGTGTAATTTCGCCTTGTTCTCTGATTTGCTCGGCATGGGCAAGGGTGGCGGGATCGTCAAATGCACTTTGTACGTTTTGGTTTTGCTCTGTCGACGGGTCTGAATTCGATTCGGTGGGTTGTGCTGTTTGTTCTTCGATTTCTAAAATTTGTTTGTCGAGTTCTTCCCGCTCTTGGGTTAAGGCGTTTATGGTCTCGTTGGTTTCTTTAATTTCTCGGTTGCGGTCGCCCGTCTTGCTCTTATCGCCTTTTTTTTCTCGGGCTATTTCTTCCAAACTGAGCCGCTCGGTCGGTATTTGTTCAAGTCCTCGGTCTTTATGGCTGCGGTGGTCTACTCGTTCATCGCTGCCCGTTTTTTCTAAAGCGGCGTTAATCAGATCGGCGGCAACTTCTCGAATATGGCGGACTTCGAGCCTCCCCGTTTTGATGTCGTCTAGTTCTCTGGTTTTTTTACCTAAGCCGTCGGCTTCCATGCGGCGGGTAGTTAATAAAATATGGGCGTGGTGGTTACGGTCGTCGCCGTTTTTGGACGGCTCATGTATAGCAACCATTGCCGCCACGCCGTAACGTTCGACTAGGTGGACGGTAAAATCACGGGCGATTTGTTCCCGTTCTTCTGCTCCTACGCCCGACGGTAGGGCTAGGACGATTTCTCTAGCCGTCTGGCTGTTGCTGCGTTTCTCGGCGGCTTCGGCTTCGTTCCACAATTTTTGAACATCATTTGCCCAAGCTGGGGCATGTTCTGGGGCGATAATGAACGATGCTTCAACGCCTTGCCGTCGTGTGTAATCGTGGGTTAGTTGGGTTCGTTCGTCGTGCAACTTTTCGCCCGTGCGGTATGCCGCCGCTGCAATCGCAGAACGTCCAGCCGAACGGCTGACGGGCTTAACGCTGCAATGATACCAGCTAGCGGTTACTGTCATAATAATATGGGCTTTTTGTTTTGCCGTGTCTAGGTTAATGAACGCTAAGCGGGGGGATTGTAAAGGGGGAGGCACTGCCGCATTTACGGGGGTTAAGGGGGAACGCCCTTACTCACGCAAACGTAGTTTGCATAAGTGAGCCATTCTGTCTTATTTTTGCTTTGGCTTGCCTTCCTTGCTTCGCCTAGTTTACCCTATATTGACGCTAGCACCAAAGCGGCAAGCATGATACAAGATTACAGAAAATCGGGGGTTAATGATGACGGGTAACGAAAAACTGGCAAAGCTGATTGAACAACGCAAGGCGTTGGACGCACAAATTAAGCTTGAGCAAAACAGGGAGAACGAAAAGAAGAAAAAGGACGACACCAGAAGGAAGATTTTAGCGGGTGCGGCGGTGCTGGACGAAGCCGCCAAACACCCAAAATTTAAGGCGGAGCTTGAAAGCTTGCTCGGTCGGTTCTTGAAGCGAACCGACGAGCGGGCTTTGTTCGGCTTGCCGCCCTTGCCTGTTCCGTCAACGGTGGACGGCGGGGCGGGAGTAATCCAGACAAGCGAAGAAAAGCCAGCAAGCGAAAAGTGAAGATTTACAAAGCGTTCGCTTCGCTCACCAATTATTTTTATATGCGTTTGATTTAATTGATTTTATTTTAAGAAAGGCGGGGCTTCATCGCCGCCCCGCTCCCCGCTAGGATATTTTAAGCCGAAATGATTGGGGAAGTATTAGCCACCATTAAGCGGAAAATATCAACGTCACGCCGTCAAATTTGCTTATAGAGGCTAGAAAAACGGTTTTGGCTAGTTCTCTATAGCTAATCCTTTAAATGCTCTTAAAACGAATTTAAAACGTTTTTTTAATTGTCAGCTTTTACTAGTTACGCTTTTTGTTTTTTTATCAGTTCGGATTATATATCCTCGGGGGTTTGGGGGCAGACAGTCCCCAATTTTTGAAAAGTTTGTGAGCGGAGCGAACGCATTTTTGTCTAAATTCGGTTTATCCACAAAATCGGGGTTATTAACTACAGGATATAAGGATTTTATATTATAGGAAGGGGGGAGCGTTTCACCGTCCTAAAGGGGAGCGTTTCACCGTCCGAATTTTTCTAAATTTTGCAAACGGGGAGCGTTTCACCGTCCTACAAGGTGGCTAATTATCTGATGTTTCGTTTTAATGGGGAGTATTTCACCGTCCTAAAGGATAGGGGGGAGCGTTTCACCGTTGATAACTTCGTCAACTAACAGGGTTATTCACAATTTCTTCAATTACTAGTAAGTTGCTAGGTACAATGCAAATTCCCCCGCTTTCTTCGTTTATGTGTATTGTTGGGGCAACAGTCCGAACTTTTCGTAACGCTTGTTTAAAATTTTTCTTAAAATCTTTAATATCACTGTAACTCGTCCCCATTTGTTCAAGCAGTGAAGCCCACGGGATAAAGTGCGATTTTCCGCTTTTATGGGCTTTGAAAGCTTCGTAACAAAGTAAGATATAAATATCTACTGCAAGCGGTGATTGTTTTAAAGCCACTGCTGCACGAAAGTCTAAAGGCACGGGGGTTGCCGTGATTGCTTCAAAAAAATCTTCGCCTAATTCAAGCCAGCTTGAAAAAAGATTGCCTTGATGAGGATTTTTTATATCCCACCATAATTCGCCTTTTCTCGATACTTCCATATTTAGCCACCTTCTGCCAGTCGTTCCGTTTTCGTCGATCAACTTTTCGTTAAAGGTGAAATGAGCATTTAATAATTTTTTCATTTGTTCAACCAACCGTTTAGCGTCTCCTCTTTTTCCTCCGCCTGTATCTGGATTTAAACCAAGCTCACGCATAAAATCATTTAAGGTGCTACCTAATTCAATTTGGCGGCTTTTAGTTTTAACTGCTTTAGTTATAAGAAAAAGTAAGCCTAGGCGTGGAATAGTTCCGTAAGGTAAGCCGTAACTTTCCCCAGTGTCGGGGTCAATTCCCGCTTGAATGGTTAGACTTAAATTTCCGTTTTTACGTTGCCATACATCGCTTTTAGGTTTGCTGTGTGGCAAGTTGGCTTGCAATAAATGCTTGCTCATAAAAGCTTTGTCGTCGTTTGTCGCTGGGTTCATAGCGATTTCAACGGCAGTATTGATGATCTTTTTAACAGCTCTTGTTTTTTTTGGTGCGTCCGTCATTTTTTGGCTTTCCTTTCTAGCATTGGTTTGCTAGTCTGACCAAGCAGTTAAAGCGGGGACGCTCCAAACTGCCTGAAGTGATTCAAAAAGCCGTTGCTCTTGGTGGGGTAAACGGCTTTTTTCGTTTTTAAAATGTTAAGTTTTTATTTTTCCTCTATTAAACAGCTTGTCATAAAGGCTGCTTTTTTTCGATTGATCTTCTGTAACCGTGGCTTTTTGTTCTGGCTGATAGGTTAGTAAAGCGGTAAGTTTTCCCTGTGTTTCTCTTCTCTCTTCTTCTGACTGGTCAAGGCGGCGGCGTAAGTCTTGCCGTTCATCTCTCAAAATCTCTATTTGCTCCCGTAACAATAGGTTTTCTCGCTGCAATATATCCGTTGCGTCATGCGTTGCGTCTCGTTCAGCCTGAACGCTTTGTGCATCGTTGCTAGCAATAGGCGGGTAAACCCTATGTAATTCGGACGGGTCTATCACCCATTCATTTTTTGCATTTCTATTGGCTGAAATTATGCCCTTTTGGATAGCCCGCAATATTGCTGGCTTACCTCTTCCAACCGCTTCCGCCGCCTGTTTCAAGCTATATGCCATAGTGTTTCGCTTCGTTCAGTTTCGTTTTATGCTATATATTCAACGCAACAATAAACAAGTCAATAGATATTTACAAGTAGTTGAGAAATAAGAACCGTTTTTTATGTTGGCTGTTCAAATCGCAGTTTCATTTAAGCCGTCTGTTAAGCTAGAACAGCCAACATAAAAAACGGTTGGCTGTCGGCAGACTTAAAATTAGGCGGTTAGAAATTATATATTGTGCCAAAATTCAAGATATTTGACACAAAATTAAATCACTGATAAACATAGGCTTATTTGTGTCATAAATCAGGGACAAAAAAGCTTATGAAAATTGGCTATGCAAGGGTATCAACCGACGAGCAAAACCCAGACTTACAAATTGACGCACTCAAGGCGGCGGGGTGTGAGCGAATATTTACCGACAAGGCAAGCGGGGCGAATGCCAAACGCTTGGAATTAACAAAATGCTTAAAGGCTCTGGCGGTTGGTGATACGCTCATAGTCTGGAAGCTGGACAGGCTGGGGAGGTCGCTTCATGATCTCATCGGCTTGCTTGATGACCTCACAGTAAGGGAGGTAGCTTTTCAGTCACTCACCGAAGCCATAGACACCACCACGGCAACGGGCCGGGCAATGTGGCAAATGGTCGGTATATTGGCGGAACTGGAACGCTCACTAATTCATGAAAGAACAAAAGCGGGGCGGGCGGCGGCGGTTGCCCGTGGGGTGAAAATGGGGCGTAAATCCAAGCTCACGCCCCAACAGATTGCCCACGCCCGAAAGCTGATAGAGCAAGGCGAACATCACGACACCGTTGCAAAATCGCTTTGTGTGTCTAGGCGGACTTTGTACAGGGCTTTAATATAAAAATTAAATGATCACTTGAATTTTTGAAATTAGACACCATTTTTATAGCGAAAATAAATTCGAAATGGTTATATGACAATTAAACGAAGGAACACAAGGTTTAGAGCGTATCAGCTTGAAAATAAAGGATCATCGTTTTCGTACTTTGATGGAGAACAATTTACATTAATAGAGGGAAGATATACCGACACAAACAAAGATAGCATTGATATAGAACTAGAAGAGTGTGGCTTAACTACTATATCTAATCTTCATATAACATCTTGGGATCAAGATCACTGCTCACCTAGCCAGCTTGAGCAAATCTTTCAAAAATTCAATCCCAAAAAAGTAGAATATCCAGGGTATGAACCCCATACGGATTGCGGAAAAGAAAGCTTAAAAATAATTCTGGCTCACAAAAAAGAGAATGAACACAAACGGATTATTCAAGTTACACCAGAATATATTTCTAGCCTAAATGATGCAGAAGACTACGGATATAACAACATTCTTTATCATCCGAAATTCATTACTCCCGAATCAGCAAATAACAATTCTACCGTTAAACAATTTAGAAAAGGGTCTTTTAATGTCTTAAGTCTTGGAGATGTTGAATGCTCAAATCTATCATCAGCTCTATCGAGATATAAATCTATAAATAGCGAAGTTGATGTCATGATATTAGCCCATCATGGAGCAGATAACGGGTTTACCACTTCTAATTTCTTAAAGAAAGTCAGACCACATGTTGCAATTGCTACTTCCAATTATGCCAATCAATTTGAACATCCAAAACCAGAAATAAGAGAAAAATTATATAAACATGACATTCATCTTTTTACAACAAAAACGGGGGATGTTGTAATTCATTCTATAAAAAATCACACTGGACACTTTAAGGTTGTAAACCTAAAGGCGGGGAGTACAGAGATTTCAAGTGAATATGAATTTTATGCCAAAAAATCGGGATTCTTAAAAAACAATGCGGATACAATAAGGCAAAGACAACAAAGCCAACAAAACAAACGCTTTCATCTAAAGCGTTAAATTACATAACATATATTTTATTGCCAGTGTACCAAATATGAAATTTGACGGATACTCATTAAAAGCTAGGATTATGCCCGCTTTTTTCTCTATGATTATACCAATAATGGTATTTAATCATTTTTATGTGAGCGAAGAATTCTCTAAATTTGTTGGGGGTGTCTTAGGAGCAAAGATTGTTTCAAATCTATCAATATCTCTTATTTGCTTATACTTTTTATCTGAAATAGGTCGCATTATTTCAAAAAATATATTTCAACGATTCTTCTTTAAAGAAGAAATATATATGCCAACTACAAATTATCTAATGTTTAGCGACCAGACATATAGTCGAAATCATAAAATAGATATAAGAAAAAAAGTATTGTCTGATTTTGTGGTAAGCCTTCCAACATCTGATGAGGAAAATTCAGATGAGCTAGATTCTAGGAAAAGAATCGTAGAAACAATGGCACGAATTAGAAAAAAACTTGAGAAAAACAAATTCCTTTTACAGCATAATATTGAATACGGAGCAATGAGAAACGCTATAGGCGGGTCTGTTATAGGTATATTAGTTTCTATATTTAATATAATCTTCTTTAGTAAAGATATTAGTATAGACTTAGCTGTGAATATAAGCATAGCCACTCTTCTAATATATTCATTGCTTGTTTTATTTAGTAAGGTAATTATTGAGTTCTATGGAAATAACTATGCAAAGATTCTTTTTAGAGAATACCTTTAAAATTAATAATACTAATACTTTTTCTACTTAGCCTTATTTATTAAATAATAGCTACGCTCGCCTCTACCTTGGAACAAGGTATGGTGTAAAAATTCTCTTACAAAGAAATAAACTCAAAATCCCCGTCTTCACTTAAATTAATTAAAACATGTCCATCTGATCTTGTGGTAATCACTTTTCTAATATTTACATTATTGTTTGATCTGAACTCTATTCCATTGCCAAATACATGCTTTGCATATATTTGAGACATACTCTCTTGTGTTCCATGAATTATTTCCTTATCAGAAATAATAATACATTCAGGCTTACAATATTCGAATACATCGGCACAGTAGCCGTTTCTCCTTCCATGATGTGAAGCGAAAAAAATATTTGTTTCTTTTAGTAGTTGGCGAACGCTTGCTTTTTTCAGCATAAGTTCCCAGCTAGGTTTTTCAAGGTCTCCTGTAAGACATATAACTTTTCCACCATATTTAATAAATACCATTTGGCTTAAATTATTCGTTGTTACTGGAACATTGGCGTTTTTAAGCTCTTCAACTGTTAGATGAAATATTATTGTTTTGTATGGTGGCGTATGTCCTTGAGCAGTGCCTGTATATCTATTTTTTATATCAATAATAGCCAGTAAAGCAGGTGTTAGGTCATCTTTTATATAAATCAAATCATCTGATGTTAAATTGTCTGGGAAATTTACAGTATTAATTTTTACTTTATTAACTAAATAGGTAATACCGCTAAAATGATCATGATCATAATTTGTTAATGTTAAATTTCCTAAAACTGGCTTACCATTTTCTTTTGGTAGCAAATCAATAATGTGGTCAATTGGATGAAAATCATCTTCATGCCCACAGTCAATTAACATTGAATAATGAGGTTGATTCTTTGGAAAAAGTGCAACACATTGTCCTAGTCTTACATTATAAATAACACATTGAAGCATCTTATTTCCTCATTAATTCATCACAGTTAAATTTATTCTGTTTAGCTGTCAAGTATCGGTTATAGCCGATAATTATTTCATCACCCCGCCAAATCATCAGGCGGCGGCTTGCGGTTTCTGCGGCGGTTAATCTGTGCCTCGATGTCTGGGGCTATGCCCGTCGGAATCCCTGCGGTTTCCTCGATGCTAGGCGGCTTTTGTGTGGCGGTTGATTGTTCACCCGAACCCGTAAACCCGTTGGCGTTGTAGCTCTGGACTTCGGAATCACATAAGCTGTCAACCATATCCAGCAACTGGTTAAACTGCTGGTCTCTTACCCACATTTCAAAGCTAAATATCCCGATTGCTCCCCACATGATCCAGCCGCCCAACAGGGGCGAGAAGCTGGCGGAAACGATCACCGAAACGATCAAGGCAAAAAGTGGGTCTATCGCCGCCCGTACCCAAAAAGCGGGAATGAACGGTAATATATATTCAAACCATGACCGCCCAAGGCTGTAGCTGTGCCAAAGCTTGCCCTGTGTCAATAAACGGGTGTGATACCAGCGTTGTGCAGCTCCCGCCAAGATAACCGCCAACCCGAAGGCGTAAAAATAGCCTTCCACGCCCTCGGTGGTAAGGCTGATGTCATGGACTTTAGGCACGGAAGAGCCGAATATCGGCAATATCATCACGAAAACCCCAATGCCGTTGATTTTTATCAAGGGAACTTGCCGCAAACCCAACTTGAAACGAAGGAACACCAGCAAACTTAAGGCGGGCAGCACCAGCAAGCCAACCACAAAGTTAATTTTCTGGTTGATGGTTTTGAGGTCGGACACGCTATCGTCGTTGGTTTTTGCCATAAATTCACCGTGTTTGGTTGAAAGTCATCAGATAATAGGGCAAGTCCTTATCAAAAAGATGCCCGCCTTTGTAAACAATTGCTTCTACTTGGAACTTGTACGCCTCGCCGCCCCGTTTGAGGGTGGTAAATCGGGACGGCTCAACAAAATAGCGGCGTTGCTCGCTGGTGCTGACTCCGCCTGATTGTGATTTTCCCTTATCGCCGTCGTTGTTGTTGCTCTGTCCGAAGTTGGTACTAGTGACGTTTACCCAACGTTCGCCCAATAATTTAGCCGCCCATTCGTTAGTTTCGCCGCTGTTCTGACAAAAAAACTTAGCCTGTAGGTTGCCGAGCAACGAATCTACAGCGTCATCATTGCCCAACACTCGGCGGTAACTCTCACGGTTCTGGGTCAGGTACACCGTGCAACCGCCAGCAGATCGGGCAACCGCTTGATATTCTGCGTCGAACTCGGTAACGAAGTTCTGGGCTTCGTCCGCCCATAGGAAAACGGGGCGTAAATAGCCGTTTTTTGGCGGCGTTCGCCGCAATACCGCCACTTGAAAGCAATATTTCCAAACCAGATTAGCAACCCTGCCCGCTAAACGGAATTCTTGGACGGGTAAATCAATAATGATTATTTTGCCGTTAAAGGTGTCTTCAGGTGTTACCGTGGTTTCGGTCGAAAATAGCCGCCTTAGCGGTCGGGTCAGGAACGGTTTAACCAGCATCGAAAAAGACAGGGTAATAATTGAGCGGGTTTTGTCGGACAGGGCGGGGAATTCCTGCAACCAATAATTTTTGCATTCCTCGAAGTCGTCCAATTGGTCGGGGTTCTCCTTGTTTACCCGCTGTTCGGCTTCCGTGAGGATAGCAAAACAAACGCTGTCCTGTTGCCATGCCTCGTTTTTGGCTTCCTCTAGGGTATGCGGGGCGGTGTTGACAATCGAGCGTAACAAGGGCAAGGAAACCGTTAAGCCCGCCAATAAAGGCAACTCGACCAGGTTCATGTTCATATAATGCAAAGCGTCTTCAAAAAACTTATTGTCGCCGCCGCCCTCGGCTTTGCCCGCCCCGCCCGCTATGGCGGTCGCTATTTCGTCGAGCAACGCCACTATGTTTAAAGTTAGCCCGCCGCCTTCGCCGTTGCGGGAGGCTTCCCAATCCAAGAAATTAAACAAACCGTCGCCCGAAGCGTCGATTATAATTAAATCGTCTTCTCGTTCAACTTCTTTTGCCCAGCGTTCCCACTGTTGCCGCTCCTCTTTCTTGGCACATAGAACTAACCCGCCAAAATCGGCGGCGAGGTAGCCCGTGGCCAAATGTTTGGCTACGCCGCTGGTCTTGCCGCTACCCGTTGCCCCAAACGCCGCAACGCCCGTTAAAGCGTCGCCGATGTGGAAAGAATGCCCGCCTTTCCAATCCCGAAGCACTCCCATAGGGTGAAAGTCGGGGAGTTCATCGGCGGCGGTGTCCTTGCGGCTAAATAGCATCGGTTAGCCTGTGGGTTCTTCTTCGCCGCCTTTCACAATAATTTCGATGTGGTCAATCCGTGCGGCATCGGCGGCGGGTTGGGCGAACGCCCTAGGGTCAAAATCTTGAATAAAATCACAATTGCCCTTTTGAAGAGCCAAAATAATGGGGTGGAGGTTTTCACCTTTAATCTTTATCATCATGAAGCTATACAGTAAAACCAGTTCCGTACCGTGCGAGCCGTCAAAAATGATGTCGAGTAAATAGGCATAGGCGGGGGTGCGATAAGCTCCCATAACCCGCCGTATTTCTAGGCGTTTGATTTTGTCTTTAGCCTCGAAAGCTATATAAGGCGGCAAACCGTCGGCTTCTTGGGGTAAGTTGACGGCGGTGGGTTTGTCGCTTGTGCCTTTGCGGAATTTGGCTAATGGGTCTGCCATATATTACCTTTCGGGTTCAATTTCTGGGGTGGGTTGGGGGGCTTCGGTTTCTATTGCGTCACGTTCTGCTTGCACTGCGATTTCTTGCGATAAGTCCGCACTTCCATGAGACATACCGAACGTACTATCACGCACCAAGAAAGCTTGGTAACTATTGCCGATATCGGCAAACG
>Ga0209697_10009775_pt1 | contig 10536 bp, 10 predicted proteins | sample AliMusrvi5mmetaG_FD_184115 | JGI IMG/M metagenome (GOLD analysis project Ga0209697, IMG submission 184115) | Freshwater lake bacterial and archeal communities from Alinen Mustajarvi, Finland, to study Microbial Dark Matter (Phase II) - Alinen... | ecosystem: Environmental > Aquatic > Freshwater... | reverse complement strand
TGTCGGCCAGTTTTTTCAGTGCCATTTGGTCCTTGACGATGTAGTCAAATGCACCGAGCTTCAGGGTATTAACGGCTACATCGACGCTGTCCTGACCGGAAAGGAATATAAATTCTGCGTGGGAATGTACTTTTTTGTATTGTTTCAAGACCTCAATCCCATCGATTCCTTCCAGCAGATAGTCCTGAATGATGATGTCAGGCTTTTCACTAATTCGCTTCACACACTCTTCGCCGCTAAAAAAACTCTCAATCCTATTGAAATTTTTGGATTGTAAATAATTGATTATGAGCTTATTGTAGACAGGATTGTCTTCAACGATGAATATCAGTGGGTCTTTTCTTCTTTTCATGGCCTTTGGTAATTTATAGGTTCAATATCTGGAGGTTTAAGGGAGTTCTCTGTCAATGTAGAACCAGGCGATCATTTAATGTAAATATATTAAAAAATCTACATGTATAGCAGTTTGTTGAGTAGAGTTTTTTTGCAGGAAGTTAGAGAAGATAAATCCGTTGGTTATTCCGGGTGAAGTTTACAAAAAAATATTAATTTAGCCGTAGAGATTGCAGGTTCACCGTTGGATCTCCTGCAAAATGTTTCAATCTTAATGGTCAGAAAAATAAAATTTCAGTTTGTATGAAAAATCTAAATCTACTGTTCTTGTTATTCCTTGTCGTTCTGACAGGCTGTAAAACGCAAAAAATAGCCCCTAAGCCGATTCCTGTAGCCCAGCAAACTGTTGCACCTGCTACTGCCCCTGCTCCGGCTCCAGTGGCCGCTCCGAACAAACCGGCCAAGACTGGTAATATCTCTTCCAAAGAGGAGCGTTTTTCAACTGCATCTGGCGAAACAGCTGATTATGGCTCCAATAGATTTTTCGTTATCATGGGAAGTTTTTCGGTTTTGGAGAATGCCAAGCGTCTCAAAGAAACTCTTGTTTCTGAAAATTTTCATCCCGTTATCCTGAAGAACGAAACCGGGATGTTCCGCGTTTGCGGTAACAGTTATGCCGAGGAGGCAGCTGCCCGGGCGAGGATTGCAGAGGTCAGGTCCCAATTTTCCAAATACAGTGACATCTGGTTGCTGATCAGAAAGCAATAGCTTCTGATTTGCTGGGATTGGATCTCTTCTTATGGGGAGATTACCCGAAAACCGGAAGGAAGTGACCAAGCCATTTCCGGTTTGTGAATAATGGCTGAATGTATAAAAAGCCCTGATGGAGAGATCAGGGCTTTTTAATTTTGGTACTTCCAGACTCTTAAATGGTCTCTGGCTATGACCTTCAAAAGGAGATTCAATCAGATGGTGAGAATCTCTTTTTCCTTGGCCTGTAGCATACTGTCAATCTTTTTTGTATAACTGTCGGTCAGATTTTGGATCTCCTCCACGGCAATTTTCTCTTCGTCTTCTGAAATCTCTTTGCCTTTGAGTAGTTTCTTCAGGAAGTCATTGCCATCCTTGCGGGCAGACCTCACACTGACTTTGGCTGTTTCACTCTCTTTGTGGGCATCTTTTACAAGGTTTCTCCTGCGTTCCTCCGTAGGTACCGGAACATTGATCCGGATAAGTTCGCCATTGTTTTCGGGGTTGAATCCCAAATTTGAATTGATGATGGCCCTTTCGATGGTATGAATCATTTTTTTCTCCCACGGCTGGATAGCAATGGTTCTGGCATCAGGTGTACTGATGTTGGCAACTTGTGGCAGAGGTGTCATGGCGCCATAGTAATCTACCAATACTCCTTCAATCATTCGCGGAGAGGCTTTTCCCGCCCGGATATGGGCCAGTTCGTGGTCAAGATGAGCCAGAGCGTGTTCCATCCTTTCGATGGTTTCGTCCATCAACATTTGAATTTCCTCATTCATAAAGCGCAGGTTTTTACAATTGTACGAGGGAAAAAGTTCTTTTAATCGGGATACTAATCATTGTATACAAAGGTACCCACTGGTTCTCCGTGGACGACTTTCAACAAATTTCCCTTTTTGTCCATGTTGAAGACGATGATGGGAAGATTGTTCTCCTTGCAGAGGGTCGTAGCGGTAAGATCCATGACCCGCAAACCTTTGGAATAGATTTCGTCGAAGGATATTTTGTCGAATCTGACGGCTGCAGGATCTTTTTCGGGATCTGCCGTATAGATTCCATCCACCCTGGTGCCTTTTAGCATGACATCTGCTCCAACTTCAATGGCACGCAGTGAGGCTGCGGTATCCGTAGTGAAGAATGGGTTTCCGGTCCCAGCAGCAAAAATAGCAACTTCACCTTTTTCGAGTGCTTTGATTGCCAACTCCTTGGTGTAGAATTCTCCGATAGGCTGCATGGCAATAGCCGTTAGTACGCGGGCTTTAATCTGCAGTGATTCGAGGGCCGAAGCCAGGGCCAGGCTGTTTACAACAGTGGCCAACATGCCCATTTGATCTCCCTTGCAACGGTCAAATCCTTTGGCAGTGCCGCTAAGTCCCCTGAAGATGTTACCTCCTCCGATGACAATACCGACTTCGATCCCTATGGAGATGATCTCCTTGATTTGCATGGCATAATCGGCAAGCACCTCCTGGTCAATCCCGTGTTGCAATTTTCCCAAAAGGGATTCACCTGAAAGCTTCAAAACTACTCTGTTGTATTTTATCATGATGGCTTTATTTAATACAAAAATAGATTAAAAATCTTTGATAACAAACCTAAATTGGGTTCTGGACACTAGGCCTGAAAAAAAAAGCCTCCGTGCGGAGGCTTTCTTATCAGGGGGAATACTACGATCAGACATTCAATGTAAAACGTTTGATCTCAGTTACTTTAAGGTCTTTGTCGACACTTCCAAGATATTGACGGATGGTCATCTTGTTGTCTTTTACAAAGTCCTGATTTAATAAGGTACTCTCTTTGAAAAATTTGTTCAGTGCACCCTGGGCAATCTTGTCAAGCATGTTTTCAGGTTTGCCTTCCAAGCGGAATTTTTCTTTGGCAATCTTCAACTCTTGTTCTACAATCTCAGGAGCAACGTCGTTGTTGTCAATGGCAACAGGGCTCATGGCAGCGATCTGCATCGCGATGTCTTTACCAACCTGAACATCGACCACCTTATTGAAACCAACCAGCGTAGCCAGTTTGTTTCCAGGATGGATGTAAGGAACCACACAGGCAGCGGCAATACATTCGTAGAAAGGCAATTCGATCTTTTCTCCGATGATACCAGTCTGTTCCAGAACTTGTTCTCCAATGGTACGACCATCGAGGATAAGTGCTTTTACTGCATCCAGGCTAGTGCTTTTGTGGGCAATGGCCTCTTGGATGATTTTATTGGTAAGGGCAACGAAATTGTCATTCTTGGCTACGAAATCTGTTTCGCAGTTCAGGGAGATGACAGCACCGAAAGTTTGATCGGCAGATACTTTGGCCAGAACGACTCCTTCAGAGGATTCCCTGTCGGCACGTTTGCTGGCAACGAGTTTTCCTTTCTCGCGGATGATCTCTACCGCACGATCAAAATTCCCATCGGCATCGGTCAGGGCATTTTTGCAATCCATCATTCCGGCGCCAGTTGCCTTGCGCAGTTTGACTACATCTGCTGTACTAATTTCCATTTCAGCTTTAAATATTTGGAATTTTCAAAAAAAAATTACTTTGCTTCCTCAGCGGCATCTTCCTCTTCTACCTCTTCATCGAGATCTTCGTCTTCCAGAATTGCTTCCAGTTCGTCTTCCAGAATCTCATCCTTGTCGTCGGCTTCTACCTCTTCATCGTCTTCAACGATAATTTTGGCAACTGCTTTACGACCTTTCTTCAGGGTAGAAAGTGGTTTTTCATCTGTTTCGTCTTTTTCGCGTTCCACTTTGCGGTCAGAAAGACCATCCTTGATGGCTTCGCACATAATGCCTACAATCAGATCGATGGATTGTGATGCGTCGTCATTGGCAGGGATCACGAAATCGATGCCGTTTGGATCGGAGTTGGTATCGACCATTCCGAAAATTGGGATGCTCAAACGCTGTGCTTCGCGAACTGCAATTTTTTCCTTCATCACATCGATGATGAAAAGAGCTGCCGGCAAGCGGGTCAGGTCAACGATGGAACCCAGGATTTTCTCCAGTTTCGCCCTTTGACGGGAGATCTGAAGTTTTTCGCGCTTGGATAGGTTGTCCCAGCTGGAGTCCTTGATCATCTTATCGATGGTCGACATCTTCTTCACCGCCTTGCGGATGGTTGGGAAGTTGGTAAGCATACCACCAGGCCAGCGTTCAACCACATAGGGCATATTTACTGCAGATACCTTTTCGGCAACAATGGTTTTTGCCTGCTTTTTGGTCGCTACGAACATGACCTTACGGCCTGAACGGGCGATTTGTTTTAGGGCATCGGCGGCTTCATCAATCTTTACAATTGTTTTTTGCAGGTCGATGATGTGGATCCCGTTCTTCTCCATGAAGATGTAGGGAGCCATGTTTGGATTCCATTTGCGTTTGAGGTGTCCAAAGTGAACGCCTGCATCCAGCAATTGCTTAAATTCTGTTCTTGGCATAATAATTTGTTTACGTTCTGTTCAGTCAATCCCCCGGTAGTCCAGGTAAGGAGTCCGGGAAATTTAGATGCTAAACCTGTTATTAAAAATAAATAGTGCTTAATTCGATTAACGTTTCGAGAATTGGAATCTCTTGCGTGCTTTTGGTTGACCTGGTTTTTTACGTTCCACCTCGCGTGGGTCACGGGTTAAAAATCCGGCAGCCTTCAGTTTTGGACGATAATCGGCATTGATTTTCAACAGTGCACGTGAAATGCCCAAACGAAGTGCTTCGGCCTGACCAGTTAGACCACCGCCGTCGAGGTTGACTTTGATGTCATATTGACCGGCAACTTCGCAAAGGAACAAGGGTTGCTGTACAACGTATTGAAGTGTGCCAATCGGAAAATATTCGTTCAATTCTCTCTTGTTGATGGTGATATTTCCTTTGCCGTCAGTAAGATATACACGGGCAACAGCAGTTTTTCTTCTGCCTAAAGCGTTAATAACTTCCATGATACTTATCTAATATTGTCAAGGTTAATAACTTTTGGTTGCTGTGCGACCATATTGTGCTCAGCTCCAACAAAAACATGCAAATTGGTGAACAGCTTGGCTCCAAGACTATTCTTTGGCAACATACCCTTTACTGCTTTTTCAACCATGCGGGCAGGATGTTTGGTCATCAGCTCTTCAGCAGTTGTAAAACGCTGTCCGCCCGGATAACCCGTGTGGCGAATGTAAACTTTGCCTTTCATCTTGTTGCCTGTCAGGCGAACTTTCTCTGCGTTGATCACAATGACGTTGTCACCACAATCTACGTGAGGTGTATAACCTGGTTTGTGTTTGCCTCTGAGCACCAATGCAATTTTACTTGACAATCGACCCAGGATCTGGTCTGTGGCATCTACCACTATCCATTCTTTTTGTACCGTGGCTTTGTTGAGCGATACGGTTCTGTAACTTAAAGTGTCCAATTTCGGTTCAATTTATAAAGTGATACAATCCATTTTTTGTCGGTTCACCTGTCGAATTTTTGCTGTATCAGTTCACCAGAATCCACTGTCCGATAAATTTTTGCTAAGGTTGATACCGCTTCCAATCCGTACAACGACAAATTAGGATAAAATCGGGACTGCAAAAGTAGCTTTTTTTTTCAAAACAACAACTCCTGAAAAAAAATAAGTGGTACAATATCAGCCATTAAACGGAGATTTGAAAGAGAGGAAGGGCTATTTGGCAGTTTTTCTGGACAAAAAGGAGAGATTGATCATCAAATAGAGCGATTCGTTGTTGGATTTTTGCTGTGTAACCGGATTGTAGTACAGGTTGAAGTTGAATCCAAATTTGCTCCGATTGAAAATCGTACGATCGTACCGATAGGAGAAAATCCACAGCTGGTTGGAGCCCACCTCTGCCTGCTTTCCAATGGCCCCATTTTGATAGAGGGGCATTCCCAGCGGTGTAAAAAAGTCGTTTCCCTGCCAGAAACCCGGCGCCAGACTGCCATAATCAGAATTCAGGGAAGTCTGTATAAAAAATGCGTTTCCGCGTTTACCCGGCAAAGCAGTTTCACCTTGCGGATAGGTTGATTGGAGCAAGAAGCCTGACAGATCCCACGATTTCAAAATGGATCCGTCAAGATTACCCTTGTATTTTAACCCTTCGGAAATGGTGATATGGGTCTTGGCCAGACCGGGGGCGTTGTCAATTTCACCGCCTTCGTGCAATCCGTTGAAGGTGATAGGCAAGGTGAGACTTGATTCAACCGACCGGTGTAGCGTCAACTCTGCAACTGTCCCAAAGGTAAACTTCTCCTTGTAGGGATCCCCTGCAAAAATGAGGGTCTGCCAGTCGATCCACATATCCACCGTCCATCTGTTATTTTTGAATTTGGTCTGTATGCCTGATTCAGGCTTGTCCCAGATAAAATGCTCACTGTCCAGCAGAGGTTCTGGCAGCCCATGATTCCCGTCCTGATTCAGATTCCCCATCCGAAAGGAGAGATTCTTTGTTGGCTGATAAAGAGCAGAAAACCAGGGATACATTTTGTAATCCTCCCGACCGTTGTAGGCCAGTACCTGACCGCCCAGTTCCAGTCGGAAATTTTTATCCGGATAATAGAGCAATTTGGGCCGGATCCAGCTTCCCGTCAGGGTATATCCGTTCACATATTTGCTCTTGTATTCATTGTTTTTGAAGAAGTTAAGGTTCTCGACAGCAATGGTCAGAGTTCCGGCAGATGGCACTTCAAAACGTTCATCGCTGAAAAAATCCCTGGATTCCTCTTGTGCAACTGCGCATCCAGGCAGGAATAACAAGAGGAAACCGATACATGCCGGGAATAGGCGCAATGCATATCGGGGAAAGCTATCGAATCTGTTTTTCTTCATTCAGTTGGAAGCTTGCTTTCTTACAAAACGGTCGTACAAAAAGAGCAGGATGGATGCGCCAATCCCTATTCCCGTTATCACCATCCAGATAGAGGAGGGATGATATTTATCCCATAGAAATTGGGTGAACTGTTCATGGGTCATTGCCATTTTTTGGGCAGCAGCATAAAGGTAATCATTTTGTGAAAAATGTGCACCGATCGAAGGTATTTGGAAATTTCGTGAAACGGCTTCTCGTTGGGCAAGTGATATTTTGTCTGATAAGGACTGATAGAGGTTTCCGGATACGAATCCGGCAAAAAAGGATCCGATGGCTACCGGGATAAAGGAGCAACCCATGTAAAGAGCCGTTTTGTTGGGAGGGGCTATCCTGCCTATGTATTCAGTGATTTTGGGCGAACTTGACATCTCCCCAAAGGAAAAGAGCATCAAAAACAACAACATAAGCAAACCGTTTTGGGTGGAAAAACACAAACCCATTGCCACGGATGCAATGAGGATGCCTGTCGTCATCACCCGCAGGGGTTTGTAGCGCATGGCAATTGAAGAGACAATTATCTGAAAGATGATGATGAAGCCCGCATCCGCATTGACCATCAATTCTGCCGGGATGGTGCCGTCGGCAGATCCCACCTTGGTTGCAAGCCAGGGCCAGACGCTGTGCAGGAAGTTGTATACCGAGTGTGTATTTCCCCATTGGTCAATAAAAACCGGTAAGGAGAGAAAAAGCTGGTAATACATGGTCCAGAAACCTGCTATAATCAACAGAAAGAGGAAAAAGCGCCAGTCAGACAGTGCCTGCAGAATATTGCCTGTCAACCTTTTTAGCTCATCTGTTAAACTAAGGCGAATTTCACCTGCCTTTTCCCGGTAGGGTTCCTTGAACAAAAAAATTAGCAATACGAAATTGAAGGCTATCACGGCAGCGGAAGCGTAGAATACATAATCCCATGAATATTTGCGGAAGAAACTCGTTACGAATGGCCCCACAAATGCACCGATATTGACCATCATGTAAAAGATGCCGAATCCGATGGAGGAGGTTTCGGAATTGGTGGTCTTGGCCACTGTGGCAGAGATGATTGGCTTGAAGAGTGCTGCACCGATGGCCAGGAAAAGATAGAGTACAAAGACCATCGAAAAGGTATGGAACAAAGGCATTGTCAGGAATGCCAAGGTATAAAGGCTATAGGCAATAAAAAGCGTTTTGCGGTAACCGATCCTGTCGGCGATAGCACCTGTGATGAGTGGCAAAAAGTAGAGGATGGCCGTACCGATTCCCATCATCTGTCCCTTTTGGGTCTGACTGAAGCCTAACCCACCCTGGTCTGTAGAGCCGGTCAGGTAAAGGGCAAAAAGCATGTAGAACCCATAGAAAGCCCATCTTTCGAACAACTCCATGGCATTTGCATACCAGAAATTGGAAGGAAATTTTTTAATGACGGATATCGTTTTCATCAGCAGACTGTTTTTTGGACAGGCCAAATGTAAAGAAAAAAGAGTCAAATTGCCGATAGGCAATTTATTGCAGGTTTTTATGAGACGAAAGATCATCGTCACGAATAAACGGCCGTCCCCATTCCAAAATCGAAAATCCACCCTTTGACAGGCTCAGGGACCGGATCGAAAATTCTGATTATCTTTGTTCTCTTACAATATATGGTATGGAAAGACGGCAGAAACCGGATTGGCTGAAGATCAAACTTCCCTCCGGAGGCAATTACAGGCAGGTTAAGCAAATCGTGGAAGGAAGTCAATTGCACACCATCTGCTCGAGTGGAAGATGCCCGAACATGGGTGAATGCTGGGGAGCCGGAACAGCCACTTTCCTGATTCTTGGGGAGATCTGCACCCGATCCTGTAAATTTTGTGCTACCCTAACGGGGAAGCCCCTGCCTCCTGATGCGGGGGAACCCGAAAAAGTTGCTGCATCCATACACCTGATGGGACTGAAACATGCTGTGATTACCTCTGTCGACAGGGATGATCTGCCGGATGGAGGGGCTGCCCATTGGGCTGCTACGATACGACGGATACGGCAGATAAATCCAGACACCACCATCGAAGTCTTAATTCCTGACTTTGATGGCAGGAAAGAGCTAATTGAACTGATCGCCCTTGAGAAACCGGATATCGTCTCTCACAACCTGGAGACGGTTGAGCGGTTAACTCCCATGGTCAGAAGCAGGGCCAGATACCGGACAAGCCTGAAGGTGGTAGAGATCGTTGGTGCGCTCGGCAGGGTCCCGAAGTCTGGAATCATGGTTGGACTCGGCGAGACCGCGGAGGAGGTATTGCAATGCATGGACGATCTGAGAAGCGTTGGATGCGAGATACTGACCATTGGGCAATACCTGCAACCAACCAGGAAGCACCTCGAAGTAGCCGAATACTTGCACCCCGATCAATTTGCCAGGTTCAGGGAGGAAGGCATTTCCCGTGGGTTCAGTGTCGTGGAGAGTGCTCCTTTGGTGCGTTCCTCCTACCATGCCGAAAAACAATTGCTCGCAAAAAGCTAATATGAGAACACTTCAATTTCTTGACCTAGGACTTTCCGAATACGGCATTACCTGGGATAGGCAGGAACAGCTCTTGAAAGAGATCGTGGAGCTGAAAATGATCAATGAGCGATTGCCACCATCAGACCGTCAACGTACACCCGGATATTTGTTGTTTGTGGAACATCCGCCTGTTTTTACGCTGGGGAAAAGCGGCGAGAGCAAAAATCTGCTACTCAACGGTGCCCAGCTCGCCGACAGGCAGATCACTTTTTACCAGACAAACCGGGGTGGGGACATTACCTTTCACGGACCGGGACAGTTGGTCTGTTATCCGATTCTCGACCTTGAAAATTTTGGAATGGGATTGAGACAATATATATATAGCCTGGAAGAGGTGGTTATTCGTACCCTTTCCCAATACGGCATCGTCACGTCAAGGGATCCGCATGCAACCGGGGTATGGATTGAAACTGGGATGCCGACCGCCAGAAAGATCTGCGCCATCGGAGTAAAAAGCTCCCGGTTTGTGACCATGCATGGATTTGCCCTGAATGTGAACATCGATCTGGACTACTACAAGTACATTCACCCTTGTGGAATTGTGGACAAGGGAGTGACCTCCATGCAGCAGGAATTGGGCAGAACCATCGATTTCGAAGAGGTGAAGAAATCGATTCTGAAGCTTTTTTTAGAAATTTTCGATGCCGAAGTTAATTTTTAACTACCGTAAAATTCCCTTCCTCAATAATTTATATCGTTTTACGAACAAAAATACCTTCATAAATATCACAACTACAATAATATAGGTAATATTTGTGTCTTTTTCACAAAAAAGAAATCAGAAGTATTGCCGGAAGCAAAAAGTGTATATCTTTGCACCCACGTTTAAGGAAAGAAAGTGATAGCGATGTCCGACCGTAATTAAACGAAGTTCATTGAGGCAAGCATTGAGGATTCAGAATTGAAAAATTGATGCAGCAGTTAAGGCTAATTTTTTTTAAAGAAACGTACAAAAAGGTTTGTTTAGGAATAAAAAACGCTTTACATTTGCACTCCCTTTCGGGATGAAACGCAGCGATGCGCGGAGGTTGGGAGGTAGAAGACAGAATCAGAAATAGTTCATTGAAAGATATTGAGAAGAGGA
>Ga0209697_10009771_pt1 | contig 10540 bp, 7 predicted proteins | sample AliMusrvi5mmetaG_FD_184115 | JGI IMG/M metagenome (GOLD analysis project Ga0209697, IMG submission 184115) | Freshwater lake bacterial and archeal communities from Alinen Mustajarvi, Finland, to study Microbial Dark Matter (Phase II) - Alinen... | ecosystem: Environmental > Aquatic > Freshwater... | reverse complement strand
CCCTTCATAAATAGATAGAAATTGTCTCTCTTTTAACATCGCTTCTCTTTAAAATGAGTGCCAAACTTAAAACTCAAAACGACAATTTAAAATACGGGGTTTACCGAAGGCTTACATTGTTCGATGGATTTTGTGTGTGAAAATTCGACATCTGTATAATCTCATTACTTAAAATGACTTATATTATTGATTTTATTAATCCTTTCAATAGGATTATAGGAATGGAAGTTAGTTAATGATTAAATGATTTTTAATACTATTAAGCCCGGTAATGGATTAATGGCATTTTGATTTTGTTACATGAATAGCGAGTGAGCAGATGTATGGACAACAATTACCTGGCTCGATTCGGGGCTAAATATATTGATTGCATATTTCAATCGGAAAGTAGTCCGGTTTTCAATTGAAATGGTATAAACGCGATTCCAAAACATTCTTCAATACCTGCGAAGTAAAGCTCTGTCTTGCCAAAATCATCTTAACGATGTAAAATGATTTTTTCGTCTTTTACGTCAAATGAATCCTATATTTTGAAGGTTGCTTGCGCCCTTACGAAGAACTTTTCATACTGTTGACAGGTGTTTTCAGTACCGGAAAAATTCTTCGTTAAGGCGGATATATGTTAATCTCTACGGGTTAATTTCCCGTTGTTTGCGGCGAAAGAAAAAATTAATCTATCAAGATGTAACTGCGGCTTGGGACGGGGAGATTCATTTGTGTTTTTAGTTTTCAATCTTTCGTTACGAACGAAGACTTTAAAACCTTCATAATTTGACGCCTGGTATAGAAAAACGTGAAGATTGCCGCACTCCAGTTTGCAATAAAAATGCCCCACCAGATTCCTTTTGTTCCCCATTGAAGGTAAATAGCCAGAAACAAAAACAGGGGAAGAGGCACAACAAATTGTCGATATGCGCCAACAAAAATAGCGTACAAAGGTTTTTTCATCCCCTGAAGAGTCGATACTGAAATATTGAGAAAAACATATGCATAGAAGAAGAGCACTGCGATGTGCAAATATTCTGCGCCAATTTCAATTACCTTTAAATCTGTTGTAAATGCATTAATAAGTTGATGTGCAAAAATAGCTACAGATACAACACCAATTGAAATAATCATTAATCCATACCTTATATTCAGTTTCCATGACTCAAATACCCTCTCAGGAAGTCCTGCCCCCATATTTTGTCCTGCCAAAGTGAGCGCTGCTATGTTGAGACCAATAGATGGTAAAAGTGCAATTTGTTCTATCCTTGTAGCGATTCCATAAGCAGCAACCGCTTCCTTTCCGAACTGGCTGGCAAAGTAAGTAATAACGAAAATACCGATAGCAACAGTGAGCATATTCAGACTTGCAGGAAACCCCTGGCCGAATAATGCAGCAAAGTATTTCCTTTCAGGAATAAATTTTTCGAATCGGGCATGCTCAAAAATCTTACGTTTCCGAGTAATATAAATCATATAGATAGTTCCGACAACCTGAATCAGAACGGTCGATATTCCAATTCCCCGGATACCTAATGCCGGTAATCCATAACCACCAAATATAAACCATGGATCTAAGATGACATTCAGAAAAAATCCAATAATTAAATAATTACGATAGGTTTTTGTGTCTCCACGTGCGGTAAGTAATGAGTTCAGAATGCTGTTGATCAGGAAAAAAACAGTACCAGAAAGTATTGTATTCATATACTGAACGGCAATATGGAGGTATTCGTTGGAAGCACCTAAAATCAGGAAGAGGGAAGGGGCAATTATCCAACCAATAATTGTAAGAAATACAGAGTTGATAATTGAAAAAGTAACAGCCTGAAAGCCGAATTTATTGGCCTCATCTTTTTGTCCCGCTCCCAAAGATTGTGAAACCAGCGCTGTTGTACCGGTTCCCATACCAATTCCCATTGACAAAATAATAAAAAACACTGGAAATGTGAGCCCCATTGCGGCAAGGGCAGAGGTCGATATTTTTCCTCCCCAATAAGTGTCCACAACATTAAATAGGGTATTGAAAATAAATCCAACACTGGCAGGAACCGCTAATTTGCGAATAAGTGAAGGAATATGAGATGAAGTAAAATCAAGTGGTTTAAGCATTTTTTATGAAGAATAAATTCGATAATATTACAACAGTAATCATTCACGAAGGTTTATAATTAAGGAAAGAACTTTTTGATAGAATTTTCGTAAAAGAGATCAAGAATTAATGTTTTTATCCGTCAAAAAATCAAGTCACTAACGACTTCAGAAAGGAGAAAAAATGAAATTATCATTTAAAATTGATTATCAGACAATTTGGGGTCAGGTTCTATATGTATCAGGATCTACCACTGAGTTTGGCGAATGGGATCCAATCCATGCCTTACCGATGAAAAATTTTGTTCCTGGAGAATGGGAAGTTGATTGTAAATTTCCCTCAGGTAAAAAGCTTGAATATAAATACCTGATCAAAGATGAAGATGGAAATTTCACCTGGGAAGGTGGTAAAAACCGGTTGATCGAAACCGACCAAATGGATGTTGGCGAGATCAGATGCCGTGATTTTTGGCGAGTGAGGCGTGAATCAGATATCGCCTTGAACTCTTCTGCTTTCACAAAAGTGTTATTTCGAAGAAAAGAAGCTGATAGCGTCAAAGATAATTTGCGATTTAATAAAACGTTAAGGATACAAATTAATGTACCTAAAATAAGTCCCGATTGTGTGATTGGCATTCTTGGTGACCAACCTGCGCTTGGAAACTGGATGGAGGAGTACTCACTATTTTTGGATGATACTCAATTCCCATTGTGGAGTATTGATATTGACGCCGATAAACTGAAGTTTCCGCTTCAGTTTAAATACATCGTGTATAATACATCTAAGAAAAAGGTATTTATTTGGGAACAAGGTAGTAACAGGTTGATTAGAGATTTTGTCTGCAAAGATTCGAAAAGTATTAAAATTCACACAGATGAGAGTTTTCGTTTCCAGGTTAAGCATTGGAAAGGTGCGGGGGTTGCCGTACCCGTATTTTCCTTAAGAACCGATAAAAGCGGTGGAATAGGTGAATTTCCGGATATTAAGAAATTGGTTGATTGGGCTAAACTAACGGGATTAAAGCTGGTTCAGTTACTTCCGTTAAACGAAACTGTTGCCACTCACACCTGGATCGATACTTATCCGTATAAATCGATTTCAACAATGGCACTTCATCCTGTTTATTTGAATATTAATAAAATAGGAGTTCTTGATGATGAAAATCTGATGATAGGATTTGCTCAGGCTCTTTCAGGTTTTAATTTGCTTGAAACAGTTCATTACGAAGATGTTCATAAAATAAAGTCGAAATTTTTTAAACTAATATTCGATCAACAAAAAGACTTTTTTCTGAACGATCCCCCGTTTTTAAAATTCTTTGACGAGAACAAAGAGTGGCTTGTTCCTTATGCTGCTTTTTGTTACCTGCGCGATAAAAACAAAACAGCCAATTTCAGAAAATGGTCAGAATTTCAGGTATATAACGCTAAAGATATTAATCAGTTATGTGAGGCTAATAAAGATACCTATTCCGATATTGCAGTTCATTACTTTATTCAATATCATGCTCATAAACAATTGTTTGAAAGTGCAGAATATGCCAGGCAAAACGGCGTAGTATTAAAGGGCGATATTCCTATTGGGATTAGTCCCGATAGTGTTGAAGCATGGACTCATCCCGAATTGTTTAATCTTGACGAACAAGCTGGAGCGCCACCCGATGATTTTGCAGATCTTGGTCAAAACTGGGGTTTTCCAACCTATAATTGGGATAAAATGGCTACTGACAATTTCTCATGGTGGAATCAAAGACTGAAACAAATGTCACTGTACTTTGATGCTACACGAATCGACCATATTCTTGGTTTTTTCAGGATTTGGGAAATTCCTATCAATCAGGTTCAGGGAATAATGGGTCATTTCAGGCCAGCTTTGCCATTTAGTCGAGATGAAATTATTGATAGTGGTATTATTTTCAACGAGGAACGCTTTACCAAACCATATATCAGAGACTACTTCTTATGGGAATTGTTTGGCGAGGAGACCGAGGAGGTTAAATTAAACTATTTGGCTGAATATGAACCGGGGAAATACAATTTAAGATCTGCATTTACTACTCAGCGTAAAGTATGGGATTATTTTGAAGCTGCAAAAAAAGGGGTGGAGCTTACAGGTAAAGAGACACGAATCCGTGATGGTCTTTGCGTATTAATTTCAGAGGTTATTTTCATCCGGGACCCTTACCGTCCAAGCTTATTCCATCCACGCGTTGCCTTCCACGATACAAATTCGTACCTCAATTTGCAATCCGAAACCCGTTATGCGCTTGACGAACTGTATATTGATTTTTTCTATCACCGGCATGAAGATTTTTGGAAAAATCAGGCGTTGAAGCTGTTGCCTGCAATTATGAATGCTACCGATATGCTTATTTGTGGTGAAGATCTTGGAATGGTTCCTGATTGTGTTCCAAGTGTAATGCGTGATCTGGGGATTCTTAGTCTCGAAATACAACGAATGCCTAAGGATCCAAGGGTTGAATTTGCACATCCGGCTGATGCTCCTTATTTGTCGGTTTGCTCGACATCAACTCATGATATGTCTACACTTCGAGGATGGTGGGAAGAGGATCGTGTGCATAGCGAAAGATTTTTCCGATTGGTAATGGGTCAAAAAGGTGAATTCCCGTTCTATATGGAACCTTGGGTTGCACGTGATATTTTAAATATGCACTTCTATTCTCCGGCTATGTGGGCCATCTTTCCAATACAAGATCTCTTAGCAATGGATGGTCGCCTTCGATGGGATAATACGGATGGAGAACGGATTAATGTTCCAGCGATTGCACAGCACTATTGGCGCTACAGAATGCACATTAAATTGGAAGATTTGATCAATGAAAAGAGGCTTAATAACGAATTGCGCTCAATGATCAGCGCTTCTGGAAGAGGTTCTGATAGCTGATTTCTGCTATTTGCCGACATATTACCGACACTTGCCGATTCCTGTATTCGATCAGCCATTTGCGGGATTAGATTTGTGTGAGTTTAAAATACACTTTTAGTCAACAATTTAAAAAACAAACACAATGATTAAGTATGACGAATCTCCGGAACCGAATGATTCATCTTCGGTCCGGCAAAAAAACAAGAATTATGATTCCCGGACATTTGTTGGAATTATATTCGTGGCTATAGGGACAATTCTGCTTGCCGAAAATTATGGATGGCTCGATTTTGATCTTTTCCATCGTTTGTTCAGATGGCCAATGATACTTATAGTTGTCGGCCTATTCCAGCTTGCACGTAAGGCTTACACACCTGCCATTGTTCTTATTGGCATTGGTTTTTTATTTTTATTTGATAATATCGATCGCGAGAATTTATGGCCTGTCTTAATTATTCTGGTAGGAGTATCATTTATTCTTCAATGGAGGCGTACTCCACACAAGAGACACCAGAAGGATTTTGTAGGCGATTTTAGTAATTCTATTGATTACATTGATGAAACGGCAATATTTGGTGGCAGAACTATATCTGTTGTAAGTGAAAATTTTCAAGGTGGAAAAATAACGGCAATATTTGGTGGTTCTAAAATCAATTTGCGCTATGCTAAACCTGTACCCGGATGTACGATTGATGTCGCAAATATTTTTGGTGGAACTAAAATCATTGTACCTGAGGATTGGAATGTAAAGGTTGAAGTCGTTTCGATTTTTGGAGGATTCGAAGACAAACGGGGTCCTTCGGTTATTTCGAGAACAGGTTCTGGAAAAATCGTTGTGATTAAGGGAACCTGCATCTTTGGTGGTGGTGAGGTAAACACGATGCCATAGTTATTTAATATGGAGCACCCTGTAACAGCAAACAGAATTTCTGGTTTGATTTACTGGTTTTTTCCGGTAGCAATTGGAGTTATACAGGCAGTATTTAATAGTTATTATCAAATACTGCCTGTTTCTATTGCTTTTATAGATGGCTTAGCCTATAGTTTGATTCTTGGGATTTTAGGAATTGCTACATGGTATGTGGTGAGATATAACGATCCCGAAAAGAGTAGTATTATTCAGATTCTGTCAAGTCATGTTGCTGCAGCATTTGTTTTTACATCTTTGTGGATGCTGTTGGCTGGCATCATTGCAAAGATTTTGATAAATGATCCCTTGTACGATCAATATTTAAAAGGTCTTATTACAATTCGGATTATTGGAGGACTTTTATTTTATGCATTGCTTGCAAGTATTTATTATATATATGTTTATCGCCATCATAACCGTGAAAAACAATTAAGGGAGACTGAATGGCAGAATCAGATTCGAAAAACGCAATTGAGTGCTTTGAAAACTCAGATTAATCCCCATTTTCTATTTAATACGCTTAATTCAATTGCATCACTTACTTTAATCAATCCCGAAAAGGCGCACGGAATGGTAATTGCTTTATCCGATTTCATGCGCTATTCTCTCCGTAAACAACAGGATGATATGGTAACGCTTGAAGTTGAATTAAATAATATCGGATTATATCTCCAAATCGAAAAAATCAGGTTTGGGAATAAATTGTTATACCGGTTCGATGTTGAGGAAGGATGTAAGCATCATTTGATTCCCAATTTGATTCTTCAGCCATTGTTCGAAAATGCAATAAAATATGGGGTGTACGAAACATCGAATCCAGTAGAAATTATTCTTGAAGCCAGAAAATTTCCTAATGAAATGGAAATAAAGGTAATCAATGATTTTGATCCTGAATCGATACCAGTGAAAGGTGAAGGTGTTGGACTTGTAAATATTAATGACCGGCTTCGGCTTTTATATGGAAGCTCAAGGCTTCTTTCTATTGAGCGAGAGAAGACCCAATTTTCAGTAAAACTGGTTATTCCTGATATTGCAGAAAGTATTCATTAGAAAAAAGATTTATTTAAGAAAATGTAAGCTGAAAAAATAAAATGAATAAAATCAGAACATTAATTATTGATGATGAGTCATTGGCAAGAGATTTACTGCGTCATTATTTGTCAAAAGATGAACGTGTTGAGTTGGTAGGTGAGTGCTCTAACGGTTTTGAAGGAGTATTGGCGATTCAGGAATTGAATCCGGATCTTGTGTTTCTTGATATTCAAATGCCAAAAATCACCGGATTCGAAATGCTTGAATTAATTTCTAATCCCCCTGTCATCATATTTTCAACAGCTTATGACCAATATGCCATACGCGCTTTCGAAGCAAATGCAATCGACTACTTGCTTAAGCCTTATCCTTTTGAAAGAGTGGTTGTTGCGTTGAACAAAACTGTTGAACAACTAAAAAATAAAATTGCTTCACCCGAAATTAGTAAATTGATTGAAACTCATGACGAAGAAACGGGAATGTTAAACCGTGTAGTCGTTAAATCTGGCCGGAAGATTCAGGTTATTCCTGTGGAATCGATACACTACGTTGAGTCACAGGATGATTTTGTAATGATTTATTGTAATGAAGGGCACTTTATGAAACAGAAGACGATGAAATTTTTTGAACAGCACCTTGATGAAAAACAATTTGTACGGATTCATCGTTCTTATTTGTTAAACTTAATGCATATTTCTGAAATTCAACAATATGAAAAGGAGTCGTGGATTGTTTTGACTAAGCAGGGTGCAAAACTGAAAGTTAGTAAAGCTGGATATTCTAATCTTAAGGAGAAGTTGAAATAATTTATAAAATAAATCGAAAGTATGAAATTTTAACAGCCCGATATTTCAAACATACAATTATCGAGTTAATCATTCGACCTTTTGTTGATAAATCGATTTTTCATGGTTTAGCAGAAATTCTATTTATCACAAAAGAATTAATATCTTAGCCGTTATATCCCAAGGCTGATTTAAAGTAGTTATAAAAGATTATGGTTTTGGAACAACTACTGATTATCAGATAGAAGCTGGAATAGAAATTACCTAAGAACGAATTATTCTACAAGAAAACAAAGGGCATGTTCTAATTTAATCGCATATTGAAGGAGATTACAATGGAATAAATGTTACAATTGGGATCCTGTTAGAAATTAAAGAAATTAAGAATGATTAATGCTGTAATCATAGAAGACGAACCTTTACTTGGAAAAAATATGGCAATGATGATTAGGGAGTATTGTCCTGAAATCAAAGTTGTTGCATTGCTTGATTCGGGTAAAATGGCACTTGATATTCTGCCAGTAATTCAATATGATCTGATATTTTCCGACATTCAGCTTGGCGATATGGATGCATTTTCGCTTTTTGAACGTCTCGGAAACACTAACCAACATATTATTTTTATTACTGCGCATGATGAATTTGCATTAAATGCCTTTAAATTAGATGCAATTGATTATTTATTAAAGCCGATTTTTCCTGAAGATTTAATTCGTGCAGCAAATAGGGCAATTGAACGCATTGCAGATAAAGATCAATCTCCTCCTTTATACGGTACTTTTACAGCTCAAAAAAGCGGTAAAATACTGATTAAAACCAATGAAGAAATTCATTTCCTTTCTCCCGAGAAAATAATCTATTGCGAAGCTGATGGGGCTTATACGAAAGTGTATGTTGATGGGAATATTGAAGATTATAAATTCAGATTTCCTGATCTCATAGTGATAACAGACTATAAAATAATCAAGTAATAATTTGGCGGCGGCAAATCAAATTGTCGTATTTTTGCATAAATACCACCACCTATGCAAATGCAACTACCCATATTTCCGGCGACCACGAAGCTGATAAACAGCAGTGTTGGTTTTTTCATGAAAGAGGAGTTTATCTATTACCTTCATAATGGTTCTCCTATATTTTGCCATCATATAGATAACACCAACAATTACCGTTACATATTAGGCAACCTTGTAGTGAGCAAATTGTGCCACCCCTCAGAGATAAGTAAAGCTTTGGGCATCAGTCAGCGCAATGTTGAGCGATATGCTCAAAAGCTCAGGGAGCAAGGGATAGAAAGCTTTTTTAATCAAACAGACCACAGGGGTGAATGTTACAAAATGACAGACCCGTTACGTCTACAAGCACAGCAATTATTGGATGCAGGCAATTCACAGTTGAATACAGCCAAAACATTGGGGATAAGTGAGAGTTGCATCCGTTACCATCTCAAAGCTGGCAACATAAAAAAAAAGATTAATACAAACCACTGAATATTATCAAGGCAGTAACCCGGGAGAAAGAAATGTCATAGATTTTGAGGCATCAAAAATTATTGGAACAGGAGCCACGCGTATTGAAGAACGGATTGCCGCCAGCCGTGGAGAGTTGGAACAAACACCCATCAGATTTGAAAATTGTCAGAGTCTGGAACATGCCGGTGTTTTATTGATGTTGCCAGCCCTGCTTGCACAAGGACTGATGGATTACAAGCAACACTATCAGCAGATAGGAAATGTATATTATGACCTCGATACGACCATCCTGTTTTTATCCTTCATGTACCTTTGCCGCATCCATAACCCGGAACAACTGCGCCATATTAGCCCCGGTGAGTTTGGAAAATTACTGGGACTTGATCGTATCCCTGAAGCCCGGTGTCTAAGGGTTAGGCTAAAGCAAATTATACGGCAAAACAAATCAGAACAATGGGGCATGACCCAGGCCAACAAGTGGGTAAAGGCTGAAGGGACAACAATTTTTTATGTCGATGGACATCCCAAAGTATATTGTGGGGACCAGGCAAACCTTGGCAAAAAGCACATATCCAGGATGAAATTATGTATGCCGGCCATCATGGAGTTTTGGGTAAACAATCACCAGGGGATGCCCTATTTTGTGGTCACAGGCGAAGTCAACGAAAAGCTTGGAGAGATGCTTTCAGACCAGATCATACCAAGGCTAAAGAATCAGGTAGCCCTTGCGGTAAGTGAACAGGAACTGAGGGATGATCCGGAGCTGCCCCTTTTTACATTGACATTTGACAGAGAAGGATATAGCCCAAAAACATTTAAAAACTACTGGGAGAAAGACCGGATAGCCGTATTAACCTACAATAAGAACGTAAAAGACAAGTGGCCTGAAAGTGAATTCCATCAATACACGATACCCATAGATGACAATGATGTAAAGATGGAATTGGCAGAACGTGAAATCGAACTGGAAGGCATGAAGATACGCGAAGTTCGAAAGAAATCAGAAGGCTCCCACCAAACCAGTATACTAACCACTAACCGAAAATTAACCATAACATGGATAGCCATTTATATGTTCGCACGCTGGTGCCAGGAGAATTTTTTTAAATATCTAAGGCAAGAATACGACATCGACCGAATGATATATTATCTTGTCAAACAAATAAATGAAGGGGTTATGGTTGTCAACCCAATACACAGCAAACTAACGCAGGCAATCAAAAAGATACGTGAAAAAATAAGCCGCAGACAGGCCCTGTTATTTGTATTGAAAGAAGAAAATGTGAACACTGCGATGGAAACAACTCCGCAGTACATAAAGAAGCAATTAAATCAGATAAGTGAGATAAATCAATTGAAAGCAGAAGAGCAAGAATTG
>Ga0209697_10009769_pt1 | contig 10540 bp, 7 predicted proteins | sample AliMusrvi5mmetaG_FD_184115 | JGI IMG/M metagenome (GOLD analysis project Ga0209697, IMG submission 184115) | Freshwater lake bacterial and archeal communities from Alinen Mustajarvi, Finland, to study Microbial Dark Matter (Phase II) - Alinen... | ecosystem: Environmental > Aquatic > Freshwater... | reverse complement strand
ACTCGAAGCCGCCCGTCGCCGACTCGCCGCCCGCCATCGCCGGTAGCTTCTCACCCACCCTCGTTGCCCGGCACGACCTGTACCTGGTGTACGCTCACACATCAGCAGCGCCCCGCTATCGATACCACAACCAACCTGGACTTATGTTCCAGCCGTGGGTGCCGTTCCGGCGGTCATGCAGGCAGTACTGGCTCCGGTTCCCCCGCCGCCTGCGGTATCGTGGCCCGATGCCGTTTGGGTGAAAACCTTCGTGACAGAAATGCAGCGGCAGGTCGATCTCAACGAGTTGATCTCATCCCCCCCCGCAGCCAACGGAGTGGCCCCGCAGTTGCCGTCGCAAGTGGAAGCCGAGTGGGAGCTGCTCCCAGGCGATGCACCTCTGGCGGAGCCAGATATCCAGGTTCCCGATGCAACCCAATCGATCCTGCGGCGGTACGAGTATTACAAGTACACCGGGGGCTACGACGAGGTTCACCTGCCGACATCAGGATTTACCGGCGGCACGCCGGACCCCGCCGAGCTTGGGCAATTCATCGCCGCCAACATGGTTGCGGTGAATCTGGATCCGGTGCCGGAACCGTCCACCTTGGCTTTATTAGTCGCCGGGCTTGGCATGTCGGGCTTGATGGTTTTCCGTCGCCGCCGACAAACCGGCAAAGTACCTGTCTAATACTCGTTCATGGATTCCGATCAGCTTGCTTCTTGCCATGCTGAAGGGAAAGAATAAGAAGTCATTGAAGTCGTTTTCTACTTCATTCTCCGCAGGTATCTAATCGCCACGATAACCCCAACGATGAGGATGGCCGCGATTGACGCGGTGCGGCCAATCCAAGGCTCGATCGCACGCCAACTCTCGCCCGCCAGATAGCCGAGGAGGACCGAACCGGTCGCCCAAACCACTCCGCCCAGAACATTGAAGAGCAGAAAGTGGAAGTAGCGCAGCCGCACGGCACCCGCGAAGAATGGAACGAGGATGCGGAAGAAGGCCGAGAAGCGGGCGAGAAAGATCGTTTTGCCGCCGTGCCGGTGAAAGAAGTCTTCGATCCGTTTCCAGTGCTCTTCTCGCAGTCCCAGCCAACGACCATAGCGCAAGAACCACGATTTCTGCAAGAGCCGGCCCAATTCATAGCCGATGCTATCGCCAAGGATCGCCGCCACGGCCACCAAGGGAATAAGCAGTTTCAGATCCAGGACGCCACGCCACGCCAAAAAGCCACCCAGGAAAACCAGGGTCTCGCCCGGCATGAGAAAGCCGAGGAAAGCGGCCGACTCCAGCGACACCACCAGGAAGATCGCCAGATAGGCCCACTGCCCGTTTTCACTCACCCACTCGATGAACTGTTCGATCACTTGAGGCCGCCAACTCCAAAGTAGTTTCTGTTGCGGAAAAGTAATCGGTGGGCCGAGCGCAGCGAGCCACACCATTTCACCTGTTGTGACTGGTCTCCCAACCCTGTTGTGACCGGTCTCCCGACCGAGCCGCGCGCCCGACCGAAGGTCTCCTGGGCTTCAGGAGACCTGCGGTCGGGGCTTTTCGGCGGGGTCAGGAGACCCTCGCCGAACGGTGTTTGTGGTGCGGGCGTCTCGCCTGCCTGGCAACCACAACATCTTGGTCAGGCGGGACGCCCGCACCACAATTATCCACAAAACCGGCGGAGAGCCGAAAATGTTCAAAGGCAGTGGATTGGCCTAATCGTTCGCGGCAGTGACCGCGCTCTCGGATTTCGTGCGCGAATAGCCGACGGCGAGCCATCCGTCCTTTGCGATGATTTCCTGGGGTACGAGTTGTCCGGCCGCGGCCAATTTGCCACTCTTGAATTTGAAGCCCTGGAGCTTGCTTTCCGGCCCAAAAATCTTACCGAACTTCGTCTGTAGCACGGTGTAGATGCCCTGCTGCCGCAACGATCGCTTGGCACCTGGCACTTGGCCGAATCCGTAGATTTGCAGATCGCCCTGGCGAACCGTTTGGTAGCCTTCCGGGGTTTTCACGAACTTGTAGGTGGCCGTGATGTTCATTCCTGGCCTCCGCTGGTCGCCCGTGAAATACTCTTGGCCGCGGAGCGTGATCGCATATCCGTCATCGGCGAATGAGACCGTCACCGGCGGCACCCGCGGAATTCTTTCCGGGGGAAAGACGATCGTAAACGGCTCCTGATTCTGTTCGGGCTTGAGCTGTTCGGGGAGGCGTCCCAAGAGTTCCAACAGAACCCGCTGCACCATATCATCGTTCAGCCGCATTCCGGTGAGGGCGGTTTCAGCGATGTTGTTGATCATCGACTCGTGGATGCGGAGGGAAACATCGGCCGGTCGGGTCAACTCCGGCGGGGCCGAGAGTGCAGCCAATTGCGATTCCAGGGCCTCCGTGCCGTGAATTTCCAAGGCAGAGGCGAGCGTATCAAAGCTCAATGTGCGGGGAAATGCGCGGCGCTCGTCCAGCGGCTTTCGCCCCTTTACCGCAAATTGCTCGTTGGCTTTCTGGATCGTAGGGTCGGCTTCGGCGTCGACCCGAGCGCCGAGCCGGGAAGCGGCATGTTGGCCGGCGATGGCCTCAGCCTGGCTCAACTGCTTGCCGGCCTTGCGCCAGGCAATCTTCTCCACGAACTTGCGGCCCTTGATCGATACGATGTTGTTGATCGTCGTATGGTTTTGGGCGGCGGCTTGGGCTGGATGGGCGTGCAAGCCCGCTTCGTCGATCCACAACCGCTTGTTGGCATTCAAGCTCGTCTGGCCAGTGGAATAGATGCAGACCGGCCCGTTGCGACCGACGTTGGTGCTGGAATTCATCGCTTCCAGCACGGCGTCGAAGGTAGCGAAGGTGGGATTGGGTGTCAACGTGGCCTTGGTCTGGCCCACGGTATGGCCCGTGCCATGTATCGTGGTTCCCAAGATCACGTCGTCGATCGGCGCCACGTTATCGATCGGCCCACCGACGCCCATGCCGAGTAACTCACCGCCAAGTTGGACGTGGAAGTTTGGCGTGGAGAACCGCTGACGAATCTCGCGGACCAGTTCCGGTGCTTGCCGGGCGGTTTCCAGCCAAAGGAGATGGTCGGCAATCTTCTGGGTATCGTCGGTCGTCGGGTGGGGACTCAAGGACTTGATCTGTTGCGTAAGCTCATCGATTTGGCTCTTGAACGCCGCCTCCAGGTCGGGATTGCCCACCGAGTCGGCCACGGGGAGGTAATTTCCCAGCGCAGTCCGCAAATTGGCAAACCACTTTAACTCCAGCCCTTCATAGCCGGCAGCTAGTTTGTTATATACATCGCCAACCAGGGCCTTTTCTGGCTTGGCCTTTTGCAATTCGCTCTTGAACTTGTCCCAGGAGAGATACTGTTTCCACCCTTCAGCCGAAGCGCCAGCAGTGGCAAAACGCTCATCGAGAGCAGCTACCGCAGCTTTGGCCTGGGTCAGCATCTCCTGGACGTCGGCCTCAACCAGCGGACGGAACTGGTGGGTGGCGCCTGCCGGGCTAACAGCCACGGGAGGAGTGTTCTGTGGTTGTCCCCAAACGAGGTTTTGAGATCCCAGGGTAGCAAGAATGGCTACCACACCAAACTTACTCAATTTCAGACTCGACATTGCATAGCTCCTTCAGGTGGGGTGGTTTCCGTACATACATTGGATCGACTTACCCTCCCATCTTCTCTGGTCTATTTTTTCTTTTTATCCCAAAAAATCAGCAAGGGTAGTTGCTTTTTCCTAGCTTAGCAGGTAAACCATAGGTTCACAATCCGAATTTCAAGAGGTTGCCAAAATAAATGAACGGTGCGCGTATCCCCCTCCTTGTTGGGGTAGTTTGGATTCTTGGTTGCTCTCTGGTCCAGGGGGGCGAGAAAGGTTTGCAGTCCGTCGAAGTTTCCTGGGAAACCGACTACCTACATGCGATGGACGTTGCCAACCAGCAGCGGAAGATGCTCTTGATCTTCTTCCACAACTCCGACGATCCGCAATCGCAACGATTCCAGCGAGAGACCTTGAGTAACCCGGAAGTGCGGCAGAAGTTACAGGAGTTGGTTTGCCTCCGCTTGCCGCTGGATGCCAAGGTCACGTTGGAGGGCAAGGATGTCGTTCTGCTACAGCATCCGACGCTAAGCGAAATGCTGGGTCGGCCGGGCGTGGCGATCGTCGATTTCGCCCATGCCGACACCAATCTGCACGGCTACATCGTCAGTGTCTTCCCTTTGACGGGGAGCATGTTTTATGGCTCGGCGGAGATGAAGGTGATTCTCGATTTGCCCTCCGGCACGTTGACGCAGCGGACCCTGATCTATGCCGTACGGATTCATCCCGAGAAGCCAGCTAGCGCTCTGGGCCGTCCGAATGAACGCTTGCTCGTGGAGACCGAGAGTCACTCGCAATATCAGGCCCACATCTGTCTTCAGGGACATCACGGCTGGGGCGGTCGATTTCCGCGGATAGCCGCCATGCTCGGCGGTTCGCCGCGGGAGGTTTGTGCCGAGAGTTGGCCAGGGCAGAATCTGGTCGAATCGGCCATCGAGTGCGTTCGCTGCTGGCGGTTGTCCTCCGGCCACTGGAGTGCGGTCCAGGCCCGCAACCGAGCCTTCGGCTACGACATGAAACTCGGCGGCAACGGCGTATGGTATGCCACCGGCATCTTTGCGGCGGACTGAGAGGGAAGGGAGGGAGAAGGGTGTGAAGGGCCTTGATCGTAAGGTGGCAAAGTGCTAGCAGTGACCGCAGTTCGCCACGTTACGATCAAGGCCGTGTGAAGGGTGTGAAAGGGTGAGGCTCCCGCCATTTCCCTTCACACCCTTCTCACTCTTCTCACCATTCTCCTTTCCCTGCCCTTCTCACTTTTTGATCAATTCCCTCACGGTCATCCCCGACGGGATCATCGGCATCACATGCTCCTGATAGGGTACCTGCACGTCCAAGAGATAGGGGCCGGGAGCATCGATCATTTCCAGCAGGGCGTCGTGGAGATCTTTCTTCTTCGACACATGCCGAGCTTCCCACTGGAAACCTTTGGCAACGGTGGCGAAGTCGGGATAACGCTCTTCGGGCGTGATGCCGTCACCGAGGCCAAACGCCTCGGGATGGTCGATGGGTCCGAGATAGGTGTTGGCGCGGTTTGAAGCGTGGAAGCGATCTTCCCACTGCACGACCATGCCCAGGTGCATGTTGTTCAAGAGGAGCACCTTGACCGGCAACTTCTCCGTGTAGCAAGTGGCCATTTCCTGGATGTTCATCAGCAGGCTGCCGTCGCCGTCGATGTCGATGACCAAAGCGTTGGGATGGGCAGCCTTAGCGCCCATGGCGGCGGGAAGGCCGAAACCCATGGTGCCCAGTCCGGCGCTGGAAAGCCAGCGGCGCGGCTGGCGGAACTTGTAATACTGGGCCGCCCACATCTGGTGCTGGCCCACGCCGGTGCATATAACCGTGTCGCGGTCCTTGGTCAACTGCCACATCAAATCCAGGGCATGCTGCGGCAGGATGCCGTCGAAATCGTGGTCATAGTCCAGTGGATCTTCCTTCTTCCAGACGTCGATCTTGCGATGCCACTCGCTGAGGTCGGCGGGCGGCTGGACGATCTTGTTCAACTCGGCCAGGGCGTACTTCAGGTCGCTACAGATCGGCAACTGGACCTTCTTGATCTTGTTGATCTCCGATGGATCGACGTCGATATGCACGATCGTCGAACGGCTGGCGAATTCCGAGACATTGCCGGTCACGCGGTCGTCGAATCGCACTCCGAAGGCCAAGAGCAGGTCGCAGTTATCGACGGCGTAGTTGGCATACACGGTGCCATGCATGCCGAGGAAGCTCAGCGATAACGGATCGTCGCCCGGAAAAGCACCGAGGCCCATGATCGTGGTCGCCACGGGGATGCCCGTCTTGCGCGCGAAGGCGGTCAGTTCCGTGCTCGCCCCGGAGGCGATGATTCCACCACCCGCATATATCACCGGCCGCTTCGCGCGGCAGATCAAGGCAGCCAACTCGGCAATCTGAGCCGGCGTAGCCCGATACTGCTCGACATGGTAACCGGGCAGGTTCATCGGCGCCTGGTAGTCGGGCACGGTCTGGGCAATCTGGATGTTCTTCGGCAGGTCGATCAGCACGGGACCAGGCCGCCCGGTGGTCGCAATGTGAAACGCCTCGCGCATCACCCGTGCAATGTCCTGGACATGAGTCACCAGGTAATGGTGTTTGGTCACGCTGCGGCAAACTTCGACGATTGGAGTTTCCTGGAAGGCGTCGGTGCCAATGACGCTGGTGCTCACCTGGCCGGTGATGGCCAGCATGGGGATACTGTCGAGCTTGGCGTCGGCGATCGTCGTCACCAGGTTCGTAGCGCCGGGACCGCTAGTGGCCACGCAGACGCCGATCTTGCCCGTGCTCCGCGCGTAACCTTGCGCGGCAAACCCGCCACCCTGCTCATGCCGCGGCAAAATGACGCGAAGCTTATCGCGGAACCGCGTGAACGCCTGGTGCAGGGGGATGCTCGCACCGCCGGGATAGGCAAAAATCGTGTCCACCCCGTGGTTCACCAGCGACTGGACGACAATGTCTGCCCCACATACGGGTGATTGCGTGCTGGAGGATAGGCAGGCACCTTTGCCGGCCGCGAGAACGGGGCTGTTGGAGTTCATGGTCATAGACGTTTTCGTCCGCAAGGGGCGTATTATCTCAAGGGAACGCAATTTGCGCTAAACGGTCAAGTTTATCTCAAAACGTCTTGAAACTCAAGCGAACCTGACTATAAATATCGACCGCCCGCCGCGATATCAAGTAGGTCAGGCTTTCCAGCCTGACTTTGTAGGGTTCACCGTCAGGCTGGAAAGCCTGACCTACAACCGAATTGACATCTTGGCGGGTGGTTGTAAAATGTCCTGCATGAGCAATTCCGTGAATATCTCGTTTGATTGTCTGCCGCTCCGCTCGGTGCCGCGTTTTGACGTGCCGCTGGACGATGCGCCACCCGAGGCCGTGGAATTTGCCAAGCGGGTCCGCCGCGCAGTCACAAAGCATGGGCAGTTCAATACCTACTATCTGTACGACGCCCAGTGCGTCTTCCATCTGACCAATGACGAAAAGATTGGCCTGGTCGGCTTTCGTTTTGAAGGCACGCTGCTCACCGACAGCGACGACCTGAAAACGCTCGATTGCGAATTGGAGATCGAGTTGGCCGGCGAGGTCTGCGACTGGCTGACCGCCGACGCCGTCGTTTGGCTCAAGGAAACGGTGGGCCACGCCGTTCGCGTCGAGTTCGACCGCTACATCCAAGCCGGTGACCTGAAACGGACCATCGAGCGGCTCGATAAACTCCGTGCCGAGAGTGACGCCCAGGGTGGATTTCTGGGAATGGGATTGTGAAGGGGATTAGGGAGTTAGGAGTTAGGAGTTAGGAGTTAGGAGTTAGGAGCGAAGTGCTACCAGTGACAGCAACCCGTAGGGTGCGTGAAGCGAACCACCCCGGAAATGGTGGGTTGCGCGCGAAGTCGAACCATCGAGAACACTTACCGCTGTTTAGAACCTGTTCGCGTAACGCACCAATCCTGCTCCACCCACCCCGTCTATGGGGAGAAATGTGGGCGCAGTGACAGCAGTTCGCCGCTTTACGATCAAGGCCGGAGTTAGGAGCAGGGAGCAGGGATTGGGGAGTAGGGAATAATGAATAAACGGGACCAAGCAGCCACCGGTGGGGCAGGATCCTCAAATCTCAAATCTCAAATCTCAAATCTCAAATCTCAAATTCCTCCCCCTACTCCCGGCCCCTTGTCCGGCCGCTTCGTTCTCGTTACCCGTCCCGGTGAACAGGCCCAAGAACTGCGAGAACTGCTCACGGCCCTGGGTGCCGCAGTCTTGGAACAGCCGGGCATCACGGTTTCTGATCCGTCCGACTGGTCGCCGGTTGATGCGGCCTTGGAGCATGTTGAAGATTATGACTGGCTGGTCTTCAGCAGCAGCAACGGCGTGAAGCGGTTGCTCGATCGGCTTTTGCTTCGTGGCGGCAGTCTCGAACAGCTTGCTAGCGTGAAGCTCGCGGCCATTGGGCCGGGCACTGCGGCCGAGTTGGTTCGCTACGGCCTCGCGGTCGACATCGTGCCGCAAGAGTATCGCGCCGAATCGCTGGCCGATGCCCTGGCTCCACATGCTGCCGGAAAGCGTTTTCTGCTGGCTCGTGCCAGTCGCGGCCGACAGGTGCTGCCGGAGCAATTGAGCGCTGCCGGCGGCATCGTGGAGCAGGTCGTGGTCTACTCCACCAATGACGTGGTGACGGCCGAACCGCAAGTGGCTGCCGCTCTGGCAGCCGAGCAGATCGATTGGGTCACGGTCACCAGTTCGGCCATCGCACGAGCGATCGTCGCTCTCTTTGGCGAGCAACTGCGCAAGGCCCGCCTGGCCAGCATCAGTCCCGTCACTTCGCAAACCTTGCGCGAGCTAGGCTATCCACCCGCCGCCGAAGCCACCGAGTACACGATGGCCGGTTTGGTCGCCGCGATGGTACAGGGCACTAGGCCAGATCGTCCTGCCAGCGTTGCAAAAGCTGCATGGCCGCCAGCGGCGTGACGTTGTTCAAATCGAGCTTCCGCAACTCGTCGATCAGCGGATGATCGACGGAACCAAAGAGCGTGAGCTGAATATGCGATTTTTTCTCCGCCGGCCGCGGTCGAGCGATCTTGGCGCGGCCCTCGGCGTCCAAGTGCTCTTCTTCCAACTGGGCCAGAATCTCCTTGCTCCGCTGGACTACCTCGCGCGGCACACCGGCCAGCCGGGCGACGTGGATGCCGTAGCTCTTGTCAGCCGCGCCGGGAATGATCTTGTGCAGGAAGATCACTTCATCCTGCCACTCGCGCACGGCCACGTTGAAGTTTTTCACACCCGGAAGCGATTTTTCCAGGTCAGTCAACTCGTGATAGTGCGTTGCAAAGAGCGTGCGGCAGCCGATGTGCTCGTGCAAAAATTCCACCACGCTCCAGGCCAGTGAGAGGCCGTCGTAAGTACTCGTGCCGCGTCCGATCTCGTCCAAGATCACCAGGCTCCGCGATGTGGCCGTGTTCAAGATCCGCGCCGTCTCGGTCATCTCGACCATGAACGTGCTTTGCCCCCGGGCCAGCTCGTCACTGGCGCCGACGCGGGCAAAAATGCGGTCCGCCACGCCGATCCGCGCCTCGCGGGCAGGCACGAAACTGCCGATCTGGGCTAGCAGCGAGATCAACGCTACCTGGCGAATGTACGTGCTCTTGCCCGCCATGTTCGGACCGGTGATCAAGAGGATCGTGCCATCGGAAGGGCCGGCCGCGACGTCGTTAGGCACGAATGTCCCTTCCGACTCGATCGCGTCCAGGACCGGGTGCCGCCCGTCGATGATCTTCAACTCCGACTCCTCAACGACCTCCGGCCGGCAGTAGTTCCGTTGTCGGGCCAGTTCGGCCAACGAGACCAGCACATCGAGTTGGGCCAGTACGTCGGCCGTGGCCTGCATCCGCCGCCGGGCCTCGGCCACGGCGTCGCGGAGTGCCAGGAAAAGCTCCAGCTCCAGCTCCTTCGACTTCTCGTCCGCCGTGAGAACCTTCTCTTCATAGTCCTTCAACTCGGGTGTGATGTAACGCTCTGCGTTCTTCACGGTCTGCTTGCGGATGTACTCCTCGGGAATCTTCTCGCGATGCGTGTTGGTGATTTCGATATAGTAGCCGAAGACCTTGTTGAAGCCGACCTTGAGCGTCGAAATGCCGGTCCGCCGGCTCTCTTCGGCCTGGTAGCGGGCGATCCACTGCTTGCCGCCGTGGGCCAGTTCGCGGAGCGCGTCCAGCGGCTCATGGTAGCCTTCGCGAATGAAGCCGCCGTCGCGGCTCGACAGCGGACAGTCGTCAGCCAAGCCCGCATCGAGTCGGCTGCGCAGATCGGGACAGAGATCGATCTCGGCTTCGAGTTGATTGAGGAGCACGCTCTTGCGTGCTGTCAGCTTGGCCTTCAATCCGGGCAAGGAGCGGAGCGTGCGGCCGAGGAAACTCAAGTCGCGTGGGCTTGCACGGCCGGTCGTCGCGCGGGCTAGGAGCCGCTGCACGTCGTAGACCTTCCGTAGAGTTTCATGCAGATAATCGGCCAGTGCCGAATCGTACAGAAGCTCGGCGACGGCCTCTTGCCTGGCCCGGATTGACGGCACGTCAATCAGCGGGTTGGCCAGCCAATCGGCCAGGAGCCGCGCGCCCATTGCGGTCACGGTGCGATCTAGCACGGCCAGCAGTGAGCCTTCGCGGCGGCCTTCGCGGATGGTTCGGGTGATCTCCAGACTGCGGCGGCTTGCTTCGTCGATCTCCAGGGCCGTGGAACTGCGATAGGACGTCAAATGATCGACGTGCTCCAGCGAGGTTTTTTGCGTCTCATTAAGATAATCGATCACGGCACCCGCGGCAGCCAGGGCTTGGTCATCGCCCGGTTCGTTGCTGAAGCCAAATCCTTCCAGGTTGTTGGTGCGGAAGTGCTTGAGCAGATTCTGCCTCGCCGTTTCCAGCGAGAAGGCCCAACCGGGCCGCCGCGTGACGAGCATCTTTTCATTGAGATGTCTTGGCAGCGG
>Ga0209697_10009767_pt1 | contig 10541 bp, 9 predicted proteins | sample AliMusrvi5mmetaG_FD_184115 | JGI IMG/M metagenome (GOLD analysis project Ga0209697, IMG submission 184115) | Freshwater lake bacterial and archeal communities from Alinen Mustajarvi, Finland, to study Microbial Dark Matter (Phase II) - Alinen... | ecosystem: Environmental > Aquatic > Freshwater... | reverse complement strand
AGAGGTCAGCAAACTGCGGAGTAGTAAATTATACATCTAATTTAGAGGTCAGCAAACTGCGGAGTTGTAAATTATACATCTAATTTATAGGTCAGCAAACTGCGGAGTAGTAAATTATACATGACATTTATAGGTCAGCAAAGTGCGGAGTAGTAAATTATACATCTAATTTAGAGGTCAGCAAAGTGCGGAGTAGTAAATTATACATCTAATTTATAGGTCAGCAAACTGCGGAGTAGTAAATTATACATCTAATTTAGAGGTTCGCAAACTGCGGAGTAGTAAATATTACATGACATTTATGTAATTTGTAATTTCCTTTTTAGCAGCGACATGGCGATGACGTCATGCCGAACAAGCGACGCTATGCCATACAAGATAAATAACAAAGTAGCCTCCGGAATAAATCCGAAGGCTACTTACAATATATTATATAAGATTCAATAATATTTATTGATATGTTTTTTTGAAAGCAAAAGTACAGCCTAATTCATTAACTTGTAACTTGTAACTCGTAACTTTTAACTTTTAACTTCTTAAGTCTGCTTATTTTTCCAATCGTTCCATTGCTTCTATGGTGTTCTCGCGACTACCAAAGGCAGAGAAACGAACATAACCTTCACCACTGGCACCAAAACCGGCACCCGGAGTGGTTACAATGTTCTTTTCTTTCAACAGATAATCGAAATATTCCCAGCTTCCCATGCCTTCAGGTGCTTTTGCCCAAACGTAAGGAGCATTTTTACCGCCATAAATAGTATAACCGGCTTTGATAAGTCCTTCGCGAATTATACGTGCATTTTCTGTGTAGAAGTCAATCAGTGCTTTTACCTGTTTTTGTCCATCGATGCTATAGGTTGCTTCGGCAGCGCGTTGTACTATATAAGATGTACCGTTGAATTTGGTGCATTGACGACGGTTCCATAGTTTATTCAATGATACGGGTTCTCCATTTTCAGCATAACCCATCAGTTGTTTTGGAACAACAGTATATCCACAACGGGTTCCGGTAAATCCGGCAGTCTTTGAGAAACTGCGGAATTCGATAGCTACATCTTTTGCGCCTTCAATTTCGTAAATACTGTGCGGAACATTTTCTTCGGTGATAAATGCTTCGTAAGCAGCATCGAATAAAATGATTGCTTTGTTTTCTTTTGCATACTTAACCCAGACTGCCAGTTGGTCTTTGGTAAGTGTAGTTCCGGTTGGATTATTTGGGTAACAAAGATAAATCAGATCCACTTTTTCGGTTGGAAATTGAGGAACAAATTTGTTCTCGGCATTACATGGCAGATATACCAGATTGCTCCATTCGTTCAGCTCGTTTGGTTCGCCTGCGCGGCCACCCATAGCGTTAGTATCCACATATACAGGATAGCTCGGGTCGGTAATGGCTACACGGTTGCTTACGTCGAAGATATCACCGATATTACCGGTATCGCTTTTGGCGCCGTCGCTTACAAAGATTTCATCTTCAGCTATGTCGATGTCATTATTTGTAAAGTCGTTAATAACAATTGCTTCACGTAAAAAAGCATAACCCTGTTCCGGTCCGTACCCTCTGAATGTGCTTGCGTGACGTTGTTCATCGGCAGCTTTAATCATAGCATCGACAGATGCATCGGGTAGGGGAAGGCTTACATCGCCAATTCCCATGCGGATAATTGGTGCAGTTGGGTTTTCTTCTTTGTGTTGGGCTACTCGTTTTGCTATTTCTGAAAATAAATACGTAGCCGGTATTTTTATAAAATTCTCGTTAATCTGTGCCATAATTTAGTTGGTAATAACCCCTAACCCCCTAAAGGGGAATAAGAGTAGTTAATATAAAGTATTTAGTTTAATTGTGTTTCAGAAACTTGGTCTTAAGCCCCTTTAGGGGTTTGGGGTTCTCAATTCCCCTTTAGAAGTGTATATTACCTTACTTATATTTTGGTAATTACTTGTATTTGTGTATCTTTGTACTTATTAATCAACGCCTAACAAGCACTCGTATTTGATATTTTTTTCCTAAGTATTATCAAATGTGTAATGTTTGTGTAACGTAAAGTGTAACGTAAGTATGAAATACATTTCAATTATCCTTTACAAAAGCACCCTTTTAAAGAGTGGTGAACACCCGATTGTTTTGAGAATTACAAAAGACCGGGTTCGAAAATTCATCAGTTTAAACCTCTCTGCTACTCCCGACCAGTGGAACGATGAGTTTTCTCAATTCAAGAAAGACAAACGGATCAATCCGGATTACGAGAAAACCAATGCATTCCTCAGCGGCCAGTTTTTAAAAGCCAAAGATGTCATTGACGAATTCGACCGCAACAAAATCGACTGGACCTTAAACCAGTTCGAAGAAGCATTCCATCATCGTGCAAAGAAGGGCAAAGTTAAGCCTTTTTTTGAAAACCACATACAAGTATTGAAAAATACCGGTCATATTGGTAATGGCAAGAATTATGAACGTGCGCTGTCAATCCTCGAAATCTTTGATAAAAAATTCGATAAAAGAATGTTTTCCGAAATTGACATCAAGTATGTCCGTGATTTTGACGCTTTTCTCCAAACACCACGGGAAGCAATTCATAAAAATAAAAATGGAACAACACGGGTAATACAGCGTAAGGGATGCTGTGGCAATAGCCGTAAAGGCTATATGAAACAATTACGGTCAATTCTCAATCTGGCAATAGAAGCCAAGGAAGCAAGCCGGTCCACCTACCCATTTGGAAAAGGTGGTTTTGAAGTAGCCAAATTGGAAGAAGAAACAGAAAAAAGATATTTGCCATCTGACTATCTGAAAAAAATCAAATCAGCTACAGAGTTATCAGAGAATTTGCAATTTGCCCGATTAGTGTTTCTGTTTTCCTATTATTGTTACGGGATGAGTTTTGTGGATATGGCGCACTTAACTCCCGAGAATATCAAAAGGCTTGAGAATGGTCAATATATCGTTTATAAGAGACAAAAGACTCAATACAGCAAAAAGTCCAAGTCCATAAGTATAAAACTCACAGACGAACTTCAAACGATTATAAAAGACCTTTCAAGCATAATAAAACCCATTGAAAACTATCTAATTCCAATCGTATCACGCGAGGGATATACAGGTGAAAAATTATACAAACACATTCATAACCGATTATTTATTATAAACGGCTATCTTGATGAAATGGCTAAAGAGCTAGGCATTAACGATATAAATTTAACTTCTTATGTCAGCCGTCACACAATGGCCATGACCTTGCAAAACAATGGGGTGAAGCGTGAGTTGATTTCTCAGTTTTTAGATCACAAAGACATGAAAACAACGAACATATATCTTGATAGTTTTGCAAATTCAGAAATTGATGAAGCAGCTAAGATTTTGTAATAAATATGTAATAATTATGTAACATACACGTTAATACATTTGAAATGACATGCTAAACCATGTCATTTTTTTTGCCTCTAAAACTATATCAAGTCACAAACTATAGAACTTTTCTATATGATTGCCAGGGCTATTACTGAATTATATTTAAGGCATTTTAATCAGCTTCACGGAGCATTATGTTTATGTTGGCAGACAGCATTTTGTTATACAACTAAACAACTGGATATAAATAAATTAAAAGAACAGATTCGTTCTCATGGCATTTACAATCACGAAAATGCAATAAAAATTGAAGAACCTCTCATTATCAAAGAAAGGCCATTATTTAAAACACTCACATGGGTTAATGATTACACAGTTGAAGAAAATAACGATAATCTTAACTTTAAATATATTGAACTTTACGAACAGACACTTATTGAAGTACGGGACAATTTGCTTGATATGAATGATATAACCAAACAAATCGCCTATGCTAATTTCATTCTACACGATTTTGACAAGAGCTTTTATCCCATTCAAATGCTGAGTAAATCCGAGCAGAATAATAAATGCAAAGAGTTTTTTGAATATGTTTTAAACCGGCAATTTATTGCTGGAAATGATCAAAGTACAGCTTCACCTAATTACAGTCTTTCCGTCCGCTTAATTAATCACCTCGATTTTATTGACAAATTAATTGAGATTTTTTCGTATTTAGACATAGATCTCCTGGCATTATCAAAAAAATACAAACACAATTTATATCTTTTCGATGACAACAAAAACATCCAACCGGTTGACTCTGTGTTTGAATCAACTATTGAGTCCGAATATATAGTAAAAAACAAAAAGACTAAACTACAACACCTTATCCTTCCAAAGTTCGAAACTCAGTTATCCAGTGAATGTCTGATCAAAATCATGCATTACCTTACGCATAAAAAGAAATTGATTAATCCAAATGCTGATTGTTGGCTGTTTTGGTTTAATCTGAAGGATGTAAAGAACCCTGAATATTTAATATGGGACGGCTCTCCCACATTACTTTCAAATGTAATTCAACACCTCTGTAGTGAAAGCATTGCAGATACTGTTAAAACTGCATTTAATACATCAGTTTATGTTAAACCAACTAAACATAAATATGAACGAAGCACAATGTATAAAGAAATAGAACAGATTATAACCATTTCAATGAAAAAAAACAGCTAAAAGTCCGACCCAAAGTCCGACCCTATAATTGCCTCTATATGAGGCTTTTTTTATGAAAGTCCGACCCAGTCCGACCCAGTCCGAAGTCGGACTCCGACCCTAAAATTCTCGTGATTTTATAGTATCCGCTTACTTTTTTGATTATAAATTTGCATGCAGGAAAGCGATAGACTGCGCAGCTATTGACTTCCAAAAATCAAAAAAATAAGCACTAATATGGAAACGAAATTCCAACCAACAAACGAAACTCCTTTAGCAGCCCTGACCATTGGCCAGTTCAAAGATTTAATGGGAGAAATGGTCAAACCGCAACTGATAGTTCAAACAAATCAGAATTCTTTCCCGGACACATTCGGAAAAAAGGAATGTAGCCAGTTAACCGGCTACGCTGTAAACACAATCAATAAAATGATCTGTGAAAAAACAATCCCATTTTACAAGAGAAATGCCAAAGTTCTTTTCCGAAAAAATGAGATAGAATCCTGGCTATTGGCCAACCGGATTCAAACCGTAGAAGAATATGTTGAGGAAAAAGAAAATCAACTTTCTAACGGGAGGACCTCAAAATGAATTTTAAAGAACATTTTGAGAAGTTCGAAGCGGATCTCCGGAAGAAAATGCTCGATGATGAAACCATCATTGAGTCATTGAAAGAAGTATGTCAAAATCACCAGGTGCTAAACAAACGGTTAGACAACCTGATTGACATCTTAAGCAAAACCCGAAAGATGCCTGCCGATCCTTTCTTTTCAAACGAAGAATTTATGGAATTAATGTGCATCAGCGTTCGCACGGCTCAGCTGTGGAGAGACGAGGGTTTAATTGGTTACTCCAAACTAAGTGGGAAAATCTATTACAAGATGTCCGACATTCAGAAGTTATTGGATGACAGCTATCATAAATCATTGAAAAAACTATGATAGACAAAAAACAATCCCCTTCGGACTCGGCAAAGTCCTCAGGGGAAGATGAAATACTGCAAGACAAAAATACAAATTTCCTCGGGTTATTAAAATCGGATATTCAATCCAATTTAACGAAAATGAGTGCAATTTGTACCGAACCAACTCTTCCACATAAAGAAATTCTTATTGAGCTTTTAAATCAGGTCGATACTATTGATTTTGACCTATTGGCCTTTCCCCAGAAAAAGAAAATCAAAAAACGCATGGAAGAAATTGAAACGTTCATTTCAAACGAAAATGAATCAACTGATGGTGGACACGAAGAGTCAAAACAATCGGAGGAACTTAAGAAGCTGAATAAGGAGCTTGATAAAATGAAAGTAAATCAAAAACACCATTTAATTCTCTCCATTGAGAATATCATGGAAGTTGCCAGGAAAAACAATTGGGGCTTATGTAAAAATTTAAACTTCATTTATCTGTTCAATGGTGCCTATTGGTCGGAAATTGACAATAATGAATTTCAATCTTTCTTAGGCAATGCCTCAGAAAAGATGGGAGTTACAAAATACACAGCACGTTTTTTTCTGTTTCGGGAACAACTGTTCAAACAGTTTCTTTCTTCCTCCTATCTGCCAACTCCGCTTGCATCAAACGATATTGTAAAAATCAACTTACTAAATGGAACTTTTGAAATAACGCCAAATAGTTCCAAGCTCAAAAAATTCAACCGAGATGACTTTATGACCTATCAATTGCCTTTTTCTTATGAGCCAAAGTCAACAGCCCCAATTTTTCAGGCCTACTTAGATCGTGTTTTACCGGATAAGAATCTGCAATATATCTTAGCTGAATTCCTAGGCTTTGTTTTTATGAAAAACGGAAATAGCAGTATCAAGATAGAAAAAACATTAATGTTGTACGGTGGAGGCGCAAATGGTAAAAGTGTTTTCTTTCAGGTGGTAAATGCATTGTTAGGCAGTGAGAATGTAAGTTCATATTCATTACAAAGCCTGACCAACGAAAACGGCTATTATAGGGCAAAAATTGCCAATAAATTGGTGAATTATGCCAGCGAAATAAGTGGCACACTCGAAACAGCAACCTTTAAACAAATGGTATCAGGCGAACCTCTCGAAGCAAGGCTTCCTTATGGCGACCCTTTTACACTAACACAATATGCCAAACTTATCTTTAATGCCAATAAATTGCCAAGAGATGTTGAGCATACAAACGCATATTTCCGCAGGTTTTTAATCATTCCATTTGAAGTCACCATTCCGGAAGAAGAACAAGACAAAGAATTGCACACTAAAATTATCAAAAACGAACTATCAGGAGTTTTCAACTGGGTGCTGGAAGGTCTAAACAGACTGTTAGAACAAAAAAACTTCACGTATTCGAATATCGTACAAAAGGCAAGAGAAGACTATGAACTGAAATCAGATAGTGTCAGAGTCTTTATTGACGAAATGGAATACAAAAAAAGTCCAACTGAATATGTCCTTAGAAAAGAGCTTTACCGAGAATATAGAAACTTTTGCAATGAAGAAGGATTTAAAGCAGTTAGCAATACCAACTTCATTGAAAGACTTGAATCCTTTGGCTGCCAAATTGAGAAGAAAAACGTTGGTAATGTGGTATTTGTGACAAAACCATTCTGTTGATTTCAAAAATAAATGTTTTCAAAACAATTCACGTTTTGCACTTTTTGCACGGACAAATTCAAAGCAGAGTGAAAATCGTGAAAAAAGTGAAGCCCAAACAAAACAATTATTTTTTTCATACACTTATGTACACTCATCCATACCTCCAAAAATACAAAGGCATATCCACCCGGCACACTTGCCCGGAATGTGGACAAAAGCAAAGTTTCACCCTTTATTTAGATGGCAATACCAACGAACCAATTCACATAACCGTTGGCAAATGCAACCGTGAATCTAAATGTGGATACCATTACACCCCAAAACAATATTTTATGGATAATCCGTCTTTCGTAGAGACGTGGCATGCCACGTCTAATATTCTAAATACAACAAAACAAATTGACCGACCGCAGCCAGCCGGTACAATTCATTTCAGTTTTGTCGAAAAATCCGCCTCCTACCGCAGCAACTTTGTCCGCTTCCTTTGTGAAATCCTTACAGCTAAGCAAATTGAATATGCGGTAGAACATTACGCCTTAGGTGCAACCAAAAACAAAGAGATAATCTTTTGGCAAATCGACATTACAGGCAAAGTCCGCACCGGTAAAATCATGCAATACAATCCCGAAACGGGAAAACGCATAAAACACGAAAGCGGTGCAATCGACTGGGTTCATAGCAAACTCAAAAAATCTGGCACATTACCCGAAGACTATAATTTACAACAATGTTTCTTTGGCGAACACCTGTTGACTATTTACCCGGAAGCAACAGTTTGTATTGTCGAAAGTGAAAAATCAGCACTCATTTCATCTGCCATTTTCCCAAATTTCATTTGGCTTGCCTCAGGTGGAATTCAAGGCCTTGCAGTTGACAAATGCAAAGTATTAAAAGAACGTACAGTTATTTTATACCCTGACTTAAATGCTTTTGAGAAATGGTTTGAAAAATCCGTACATATCAAAAACCAATGTAGTTGTGATATTACGGTGTCAACCCTTTTAGAAGATATTGCCACTCCCGAAGCCAAAGCCAACGGTCTCGATGTTGCGGATTTTATGATTAACCAACTAACAAGCAAACCCAAAATAAAACCAATAGAAGTAGCACCAGTTCAAAATCGCTTCACTCCCGTACTGGAGCAAATGATAGAAACAAATCCGGCTTTACTTCTCCTAATCAACAAATTAGAATTAATTGAATACTAACAATAAACTACACAATCATGACTTACAACGAAAAAAAAGAAGCAAAAATGCTCCAACTCGAAAAAGACAACCAGTATCTTTTAAAACAAATCTTCAAACTCGCTGCAAATAAGTCCGAGATTCTAAAACGTATAAAGGCACACCCTTGTAAAAAACATCTGAAACCGGATAGAAAACCTATTCACATAAAACGATTGGTAAAAGTGTTGGGTGTAAATCAACGAACTATTCTTTTACTTGACAATAGGGAGTTTTTTCATAGGGATTTTCCGTGGGAGTACCGAGCGTTTAACCTTTTCGAAGTTGAAAAATTTATCAAATCATTACCTAAAAAATAATTAAAGTCAATTTCAAACATAAATAAATCCGTTAAGAAAAAACTTAACGGATTTTATTACAGGAAAAATAACAATTTCAATTATTTCCTCTACATCCTATCTAAAACAGTAGTAACTAATTTTTCTATATATGGTTTATAATCAGTATTGGCAGCTTCAACCCTCCGATTTGCAATAATGCAACATACAGTCATTGCTTTGTGTCCCATAAGTTTTGACAAACCGGCAATAGCTGACCCTTCCATTTCATAATTAGTGATTCTATAATTTCCGTATCGAAAACTTTCAATTTTATCATTCAACTGCATATCAGCTAAATCTAATCGCAACACTCTACCTTGAGGTCCATAAAATCCGTTTGCTGAAATTGTAACACCGCGAAGCATATCGTCTCTTCCAATTCTATTTATTAATTCTAAATCCGCCTCAACTACATATGGGGCAGCCAATTGTGGATTCCATTCCAAATGTTTTTTCATTGCCTCTTCAAACACTAAATCACTTACCGAGTCACGTCCTGCATAGAAATTCAACATACCGTCAAATCCAATTGATTTTTCCGAAATTAAAAAACTGCCAAGTGGAATATCTTTTTGCATTCCGCCTGAAGTTCCAATTCGTATAAAAGTAAGTTGCCGGAAGTTTGGTTTTTCAGTACGTGTATTTAAATCTATATTTGCTAACGCATCCAATTCATTTACAACAATATCAATATTATCTGTTCCAATACCAGTAGAAATTACAGAGATTCTTTTACCCTTATATGTACCAGTTATAGTATTGAACTCACGGTTTGAAACAGAACATTCTTGAGAATCAAAATAGGCTGCAACTAATGCAACACGCCCGGGATCACCTACTAGAATAATATTGTCTGCTAATTGCTCCGGTTTTAAGTGCATGTGAAAAATGCTACCGTCATTATTGATAATCAGCTCTGAGGATGGAAAGTGTTTCATAATAATATAATTTTATTTTTGATCATTTATTTTCGTGTTGTGTACATATTCCAGAAGGATTTAAAGTCATTCGTTTGCAACGACTTCCAGACTTTGTTATTGCACTACATTGTACTGATGTAGATTTGTTTTCATTTTTAATTTTGCCATTATGAGTAGAAGTCGATGTCCATGTCCAGCAATTAAGACAAATTGTTTTTTCTATAGCTCGTTCTTGTTCATCTGGCAGAGCCGGAAAAAAATCGATGCCTGTTATATGCTCAACACTATCAATAGGTACTGCAAAGCTTTTTAGTGACATCGTTGATGAAGCATTTGGTATAATAAAACCAATTCCTTTTAATTCAGGTTCTGTATAATCCAGGATTACCTTATAATAATAGCGTGGAACGGAAACTTTGTCGGGTCCAATAGTTGGCAGATTGTTTTCCAAAACCGGTCCTGTAACAACATATATTACCTTATTATCTACAGCCCATTGCCTTACCTGTTCTTCAAGTTTTTTCCAAATACCACGATTAAAACCAGTCGCCTGTGGTGACATGTTACTGTAGAAGAAAGATTCTTCCATAGCTTGTTCACTCCATCCCATATCTGCTGCCGGTGCTAAATGACCTCGGTCATATCCTGAACCTTGATAATCTTCATTTGTTGCTGAACCTGTCTTTACTGCCATATCAGGTCGAAAATCATTCGAGCGGTTAACTTTTTTAAAGGTCTCATTAGCAGTTAACTCATATGCCACCCAATTGGCTTGTTCATGTTTTTCATTATATGAAAGAGTGTAACCTAAATGTTTTACAATAACATCTTGTTTTGTTATTCTAGGCAACTCTAAGTTGTTTATTTTTAATGGTTGCTGGGCATAAATTAATCCAAATATCCATATAAGAAATAAAGTTAACTTTATTTGTTTTTTCA
>Ga0209697_10009765_pt1 | contig 10541 bp, 9 predicted proteins | sample AliMusrvi5mmetaG_FD_184115 | JGI IMG/M metagenome (GOLD analysis project Ga0209697, IMG submission 184115) | Freshwater lake bacterial and archeal communities from Alinen Mustajarvi, Finland, to study Microbial Dark Matter (Phase II) - Alinen... | ecosystem: Environmental > Aquatic > Freshwater... | reverse complement strand
GTGCGATGCAGGTAGCTTACCCACTTGCCGAATTAGCTCAGTTGGCCAGAGCACGTGATTTGTAATCTCGGGGTCGTCAGTTCGAATCTGACATTCGGCTCAAACGTTCTTAAAGCAAAGGGAAGTTCCTCGATTGGAAGATCAGTCCCGAAATAAAACAGACCGGAATATTCGGGGAGATACCAAAGCGGCCAACTGGGGCAGACTGTAAATCTGCTGGCGTATGCCTTCGTAGGTTCGAATCCTGCTCTCCCCACCATCCATCCAAAAGAAATAAGAATTATAAGCGGGAGTAGCTCAGTTGATAGAGCATTAGCCTTCCAAGCTGAGGGTCGCGGGTTTGAGTCCCGTCTCCCGCTCTAAATCTTTTTCATCCACCTCATAAACAGTTCAATCAAAAATTCAATAGTTTCACTTACTCCGGACGCAACTATAAGTTACTAATCCGGGCGCGACTTATAGTCAGGCCCGGATTAGCAAACTCAGAGTCCAGCCAGGAGAAAATTCGATGTCGGTGTATCAGGTATCCTTTGTTTGCCGGTCTGACGCGATTGTGCATTTGAATTTACTTCCATAATAAAAGTGATCATCTGATTATACATCACCCCATATTTGGCAGGATCGAGGTGATAATAAAGTTGAATGATAGAGGTCAGATTGATAAGCGCAGGGATTATCTCCTCCTGAATTTGAGTTATGGATTCTGTTTCATTGATCTTTTTACTGATCTCTTCCGACCTTTGCTGACTCACCTCATCGTAAGCTGTCTGCGCTGCTTTTAAAGATTCGTACAATGGGATAATTTGAAGGTCAGTCAATAAGGCCTGACTGGCAGGGAGATCAAACTCGTAAATGAGCGAGATCAGCTTCGACGTTTCAGCCTTATATCCCAGCTGATAGGCTTCCGCACAATACTTGTCGATAATTGTAGAGAGATTTGAGGCTTTTAGAGACATTTCATTGGGCATTGCAACCGTCATACCTTGAATCACGTCGCGCAATTCGATCAACGCCCGGCACCTCCGTTTATCCAGAACAGTTAGTTCTTCAGTAAAAAGACTTTTATCGGCATTTTTCTGACAATTTACCAGTCGTTCGTAAATGAGGAAAAGATTGGTATGTAGATTGGTCACCTTTTCGTCCCCTCCGGTCAATGGGCTCGTGATTTCCATAATGCGTTCACTTAACACAATCAGGTCGCCGACTAACAATACTGATGGATTGATCAATTTTTCCATGTTGCAGGTTTTGGTTATAAAACTTTTTTCGATGAATATACGAAAAAAATTGAGGAAATAAATGCTTTTTTTGAAGTTATAGGGAAATTTCAGACAAATTCTGAAAAATAGTAAGAGATCTCTGTCCAAATTGGTGGAGGCAAAAGGTTAAGTATTAATGGAGATTCCTCATTCCGCTCCGCTTCGTTCGGAATGACGAGGGTCTGGGTTTATAGGAGTGGGTGCCTGGGCGGCTTCTCAGCCCAGGCACCCACTCCTCCTTCTAATGGAAAGGTGTCATTCCGAATGCAGTGAGGAATCTCTAAACTAAAAGTACCTTAAGGATCAGCGGACAAAGAATTTACTAATTGCTGATTTACCTGTATATTTTGATTTTTAAAGGCCAGAAAGAAAATGGTGGTATTCTTATCATGGTTATTTCACTGCCGGTATCGGTGTATCGGGGGGTTTTTGCTTGCGGGTTTGTCTGGCTCTGGCTGTTGCATTGACTTCAGTAATATAGGAAACCATCTGATTAAATATAGTTCCGTATTTGTCCGGTTCAAGCTGATCATAAAGCTGTATAATGGCTACCAGATTGGTAAGGGCAGGATACATCTCCTCCAGAATTTGTGTTGCTGCTTCCGTATCGTTAGCTTTTGCGTTAATCTCCTCAGACTTACGCTGACTTACCTGATCGAAGTCTGCTTGAGCAATTTTCAATGATTCGTACAAGAAATTAATATTAAGATCATTAAGTAATTTTTGATAGACTTCCTGATCAAATTCTTTTGATTTTTTACCAACCGTTCATAAACCCCGGAGGCACAGTTGTGAAGATCTCTGATTTTGGTATCGGTTTCGGTCAACGGCTGGGTGATTTTTAAAATGCGTTCACTCAACGGAATTACATCACTGACAAGCAGGATTGAAGAAATAATAATAAATCGATCGGTTAAAAACTTTTGGAGGGTTGCCTGTCCAGAGTAAGTATAATTGAAAAGTTCCGGAGCTTTCCTGGTTCAGGATAAGCACAATTCAAAAGTTCCGGAGGTTTTCCGGTTCAGGATAAGCACAATTAAAAAGTTTCGGAAGTTTTCCGAACCAGGATGGGGACAAATAAATTGAAACGGACCATTTCCAAACCGGGAAAGGGAAAAATAAGATGTTTTGGAGGTTTCCTGGGCAGGAAGAGCATAATAAATCTTTTGGTACCTATAGATTTCAAAATGGTTCCCATCAGAAGTTAAATTAAAGTCCAGGTCCCTCATAAAGTGGGGCTCGGACTTTTTCAATCCACGCACCCACACGGGGTGCGACTTGTCGACGATGTTCCCGCACCTAACCATGTTCTGTTTCAATCCACGCACCCACGCGGGGTACGACGGTGAATTCATCCAGGACAATGATCCCTTCCTGGGAGTTTCAATCCACGCACCCGCGAGGGGTGCGACCGCCAAACATCGAGAAATACAAGTCGATATTAAAGTTTCAATCCACGCACCCGCGAGGGGTGCGACTGATGTACCGGTTGTAACTTGTGGCCATAGATTTACGTTTCAATCCACGCACCCGCGAGGGGTGCGACCGGGTTCGGTGTCGTTTTCATTTTCTCGGTAAACATGTTTCAATCCACGCACCCGCGAGGGGTGCGACCAGATGACCGGTTATATTTTAATCTCAAAATAAGTTTCAATCCACGCACCCGCGAGGGGTGCGACTCACAGAATTAAAAATGTCTTCGGTAGGATAAAAGTTTCAATCCACGCACCCGCGAGGGGTGCGACATCAAAACTGATTCATTTGAGCAGTCACGGTTTGGTTTCAATCCACGCACCCGCGAGGGGTGCGACAGAATTTGTAAGGTGGCAAAATGCAAAAATTGATGTTTCAATCCACGCACCCGCGAGGGGTGCGACGAATAATTTCTTTTGAAAGGAGTAAGGAGTAAAGTTTCAATCCACGCACCCGCGAGGGGTGCGACACCTCCCAAAGAGGGGAGAAAGGGAAGAAAAGAAAGTTTCAATCCACGCACCCGCGAGGGGTGCGACTTCGGGGTATGTTCAGTGGGTTGCATATCGACCAGGGGTTTCAATCCACGCACCCGCGAGGGGTGCGACTATCAACACAATCTGTTTACAATATTTATTCTAAGTTTCAATCCACGCACCCGCGAGGGGTGCGACAAGCCATCGAAGCTACCGAAGAAGGCGCTTTTCTGTTTCAATCCACGCACCCGCGAGGGGTGCGACAAGCGCTTAGTATCAATTTAGCTTCGGTAACCTGTTTCAATCCACGCACCCGCGAGGGGTGCGACATTCACCCAAAAAGGAGGCGTAGAAATTAAACCGTTTCAATCCACGCACCCGCGAGGGGTGCGACCCTCCTTTTTGGGTGAATGCCTTTTGAAAAGGCTGTTTCAATCCACGCACCCGCGAGGGGTGCGACCTATATCGGGCATGTGGCCCAATGCGCCAACTGCAGTTTCAATCCACGCACCCGCGAGGGGTGCGACACCTTTCTGCGGATGAAACCACACATGCAGATCATCGTTTCAATCCACGCACCCGCGAGGGGTGCGACTTATTCCGAAACATCATGTATTCGTGATTAAGCATGTTTCAATCCACGCACCCGCGAGGGGTGCGACTTCTTGAGTCACACCATTTAAGCATACCTCTGTATGTTTCAATCCACGCACCCGCGAGGGGTGCGACATCTGATTCTGCCGGTTCATCATCAGCATATAACTGTTTCAATCCACGCACCCGCGAGGGGTGCGACCATTCCGGCTTTGGTCATTAAGGGATTTCCTAAAGTTTCAATCCACGCACCCGCGAGGGGTGCGACCATCATGCAAAAAAGCAAACGTATTTTCGATCGGTTTCAATCCACGCACCCGCGAGGGGTGCGACATTAACCGATGCACAGATAGCACAAAAGTTACTGTTTCAATCCACGCACCCGCGAGGGGTGCGACCAGCAATGCAATACGGCTGTCGGATGATGGTTGCTGTTTCAATCCACGCACCCGCGAGGGGTGCGACATATGCAGGTTTGCGGAGTTAATACTTCTACCCTGTTTCAATCCACGCACCCGCGAGGGGTGCGACTATTCAGAATCTCGGCATGTCATACATTGTCCGGGTTTCAATCCACGCACCCGCGAGGGGTGCGACTTGCCGACACACTGGCAATAAATAAAGCAATAAAGTTTCAATCCACGCACCCGCGAGGGGTGCGACTGTTATGGTGCTAAATTAATAATAAACTGAATGTTGCAGGTACATTTCCGCGTATATACCCAAAATTTGATCGAAACTTCAGACCAAATATTTTATTTACCTACAAACCAACTGGAAATGAATATCCGCGCAACCGTTAAGCTTTTCGTGGGAGCTTAGGGTTCGCGGACTAAATAATCATCGTATCCTCAGGATTATAGGATGATTTGGCACCGGCATGTTTAATTCTCGATTCCCAGTGATCCCCAAGCATATAATATCGGAGACTATCCTTTTCAAGATCTATAATAGATTCCAACCTATGCTTAAGTTCTGAAAACTGTGCCGGATCGACCAGACATTCAAAAACAGAATTCTGAACCCGCTGCCCAAAATTAACACATTGCTTTGCGACCCGACGCAACCGCTTTTTGCCTGAAGGGGTCATCGTTTCAACGTCATAGGTAATTAGAACCATCATAATTTGCTACTTATTAAGAAAAACCGGATAACTATCCAAATCACCCCTCAGGTAACGCGCCAACAATAATGCCTGACAATAGGGTAAAAGCCCAACGGGAACCATCACCTGTAAAAAAGGGTGCATAACTTCTTCCTGCTTACGCTTTTGCCAGGCTGTTAAAAGCACTTTTCGGGTATCATCATTCATGATAATACCTCCCGCTTCACGCGAAATAAATCCTGTTGCATCAATCTGTCTACGATTGATCAGCGTAAGAACCAACCTATCGGCAAGGTAAGGTCTGAATTCTTCCATCATATCGAGTGCGAGGCTTTGTCTCCCCGGGCGATCAGTATGTAAAAATCCCACACATGGATCAATACCAACGCTCTCGAGAGCTGACCGAACCTCATGCGTTAACAATGTGTAAACAAACGATAGCAAAGCATTGACATTGTCCATTGGCGGGCGCCTGTTCCGCCCTTTAAAATAAAAATCATCCTTTTGGGCAATGATCAAATGGTCAAAGACACCGAAATAAGTATATGCCGCCTCCCCTTCTATCCCTCTGAGAATACTATTATCGGTGCATTTCAAGGCTTGCTTTTGCTTTACACCCAATGTATTGATGGCCGCTTCTATTGCAGTACAACTCTCTTCCTTGGCATGATCACGCAAGGCCCGCTGTAAAACAGTCCGGCAATTTAAAATCTTCCCTGCAACAAAAATCCGGCTAATTTCACCCGAAAAAACAGGATCGTCGGCTAACCGGTATTGTTTTCTCCGCAACAAAACATTTCCGGAAACAGGCCCCGAAACCCGCCCAAGGAAATATCCATTATCGGTTAAGAAACTGAGGGCAATGTTCCGTTCGGCGCACATGGCCATCAGCGATGGACTGGCGCCTAGGAAACCAAAACAGATGATTCCCTCGACATTATGAACCGGTATTCTGAAACGCTCATGGTTCTCCACTTTGATCACAATGTTTTCGCCGTCTTTACTCAGGTAAGAGCCGGGGGTCGTCACATACAAGGTGTTGAGTAATTTACGCATAGGTTTTAATCGGTTTCAAGTGAATTTCGCAAATAATCAGATGCTTTTATTTTTCCTGAGAGGTTCTTTGGCAGGCAGATATCAAACAGGGAACATGATTTGCAATGCGGTTTATAGACAGGTAATGGCGTTATTCCATTTTCAAATAGTTCATGCATTCTTCGTGCAAGTTCAAAAACGGTTTTACGTAATTCGGGCGTGAAATCAACATTGACTCGCCGGCGGGTTTCGCCATAAAACAAGGAACCTTTCGTGATTTCGATATTAAACATCTCCTCAAGGCAGATGGCCTGAGCGCAAACCTGCACTGCATCGCGATCGTCGGGTTTTTGCTTCCCTCGTTTATATTCGACCGGATGCAATAACCATCTCCCTTCGTAGCCTTCAATCGGCACACCCCCTTCGCGGGTATGGATTAACTCAACAACATCCGCCCTTCCTGTGAGGCCTAGCTGATAACTTATCAAAGGAAAAGCACGATAGGTAATTACCTTACCGCGCTTATCGCTCTCCAGTGGGTCGTCAACTCTTTCGTGCAGATGATTTCCTTCTGTGGTTTTTACGTTTTCGGCCCACTGCTGTTCAACGTGAATCAGCGCCCATTGCCGCTCGCAAAATGCAAAGTGCTGAATCCCGGAGAGCATTAAAAGATCGTCGTCGGAGTACATGATTAGGTTATGATTTTTGCTGATTGAGTTCGACTCAAAGTCGGGCCCGGAATACATGAAAATTAAAGTCGCGCCCGGACTAAAACCAATTTTTATTACTTTTGTAATCAAATCAGGCCGATATGAGAGAGATCGTTTTTATCATAGAAGAATCACAGGACGGTGGTTATTTTGCCCGGGCAGTAAATCATTCCATTTTCACCCAGGGCGATACGCTGCCGGAACTTAAAACAATGATCAGTGATGCCGTACGGTGTCATTTTGAGGAAGCGGAAATGCCGAAGCTAATTCATCTTCATGTAACCCATGAGGAAACATTTGCCTTAGGAAACTTTCGCGCAATATCGACGCACCCCAACTGATTAAAGCACTCCAAAAATTCGGATATCTTCCAACACGTCAAAGCGGGAGTCATATCCGGCTCACTACCCAACAAAACGGACAACACCATCTTACAATTCCCAACCACGATCCTTTAAAAATTGGAACCCTAAACGCCATACTCACCGAGGTGGCACAACATTTAGGTATTCCAAAACAGGAGCTTATTGAGAGGTTGTTTTAAGCTGAGTTATTACTTTTCAAATACCTCAATACCTACTGGTAAATTCTTTTTGATTTCCTCCAATGATGAAACGTTGTAATCGCCCCATGATCGTGGCAAATCGGCATTTTTTGTAATCTTAACTTTATCAAAAAGTTCTCCTGACCTTGCATTACCCAGGTGACTGTCATGTTTGAAAACAATCAAACTTCTTTTAGTCATCTCACCGCGGGCAGCCGCCCGATCATGTTCAAAGGCATTGTTCAACGACTCCCATAATAAATTTAAATCTTCTTCTGAAAATCCCGATTTCTGAGCATCGACAGCTGACACAAAACCATGCATACGATAAAGTGCATAAGGAACAGTTGATTTGCGGCCAAAAGTCCTTTCTTTTTTCAGATCCTCTTCTTTTGTAACGGAACATCTTGTAATTGAATGTTCAGCCTGATAAATTCTATCTTCTGAACGTGAAAAAGTAAATTGAACCGGTCCACGAACGATTCCAACTCCTTTTTTACCTGATTCATCCTTTTCACCCGTTGCAAGTACAGCACCAAAGGTTCTTATATCAAAATAATCTTCGCACAATGATTTTTTTGCACCATCACCTTTTTCTTTCTTTGCTTTGTCAATTGCTCTATTAAGAACAGCCCCTTCTTGTATAAATATGTCAAATCCCTTATCCGCAATAGTATTTCCTTCATCTGTAAAGGTCGCTTTTCTCAATCCGACATAATTTCGCACTTTTCTCTTTAAACATACATCGGTCACTAATCCTGCCTGATTCTCGGCATCAGAACGCGGAAGGTTCCCTTGATCCGGATCTCCATTTGGGTTTCCGTCTTTAACATCAAATAAAAAAACAAAGTCGTAGCGATTTTTAATTGCTTTTGTAGTCATAATTTATTCCTCCTCTATTGTTGATTTAAGTTTACTATTTTGGTGTTCTTTAAAATCTTCATAATCCTTTTGCTTCTGATGATAGTATCCCAGTGCAAATTGCCCTTGCTCTTCAAGTGTAAATAGGGATGGAAAATCAGACGGATTAATTGTTCGGCATAACTCTTGAAGTTTTCTGTCAAGCACTGTGAATGCTCCCGAATCATCTTGTTTTAGTTTTGTAAGGTGTCTTTGGGTTAACCGCATTATCCTGCCAAATGCTGGAGCTGGGTTTGTAGAAGCAGACGAAAAGAATACTTCACGAATACCGGCATTAATATTTTTCCCTATTGCAGCTCGCTGTATAGCAACCTGAACAGCAAAAATACGCCCAAACATGTATGCAGTACCCACGTCGGCGGTGTCTAATTGTTCTTTCATAATTGTTCCATTTTTCGAGTTATTTCTATTTATAATTAAACGAATAAGAGAGGCTCTTTCCAGTGAGATTGGATCCGTTCGCTTTTTCCCATCTTCAACAGGTTCAATATATCGGATACGTTTCAATACAGAAGCCAAAATCCACAATGGTGGAACATAGTCCTTCAATAAAGCAGATTTCCATAAATGATTGGCAATGCGCGAGATTGTTGGGTCATTGCTTAATTTCGTATTATGCCCAGCTTGTGCAAGAAAGTATAATCGGGAATATTTCAATACTCCATCGTTTTTAATTGCAATATCCTGAAACCATTTAGCAATATTTTTTCGGTAATCTTCCAAGCTAATCTCAATCCAGTCTCGGATTGCAATTCTGGCAGCTGCTCCAGAAAGAGTACAGGAATAAAACCAATTAGATTTTATTCCCCTCATAATCCTTTGGTCTCCACTGAACACTGAATCTATTAAATTTGTGATTTCTCCAACATCAGGATTATCAAGCCAATTAATTTCATCGATTTGCTCTTCATCTTTTGTCCAATAAATCATTGCAGTATCATTACCAAATATTCGGCAATTAGTTTGCCTACTAACGCCTTTGAGATAGCCATTTGACAATAACCAATTTAAACCCTCGACATAGTTTTTGGCACAATTTGTACAAATATTGGAATTTAAGTTCTTTAGCAATCCATAAGATTCAAACGCCTTTTCATTGTAAGAAACAAAAGCGCATCCAGCTTTTTGACCTTTTGGAACATTTTTTATCATTCCATGAGTATCCTTTGTGATAGGATATTTTGAACTTCCACATATTGAGCAATTTCCTTTTCCTCCTTTTAATTTCTCGATCTGGTTAAACTCAAACCGTTCAATTATTGCATCGTAAACAACTTGTTGTTCATGAATTCGAATATCATTAACCCTGAAAGCAATATTACCACCTCTTTCTTTTTCACTTATTTGTGACTCGAATTCAAGGGATGCTCTTTCAATGCCATTTTCTTTATTCGAGTTATAAAAGGAAAAAACTGGCTTTAACAATTCAAGATCTTCATACACTGAAAGTTTATCCAGAAAAAGTTGGTGCTTTTTGTTTGACAACTCTCCTCCATAACAAATCACCTCTTCGGGCTTGTCCAATAAAAGTCGTGCTTTCCCTTTTTTTGAATTAAGAGCTTCTGCTTTCCTGCTAATTTTCTCAATTACCAAAAACGAATTGAATGAACCATCTTCATTAATAACCAAATCAATTGAAATTGGCTCGTCTTTTAATGCATCATGCCCTGTTCTAATCCGCTTACCGAATTCTGCCAACTCTTTTATCATCTTTCCGCCTCCATTTCTTCCCTTTGATTAAACTCATAAATGGCAGAAGAAATGTCGCTATCCATGTCTGGCTGGATGTGTGTCGAACTCATCAATTTCTCATTTTCAGCATATGAACATTCCAGTATTCCATTTTCGATTTTCACATCATAAAAAAACAGAGGTGATGGCTTGCCTTTGGCATCGTAAAAAATATCAAACAACATACTGCCAATCGGAATGATCTCCTGTATTGGATGTTCATTTCCATCAGGTACTATAAACTCTGCAGCAAACTCACGTGTTCCCAAAAATGGTCTTCTCCAACATTGACCTTTTTTTACACGCCGTTTGAACATTTCAGCATATTTCTTTACAGGATTTTTAGGGTCAAATTCTTTTTGGTAAACAGATGCTTCGATGATGTATGCCACATCTTTCAAAACAATGCTGTTACGTTGAGTCCGCTTTTCTTCAATTAGGATGGGCGCTTTACCTTGTTTCGCATTTATTTCATTGCGCTTTACAGAGAAAAACTTTACTGGATTAAGTACTAAAATCCGATGCACCCACCATTGGAATTCAGGTTTCCAAAGAATGGAATCAAGAACACCCCTTGCCGCAGAGGGAGTCATGCATGGATAGGTCATTCGCTCGACTTTCAAATCAGGACGTGTAAAGCATGCAAAATCGCCTGTCACTTTTACCCTAACAATTTCATTATCTATCATATATTAC
>Ga0209697_10009753_pt1 | contig 10546 bp, 8 predicted proteins | sample AliMusrvi5mmetaG_FD_184115 | JGI IMG/M metagenome (GOLD analysis project Ga0209697, IMG submission 184115) | Freshwater lake bacterial and archeal communities from Alinen Mustajarvi, Finland, to study Microbial Dark Matter (Phase II) - Alinen... | ecosystem: Environmental > Aquatic > Freshwater... | reverse complement strand
ACACTTCCAGGCTCAGCGGGTCGTGGATTCAACAAGGCAGTCGATTCTAAGGTTGGCGAGTTTCTCGGTTACCCGGCTGTGGGATTTATTCTCTACGCAATCTTCATTCCCCTGACCCACTTGACGTCCCTTTTTAATTTGATGTTGTCGCAGATGTGGGTCCATCATCTCGAACAGTTTGCTTTTGTGATTATTGGCTATCTCTTCTGGCGCCCGGTTGTTGCGATTGAGCCATCACGACACCCACTTTCACCGGGCCTTCGAATGATTTACTTGGCACTTGCTGTACCTGTCGATACATTCACAGGCTTGGCTCTCGTGATGTCTGACCACGAACTCTTCTCAACATATAGTTCGATGCACCGCACATGGGGACCCTCATTACTGACAGACTTGAAAACTGGAGGAGCAGTGATGTGGATCGGGGGTGACTTCTTGATGTTGTTGGCAATCTTCCCGATCGCGTTCTTTTGGATGCGAGACGAAGACAGCAAAATAGATGATCTCGATGCACGACTTGACGCAGAACGCCTCGCTGCAGGCTTGCCCTTTACGCGCCACGAAATGCATCCTCATGACTGATCAGTCGCACGGGAATACAAGGTCTGAGAGCAAACCAAAAATTCAAAAGCGCACAGATAACAAAATCCAAAAACTCCTCAAACATCTCAAAGTGACCGGCTGGACATTCGGTATTGGACTTGTCACGCTCATCATCTTGGTGATCGTGGTCCTCTGGTACACCGGGCTCCCTGCGTACTTGAAAGATCACACGCCTAACTGGTGGTACCTCGCCTTGGCGGCCATTGTTGGCTATGGACAGTACGTGGGATATGCCATTTCACTGAAGGCGTCATCCCAACCGAAACTCCCCTTCTTCAGAACCTTTGAGCTCGAAGTTGCTGAAGCAGTCACGTACACCTACACACCAGAAAGCCTTGGGAGCTTCGCACTGACAATTCGGTTCCTCATGAAGAAGAAGTTGACCAGTGCCCAAGCGACCGCCGCGTCGGGATTGAGCTCTACGGTCACCACCATTGTTGGTGCGGTCATCCTCGCGATAGCAACAGCGCTTGCAGCGGCAACAATTAATGCGAACGATCTCAAAAAAGAAACACCATCAAGTACTTGGGAGGTGGTCTTAGGGGTTATCGTTGTCGCCGCTGCGGTGACCATCATGATCAAAGCACCAACACTCCGGCAAAAAGTTGAGGCATGGCTGAAACAGTCCTGGGTCTATTTGCTGCAGGTAGTACGACAGCCACAGCGTGGTTTCCAGATTGCCGCTGGCGAGTGCGTCACGGTTTTCGCACAGACTGCGTGCTTAACGCTTGTCTTGCTCTCTCTCCATGCCACCCCAAAAATTGCTGCGGTTCTTGTCATCACTCAGATTGCTGGACTCGCCACCAGCCTGGTGCCTGTACCCGGTGGCCTCGGGGCGCCCGAGGCAATCTTGATCGCAGGACTCAACGCCATTGGCGTCCATCATGCCGAGGCCATTATTGCTGCAGTCACCTATCGAATGCTGATTTACTGGCTGCCGCCAGTCCCTGGTGCAATCTGTCTTTTCAACCTCTACCGCAAAGATTTGATCTAGAACAACGCTAAAGAATGCCAGCTTCTTGCGCGAGTTCGCCGAGATTTCGTTGCGGTCGAGCCCCTAAATGGCTGATGACTTCACTTGCACACAAGCTCGCCAAGTGAGCACTCTTCTCTGGGTCGAGTCCATTCGTCATTCCATAGAGGAACCCTGAGGCGAAGAGGTCACCCGCCCCATTGGTATCAATAACCTTGTCAACGGGCGTAGCTGGGACTTCAAGCCGTCCAGCGGGCGTCACCACAACGGAGCCCTGTTCACCTCGGGTGATCACCGCGAGGATCCCAGTCTCCTCAAAGGATGCAAGCGCACCTTCAAACGTGGTGGATTTAAATAATGACATCGCCTCATCTTCATTGGCAAAGAGAAGATCAATGTCACCGGTCAACAGATCAAGGAAATCTGCACGATGGCGCTCGACACAGAACGAATCGGAAAGCGTCAACGCCACAGAACCTTCTGCCGCATGAGTGGCTGAAATAGCCGCTCGCATTGCTTCCTTTGCAGGGGGGAGATCAAAGAGGTACCCCTCAAGGTACGTAATTTTTGTCCGAGCAAGCAACAGGCCATCAACATCACCAGGAGCAAACGTCGTTGCGACACCGAGGTGAGTTGCCATCGTCCGTTCGGCATCATCGGTCACAAAAACCAGACACCGTCCCGTACCGCCATCGCTCTCTTTGGCAATGGCAGCTTCAAACTCAACTCCCGTGGCCGTAATGTCATGGGTGAAGATGTCACCCAAAGAATCGGTTGCAACTTTTCCGATAAATCCTGCTCTTCCTCCCAGAGAGGCGATGCCAGCCATCGTGTTTGCCGCTGAACCTCCCGATGCCTCGATGCTCGAGGCCATCGCTGCATATAGAGCGTCGGCCTGATCAAGATCAATCAGGGTCATTGAGCCTTTGGCCAATCCCAGGCGCTCCAAGAGAGCATCGTCACTCTGGGCGATCACGTCAACGAGGGGTGAGCCGATCCCCACAACGTCCAGGAGTTCGGGCTCTGGCTTGCCAGAGAGGGAAATGGGGGTCGAAGAAATTGTCACGGGATAAGGCTAGGTGGTCGAACGGTAGCCTCTGAACATGTCCAAAACTTCCGAGAACCCATACCGCCTCAGCGATGCTGTTTTTCCGACGGCTTACCGACTTGAACTCGCCCCCGACTTAGAGGAAGCCACGTTCGAGGGTAGCGTCGAGATAGATCTCAACATCACCTCTGAAACACCGTCCATCACACTGAACGCCGTTGACCTTGAACTCTTCGAGGCGACCATCGAGACAAATGGAGCAGCGCCAACCAACTGCTCCATCTCCCTTGACCCAGAGACGGAACGTGCGACCTTTGATCCAGGTCTCGTCCTCCAAAAAGGAACGGCAACGTTGCGAATTAAGTTCACCGGAATCTTGAATGATCAATTGACCGGCTTCTATCGTTCAACATTTCTTGATCCCGACGGCACGACCCAGACCATTGCCACGACGCAGATGGAGGCGACCGACGCGAGAAAAGCATTCCCCTGTTTTGACGAACCGGCCAAGAAAGCAACGTTCACCATCACCCTGATCGTGCCAAAAGATCAAGCTGCGTATTCGAACAGTCCCATCGTCGCAGAGGAATTTCGAGAAGACGGAACGCGGGTGGTGTCATTCGCTCCAACAATGGTGATGTCGACTTATCTCGTCGCCTTCATCGTTGGTCCTTTTGAAGAGACTGACACTCTCGACGTCGATGGCACGCCAGTGCGGATTGTCTATCCCCCAGGCAAAGCGTCGCTTGCGCCATTCGCGTTGGAAGTTGCTGCCCATTCCCTTCGATATTTTACGAATTACTTTGGAATCCCCTATCCCGGCGACAAATTAGACCTCGTGGCAATTCCTGACTTCGCCTTTGGTGCGATGGAAAATTTAGGCTGCGTGACGTTTAGAGAAACTGCGCTCTTGGTTGACCCCGCGACTGCTTCTCGCTTGGAAGTCGAGCGAGTCGTTGACGTTATTGCTCACGAGATCGCTCACATGTGGTTTGGAGACCTCGTCACCATGGGATGGTGGGAAGGAATCTGGCTCAATGAAGCATTCGCTACCTTCATGGAAATTAAGTGCACTGACGCCTTCCGGCCACAGTGGCAACGTTGGGTGAGTTTTGGGACCTCACGAGAAATGGCGATGGCAGTAGACGGCCTTCATTCAACGCGTCCCATTGAATTCGAGGTTATTTCACCCGCTGATGCTCGAGGAATGTTTGACATTTTGACCTATGAAAAAGGTGGAAGTGTATTGCGGATGCTTGAACAGTATCTAGGAGAAGACACCTTCCGAGATGGAATTCGCCACTACCTCGAGCTTCATGCCTACTCAAATACGGTGACCTCTGATCTTTGGAATGCCCTCGAATCGGTCTCTCAGGCACCCGTGCGAACCATCATGGATACGTGGATTCTTCAAGGAGGACATCCTGTCGTCACGGTTGAAAACGGGACAGCGTCACAAGCTCCATTTTCCTACGGTCCTGCCCAGCAAGAGAGCGCCATTGGCTCGATGTGGTTGATCCCGCTCTTGACTCGACCTTTGGACTCAGACTCCATTGAGGCCACGATCCTTGGGAAGGATCCGGTTTCGGTTCCCTCCGGTACGGTTCTCAACGCAGGCGGATGGGGTGTCTATCGGACGAAGTACGACAGTGCTGCGTTGGGAGAAATCGCCAGCAACCTTGGCCGCCTCGACGCGCTTGAGCGTGCCACTTTGGTTGCCGACACTTGGGCGGCCGCATTGGCCGGGAGATCCACCTTGGCTGATTTTTTGACCCTGGCAGCTGGTTTAGGCAAAGAAATCGAGCCGGCCACGTGGACCACCGTGGCCGGTGCATTCGGCACGGTTTCAAGAGTCCTTCCACACGGTGAGCGCGCACTCTTCGCCGAGCGGACCACAGCTGTCTTTGGCCCTCTCTACGAACAGCTGGGATGGGATGCTGAAAGCGGAGAAGATGAGCAAACGCCAACATTGCGATCACTCGTACTTTCAACTCTTGGAACTCTTGGCTCCCACGAAGACATACGGCGAGAAGCCTTGCGGCGTTTTGATGCTGGTGAGGTGAGTGGAGACCTCGCAGATGCCATTATCGCTGTCGTAGGAGATTGCTCTCGAGACGGTGACTTTGATGAAGTCCGTCGGCGCTACGAAGCCGCCAGTGACCCCCAATCCGAGCATCGCTACCTCTTTGGTCTGACGGGCTTCCAGAGCGTTGACCTCACGAAAAAAGCTTTTGATCTTTGCCGCGGAGATACGATCCGCACCCAGGATGCTCCCTATGTTGTCTCAGCATTACTCGCAAACAAAACAGGGGGCGTCGCCGCTTTCGATGAACTCATGAGTCACTGGGACGAGTGCCTTGCTCGCTTCCCGCAAGACGCGCACAGTCGAATGCTCGGCGGGATTGCGAGGATGATTGGTTCTCGAAAAAGCGCACAGGTGATTGCTGATTTTGTGAATACTCATCCAGTCCACTCTGGGCAACGAACCGTTCTTCAAGGTGTCGAGAGAATGTGGGTGGGCGTCGCCTTCGGAGAACGCGAAAGCGATGGCTTACGCGAAACTCTTGAGAGGGCATACTAGTGAAGTGAATTTTGCCCTAGCAGCGACGGTCTTTGCCGTCATTTTTTTTGCCGAACTGCCTGACAAGACGATGATCGCCACGGTGGTCATGGGAAGCCGTTCGAGTGCGCTCCCGGTTTGGATAGGCGCATCCATGGCATTCATCGTGCATATGGGTATCGCTGCCATTGCTGGCCACTTTCTTGAGCTCCTCCCTCATAAAGTTCTCGAAATAATTATTACTGTCGTTTTCCTCGCAGGGGCTGCGTATCTTTTGCTCGTTCCAGAAAAATCAGAGCTTGCGAAAGGCGAACGCGAAGCCGAGAAGGAGTCCCCTGGGGCCTTTTTGAAAGTGGCGGCGACGGCCTTTGCCGTCATCTTTATCGGCGAGTTTGGCGATCTCACACAGATACTCGCTGCCAACTTTGTCGCAAAGTCCCATAACCCCTGGGTTGTCTTTGTCGCAGCGTCCCTCGCCCTCATCACCGTCTCGGCACTAGGGTCATTTGGAGGTCGTTCACTTGTGAGGGTCCTCCCGCTCGCTCGCATACGTCAAGGTGGAGGTATCTTGCTCGCTGCCTTTGGGATCTATACCTTGATCACTATCTTTACCGGCTAGCCCCATCGCAACGTATCTAGGGAAGAGGAATCAACATGGCATCACCTCACACTGATCGAATTCGGGTTCTCCTTGAACATGCCGTCTCGGTGCGGGGGTTTATGCCCGACGATGAAGGGATTGCGCTCTACGAAGCAGGCCTTGAGGCCGGTACTCGCTTTCCAGGTGGCGCGTTCTTAGAGATCGGTGCGTGGTGCGGAAAGTCATCGGTCTATCTCGGTGCTGCTGCGGAATCGACTCATAGTGTGCTCTTCAGCCTCGATCACCATCGTGGCTCTGAAGAGAATCAGGTTGGATGGGAACACCACGACGAAGATCTCGTTGACGCGCACGATGGCCGTCTCAACACACTCCCCCATTGGCAACGATCGATTGGCGACGTCGACCTCGAGATGAGCGTTGTGGGGCTTGTCGGCGACTCTCGGGTTGTCTCATCATTGTGGACGACTCCGTTGAGCCTTTGTTTCATCGATGGTGGCCATGGTGAAGAGCCAGCGTGGAATGACTTCAATGGATGGACGCCTCACATAGCCCCGAAGGGCCTTCTCGCCATCCACGACGTCTTTGAGAATCCTGACGATGGTGGACGACCTCCCTATGAGATCTACTGTGCCGCGCTTGAATCCGGAAAATTTGCAGAGATCGGAGCTACCGGGAGTTTGCGGGTTCTGGAGCGACGCGCTGCCTAAGGAGCAGTACACGCTCCGGTGTGTCGCTGATCACACCGAGGGCCCTCTAGGTCAATTGTCTTGCCCAGTGTTTCTCCTCTGAAGAGTCCCGCAGCTGGAGATGATGTGCTCAATGCGTCCGCAGCCAAAATGATGGCAGCGGCGGTATATGAGGTGGTTTCGTGTTCTGGATACGTCACATTTTCGGGGTATGCAATCCCCGTCATATATGAACCATCAACTTGCCGGTGGCCTTGTGCGACTTCAAAGAGCTCAAGAGCCTGATCTTTCATCCCGAGTGCATCGAGGGCCATCACGCATTCAGCAGTTTCTGCTGCGGTCACCCATTCGGAGGTCGACACACATCGCACCCCAAGGCCGTACATCACGAACTCATCAAAGTGAGTTTCCATTCGACGCCGGCCGGCTTCACCCTCAAGTGCCCCTGAGAGCATCGGGTAGTACCAGTCCATTGCGAACTCATTTTTTGGAGCAAATGCTCCAGGGTGGTGAGCTACTGCGTGGCCTAATCGCCCCGCTGCTAACTCCCACTCTGGTCGAGGTGCCCCGAGTCGGTCGGCAATGGCGATGGCGCATCTGAGTGAATGGTAGATCGAGGCTGATCCGGTCAAGAGTGCGTAGCGCTCAGGGATTCCCGCGCTCGTCAACGACCATCGGATTCCACCGTCTGGGAGTTGCCATCGAAGAACAAAATCAATCGCTTTTTCCATCATCGGGAAATGGCGCTGCAATATCTCGTCACTTCCTGTGATCAATGAGTGATGCCAAAGTCCAGCGGCGATATACGCGCACACATTCGTATCAAGTCGAGCATCTTTGATGGAGTGGTCTAAGTAATAGTTAAACCAACTTCCGTCGCCCAACTGGACATCGGCTAGCCAGTCATATGCCATTTCTGCTTCTTTGAAACGACCACATACCGAGAGTGCCATCGCTGCTTCCACATGGTTCCACGGGTCACAGTGTCCACCATCAAACCAAGGAATCATTCCGTTCTCGCGCTGAAGACCAACGAGTGAGTCAGCGGTGAGTTGAACCTCTTGGGACGTGAGGATGCCAGGGACTTCTGGGATAACGACGAGTTGGTCGGTTGTACTCATGCGGCCACCTCGACCTTTGAGGTCTGAGGAGCTTTGCGAAGATACACAACAAAGCTTTTCCCCATCACCGGAGCGAGAATCTTCTCAGCGACTCGAGTCGTTCGGGGACCCTTGACGATGTCCCACACAAGGAGCTTGTGATACGCCTTGACGGCTCGGTTCTCATCGTTTGTTGGCCCCACCGCGCACTTGAGCCACCAGTAAGGACTGTGGAGACCGTGGGCATGATGCGAAGCGAATGGCTCGAGGCCCGCGGCACGAAGTCGATCAAAAAGAATGGAGCGTCGATACAGGCGCACGTGCCCACCAGGAACGTCGTAGTACTCCTCCGAGAGAGCCCAGTTCACAAGCTCAGGTCCAAAACGAGGAACCGTGATGGCCATCGTTCCATTGGGAGACAACACTCTCGACAACTCCGCCATTGCCGCTTCATCATCTGGAATATGTTCCAGGACTTCGCTACAGATCACCCGGTCAAAGGTTCCATCCGGAAAAGGCAAGTGCAACGCATCGCCTTGGACTGCTGCAACGCCTGAGGTTGATTCAATCTCGCCGGCTTCTGCCATTGCTCCAAAAGTATTTCGGACTTGAAGAACTTCGTCAGCTCCCGCATCGAGCGCGACGATTGATGCCCCTCGTCGGGCAAACTCGTACGCGTGGCGCCCAAATCCGCAGCCAAGATCAAGGACGAGATCTCCAGGCTTGACGCCGAGGGTGTCGTAGTTCGCCGTCAGCATCAGTCAAACCCCACTGAAAGAGGCATGGGGTTGCCAGAAAGAATTGAGTGGTAACACGCTGCTGTTCCCTTTGCAGTGACTTGCCAGGTGAAGCGTCGGATCACTCGCTCTCGTCCAGCATCCCCAAGACGTCGCCCGAGTTCCGGATCGTCGAGCACTCGACGAATCGCAGCGGCCAATGCTTCAGGATCATCTGGTGTGACCAGGAGACCGGTTTCACCATCCTTCCCCACAACTTCTGGAAGTGCGCCCCCGGTCGTTGCAACGACGGGGACGCCACAACTCATGGCTTCAATCGCTGGGAGGGAAAAGCCTTCGTAGAGTGACGGGACAACAGCAACTTCGGCTTCACCGTAGAGGCGAGCAAGTTCTTCATCACTCACCCCACTCACCGTGGTCACGATGTCGCTGAGATTCAGTCGATCGAGGGCTTTGGCTACTCGACCATTGGGTTTTGGGTTCCCAATCACAACGAGTTCAATGTCACGCTCGGTCCGTAGTTTTGCCACCGCTTCAAGGAGCGGGACTAATCCCTTCATCGGAACGTCTGAGGACGACGTCACCATGATGCGTCCTTTGACTACTTTTGCGTCCTTGTAGGGCTTAAAGACCTCTGGGTCGACGCCAACGGGCACGACGGTCATTCGCTCAGAAGGGACACCCATTTGAGAATGAATATCTTTCGCTGAGTTCTGCGACACTGTCAAAATCGCAGGAAGTTGCTGGGCCACGCGAACCTGCATTCGTAAAAATCCAAACCATCGCTTGGTGTTGAAGCGGCGAAAGATATTTGTGTCGTGATCAAGCGCAATTTCTCTGTCCACCGTGATGGGGTGGTGAAGCGTCTCAAGAATTGGCCATCCCTCATTCGCAAGTTCAAGTATTCCTGTTCCCAAGCATTGATTGTCATGAATGATGTCGAATTCACTACGTCGCTTATTAAGAATCGAATGAATCCTCTTTGAATATGCTTTTGGTTCTCCGAATCCTGCCGTCATCATGATGCCGAACTCTTCAAGGTCCTCGAGTGAAGTGAACTCGCGTGGGTGAGGAATTCTGAAAGGGTCTGGGTCTCGATAGAGGTCAAGTCCTGGGACAGGCGTAAAGCCAACTCCTTCGTCGATCTCTGGCCAGGGCGGTCCCGCAAAAACTTCGACGCTGTGTCCGAGGGCAACGAGTTCTCTCGTCAAGTGCCTCGTGTAGACCCCTTGGCCGCCGCAGCGAGGATTGCCCCGATAGATCAAGAAGGCCACCCGAACCCCACCTGGTGCTGGAGGGCGAGGGGCAATGCGTTCCGGGGTCGTGATTGAGCGCGACCGATCCCACGAGGTACGTGTATCTCGAATGAGCTGGAGGGGGGTCTTCGGCACAGGACTCCTTGGTGGCCGGGGGGTCTCTATCGTCCCAAGGAATAGCGGCTCATGCAAACGGGGCACAAAAATCCTAGGGATCGTTGGGGTGACTACGCTAGAAGCCATGGACCTTACCTACCCAGCTGACGCAGAAGCCTTCCGACTCGAGATCCGCCAATGGCTCGTTGACAACTTGCCAGATGGTTGGTTCGACGAAGGATTCTCCATGACATCCGAAGAGCGAAGTGCATTTAATGACGAGTGGATCAAGAAACTTTATGGAGGTGGATGGATCTGTGCGAGTTGGCCAACTGAGTATGGCGGCAAGGGACTCGCTCTTCTTCAACAAGTCGTCCTCAACGAAGAATTTGCTCGAGCTCAAGCACCACTTCGTGCTGACTTTTTTGGAGACACATTAGTTGGACCCACTATTTTGCAGTGGGGTACCGAAGAGCAAAAGAAATTTTACATCCCTGGAATCTTGAAAGGCGAGATCGCCTGGTGCCAAGGCTTCTCTGAACCCAACGCAGGGAGCGACTTGGCGTCACTCAAAACAAAAGCAGAACTCGATGGTGATGAGTGGGTGATCTCCGGACAAAAGGTTTGGACCACGCAAGCTCAATACGCTGACTACATCTTCTTGCTCGCAAGGACCGATCCTGACGCGTCGCCGCATGCGGGAATTAGTTACATGCTCGTTCCAATGAACCAACCTGGAGTTGAGGTTCGTCCTATTCAGCAGGTTGATGGAACTGCGGAATTCAATGAGGTGTTCTTTGATAACGCTCGTTGCCCAAAGGAAAATATCGTTGGTGGCGTCAACAATGGATGGAAAGTTGCCATGACGACCTTGGGATTTGAACGA
>Ga0209697_10009752_pt1 | contig 10549 bp, 4 predicted proteins | sample AliMusrvi5mmetaG_FD_184115 | JGI IMG/M metagenome (GOLD analysis project Ga0209697, IMG submission 184115) | Freshwater lake bacterial and archeal communities from Alinen Mustajarvi, Finland, to study Microbial Dark Matter (Phase II) - Alinen... | ecosystem: Environmental > Aquatic > Freshwater... | reverse complement strand
GGGCTGACGACATGGTATTTTCAGCTGAAAAAGCCCTCGCTGATACAAAGGAGCAAATCAAAGCCCTGCGACGACAAGCACGACTGGCTATAACGCTTGACGAGCAACATGAGATTCAGCAAAAGATACAAAAGCTCGAAAAACAGCAAAGACGACAGCGACAGGAGATTTTTCAGGTTGAGGATGATATTATGGAAAAACGTGATTCTCTGATTGAATCGCTTGAACGGCGACTTGCGCAACAAACCAGTACAGAAGAACTTTTTACAATTCGTTGGGCGGTAGAGTAATTGAACCAATTTTGAGATTGCATCATGAGCAAATACGATGACCTTGTACAGAAGCTGAAAGAAATATTTCAGATTGATCGACCTGAACTTGATTTTGGGGTTTACCGCATTCTTAATTCTCGAGTTGTTGAGATCAACGATTATCTGGACAATCGCCTCAAAGCAAAGGTGAACGAAAGTCTTGCGACTTCCAGCGCAGCTACTATAGATGGCCTTAAAAAAGAGCTGACAGAAAAGGAAGAGCAATATCGTATAGATGGCGTCGATCCAGGTGTGGTTCCCAAGGTGCTTGAACTAAGGCAGAAAGTTGCTGAATATGGTGTTGGTACCTCAGAACATGAAAATACAGTATTCACACACCTCCTCACCTTTTTCTCACGCTACTACGACAAGGGCGACTTTATAAGCCAGCGCCGTTACAAAGGCGACACCTATGCTATTCCCTATGCCGGCGAAGAGGTAATGCTGCACTGGGCCAATAAAGATCAGTACTACACCAAAAGTGGAGAAAACTTTTCAAACTTCGGTTTCAAGCTCGATGACGGGCGAAAGGTTCGTTTTCGATTGATAACAGCCGATACAGCAAAAGATAATCGCAAAGATAACGACAAGGAGCGACGATTTGTTCTCATAGAGCCGCATACCCTCACCTTGATTGATGATGCAGGCGACGAATATGAAGAGACATTACAGCCAGTAGAAGTTGTGCAAGATGAGCTTGTGGTGCGCTTCGCCTATCAGGCTATGCCCAAAGGAAGCAAGCAGGATGATTTGGTAACCGCTGCAGCCAAAGCCATTTTGGATGACCCCATAGTCAAAAGCAATTGGCTTGAATTAAGTAAACTTGAGCCAACAGAGAAAAACCCAAAGAGGACCCTGCTTGAAAAATGCCTTACCAACTATACCACAAAGAACACCGCAGATTACTTTATTCACAAAGATTTAGGTGGATTTCTTCGACGCGAACTTGACTTTTACATTAAAAACGAAGTCATGAACCTTGACGATGTCCAGCAAGCCGAAAAGTTTGCCGACATCGAAAAAAGCCTGCGCATGATTCAAACCCTGCGCTCCATTGCGCTCGATGTAATCACTTTTCTCGCTCAGCTTGAAGATTTCCAGAAAAAGCTCTGGCTCAAAAAGAAGTTTGTTGTTGCCGCCCACTACTGTGTAACGCTCGACCGTCTGCCGGAAAGCCTCTATCCTGCAATTGCCACTAACCAAAAGCAATGGGAACAGTGGGATAGCCTTGGGATGCTCGATACTGTTGAAGTGGACAAACCTGATCTTTTTAGCAAGGCAGAAATCGGAAGCCTCGAATACCTGAAAGCGCACCCTTTTTTGATGGCGGATACCACCCTTTTTGATGCAGCTTTTAAAAGTTCACTGCTTGCAAAGGTTGATAATCTAGATGAAAGCCTTGATGGATTATTAATCAATGGCGACAATTTTCAGGCGCTGAACTTGTTACAGAAACGGTATCGGGAGCAGGTGACGTCCGTTTACATTGATCCACCCTACAATACTGATGCTTCTGCAATTGTTTATAAAAACGGATATAAAGATAGTTCTTGGTTATCCTTGCTGGATAATGGATTAGAACTCTGCAAAAGCTATCTATTTGAAGATGGCATAATTTGTGTGGCAATTGACGATGAGGAGGTGAGCGAACTTCGTTTTCTGATGCGGGAGCATTTTGTCAAACAAGTTGGCATTACTGTCGTAAGATCAAACCCAGCTGGAAGAAAAACGAAGGGAAAATTTGCTCCTGCTCATGAATACGGATTGTTTTATGGCAACTCAGAGTCATCAATACCTCAAAGCCTTGTTAAATCAGAAAAGTCGATGTCGAGATATCCCAAAACAGATGAGAATGGGAGATTTTCGTGGGCTAATTTCATTCGTTCAGGAAATAATGATCGGAGGGAGGATAGACCTAAACTGTTCTATCCAATTTTTGTAAACGCGAATGATACAATTAGGATACCTCTGATGGAGTGGGAAGCCCTTTCACAATCGTACGTGATCCTTGAAGAACCGAGTCAGGATGAACGAGTCGTTTATCCAAATATGGTTAAGGAAGGAAAAACAATTGAAAAAAATTGGCAAAGAGGGCACGTCCGTGTTCGTACTGAGTTGGAAGAGTATAGGATTCGAAGGACACAAAATGATAAAATTGATATTGATTTTAAAACACGTATGGATGAAGAATCGCTTCCGATTACTTGGTGGGACGAAAAAGGGTATGCTTCAGCGAATTATGGAGCTTCCGAACTAAAGGAATTGTTTTCAGAAAAGGAATTTGATTTTTCAAAAGCAAAGAGATTGGTGCTTGATTCCATAATGGCTTCCGGTATGAAATCTGACAATACAATAGCTCTCGATTATTTTGCTGGCTCAGGTACAACCGCTCACGCCGTTATCTCACTCAACCGACAGGATCAGGGAAAGCGTAAATACATCCTCGTTGAACAAGGTGAATACTTCGATACCGTTTTAAAACCTCGCATACAGAAAGTGGCGTACTCATCAGAGTGGAAAGATGGTAAAGCCACAGCTCCTCAGACAGGTATCTCCCAAGCCTTCAAAGTGCTGAAAATCGAGAGCTACGAAGATACACTGAATAACCTCCAACTGTTTCGTACATCAAAGCAACAGGAGCTGCTTGATACATTGCCCCAATCTGCACAGGAAGAGTATCTGATGCAATATCTCCTTGACATTGAAAGCCGTGGATCACTCCTTTCTGTGGAGCATTTCCGCAAGCCGTTTGACTGCAAGCTCAAGGTAGCGGTGGATTCGGCTGGTGCTTATGAAGAGCGAACCATTGATCTGGTTGAAACCTTCAACTACCTGATCGGTTTGCGCGTCAAGCATATCGATATGCAGCTCGAACAAGGCTTTGTGTTGGTGACAGGCTCGCTGCCGACGGGCGAAAAGACCCTTGTGTTATGGAGGGATCTTGAACAGGTTGATTATGTCACCTTGAACCGTCTCTGTGACAAACTTGCCATCAAACCGGCTGACAGTGAATTCGATATTGTATACATCAATGGCGACCATAACATCCCAGCGGTATTTACCTCTACTGAAGCTGAAGGCGGTATTACCAAAACCCTGAAAATACAGCAGATCGAGCCGGAGTTTTTGAGGCGTATGTTCCGCGTGGAGGGGGTATAACAATGGCAAATGAAATGGTTATTTACCAAAGCGAGGACGGTTCAATTCGCCTTGAAACACGCCTCGAAAATGAGACACTGTGGCTTACGCAGCAGCAGATGGCAGAGCTGTTTCAAACTTCAAAGCAAAACATCAGTCATCATATCCGCAGTATTTATGAGGAAGGTGAACTTTCAGTTGAGGCAACTGTCAAATATTATTTGACAGTTCAACGTGAGGGTAATCGTGACGTACAACGAAACCTTGAGTTTTACAACCTCGATATGGTGATTTCGGTAGGCTACAGAGTAAAAAGTCTGATTGCTACGCGCTTTCGCATCTGGGCTACCCGTCAGCTTAAGGAGTATATCGTGAAAGGCTTTGTGATGGATGATGAACGCCTGAAAAATCCACCGGTTGCAGGTTCATCTGCCCCAGACTATTTCGATGAGGTGCTGGCAAGAATTCGGGACATTCGTGCCAGTGAGCGGCGCATGTACTTGCGCGTGCGGGAAATTTTTGCACTGGCGACAGACTACGAACCATCCTTGCCTGAAACTACCCGATTTTTCAGGATCATTCAAAACAAGCTGCATTTTGCTGCTACCGGCCATACAGCCGCTGAGTTGATTGCCCAGCGAGCTGACCACGCTTTACCCAATATGGGCTTGACAAGCTGGGCTCGCAATGAAGTGCGAAAACCCGATGTAACGGTTGCCAAAAACTATCTCAATAGTGACGAAATTATTGAGTTGAATCGCATTGTGAGCATGTGGCTCGACTTTGCTGAAGACCAGGCAACGAGACGAAAACAGGTATTTATGAAGGAGTGGCAAGAGAGGTTGGATGAATTTTTGCGTTTTACCAACCGTGAAGTATTGGCGGATGCAGGCAATGTGAGCAAAATAAATGCTGACGAAATAGCAGAAGCTGAGTACGAAAAGTTTGCCGTTCGAAGACGTGACGCAAAAGAGTTGCAGGGCGAAGCGGATCTGATGAAGCAGATTGAAGCTGCCGCCAAAGAGATTCCCAAACGCAAGAAGGATAGTGAATTACAGGATGGGAGCTCCAATGAGTAAAGCTAAGAAACGCAGTTTTCATGTGGAGCTGGTGCTCAATCAATGGATGATGGGCTTTTTTAAAGGTGGTAGCTTACATGCCCTCAAAAATCGCTTGGGAGAGGATCGGCATGAAGGAATTGAGGAGGATGGTCAAACTGGATTTTTTCATGAGTTGCACCAGAATCTCTTTGAGGTGGATCGTATCAGTGAGCAAACCCTTCGCCGATATGATATCAACATAGTTCAGCATTGGAACGCTATTACAGAGCAGCGCAACAAGACCGAAGGTGTGGTGCTCAATATGAAGTACTTCCAGTACCTTTCACTGCTTTTTACCGAAATCTATCTTGACTGGTATTTTAACCAGCGGGAACAATTATTGGCTGGTCTGAATGATGGATTGGAGTCTTACAATGCTGAGCAGGATGCCGAACATCACCTGCAGCCATTTGTTATACACGAACTGAACAAATTAGCATACTGGAATGCCACTGGCAGCGGCAAGACGCTACTGCTGCACGTCAATATCCGACAGTATCTCCATTACTTCCAAAATGGCCGAAAAGAAGCATACCCTGACAAGATCATTCTTCTCACACCAAACGAAGGGTTATCGCGTCAGCATTTGGCAGAATTGCAGTTGTCAGGGTTTGGCTTTTGCCGTCTGTTTGATAAAAATCGAAGTGGCGTTTTACGAGGCACCATAGAGATCATTGATATCAATAAACTGGGCGATGATATGGGCGACAAAACTGTCGCTGTCGAAGCCTTTGAAGGAAATAATCTGGTACTGGTGGATGAGGGGCATCGTGGGACAGGCACAGCAGCAGGCGCATGGATGAGCCGACGTGAATCTCTGGTACGGGGTGGTTTTGCGTTTGAATATTCCGCTACTTTCGGCCAGGCTGTGGCAAAGGGGTTGACGGTGCTCAAAGCAGAGGAGGAGCTGCGCAAGAAGAAATCTAAAGCGCTTTTTGACACCACCAACCTGAAAAAACTGGAGAGTGTACAAAAGCAGCAACTGGTTCTGACAAGCGATGAAAAGCGGAAGGCCAGAACAATGGCAACTCGAGAGATTTACGCTAAAAACATACTCTTCGATTACTCCTACAAATTTTTCTATGAGGATGGTTACGGTAAAGAGTCTCTGATTCTCAATCTGAAGGATAAAGATTATACAGACGAGGACATCGCCCGTCAATACTTTACCGCTTGCCTACTGAGCTTTTATCAGCAGCAATATCTGTGGAACACCAACAGAGAGAAATTGACTGATTTCAACATTGAAAAGCCTCTCTGGGTTTTTGTTGGTAATACTGTTGCCGGAGAAGACTCCGATATCCTCAATGTTCTCAAATTTTTTGCAGGTTTTTTGAATGACACGGTAAAAACCAAGGTTTTGCTTAAGGAGTTGATGGCAAATACTGCGCTTCTGCTGGATGCAAAAGGTAAGAATATATTCCATGATCGCTTTACTCCTTTGATGCAGAGCAATGCGACGGAAGTGTATGCGGATATTCTCAGAAAGCTATTTAATACCGATTCACCGCAACGGCTTAAGGTGGTCAACTTGAAGAGCAGCAAGGGTGAGCTGGCATTGCGTGTTGGTGATGCAGAACCGTTTGGGCTGATCAATATTGGTGATGATGCCGGTTTTTTCAAAGAAGCCGAAAACCTCACAGTGTTTGATACGGAAGCTGATGATTTTGGCGGGTCAATGTTCGGCACACTTAATCAAAAAGAGAGCCGGTTACATGTGCTGATTGGCTCACGAAAATTTACCGAAGGGTGGAGCAGTTGGCGAGTTTCTACAATGGGGCTACTCAACATGGGCAAAGGTGAGGGTTCACAAATTATCCAGTTATTCGGGCGGGGTGTGCGGTTAAAGGGTAAGGAGTATTCACTCAAGCGCAGTAGTCCAGGTAAGCGGCCAAAAGGTGTGCAACTTGAGCGACTCGAAACACTAAACATCTTCGGTGTGAATGCGGGCTATATGGCAACATTCAAGGAGTACCTTAAAGAAGAGGGTGTCAGCACATCCGATGAGATGATTCAGCTTGATTTCAAAACCCGCTCTAATCTCCCCACAAACAAGCTTAAAACACTGTCGCTCAAAGACGGCTATAAGGACAACCAGATCAAGGGATTCAAGCGAACTCATTTTCCATGGCTTTACGAAGTTCCTGCTGAGTTTGCAGGTAAAATCAAAGAGGTACATATCGATCTCGATTTGTATCCAAAGATTGAAGCCATGAGCTCGCAGAATAAAGAGAGTGCTCACGAACAAACCGCCATTCGTAATATTGGTAAGATTGCCAGTGCAACCATGGCAATGTTTGATTTCGACCGGATTTATCTGGCGGTTCAGGATTTCAAGTTGCAGCGCAGTTGGAGCAATCTCCGCCTGGAACGGAAACGGCTTGTTGATTTCTGTCTGACGCACAAAGAGTGGTATACCCTCTACATTCCCTTGGAAGAGCTGAGTATCAGGTCTATCGCCGATATAAGGAAACAGGAAGATATTCTCATCCGGTTACTGCAGGATTATACCGATCGTTTTTACAAATCATTGAAAACTGCGTATGAAGGGCAGTTTTATGACATTGTGAATGTCAGCGAAGAAGATGATGCCATACTCAAGGTTTATCACTTTGATATCGATAATACTGAGGATGGCGAAGCTTATGAGAAGAAAATCCGGGCACTCCAGCTACTGGTGACGGATGGGAAGCTGGGTGAAGCAAACCGGTGGAATGCCGGACAGATGGTTGCCATCAGCTTTGATCATCATCTCTATTATCCATTATTTGCAGGTCTTTTCGATGGAGCTGCTCCCTTAAAAATGCGGCCACTGGCATTCGATGCTCCAAGTGAAGTACAGTTTGTGCGAGACCTTGAAGCGTTCTATAAATCATCAATCGGTCAACAAGTTATTGGTAAACGCAGCCTCTACCTTCTCCGCAATGCCGACACAAAAGCCAACGGGCTTGGATTTGCCATGGCTGGAAATTTCTATCCCGATTTTCTGCTTTGGTTGGTGGACGACACAACCGGTGAACAATGGCTGAACTTTATTGATCCAAAAGGGCTACGCCAGATGAACCTGACCGACCCCAAGCTTGGCCTTTACAATGAGGTAAAAGTGATCGAGGAAAAACTTGGTGATTCCAAACTGACACTGAATGCCTTTATTCTGTCAGCAACTCGATTTGAAGGACTGCTTAATGTTACCTGCCAACAAGAAAACCTTGAAGAGCGGCATGTTTTATTTATGACTGATGGTGGGCCTTTATATTTGAAGAAGATGTTCGAGCTTGTAGGATGATTTATTGGGGGATCATATTTTTATTGACAAACTTGAAGGCAGAAGGCTAAGTATTACAGGAAATATGGCTCCTAAAAAAGTTTTTTTGTCTTGCAGTTCCATCAGGTTTCGGTCTGGAATCTGAGGGGGAAAATTTTCCAGGACTCTCTTGCTGCACATAACAATTACTCGACATTATCAGGCGGAAATTATTATGTCCGTCTCCATGTTACCAATAGAAATTTTTTTGTGAGACTATTCGTTTTTTCGACACATGGAGCTCCATAATCTTACTTATGTTCAGCAAATTCCTGTGTCAATAGATGTAGCATGGACTTTTTTTTCCTCGCCCAGTAATTTCGTGCGAATCACCCCTCCTGAAATGATGGTTACCATAACCAGCGGCTCAGGTGAACAGTCTATCTACGAAGGTATGGTCATTACCTATACATTGTACCCTTTCATGATGCTGCCGGTAAGGTGGGAAACTGAAATTACAAAAGTAACGAAGCCGGTTTTTTTTGAGGATATTCAGAAATCCGGGCCTTATGAATACTGGCATCACCGGCATACTTTCAAGGAAATTGACGGAGGAGTTGAAATGACTGATTTTCTGCAATACTCTCTTCCGATGGGGTATTTTGGAGAGCTCGTCAATATGCTGATTGTCAGCCACCCCCTTGAAGAAGTTTTTAACTATAGAAAAAAAAGGGTAGAAGAAATTTTAGGTCATATATGAAAGGATTAACCGGAATGGATGAAAGGGACATGCAAAAGAGGGAATACTTTCATCATGTTTAGCTATCGGGATAATGAGGCTTGGGTTTTGTGTTTCTGATAGCCATAAGTTTTTGGCTTTTTTGTGAAGATTTGTTATCTAATACCCCATAAATTGTTCTTTTGTTGTAGCTGGTGCCGGCTTAAAAGCCGGAGAATAGGGAATTACGTGAGAATCGTAAACTGTACCCGCAACTGTACAACGGTAACCGCATAGCTGAGGCATGGCCACATGCACAGATATTTCGCGGTTGTTTCAGGTCACTGCACTGTTTTCCACTCAGGAAAACGGCGGGAAGGCCCGGAACAGATGTAAGCCGTTATAGTCAGGAGACCTGCCAGTTATTTTTGCATTACAAGATCGGACTACGGGATATAGTCGGGGCAAAGCTGTACTTCTTTTGCATTGCTTTCCGCTTGATCTTTTTGCAAGGTATTTTTTTTGGATTATTCAGAAGACATAAGCCATCAGGCTTTTGTATCTGTATTCTGTTTTCCAAAAACAGCCTTTTGTGAAAAGTCGTCGGGCAATGTTTCATGCCGTTACACGCCGCCTTTAGCTTACCCCTGTCAGTTGATGTATTTCTAAAACTGAAAACAGGTTAAAAAACAAAAATGAACAAAAAAGTATTTCTTGTTGTGATGGCAGGTTTGCTATGCAGCAAAGGAGTTTTCGGTGCAGAGCAGACCAGAAGCTATGCCGGAGATGAGATGATTGTCACGGCCACCAAGACCCTCAATTCTATCAGTGATACCGGCGGTTCATCCGTCACGGTCATTACCGCTGAGGATATCAGGAATTCAGGAAAACAGAGCGTTGAAGAGGTTATCAAGGGAACTGCAGGTATTGATGTTGCTTCCAATGGTGGCCCCGGTACCCTTGCAAGTGTTTTTTTAAGAGGTGCAGATGCCAAAAACACTCTTGTACTTATCGATGGTGTTCCATCCAACGATCCAGCTGATGCAAATCGCGCTCCGAATCTTGCCAATCTCACCGTCGATAATATTGATCGAATAGAAATTGTACGTGGCACTGTCAGCTTTTTGTATGGATCCAATGCATCAGCAGGGGTTATCAATATTATTACCAAAAAGGGTTCGTCAACGCCTCAGTCGTTTGCAGGTTTAGAAGGAGGATCCTATGGAACATACAAAGCCTATGCGGGGACAAACGGTCAGCAGGGTATTCTGAACTATTCAGCCGGGGTTTCACGGTTAAAAACAGAGGGTTTTTCAGCAGTTGATCAAAACAACAGCTGGATAAATCCAAAAGGAAAAGTTTTTGAAAAAGATGGCTATGAAAATACATCCCTGTCTGGAAACTTCGGTTTGCGTTTGAACGACCATACCTCTCTTGAAACAGTTGTCAGATATACGAAAGCCAATGTGGCGTACGATTACAGCGGATCTGATACATCAGGACTTAATCAGGATTCTGACCAATTCAGTGGCCGTATTGCGCTGAAAATGAACTATAAGCCCCTTGTTTCAACCCTTTACTATAATGTTTATGATCAGGATCGTTCCTATCTGACGAGCGGTGCCTTGTCAAGCAAGTTTAATGGACACCGCTATGAAATAGGCTGGCAGGGGGATGTTGCGGTAGAAGAAAACAATACGGTGTCTGTCGGGTTGAATTACCAGCAGGAGAGCATGATCAACCAGAATTTTGGCACGTATGCATCCCTGCTTGACAATGGAGTTGGTTCGAAGAGTATTTTCGTGCAGGATCAGTGGCGTCTTGGCGGACTGAAAGTCGTTGGCGGTTTGAGGTATGAGGATAATGAAAAGTTCGGCAGTAAAACAACCTACAGGGTTGCACCATCCTATACCATCAATGATACTGTTCTGAAGTTCAGTTATGGAACAGGCTTCAGGGCTCCCTCTCTCTATGAGCTCTTTTCGCCCTATGGAAATACACAACTTACCGCTGAAACAACTTCCGGCTGGGATACAGG
>Ga0209697_10009751_pt1 | contig 10549 bp, 10 predicted proteins | sample AliMusrvi5mmetaG_FD_184115 | JGI IMG/M metagenome (GOLD analysis project Ga0209697, IMG submission 184115) | Freshwater lake bacterial and archeal communities from Alinen Mustajarvi, Finland, to study Microbial Dark Matter (Phase II) - Alinen... | ecosystem: Environmental > Aquatic > Freshwater... | reverse complement strand
CTTTTACCCCATCCAACAAGGCTTTTTCGGAAATATCTTGCAAGTCAATATCAAGCGTTGTATTTATGTCCATTCCATCAATAGGCTCAACCTGAACTGTTTCCATATAGGTATTGGCAACTTTCTGGCGCATTGAAATTCCGGGTGTCCCCAACAATAGCGAATTATAATACAACTCCAATCCGTTTTTTCCACTTTTTGAGTCATCGGCATAAATATCACCAATTGTTCGGGCAGCAAGCGATCCAAATGGTCTTACACGCTTAAAAAGTTCTTTAGTTACAAGACCACTTTTATTGCGTCCGAGTTTGAAAAGTGGCAGGGTTTTAAGTAGTTTTAGTTGTGAGTAAGAAATGCGCTTAGGAAATAGCTGTAATTCACTTTTTCCTTCTTTATAAGCTTTATTTAATAACATTTTATATTCTGAAGCTGTTCTGTCCTTAAAAAAACTGGAGAGATAAATAGCCACAGAATCAACGTTATCTTCGAAAAGCGTTCCTGTTTTTTTATGTGGTGACGGATTATGCAAAGCCTGAACACGCAAATCCATATAAACATAATAGGTGGGAATAGAACTGGCCATCAAGCGACCATCACAGGCATAAATATTTCCTCTGGCTGGTTTTACAACAATATCGGTTTTTATATTTTTAGCCGCCAGCGCTAACCATTTACTTCTCTCAACCGTCTGTATTACAACAATTTTGTATATAACTGCAAAAAAAGAAAGGCATATTATAGTATACACTATGCCAAACCGAAGGACAATATCTTTTCGTTTATCTGCCATTATTTTTCAGCTATACTATCTTCAATTACTATAGGCGGAGTTGCTGTTTGAATCAGATTAACTCCTCTTTGATTAATCATTTCCATCACATTCGACTGACGGCTTATTTTCATAAGCTCAGCCAAATTCGTTAAAGATTCATACTTTGCATCCAATATCATTTTTTTGAGTTCAATCTCTTTAGCCAGCTGTTTCTCACAATAATAGCGGTTGTCAACATAAAAAAAAGCCAATACTGCAACCAGCAGAAGCAATCCATATTGTTTCTGGAAAAAGCGTTTAGTCAAGATATTACCATTCAGAATATCGCGCACAGAACTCGATTTAATATCCGAAAAATCTTCACTTCCAACAATGGCTTCTGTTATTTTTTTGAACCAGGACATCCCAAAAATTTTATTTTATTGATTTACTATTTACTATTGAACCAATGTATAAAACAACCGATTAACTAATTATTTCTGTTTAAATTCCGCAATTCTCAACTTTGCACTACGAGCCCTTGGATTGCGCTCTATTTCAGCCTCATTGGCAATTATCACTTTGTTATTTACCGCTTTCATTGGCGAAAGAACATTACCATAAAAATCTTTTTCAAGTTTTCCTTCAAAGTTTCCGCTACGGATAAAGTTTTTTACCAACCTGTCCTCCAGTGAATGATAAGTCAGCACTACCAATCGTCCTTCTGGCTTCAACACTTCCAGACTCTGATCCAACAATGATTTCAGCACATCCATTTCTTTATTTACTTCTATTCGAAGGGCTTGAAACACACGCGCCATATCTTTTTTCTCCTTTTCTCTTCCGAAAAACGGTTTCAACACTTCTATAAATGGGAAAATACGATCAAAAGGTTGTTTGGTACGGTAGTTAACAATTGTACGTGCAATTTTACGGGAATTATGCAACTCACCATATAAATAAAATACATCGGCAAGCTGTTCTTCGGAATAAGTATTTAGCAAAACAGCCGCAGTCAAAGGCGATTTTGTATTCATGCGCATATCCAGTGCACCATCAAAACGGAAAGAAAAGCCACGTTCCGCTTCGTCAAAGTGATGAGACGAAACACCTAAATCAGCCAGGATTCCATCCACTTTTTCAATATTATGGTAACGCAGAAAATTTGTTAAATAGCGAAAATTACTTCGTACAAATATGAAGCGCGGATCATCAAGTGCATTTTTTTCAGCATCTTCATCCTGATCAAATCCGAGCAATTTACCGTTTTTACCCAAACGCGACAAAATTTCACGCGAATGACCGCCACCTCCAAAAGTCACATCCACATAAACACCATCAGGTTTAATCTGTAGCCCATCAATGGTTTCGTTGAGTAATGCGGGAATGTGATAAAGAGAAGAGCTCCCAGCCTCTAAAAGGGAGTTGAGGTTTCTTTCTCTATGTATTTTTTTTTCTTGTTTTTTCATATCAACGAATTGAATTGACTGAACTAATTCAGTTTCCCGCAATTTATTTCTATTTTATATTGGGAGGGGCTAGGGTTATTTAATCAGTTCTTCATCATGCGTTCTTTAAGCAAACTGGCAAAATCAACCTGCGACATTTTAGCCTGCTCATAACCCACTTTGCTCCATACGGCAAAACGATCAATCATCCCGACAAATAAAACTTCTGCATTTTCAACACCAATGGCTTGCAGGTTCTTTTTCGAAATCAACACACGACCCTGAGAATCAATATCCAACCATTCGGCATCAGACACAAATTGCATCAACAAAAGCTGATCTGTAGAGTTCCATTCATCCAATTTCGATTTAAAACCTTCCAGTTTTTCTATCCAAATATGCTCAGGATAAATGATCAAACAATCATTTTCTGCATCTTTACGCATCACAACCCGTTCTTTATCAACATCAGGCAACAGTTTACGGTAAACCGAAGGAATAAAAATTCTTCCTTTCACATCAACCTTAGCTTCGTATTTACCAATAAATGTTGACATAATAACCCGAGTTCAATTTTTCAACGGTAAAAGTAAAGAAATAATTTCAAATCCCCCACTATTCCCCACAAAATATTTATCAACAAATTCTCAACTCCCTAACTGATAATATCAACATGTTATCAACACAATATCAACAGGTACAGATATTATCTAAATAACTACATACTTTTGATTATTAGAATATTAATTTCAAATATTAAAAAACAAACAGAATTTAAAATAAAAGTGGGGAATTGCACAATTTCATCACTTTTTCTATAATAACAATTTGCTACTTCCGGACAAACAAATTCAACTGGTTTTTGATATATATAAGCATTTTTCGTAAATTTGTACCCATACAACAAAAACAGGCATATATGAGCACTAAACACGCTATGAAATTAGATATCGCAGAAATTCTCAGAAAAAAAGCATCTAAGACAAAAGTACCCAAATTCATTGTCAATTATCTACGTCGCATTATCCACGAAAAACAGTTCAATAAGTTATTCGAAGATAATATTGATAAAAAAAACCTTGACTTCATCGAAGCCAGTCTTCGTCTTTTTGATGTAACTGCCAGCATAGAAAACAAAGAGGAACTACCTCCTGCCAGTGGAAAATATATTTTCGCCAGCAATCATCCACTCGGCGGACTTGACGGTATGACTATCGGTTTATTGCTAGGGAAAGAATACGATGGAAAAGTCCGGCTTTTTACAAATGATTTGCTTATGTATGTTGAACCTTTACAGGAAATGTTCATCCCGATAAACAAAGTTGGCGTTCAGGGGAGAACGCATGCTGAAACCCTTCAAAACTTTTTCGACTCAGACAACCATCTCATCACCTTTCCGGCAGGAATGTGCTCACGGAAAATAAAAGGGAAAATTATTGACTTAGAATGGAAAAAGAGCTTCATAAGCAAAGCAGTTCAATATCAACGCGATATTGTTCCGATTTATTTCGAAGGTCGAAATTCAAACTTTTTCTACAATCTAGCTAAAATCCGCAAATTTCTGGGAATAAAAATCAATATCGAAATGATGTATCTGGCAGATGAAATGTTCAAACAAAAAGGAAATCATTTCACTATTCGTGTCGGACAACCTATACCATGGCAGACTTTCGACAAATCGAAAAGTCAGGTCCAATGGGCTCAGTGGGTGAAAGATATTGCATACAAAATGAAATAATCAATCTTTATTCAACTTTGTCACAAATAATCCCCAACCTCATATATGAGCACAGAAAAAGCAATAAAAATTGATATAGCAAAAGTACTGAGACACAAGGCTCCCAAAACTAAAGTTCCCCAATTTATTATTAATTATTTGCGGAGAATCGTTCATGAAGATGAGTTCAATCAGTTCTTTAAAGAAAATCCGGATCTTAAAAATCTAGATTTTATTGAAGCCGCATTCAACTATCTGGAGGTTACAACAAACATAGAAGGAGTTGAAAATCTACCTCCTAAAGGCGGCAAATATATTTTTGCAAGCAACCACCCTCTGGGAGGACTGGATGGTATTGCAACAGGGTATTTACTTGGCAAAGAATACGATGGGAAAGTTCGTTTTTTTTCCAACGACTTAATGATGAACCTTCACCCAATGCGGGAATTATTTGTACCGGTAAACAAAACAGGAACCCAAAGCAAGGATCACGCAGAAATGATGCAACAATTATACGAATCTGACAATCATCTGGTTACTTATCCGGCAGGCATGTGTTCCCGGAAAATAAAAGGTAAAATTGTTGACATGGAATGGAAGAAAAATTTTATAAGTAAAGCCATTCAATATCAACGAGATGTTGTGCCGATATATTTCGAAGGTAGAAATTCAAATTTTTTCTACAACATGGCCAAAGTTCGAAAATTCTTTCGCATAAAATTGAATATCGAAATGATGTATCTGGCCGATGAAATGTTCAAACAAAAAGGCAATCAGTTTACTATTCTCATTGGGAAACCAATAGCATGGCAAACCTTCGACAAATCAAAAAGTCAGGCACAGTGGGCTGAATGGGTAAAAGAAATTGTTTATTCAATGGAAGACAAAAGTAAAAGTCATGGCAATTAGCAGCATGCAATCTATCAGAAAAGCAGCAGCGGAAGATATAGACATTATCCATAAGATTCTGGACATGGAACCGTTCAAATATGACGAGAACATTCCTTACGACCGTTCGTGGATTGAGCAATTAGTTTCAAACGAACGCTGCCTGACGCTGGTGTACGAAAGTGAAGGCGAAATAAAAGGCTTTATCAGTGGCGAGAAAATGGTGAGTGGTACCATTATGATTTGGTTTTGTGCTGTAAAACAGGAATACCAGAATAAAACTATCGGAATAAAACTCTATTACGAATTTGAAAATTTCTGCCGTAAAACCGGTGTAACAGCCATTTTAGCATATGGTTACAAAACTTCTGCCGGCATGCTCGACCGACTGAAATTTTACTCTAACGAAAACACGTACCGTGAGTTTTACAAGCCGCTTGTTGATAGGTAAGTAATAAATCGCAAAATTATCTGAATCAAAATTCACTGTCTAAATCAGAATTTACAGAATTATTCAATTTTCAGAATTCTGGAAATTCTAACTTTCTGTAAATTATCTCCCGTTGGTCGCTCACCATTTGTTCTGGTGCTGACAACTTCCCTCTGTTTTCTGTACCGTATAAATCCTGCACCCGCTGTTTGGCATAGAATCCCACTATGTAAAAGATGGAAGAAAAGCTCCTGCTTTTCAAATTATATTTCAATATGCAAGAAGAAGCCTTGCTTCTAAGCACGACCAAGCAAAGACGTAGCTGCTCCATAGTATCACCAACCAACGACCAACAAGGTATAAAACATTGAAAGAACGGATCATAGATCCTAAGAACACAAAAGATGTGATCGCAGATCCCACCAACCATGCCGCCAACTTCGCTTATTTAATGGTTATTGCATATCCGCGAAGACAGAAGTTTTTTTACCCGAAAAAACTTAAATTTATACATTTATTTAAACTTATTAGCCTGTTTTCACGTTATTTATATACATTTCACTTTTATGTCTTAGAACTGGTAAATAAGCATTTATGTTACAAAATTAGTGTTTTAATATTAAATTCAAAGACAATGGCAATTCACATTCCTACCACCATTTTATTGTGGGGAATTTCTCAACCTCCATAAACCTCAATCAAGCATGCTTTATAGCAAAAAATACTTTTGCCTGTAGAAACTTTTAATGAATTTCATAAAATACTTAACCTTAAAAATCTCAAAATTATGAAAAAGTTTTACTTCCTGACAATTGCTTTATGTGTATTAAACGGGGCAAATGCTCTAGCTGGAGAATATGGTTCCACAGGATTAAACACAGATACTATCCACAAGCTTATAACTGATTTTCAGAGTGATTCGTTGATCAAAGCTAATCAAACTACTCCTGGTTTTTATATTCTGGATATAAGAACTCCAACAGAATTCAGCAGCGGGCATTTAATCAATGCAAATAATATTGATTACAGGGCAGTCGGTTTTTGGGATGTCTTGGCTAATCTTGACAGGAATTTAATATATCTGGTGCACTGTAAAGGTGGAAGCAGAAGTTTACCAACATATAATCAAATGGTTTCCCTGCATTTCAGGGAAGTGTATATGATGGTTGGTGGTTTTGACCAATGGAAACTGGATGGATTTCCATATTTAACAGGGAGTGTAACCAATACGGAAGAATTAAAAGCTCCTACAGAAAAGCTTAATATTTATCCAAACCCTGCAAACTCAAAATTGACAATTGAAATTAAGATTCCAATTAATACAACTACTCTATCAATTATAAATACAAACGGGCAAGAAATGATAATGCAACGAACAACTGATAATAAATTCACAATTAATATCAGCCAGTTGCCCCATGGTGTTTATTTTGTAAAACTGCTGAATGTAAATGGCATCCAAGTTAGTAAGTTTGTAAAGGACTAAGTAAATCAACCATAATCCTACAATAATACTCAAAGTTAATAAATGATTCATTATTAATTTATCAACATACAAATCATCTCTTTATATTACAATCAGACTAGATTTGGAGTGATTATTCTAATTGCTTTTATTTTTCTGAAACAACCTTAATTTTATCAAAATGAATAAATTTAGCTTTTCTAAAACTATCATTCTGACTATTTTATTGGTAATTGGAAGCCATACGGGCACTTGTCAGATGCTAATTGCCGGTTGGGATTTCCAGACCACTTCAAATGGCGGAACAGCTGTTGATATTGCCCCATATACACCAAATGTTATTGTTGCAAATTTCGGTACCGGGGTATTATATCTTGATGGGTCGAATGGCTCAAGTACTTGGCTTCAAACAATACCTGGAAATGAAATTTCCGCTTTTTCGGGATGCTATCTTAATGCAGGGTCTGGTTTTTCAACAATAACATCAGGAGCAGCGGCACTTGGAATTCTTGGTGGAACTAATGAGACAGCCAATGGAAAGCATATAGTTTTTAAATTCTCAATGACCGGTAAATCCATGCTTATTGTAAACTATATTATTCAAAGGACATCTACCGGTTTTACTTCTCAAACATGGGATTATAGTACAGATAGTATTACATGGAGAGATTCTCAAACAATTACAAATTTACCCCTTTGGTCATTAGGTCTTGTAACTCTTGACACAATAAAAGGACTTGAAAATGCCGAAACGGTGTATTTAAGAATGACTCCGGCTGGAGCATCAGAGGCTACCGGGTACAATAAGATAGATAATATTCAATTTAATGCTGAGGTATCACTATCAACAGGAATTAGAGTTGCAAACATTCATTCGGATATAAACCTTTCAATTTCAAATGGAATAATCAGATTCAATGCAAACGCAGGGAAACAGTTAGAAATTTACAATGCCATTGGTCAGATACTGATAAATAAACGTACCATTGAAGGTTTAAATACAATTCCGGTTCCAGCTAAAGGGTTAGTAATAATAAAAATAGATAGCCGTACTTCGAAAGTAATTCTGTAAAATGATTATCCGCAAAGTATCCTAAATGATCAATTATTAGTTCCATACAGAAAAATAGGAGACACGCTATGTTGAGACAGGCGCAGATGGAATATTTTTTGTTATCCAAGCGGCATAGTCGAGCAAATTACGTTGATTTTCAATTCTGACTTTTTCAGAAATAAAGCAGATTGAACGGCGTCGGTACCTGTAGCGTAACACTCCTCTTTTTGTACGGTGTATGGCTTCAACTTAAGTCGTAGTTAGATGGAAAGCTTACCTATTAACCTGAGTTCGGTATAAGCAGGAGTTGATTTTCAAAATAATCAATTGGATATTACGGTGCTCTGCACCAAATGAAAATATATAACGTTAAATACTACCTATATAACGGGACTCTGTCCCTAATAAAGGTGCAGAGCACCGACCTATTTGTAGAAATTTATCATACACATAAAACCAGAGGTGCAGAGCACCGAAACATTGTATTTGTAAGTATATGAAAAACAGAACATATCATTAAAATGATTATTCTGTTCATTCATTGCTTATCCCGAACTCAGGTTATTAATCGGCATGTATCACACGCTTTTTCAATATGCAAGGCTAGACCCTTGCTTCTAGCTATGGCGAAGGCTAAGCCTTCGCCAAACAGCATCATAAGATTTTTAAACTTCGGTGAACCTGGGTTATTATAAACTGCCAATTTTATCATTGAATAATTAGTTTTTGTTTCCCTTTCCATTCTTTAGATTTGATTTCAACCATATAAATTCCGGTTCTTAAATCTCCGATATTAATTTGTCGGTTGTTTTGTTTCAGCGTTTCCGATTTAACTAAAGTGCCTACTACATTATAAATATTCAATATCAAGTCGGTATTACTTACGTTGTCTGTATTCAAAGTAATAATGTCAGAAGCGGGATTGGGATATATATCAAATAAAGTATTTTTAGCAGATACTCCTTCAACAGAACTACTATTGTCAAAAATTAAATTATCAATTTTCAGGGATGAATTACCTTTAGGACCACTTGTTGGAGATGACGGATAAAATGCAGATATTATTATTGTTGCACTGTCAGCAGTTGCATAGTTAGAAAAAGGCAGATTAAAAGATGTCCAATTAAGTGTTACACCTCCAGAATAAAAATTATTTGCAGAAACAATAGATCTATTATTAAAGAGGATAACTTTAACGAACATAGAATCGTCATTTTGACCAATGTATCTAAAGTAACCTGAAAGACTTGTAGGGTGACCCGTTATTTTAAATGCTGGCTTAAAAGGATAATCAAACGCTTTAGTTGCAACCATTCCCCATCCACCTGTTATTTGAGTTAATGAAGTTTTACAAGTTATCTTTAAAGAATAATTACCGGTTGGATAAGAATCTTCCGATTTCTGACAAGAGATAAATGAATTTGTACAAAACGAATTCATTGTAGCCCATCCATCTGGATTATCATAATTACTTACTGTTGTCCAGTTCTCAAAATCATTATTTGGGATTTGTGCATTTGTCTTAATTGTCATTGAGATTAAAACGGCTGTTAAAAGTATTATTTTTCTCATTACATTTTTGTCAGTGTTTATCGTGCTGACTCCGCACTTTTAATTACCTATTAGTCGTAAAAGTCTTTATTTTTTTATTCAATTGCCTATTTATACATTGCAATTGCCTATTTAAATGTTACAATTGTCTATTTATATGTTGCAGATTTATGTTTGAATGTTGCAATTGTATGTTTGTACATTGCAGTTGTATGTTTTTACGTTGCAGTTATATATATCTGACTGTTTGTATTCTGCAATTAACTCCAAATTCGTTTTCACCTTAACGAAGAGCGTACATTCTTAAATCAGTCGTTCTTATTATCTTTATTTGGCTTGTCTATAACCCCAGTCTGTTTAAAAAAACTCTAAATTTTTTCCAAAGATAGCGAAAATTTGTCATAACAGGCTTCAATACTTTCGATTTAAGCAAATATTTTTAGTCGTTTATTATTGAGTATTTTGTTTTGTGAGTTTAAATGGGCTTAGTATAAGGCGTTTTGAAGCTAAAAAGCAAGTTTATAGAATTCATGTACATGTATATCAGCGTTTTGAATTTTTAATGCCTTCTTTCTTTACTCCAAGTTTGCACTCACTGGATAGTTCCTATGTTTGTTTTATCTTATCCACTTGAAACGAAGAGGGGTTGAAATTCAATTTTTTGTTTTACAAAGTTATATATCTTTTTGAAACAACAATTAAATTGAAAATAATAAGGCGGAAAACGGTTTAATTGCACGCACAATTATTAAACCGATTCCGCCTTGTTTCTCAAACTTTTCCAAAGTTCTATACTTTGTAAAAGTTGAATATTGGAAAAGTTATCGAAAAAAGATATCTCCCCTCTTTACTCGAAGTTTGCACTCATTGGATAGCTCCTATGTTTGTTTTACCTTCTACACATGGAAATAAGAGCTGACTGATATTTTTAAGCCACTTTAGGGTTTGGGGGCATTTACAGATCCAACAACCCTTCAGGCAACTTCACGTAAATAATTTTCTTTTCGTGGTCAATTTCTTCAATATATTCCTCCCCTGCCGGTATCAACAATTCATCGTCTTTAGTCGGAATTACAAATAGCACATTATCAGTAGTTTGATCCACTTCTGAAATCACGCCAAGTAAACCTTTTTCAGAATCTATCAAACTGAATCCGGCAAAATAATCAAGTTCAATCTCTGCATCTTCCACTTTTTCCAAATAGCTTTTAGGCAGGAATATTGTCAATCCGGCAAAACTACGGG
>Ga0209697_10009749_pt1 | contig 10550 bp, 7 predicted proteins | sample AliMusrvi5mmetaG_FD_184115 | JGI IMG/M metagenome (GOLD analysis project Ga0209697, IMG submission 184115) | Freshwater lake bacterial and archeal communities from Alinen Mustajarvi, Finland, to study Microbial Dark Matter (Phase II) - Alinen... | ecosystem: Environmental > Aquatic > Freshwater... | reverse complement strand
CCTACAATCCCGGCCCGGTCCAAACAGATGACCACCGGTAAATTCTGAAGGCAGACGTCATGGAGGATGTAATCCACGACTCGCTGGGAAAACGTCGAATAGAGCGGCAGGACCGGAGTCATTCCCTGGGTTGCCAGCCCGGCCGCAAAAATCACCGCATGCTCCTCACAAATCCCCACGTCAAAAAACCGGTCGGGGTACCGGTTGGCGAAAGACATCAGTCCGGTTCCTGAGCGCATGGCGGCCGTGATCGCAACAATGCTGGAGTCCCGCGCCGCCAATCTTTCCAAGGTATTGCCAAACACCTGAGAATAGGAAGGCGCCGATGAACTGGAAATCGGCGTCCCCGATTCGACATCGAAATTCCCGATGCCATGCCAATTCTCGGGGCATTTCTCAGCAAAAGAATAGCCGCGCCCCTTCTGCGTCACGACATGCAACAGAATGGGCGTGACATCATTCCTGGCGATTTCCAGGGCAGCCGTCAGACGCGATATGTCATGCCCGTCAATCGGTCCGATGTAACGCAACCCGAATTCCTCGAAAATCACGCTCTTCAGGAATATGCTTTTGACAGATTCCTCCAACCGGTAATACAGACGCCTCAAGAAGTTCGATTGCCCCGACATGCGCTTTACCACGGACTCAATCGAGTGCTTCCATTTATTATAACCGGGATTCGTCAGCATCTCGCCGAGATACTTGGAGACCGAGCCCACATTCGCGGAAATGGACATCTCGTTATCATTCAAGACCACTATCAAACGGCCCGTGGTGCCCTGGATATTATTCAACGCTTCAAAGGAGGAGCCTCCGCCAAGCGCGGCGTCCCCGACCACCGCCACCACATGATTGTCACCCTTCTGCCGATCTCGCGCCACAGCCATCCCCAGGGCGGCGGATAATGCCGTTCCCGCATGGCCGGCGCCAAAGGCATCAAAGGGACTCTCCTTGCGGCTTAAGAAGCCGGAAAGCCCGCCATACTGGCGTAGCGTTGAAAATTGATCTTTCCGGCCGGTAAGGATTTTGTACGCATACGCCTGATGGCTGACATCCATCAGAATCTTATCGTTTGGGGGCTGAAACACCTTCAACAGGGCGAGCGTAAGTTCAACCATGCCGAGATTGGAGGCCAGATGCCCCCCGGTCTTACTGATCGTTTCAATCATCAGGGCGCGGATCTCCGCGGCCAGCTCCGTCATTTCTGCCACCGTCAGCAACTTCACATCCGCCGGATCATTAACTTTATCAAGCACACTACTCATAAACGTTTCCTTCAGACTTAAGGAGCAAGCACTGACAACGCCGTATTCACCCGCCCCAGGGGCGCGGAGACCTGGAATCCCGCCACAGACGCGCCGATTTGCTGTCGGATTTCACGGGCAATTTCAATTCCCTCTTTAATGGCGTCTTCCTTATCCACTCGCTTGCTCATCCGGGTGAGAATGGATTCTGGCACCGATACACCGGGAACATGATTATGCATGAACTCGGCATTCTTGAAAGATAACAACGGATAAATGCCTATAATGATGGGAATGGGCGAAGCATGCTTGTTGGCTCGCTCCAGGAAACGCAACAGCGCCTCCACATCGAATACCGGCTGAGTAATGGCATACTCCGCACCCGCATCAATCTTTCCATAAAACCGCAAAATCTCCCGGTCCATCTCCACCGATACCGGATTGGCGCCCACGCCAATGACCATCGCCGTCGGCTTGCCAATCGACTGGCCGCCCGCATCAAACCCGTGATTCAAGTTGCTGGCCAACTGGGTGAGCCCGATGGCATCCAGATCGAAAACCCCGGTGGCATCCGGATAATTTCCCAGCTTGGGCGGATCCCCGGTAATGAAAAGAAACGTCTTCAATCCCAACGCATACCCGCCCAGCAAGTCCGATTGCATGGCGATCAAATTGCGATCGCGACAGCAGTAATGGGGTATCGGCTCAATCTTGACGGTTTGCATCATCGAGAAGGCGGTCGCCATCACCGACATACGGGCACTGGCACGCGGGCCATCCGGCAGGTTGATGGCATCAATACCGGCCTCTTCACAGATTTTGCACTTTTCAATAAAGCCTTTCAATCCAGCTCCGCTTTGCGGAGGAAGCAACTCGACGGAAGTCACCTGGGCCCCGGAGGCCAGTTTGGCCGCAAAGGGAGATTTTTCGGCGAAAGGCACCATCACCACGGGAGCCACCGCCTTGCCGCCCACCTCGGGCACCGGCGCCGTGGTAACATCGATAAACTGCTTCACCCCGCTCATCGTGCGGATGGCTCTGGCCGCCATTCGGATATGGGCAGGGGTCGTTCCACAGCAGCCCCCCACCCCACGTACTCCTATTTCCACATAGCGTTTGCAGTATTCGGTGAAATATTCAGGACTGTTGAGGTAAAGCATACGCCCCCCCACCTCACTGGGCCCCCCGGCATTCGGCATCACCACCACCGGTTTCGTCGTGGCACCCACCACCGTTCTGACAGACCCCAGAAGATCGGCAGGACCCCGGCCACAGTTCAGGCCCACAATATCCACATTGGGATCAGCCTGAAGACGTCGGGCAACATCAAGCTCAAACGGATCTTTGCCTTCCCCTGCCTGGGGATCGAGCATATACGAGGCCAGCACCGTCAGATGATGCTTACGGGCAAGGCGGGCCGCCACCTGCAATTGCGCCAGATCGGAAAACGTTTCGAGCACCACCAGGTCAATCCCCTCCGCGGCCAGGATGGCGAGTTGCTCATCAAACGCCAGTTCCATATCAGCCATTTGCTGGCCAGACGGTTTCTGCTCGGGCGCAAAACAGGGGCCCACCGAGGCGGCCACATAAACATTTGACCCCGCCGCCTCGCGGGCAAGGCGGACCGCCGCACGGTTCATGTCGGTCACCCGCTCCGCCAACCCGTAAGCCGCCAGCTTGATGCGGTTGGCGCCAAAGGTGTTGGTCTCAATGACATCCGCACCGGCGTCGACGTATTCCTTGTGAATCCCCAGAATCATCTGGGGCTGGGTCAGACTCAGATCGTCGTAACACACATTCACAAAAACACCACGCTGATAGATCATCGTCCCCATGGCGCCGTCGAAGATCAGCACGTCATTACGTAACTTATCGAGAAAGTTTTGATTCGGTTTCACGGCGGGAAACTATAGAGGTCAGACTTCAAAACGTCGAGTCTAGGTTATATGTTATTAAGCACTCCGAAACCCATAACCAGATCGCCACAGGCGACCTAATCCAGCGGATCGAAATTGTCCCGGGTGACATAACAAATGGGGCAGACCCATTCCTCGGGCAGATCCTCAAAAGCCACACCGGGCGGGATGGTATTCATCGGGTCACCCTTGGCAGGATCATAAATATATCCGCAGTGGGTACAAATATAGCGTTGGGTCGGTGTGCTCATCATAAATCCTATACTGCAAAATACTTGGCTTGCGGGTGATGGGCGATGAGCGCCGAGGTGCTGAACTCCGGCGTCATCTGCATGGTTTCAGTAAGCCCTAGCCCCAGCGCCTCGGGGCGCAACAGCTCAAAGACCGGCTTATGGGCCTCCATATCCGGACAGGCGGGATATCCAAAGCCATACCGCGACCCCTGGTACTCCTGCGTGACAAACCCCGAAGTATCAGCCGGTTCCTTGCCCGCGATCCCCAATTCACGCCGCATGACCGTGTGCCAATATTCCGCCAGGGCATCGGTCAATTCCACGCCAAAGGCATGAATCATAAGGTAATCGTGATATTGATTCGTCTCATACAACTGCCTCGTCTTTTCAGCAATCGCGTCCCCCATCGTGACCACAAAGAAGCCGACAATATCGCCGCCTTCGTCTTCAGTCTTATAGTAATCGGCAATACACAGGTTGGGGGCCTCAGCCTGCCGGGGAAAGCCAAAAACATGCTCCCGGTTACCGTCACGCACAATGAGCTCATTGCCCCGGCTGAAGCAGCGGAAATATCCATACGCCGCCTGCGGCTTGAGCCATCCCTCACTGGCGCTTTCCCGGACCAGCCGCTCATAAAGGGGCTGAACCTTCTCGGCAATCAGCTTGTCATATTCCTCTACAGTCATTTTCGCCCGGCGATAGCCCCAGCGCCCACGAAAGAGCGCCTGGGTATTCACATAGGGGTAAAGCAACGACAACGGAATATCACGGACATGCCGGAACCCGAGGAAAGGCGGTATGGGCACCTTATTGGAGCGATCCAGCTCCACCGTCTTGACCCCGGGCTTCAGTGCGGCGGGTGCAGTGGTGTCAAAGGTGGTCCCCTTCAGTTTCCCGGCCTCGGATTCACGCACCGCCTGGAGCCCCGCGAAGGCATCGGCACAGTAAACGACAGGCGCGTCATAGGCAGGACCACATTCTGTGGCGACAAATTTTTTAGTCAGGGCCGCACCGCCCAGTAGGATCGGAATACCAAGCCCTGCCTCGCGGTACTGCGACATGCTCTCCTTCATCACCAGGGCGGATTTCACCAGCAAACCACTCAGTCCGATCACATGGACCTTCTTTTCCATCGCGTGCTGAATGATCGTTTCCGCCGGAACTTTGATGCCTAGATTAAAAACCTGATACCCATTATTGGTCAGGATGATATCCACAAGGTTCTTGCCAATGTCATGAACATCCCCCTGGACCGTCGCAAGCAAAATCCGTGTGGCGTGGCCTTCCTTCACCAGCGGCATGTGGGGTTCCAGTAGTGAAACCGATTTTTTCATCGCCTCGGCACTCTGCAGCACAAAAGGTAAAAGCAATTCCCCCTTCCCGAATAACTCGCCGACGTGGCGCATTGCCGGGATCAGGATGCGATTGATGATCTCCACGGCAGGCATCCGCCTCAGCAGAATCGCCAGCAGATCTTCCAAACCCTCTTTTGAGCCTTCCTCAATACGTGCCGCCAGAGCCTGTTCGGCAGGCCGGTGTTCATCCTCCGCTTTTTTCTCAGAAGTCGCCTCCCCTCCTGCCAAACGCTGGAAATGATCGATGAAGAGCATCAGAGGCGTTCGCAAGGGATCTTTCTGGCGGTTGTAGAGAAGATCCAGGCAGATCTCCCGGTCCGCAGCATCAATCCGGGCCAGAGGCAGGATATTGCCGGGATCCACAATCGCGGCATCCAGCCCCGCCAGTACGGCTTCATGTAAGAAGACCGAGTTGAGGACTTTCCGGCTGGGCGGGGTAAGTCCGAACGAAATGTTACTCAGGCCCAGCACGCAGCCGACCCCCGGCAACGCCCCCTTGATTCCCCGGATCCCATCCAGCGTCTGTATGGCCGCATCACGGAGGGATTCATCACCTGCCCCTATGGTAAAGGTCAGCGCATCAAATAACAAATCCTGGGGCCGCAAACCGAATTCCCCAACCGCAATGTCGTGGATCTGTTTCGCGATGGCCACCTTGTCCTCCGCCTTCATCGCCATCCCTTTCGGTCCGATCGTGAGGGCAACGGTGGAGGCCCCATATTTCTTAAGCAGGGCGCAAACCCGGCGAATGGCTTTGCCGCCATCCTCAAGGTTGATGGAATTAATCATGCAGCGGCCGGGATAGATACGCAGCGCGGCCTCGATAACATCGGGCGTGGTGGAGTCAATCAGCAGGGGCAATTTGACCGTTCCCCGGAGACGCCTCACCATTTCAAGCATGTCGGCTTTCTCGTCACGGCCCGCATAGGCCACACATAAATCAAGGATATGGGCGCCGCGCCGTTCCTGCTCCAGCCCGATCTCAACGCACCCCTGGAAATCATCAGCCAGCAAACGGTCACGGAACCGTTTGGACCCGTTGGTGTTCATACGTTCACCAATCAGTAACGGGGGAATTTCCTGCCGCAGATCCACCGCCTGATAAAGACTCGCCAGGGCTGGCTTCATGTTTCCACCTTGCGTGCCGCAGGCCGGACATCACGCACGGCCTCCGCCAGGGCGCGGATATGTTCCGGCGTAGTCCCGCAACAGCCGCCCACGATGCTCACGCCGTAGTCTGCTACAAACACCCGCATCTGCCGGGCAAACTCCGCAGGGGTCAACCGGTAGGCCGTCTGCCCGTTGACGATTTCAGGGAGGCCTTGATTCGGCATCACGGAGATACGGCCCGGCCATTGATGTTGAAGGTAATGAATATGCGAGACCATATCCGCCGGACCGGTCGCACAGTTGAGCCCGAATGAAAACAACGGGAAAGGCTCCAACGTCACAGCGGCGGCGGCGATGTCCGTTCCCACCAACATCGTCCCCGTCCTCTCAAGTGTGGCCGACACCATCACCGGCACATCGCGGCCCAGTTGCTCCAGGGTTTCGAAACAGGTGATGAGCGCCAGTTTGATCTGGAACAAATCCTGACAGGTTTCCAACAAAAGGAGATCCACACCGGCTTCAACCAGGGCGGTAATCTGTTCACGATAGGCCGCGTTCATGGCCTCGGGTGAGATATGCCCCAGGGATGGCAATTTGGTACTGGGCCCGAGTGAGCCGCAGACATAGCGTCCGGGCCGACCGGCGATGGCGGCGCGCGCATTGGCGACGGCGGCAACATTGATTTCGGTGGTGCGATCCCCGATCCCATATTCATCCAGAACGATCCGTGACGCGCCGAAGGTGTTCGTTTCCACAACCTGGGCCCCGGCCTCCAGAAATTCCTGATGCAACCCCGTAATGATCTCAGGCGCAGAGAGGTTCAGGAACTCGTTACATCCCTCGTTGCCTTCCCAAGCGGAGGCAGGAATCTTCTTCCCCTGGAGTTGGGTCCCTGTGGCGCCATCAAAAATCAATAATGCATGATCAGCCGGTTGCATGGCGTAAAAGTAGCTGATAAAGTGGACCGATACAATCGCTTTGTAAGATAGGGAGAGACCATAGACAATAGACCACTGACTTTAGACCTGAAGAAAAAAAGGCTCTCAATCCAAGTCTGGGGTCTATGGTCTGTAGTCTGCTGCCGCAGGCAGCTGGCACCCCCGGCAAGGTTCGAACTTGCGACCGCCGGATTAGAAATCCGATGCTCTATCCAGCTGAGCTACGGGGGTAAAGAGGACGGGAGGGATGATAGGTAGCAGAGAGGATGCTTTCAAGTTCAAAGCGGAAAATTAAAATTCCGTGCTCAGGTCTTTCCCTTCACCCCACCCGAATCTCCTCGATAATCCGTTACAATCAGAAAAGTCCAGCCGGCTGGACTTTTCATAACACTCATTTTTTCAAGATGTTACGACGTTATTTTTAGCGCCACTCCGGGTGGGCGACCCGCCGGGAGCCGGACTGGCCGACAGCGTGGAGTGGTCGTTCTTGAGGATTTCGATCGCCTGGTCGAGGCACGCGATCACTTCCGGCGGCATGCTCGTCAGTTCGGCGGCGCGTTTGCGCAAAAGCCGGAGTTTCGACAGACAGGCCTTGAGTCCTGCCACTGCCGTATTCTGACGTTGGAGGTAAGGCTTGAGGTCGCCTTCTCGCAATTGACCCTCCATGGCTTTCTTCTGCACCCCCTCCAATGCCGTTCTCGTTTCCGGCTTGAGATCGGCTTTCGCAAGCTCCTTCTCGATCCAAATCAGGTTACCGGCATCGGTTAAGTCGGGGATGAACCCTTCCGGCTTGGGTTCCAGCCACTTCGGGTGGAACTCGACCATCCAGTCGTGAACCTGGAGGTACCGATAGAGGGAGGATCGGCCGAGTTGCAACCGCTCTTCAGCATAACTTTCCATATCCGGATGTTTCAAGGCGGTGTAGAGCTTTTCATCCCGCACCTGGGCGAGGAGTGTGCCGATACGGATATAGGCAATCTGGGCATTCTTGAGGTTGCCCTTCAAAAGCCAGGTCACCTCCAGTGCCGTCTGGGCGGGAGTCTTGGGATTCGGTTCCTGCTTCACTGCCGGGGTACTCTTTTTAGCCTTTCGTTGCGCCATGCGGTTCTCCTTTTTACTGATTCGGTAATTTCCGCCACCCACGTGTGAGCGCGGCCATGAAAATAGAATTTCACATGCTTACCTCTTCTTTACTTTTCAAAAGCTACATCGTGAGGCGATTCGTGTCATCAACTTCTTAAAAAAGTTGTAACCTTTTGTTATACCCTGGTGGCAAAGAATGAGCAGATCGTCGTTCTCCCCATCATCCCGCTTGAACTATTGTCTTCATTTTAGCACCATGTTCGCCATGGACGTCATTTCTGGAATCAGGGATAATCACAAACGGGGCAAGGTTGGCGATTTTCTGAGGGAGAAAATCCAATCGGGGTCAAAATTATCCTTTGTTTCAGCCTATTTCACGATTTACGCCTACGATCTGATGCGTGCCCATCTGGAATCGGCCGACTCTCTCCGTTTCCTGTTCGGTGAGCCCCGGTTCGTCCGGAATATCGATCCGGACAAGACTGATAAGAAGGCGTTCGATATCGAGGATTCCAAACTCCAACTGCAGAAACGGCTGGAACAGCGTCGGGTGGCCAAGGACTGTGCCGACTGGATCCGGCGCAAGGTGGATATCCGGTCAGTCCGCTATCCCGGCTTCCTGCATGGCAAGATGTACCACATGGATAACCATGGGGTGCAGGAGGCGCTGCTCGGCAGTTCCAATTTCACGGTCAGCGGCCTGGGGATTGGTAAAGGCGAGCGCAACAATATCGAGCTAAATCTGGAGGTAAACGATAACCGCGACCGGCGCGACTTGCTCACCTGGTTTGACGAAATCTGGAACGACCGCGAGGTTGTCGAGGATGTCAAAGAGGAGGTCCTTCGCTACCTCGACCAGCTTTACGCCAATCATTCGCCGGAATTCATCTATTTCAAGACGCTGTACCACCTTTTTGAGGATTATCTCAAGGATGCCGATAAGGGCGGCTTGCTGGATGAGAAGACCGGCTTTTTTGAAACCGATGTATGGGACATGCTCTATGACTTCCAGAAGGATGGCGTCAAGGGGGCGATCAATAAAGTCCTGAAACACAACGGTTGCATTATAGCCGATAGCGTGGGTCTCGGGAAAACCTTCGAAGCGCTGGCGGTGATCAAATATTTCGAACTGCTGAACAGTCGAGTCCTGGTTCTGTGCCCAAAGAAACTGGAGGATAACTGGAAGGTCTATCGCGATAACGACCGCCGCAATCCTTTGCTGAAAGACCGGTTCGCCTACACGGTGATGGCGCATAACGTGGTTGATAATTAAATGAAAACTTTGGAACGATTTCTCCACGAGCCGCCACAGATTCCCATGGCCACGGTCTGGCTTTTAAGCGACTTGGCTGAATACCGGGGAAAACAGGAATTATTCACGAAACAGTCGCCTCAAAAATTGGCGAGTTTGCGTGAAAACGCCATGATCGAAAGTGCTGTGGCCTCCAACCGCATTGAAGGAGTGGAGATTGATCGTCTTCGCATTCGCGAGGTGGTCCTAGGCAAGGGAGCCCTGCACGACCGTAACGAGCAGGAGGTTCGTGGTTATCAGTCGGCGTTGGCTTGGATCCATTCGAAGGAGGGGCGGTTGCCTTTGTCAACTGCGACGATCCTGCGTCTCCATGAGTTGAGCCATCCAGAAGGCTATGACAGTGGTAAATTTAAGGAACGAGATGGAGAGATCATCGAGAAACATCCGGATGGACGGGTGACGTTACGTTTCAAGCCCTTGTCTGCGTCGGAGACTCCGGAGGCCATTGAACGGACTTGCGAGTTGTCCGATCGCCTGATCAAGGAGCAGGGGGTCCCGCCATTGGTTGTCTGGGCGGCAGCGAATCTCGATTTCCTTTGTGTCCATCCCTTCCGAGACGGGAATGGTAGGGTTTCGCGCCTGCTGTTATTGCTGTCACTCTACCAGATGGGATTCACAGCCGGACGCTATATCAGTCTGGAGCGCATAATTGAGCAGAGCAAGGATCGATACTATCAGACTCTTCAGCAGAGTTCAGGGGGTTGGCATGAGGGCAAGCATGACCCTTGGCCTTATACAAACTACCTTCTTTACACCCTCAAGGAGCTCTATGCTGAATTTGAACGGCGTGTGGGCGATATGTCAGCGCCGCTTGGTCAGAAAACCGAAGCTGTCCACCACGCCATTGCCGGTTTTCCCAGTGAGTTCCATGTCAGTGAACTTCAGGGGCGGTGTCCCGGAGTCAGTCTCGATATGATCCGTAAGATATTGAAGGATATGGCCTTAGATAAAACAATTCAGTGTCTGGGTAGAGGTAAGAAGGCGCGATGGAAGCGTATTGGGTAATGGGTAATGGTAATAGGTAATTTATTAGGTAATGTCATCCCAGTGAAAGAGTGTAGTACACTTAACTTCTTTAATAAAGTTGATTTCGGGATTACTACAGTGAGAACGACTCCTGGGACTAAGGTCGAGGTCTCTTCTTGCAACTGAAGACTTTAGACCGCGGGAGGGGGCGAATATTTCAACTGTTCTTCGCTCATTTGCACTAATACGAAATATGAAGAGTTTGAATCACTACTGTCCGGTTTAATTTTTCTTAACATGCATTTCAGCCCTATAGAACCTACTCGAAATCGACGTCACAAGCGTTTTCGATTTCAATTTCCGGTCGAAATTCTGATGCTTTCTCCCTTGACA
>Ga0209697_10009748_pt1 | contig 10550 bp, 7 predicted proteins | sample AliMusrvi5mmetaG_FD_184115 | JGI IMG/M metagenome (GOLD analysis project Ga0209697, IMG submission 184115) | Freshwater lake bacterial and archeal communities from Alinen Mustajarvi, Finland, to study Microbial Dark Matter (Phase II) - Alinen... | ecosystem: Environmental > Aquatic > Freshwater... | reverse complement strand
CCTCAGCCATACACAACAGGCAAAGAGCCCGATTCTCCATTTGAAGAAGAAGTTATCAAGGCATTAACGCAAAACGGTATATCTATTGAGCCTCAAGTTGGATCAGCTGGCTTCTTCATCGATATAGGTATAAAAGCAAAAGACAAGCCCGGTCAATATATACTTGGAATAGAGTGCGATGGAGCCACCTACCATAGTTCACGTTCTGCCAGAGATCGTGATCGCTTACGTCAGGAAGTCTTACAAGGTCTTGGCTGGCAGTTGCACAGGATATGGAGTACTGATTGGTATCGCAATCCAGGTGATGAGTTAGCCCGCGCCTTAAACGCTATAGAAAAGGCGGAGTACAATTATAAAAACGATGTAGGTATTACCCTCCCGAAAGTCACCCATGTGGAAAAGACTTTGAGTATACACCGTGAAGTAATGACAGTGCGGGAAGAAGTTATATCGCTGGCTTCCGTTCCATACCAGCAAGCAGAACCAAAAATATATTTATCGAATAAAGACCTCCATGAATGTACTCCGGCAGAGTTACTGCCCTATGTTTGCGAAGTCATTGCAATCGAGTCACCGGTACATACAACAGAAATTACCCGCTCTATTACGGAAGGTGCAGGCCTTAAGCGCGCAGGAGTAAGGATACAGGGAGCTGTTCTCATGTCAGTTATGTATGGCGTTCAAAGAAATGTAATAGTAAAAAACGGTGAATTTTGCTGGCATCCTGAAATGAAAGAGCCAAAAGTCCGGGATCGATCATTACTTGATGTTTCTTCAAGGAAATTTGAGTTTGTTGCCCCTGAAGAAATTAGCCAAGCTATTCTTCAACAGGTTAAAAGAGGGTTCTCACTTTCTCTCGATGATGCGGTATTAAATGCAGCCAGAGTACTAGGATTTCAGCGAGTAACTGCACAAGCCAAATATTTATTTGACCGGCAGCTTGATGGATTGATACAATCTGAGGTGCTCATATTACGTAATGGTTCGGTCTCGGCAGCATAGGCAAAACTCGGTTAATTTTGATATGACTTATTTAGCTTTTTTTGAATAAAAAAGGAGAGAACTATGTGGATGGAACTTACGGTTCGAGAACTAAATCTGAGTAAAATCAGGCTTGTTCCCGTTAAACGATGGATCAACTTGGATCAAATCACTTCAGTTCTTCCTTTAATTGAAAACTCGACAACGTTCGGAGTGATTTTTAAGATGTCGGATTCATCTCATTGGGCGGCTGAAATTAAAACCGAAATTGATGCATTGTTAGATTGGATAATGCAGTCGCATTAGTTTCTTTTATCGGTAGGTATCAAGCCAAATATTTAGTTGACCAACAACCTATTATCTTGAATGGGTTTAAATACGCTTCCTTTAGTTTTGACTGTAAGGAGCCTTTATATCTGTGTATACAAGTAAAAAAATCACAACCTGTAAGTAATGGATAGCATAGCTTTCATTAGGGGTAAAAAATCACGAATTTTCAATACGTTTTCATACTGGAATTCCTGCTATTCCAATATTGATTTATTCTGAATTAAAATATTATGAGCAATAAATTAACTTCTAGGAGCATTCTTATACTAGTTATTACGATTACCATTCTCTACAAATATTGGAATGCGTTATTTATTGTCGGCATTTCTGCTATAATTATTTATGGTATTGTTAAAGCAATCAAAAGAATAAAACATCTTCGATCATTTCCGTTCTCTCTAAGCACTCAAAGTAAAACTTCTCAGCTCCATCAAAATCAAGGCGAACTTATCTTTTCCAATACAGAGAAGTTAAAGGTAGAGAAACAAGACTTGAAATCCATCAAACTTAAAGCTAATAATGGTGATGCACAAGCTCAATTTGAGCTCGGCATGATATATGATAATGGCTATTTTTCTCACGGTCAAGGAGTCTTGCAAAATACCACCGAAGCAGCAAAATGGTACCGTTTAGCTGCGGATAATGGACATGCAACAGCACAGTATAATCTTGGCTGGATGTACTACGACGGTCATGGAGTCAAACAGGATTATGGAGAAGCGCTACGATTAACCCGTCTTGCAAAAAAAAATGGTATGCCTAGCACTCAGGCTCGAATCGACTTGATAATGAGCGCAGAAGACGACCATTCAGAAGCTCTTCAATGGCAGCAGCTCAAAGCAAAGCAAGACGATTCATCAATAGAAACAATAAGGGATTCGTCAAAAGATGAGGTACATCCATCAATAGAAGAACTTGAAGTTTTGCAAAGGAGGGAGATTACTGCAAACTCTAGTAGAAATGACGTTACTACTCCACTTACAGATGGAGAGTACAAAGTGATAATAGCAGCAGAAAAACTAAAACAGGCAAAGATTAAAGTTGAAATAGCAGCAGAAAAGTTAAAACAAGCAGAGATTAGAGCAAAAATAAAATCCAATTCACAGCCCCTTCTCAGTACCTTGCTTTCCAAAGAGATGCGAGCAGTGTGTCAGAATTCACCTGAACAAAGATATTCAGGCGCACCATCTAAAAGAGATACATTAGCGGAGAATGTTGATGTCCAAAATCAATTTGAACTCGGTAAGATAAATAACTCCGAAGTGGCAATTAAGTTGCAGATAGCAAAACTACTTAAAGTAAAAATAAGATTTATTACGCAGTCAATTTTCAGTACCATGCTTGCCAGAGAGATGCGAACGGGATATCAGATTTCCTCCGTCAAAAATTATATAGCATCACCATCTAAAATAAATGTATTACCTACGGACGGCGAAAGAATAATGAGCAATGTGCCTGAAAATAATAGCGTTGATGCGCATTCTACCAAAAAAGATCAAAAAGAAACGATCTTATCTGCAGATGAATTGTGGATTCCTTTCGGGAAAACCATAGAATTTGCAGGATATACTATTCCTGATGGTCTTGTTTATTTTGGCCATGGATTAAAATCTATTACAGAGTCAGAAGAAGAACCTTCTTTTATCGATGTTTCGCTTCCCGTTGACAAGACAGATCCTGATATTTCCGGAAGAAATATGGGGTATTGGCCATATTACTCTCATATTCACCCAGCCTCTCGGGCAGCATACTTGGACTGGCTTTCAACAGGTCGAAAAGACCCAGACGCCCATATTGGATATGTTTTTCTCTTCTTTTATGGATTGGAGAGAAGGGTATTCATTGATATCCAAAATGATATTTGTACAGCTGAAGATTTACCCATTATTCTCAATGAGGTTCAAAGACTTCTGGCCATATATATAGAGAATGCTTCATTTCGTCAATATGCCCATAAGTTTCAGGAGGTTTTGCTGATGTTATCTTGGAGAGACTCTCTTTACAAGACTTCACCCTCCCTTGAGTTTTACTCTTGGTGTGAGATACCCTTAATCATCAAGGCTGTGCTGGGCCAGTTAGCTGATGATAGAGTTTCTCTTCCCGCCGAATGGGCATTAGCATGGGCAATAAATGACCCATCAATGCCAAACAGAATGCTGATAGAACGGTGCATGCTGGAATTTCAGGAACTATTCAAATTTCAATACACCCAAAAATATAAAACGGGCCTGTTGCTATCACCTAACAAAACAAGACTCAAGGTAACATATCGCGCCGCAAGTCCGCTCTTTGTTGGTCGCTACATCACAATCCTTAGGGAAGATCTTTCTGATGTGACTGATGATTCCGGGGCAATATCACAAATACAAGAGATCGTCAATTCATGCACTGATGAACTTGAAGGTTATAGCCGCTTTATTTGGCTAAATCCGGATAATAAATATTCTCTTGAAGCAACCTCACTTCTACCCAAACTCCTTCTAAAAAAACATGTAGAGAAAGAATTTCAAAGACTGATGATCTGGCTGGAACAACAAATTCCTTCTAACACTCCAGTGCAGATCTCTTTTCAGTCAATTGTAGAGGTCATGCCCCGAATTAATCAGAACTGCTTTGGCAAGAAAGAGGTAATAAGCATTGCCAATTTTCTTGGCAAGATAGGTTATGGTATCGAGCCAGACCCTCGCTTTGGAAACTTTGTCCCCAAGCAAGATCATAATGTGGTTCTTTTCAGAATCAGTGAAAATGCACCAATCGCTCCCTCTAATGAGTATTCCGTGGCAACCCTTGTCCTCCATTTGGCCTCGGCTGTTGCTACTGCTGACGGGACAGTGAATAAAAGTGAAAAACAACATTTGGAAGACTATCTTGAAACTTGCTTACACCTCTCTTTAGATGATAAAATAAGGCTACAGGCTCATATGTTATTCCTTCTTTCTTCCTTTCCTGACATGAATAATGTCAAGAAAAGAATAGAGTTGCTACAACAGGAACAGAAAGAATCACTTGCGAAATTCCTTGTTTGCATCGCTCAGGCTGACGGATATATTGACGTAGCGGAGATGAAAATCCTTACCCGAATATATGCCATGCTTGGTCTTGATGCCCAGAGTCTTTACAGTCATGTCCATACTGCGGCTGTTGAACCTGTTGCCGTTCAAACTGCTGATTCCTTGACATCACCTGGGTATTCAATCCCTGCTCCTCCAAAAATATCTGATGGTATTTCTCTTGATATGGACAAAATCAAAACTATCCGTGCCGAGACCAATGCAATATCATCAATCCTTAATGATATTTTCTCTGAAGACCAACACGAGCAGATAACAACATTAATATCAGATGCAAGAACAACAGACATACCAATTACTGGACTTGATCCTGAATCATTTGCGTTTATGAAAGAACTCGCGTGCAAGCTCATTTGGACAAGAGAAGAACTGGAAAAACTTGCTGCCGTCCACAGCTTGATGCTGGATGGAACACTCGAAAGCATCAATGACGCATCATTGGATCACTTTGGAGATCTATTCTTTGAAGGTGATGATCCGGTAATTATCAACGCTCAATTTGCCAAGGAGATCAATGTATGACAACAGTAATTCGTTCAAGAGAACGTGACGCTATTATTCAGTCACTTCGTGCGGGTGTGGTTCCGCGTCTTGGCCAGCACCTCATCCAAGTTGGTCGAGTGAACGAAATCGCAGCGCTCATCAAAGATATTGAGCGGGTTGCCGATAATGGTTCCGGGATCCGTTTTGTCATAGGTGAATACGGCTCCGGCAAAACTTTTTTCCTTAACCTTGTAAGGGCGATTGCTCTTGAGAAGCGTTTAGTCACAGCACATGCTGACTTGAATCCAGACAGAAGGCTCCATGCAACTTCTGGACAGGCTCGTTCACTTTATGCTGAATTGATGCGCAATATATCAATCCGCACCAAGCCAGATGGTGGAGCAATGCCGTCAATTGTTGAAAGTTTCATTGTGAAAGCACTCAAGGAATCGAACGTATCAGAAAAACCCCCTGACACCATTATTCACGAAAAACTTGGATTTCTTTCAGAAATGGTCGGTGGCTATGATTTCGCTCATGTTATAGCCGCTTACTGGGAAGGGCATGATAGTGGAAACGAGCAGTTGAAGGCGGATGCAATACGATGGCTTCGAGCTGAATTCACAACAAAAACAGATGCTCGTAACGCTCTTGGAGTAAGGACAATGATTGATGATGGCAGCTTCTATGACCACCTAAAGCTGATATCACGGTTTGTGAGACTTGCCGGATTTAATGGAATGCTGATTTGCCTTGATGAACTGGTAAATCTCTACAAGTTATCGAATGTGCAAGCCAGAAACTCAAACTACGAACAAATTCTTAGAATATTGAATGATTCATTGCAAGGAACTTCTGGCGGTCTCGGGTTCATCATGGGTGGCACCCCTGATTTTCTTTTAGATACACGAAGGGGGTTGTTCAGCTATCCAGCGCTTCAATCACGCCTTGCTGAAAACACCTTCGCTGTCAAAGGGCTGGTAGATTATAGTGGCCCTGTTTTGCGCCTGAGCAACCTCAGCCCCGAAGACTTCTTTATTTTGCTGGGAAAGATCAGGCATGTCTTTGCCTGCGGAAATTCCTCGGAATATCTTATTTCTGATGAAGGGCTAAAAGCGTTCATGGAGCATTGCTCAAAAAGAATAGGGGATGCCTATTTTCGAACACCAAGAAATACGATTACCAGTTTTGTAAACCTCCTTTCCGTTCTTGAACAAAACCAGCAAACCACTTGGCAAGAGATTCTTGGAACTGTAGAGATAAAGCCTGATACCAACCCCGATTTCGATATTATACCTGAAGACAGTAGCACGATCAGCACATCGAATTCACCAACAGTAATTATTGAAGACGAGGCGAGCCTTGCATCCTTTAAGCTCTGACAAATCACAGGCATTTTTCCTGCTCGATGAAAAGATTCAGCGCTGGATCTGGGAACAGAAATGGATTACACTTCGCGATGCACAGGAGCGGGCAATATCGCCTATACTTGCTGGAAATACGGATGTTATTATTGCAGCGGCCACAGCCACAGGCAAGACGGAAGCTGCATTTCTTCCCATATGCTCAAAGCTGCTAGCCAAAGAGTATCAAAATGCATGCGTCCTCTACATCAGCCCATTGAAGGCACTCATCAATGATCAGTTTTCCCGAATGGAGCAGTTGTGCGAACAACTGGATATTCCTGTTCATCCTTGGCACGGAGATGTCTCTGCAAGCAAAAAAAGAAAGTTCCTCAAAAAACCGTCAGGGATTCTCCTGATTACACCCGAATCTATTGAAGCACTTTTCGTTAACCATGGCAGTGCTGTTCCACAGCTTTTCAATAACCTTCTTTACATCGTCGTTGACGAACTTCACTCCTTTATAGGTTCTGAACGAGGGCAACAATTGCAATCTCTCCTTAATCGTATTGAATTTGCTATTAAAAGAAATGTTCCTCGAATAGGATTGAGCGCAACCATTGGGGATATGCATCTTGCGTCACGATTCCTTCGCTCTGAAACAGAAGAAGAAACAGTGATGATTGTCTCCACCGCAAGTGGGCAGGAACTACAGCTTCTTCTAAGAGGATATGTCAATAAACCTCCACAGAACAGTCCCATCGCAGAGACAGAAAATGTTTCGACGGATGGAAGCCTTCTCGAAATAGGAGAAGACCTATTCAAGATTCTTCGAGGTAAAAGCAACCTCATCTTTGCTAACAGCAGGGAAAAGGTAGAGTATTTTGCTGATTTACTTCGTTATAAATGTGAAGAACATCATCTCCCAAATGAATTCTGGCCACACCACGGAAACCTCTCAAAAGGACTTCGCGAAGAAGCAGAAGCCGCTATAAAGGATAAATCACTTCCAGTGAACATTGTCTGCACATCAACTCTTGAAATGGGCATTGACATTGGCGCAGTGATCAGTATTGCTCAGGTAGGTGTGCCACCCTCTGTGGCAAGCTTGCGCCAACGACTTGGACGTTCGGGAAGAAAAGAGGGCGACCCTGCTATTCTGAGGATATACATCCAGGAAAATGCAGTTACCAAAAACTCAAAACCTTTGGATTGCCTTCGTTCCCGTCTGGTGCAGACAATTGCTATGGTAAGACTTTTGCTTGAAAAGTGGTACGAGCCCCCTACAACCGGAGGGCTGCACCTCTCAACGATGGTACAGCAACTACTTTCCCTGATAGCTCAGTATGGAGGGATAACTGCTGATCATGCCTATAATTTACTCTGCAAGAATGGCGCTTTTAAGGAAATCGGACATCAGATGTTTGGGGATTTATTGAGAAACCTCGGTAACCAGCGTCTCATTATGCAAGCAAGTGACGGATTATTACTGCACGGTCAATTAGGAGAACGCATTGTTAACCACTATTCTTTTTATGCGGCATTCACTACGCCAGAAGAATATCGGCTCGTAAGTGGTGATCGAACACTTGGAACACTTCCATTTGACCGTCCAGTCGAAGTCAACTCTTTGCTCATTTTCGGCGGAAAAAGATGGATAGTTTTAGAAGTAGATGCGCACAAAAAAATCATTATACTTAAACCGGCAGCAGGTGGTAAACCTCCACAATTCGATGGTCAAGCAGGCAGAGTTTATGACCGGATTCGACAGGAAATGTTTGCCGTTTACACGGAAAAAAGTATACCGATTTTTCTTGATGCTCAGGCAAAAGAGCTGTTGGATGAAGCAAGAAAGGCTTTTGACCGGTTTGACTTATCCAACAAAAAGATACTCGTTCAAGGAAGTGAATCGTATCTCTTCTGTTGGATGGGTGACAGGGTGCTGGATACTTTGGTAGCAATGCTCACCGCGAAGGGTTTAAGCGCTGTAAATTATGGTATTGCAATAGAGGTTTCCAAGATATCACCAAATGAACTTCAGAGCTGCTTGCGTGCCTTATTAACTGAGGGTTTACCTGATGCTTATGAGCTTGCTCGTTCAGTAGTAAATAAAGCGGCAGAAAAATATGATAACTTTTTGACAGATGAATTATTGAGTGCGGACTATGCGTCATCGAAGTTTGATGCTGAAGGGGCGTTTAACGTTTTAACAGCGATAATGTTGAATGATTAGTACGCAAAACATTTGAAGCAAACTACATTTTATGGTGTAGTAATGCGCGATAACAACAATTCCTCCCGGGAAATTGATTGTTGCTGATACAGAGTGTAAGGTTTCGCCTAGGCATGGCCATGTGTCGTCCTCATAGCTCTGGGGTTTGATTTGGTTCGCACCTTCAAACTACGAGCTATGAGTATTTTTTACGCTAACCCTGGGTGATTCTTATTTTCCGATCACAGCCCATCTCCCTCATTACATCACATCGCGCAGTGCAGACGAAGAGCGCTAAAAACTTAGATGCAAGTACACATTCGCCTCTTTGCAGATAAAGAGCAGTCGGCAGCAAGTACACAGTCCGCTGTGGCGTGTCCACTCCTTCGGTGCTTGGCGGTGGCCGCAAGAGCTTTGGCGATTCCGGTTATGCAATGGAAGAACTTGTTGGAGAAATCGGCGCAGCATTTCTTTGCTGCTATCTGGAAATTACCCCAAGCTGCGAGAAGGTCATACCGCATATATCGAGTTATGGTTGTAGAGATTGAACAATGACTAAAGGGCGGTTTTTACGGCATCTTCCCATGCGCAGTGTGCAGTGGATTACCTTCACTTCACGGTTTGCATCCGAGCACTGAGCAAGTGCCGTGTTCTTGAGGTTGATGTTGATGTTGTGTGAAGTATTATTCGCAGAAAAAAACTTTAAATGCTACCTTACTAATATGTTTCTATGGGGCTTAAATTACATCCGAGACAATCTGGTTAAGCAGATTGCTCCGATTACAAATTTATAGTTAAAGAAGGAGCCCCAAGTGTTTCTGGTGCAGACAACTCCTAAACTATCCAACCATGAAAAAAACACTTACCCTCATCTTAATCTGTTTTGCATTATTAGTTGCAACAGATGGGTACACAAAGAATAAGCACCAACAAACACAAGCCTTACCACCAGAAGAGGACGTTACAAGTCTTAGTGATAAACAAGACTTGATGGATACGGCACAGGCATATATCAGAAGTAAATTAAAAGCGCCACGAACAGCTGAATTTGCTGGTATTTATGATACAATAGCTAAAAAGTATGGTAATCAATACGCGGTAATGTTTTATGTAGATGCGCAAAATAGTTTTGGTGCAATGATAAGATCAATTTACTCAGTTGTCCTTATTCGCACTAATAATGGGTTTAAAGTCATAAACGCAAAACAAATGCAATAAAATGACTTCTGTTGATGATTCTCAGGGCATTGCTAAAAAGCTTGAGCAATGGATTGAAAATATATGCAATGTGAAATAGCTAAAATAAGGAAATATGAATCAGGATTTTTTTCCGTTAGATGGATTATATATTAAGCAGCCAGATCAAAATATAAATGTTTTTATTTTTGACAAGGCACCAAAGTTAAAATCAAAAGATTTAGAAAACGGAATTTCTAGGTTTGGTGGTCGATGGAGATCACCAAGTTATTTACATGCCTATTATCTTTCAGCTTGTATCCTCCTTAAAGAAGGAAATCGTGAAAACTATTTGGATGATATTGGGCTGCCATTATTTTATTTGCAAAGACATACTACAGAACTGCTAATTAAAAGACTATTATCTTGGTTTTATGACATTGATGACTTTGATAAATCAATCCTATCAAAAGGACAAAAAGACAGGTTGACTGACTGCCATAAATTGCGAAAGCTATATGATGATATTCAGAATTCCGCCAATATTTTATGTTTTGAAAAACCACCAGAAGAACTAAATGAATTAGTTACTCTTCTTGAAGCATATGAGAAAACTGATGCTACATGGTCAAGATACTCGAAAACAACATATGGAGATGAACATCTTCCTAAAGAGGTTGCTGTACCAATTAAAAAAATACAAAGTATAATAAAAATGGTTATATCGAAGACTTTATATAAAGATGGGCTTGAGGTGACTTATGAAACAGCGTTATACGATGCATGGTTGTCCCTAGCCAAAAAAAACGGCCATGCTGGTTAAAAAAATCATGCTTCACAAAAAAGGCTCTTCGCGGAATTTAATGGAAAAGAAATTTCATATTACTGCGCCGTTAGATTGTCATATCCAGTTTCCCACAGTAAAAGAGGATTCTTGTTCGATAGCTTTCGAAG
>Ga0209697_10009745_pt1 | contig 10553 bp, 7 predicted proteins | sample AliMusrvi5mmetaG_FD_184115 | JGI IMG/M metagenome (GOLD analysis project Ga0209697, IMG submission 184115) | Freshwater lake bacterial and archeal communities from Alinen Mustajarvi, Finland, to study Microbial Dark Matter (Phase II) - Alinen... | ecosystem: Environmental > Aquatic > Freshwater... | reverse complement strand
CGTCGGTGGTGTAGCAGATCCGCGAGGGATCGAGGGCGCGGTGAAACAGCCGGAACAGCGAGGTGGAGACGTGGATGCCGTCGGGAATCAGGCTGACGCGCAGGCCGGGCTCATCGAGCACGCGGAAGACGATGTTGTCGTGCCGGTGCCACTCGACCGGGCAGCCGTTGCCGAGGTGCGTGAAGCCCTCCGCGCCCGCGGCGACCGCGGCGGCGAGCTGGGCCGGGCTGGCGTCGGTGTGGCCGAGCCACACGCGGAATCCCAGCTCCCGGGCGCAGCGGATCGCCGCGGGGGATTCGGGCCACTCGGCGGCCATTGTCAGCAGCACCAGATCGTCGCCCGCCGCCGCCCGGAGCTCGCGGAGCCGCTCCGGCGTCGGCGCGAGCATGAACTCCGGCGGATGCGCGCCGTGGAATCCCTCCCGCGGGCTGAGAAAGGGTCCCTCGATGTGCCAGCCCGCGATGGTCCGGGTCAACCGCGGCGAGGCGGCGCGCAGCGCGCGGTGGTGGCGGAGGCGGGCCAGCAGCCGGTCCCAGCGGTCAGTGATGAGCGTGAGGAGAAAGCGATGACACGCCGCGGCGGCGAGGGCCGTGACCGCGCGCTCGAGGTCGGCGCCGGTGCAGGCGTCGTCCTGGAAGTCCACGCCGGCGAAGCCGTTCACCTGGAGATCCACCAGCGGCGGCAGCAGCACCGGCAGCCCGGCCGGGCCGGTGGCCAGCGGCGCGAGCGACGTGATGCGCCCGTCCGCGCAGGTCAGGCGCACGGCCCGGCCGGTGCGTGAGTCCAGGGCGTCAAGTGGGGCCGTGGGCATGGGTGGAGGTTCAGCGCGCGAGCCGCGCGGACGACTCGGCGTCGAGGTAGAGCGCGGCGTGGGCCTGCCGGCGGAGGAAGCTCGCGGGGCACGCCGGGGCGACCGGACCCTCGAGCGCCTGCTGGACGGCCCCGGCCTTGCGCGCCTCCGGCACGACCGCGATCATGCGCCCGGCGCGGCAGAGTGCGGGAATCGTGAGCGTCATCGCGTAGGCGGGCACGGCGTCGAGATTGGGAAAATGCCCCTCGCCAACCTGCTGCCGGCGACAGGCCTCGTCGAGGCGCACGAGCTTGATGGCCTCCGGGTCCGTGAAGTCGGCCACCGGCGGGTCGTTGAACGCGAGGTGGCCGTTCTCGCCGATGCCGAGGCAGCAGAGGTCGATCGGCGCCGCGGCGAGCGCGGCGGCATAGGCGCGCAGGGCCGACAGCGGCTCGAGCGCGTCGCCCTCCACGCCATGAAAGGCTGCCGGTTTCACGCGGCCGACCACGCGCTCCTGCAGGTAGCGGCGGAAGGACGCGGGATGCGTGGCGGGCATGCCGAGGTACTCGTCCATGTGGAACACCTCGATGCGGGACCACGCGAGGTCGGACCGCTGCGTCAGGTGCTCGAGGAACCGGAGCTGGGAATTGCCCGTGGCGAGGATCACGCGGGCGCGGGGCCGCGCGGCGAGCGCGGTGCGCAGGACCGCCGCGGCATCCTCGGCCGCGGCCACCGCGAGCGCCTCGGGCGTGGCGAAGATCCGGACGGACAGCCGGTCCGCCTGGAAGGATCGCGCGGGGGAGGAAGGCGGGGCCATGCTCGAAAGTGCGCGGGAGCCGCGACCGGGGCAAGCCATCGGGCAACGGCCGATTGAGACAACTGAAAAGCGCTGGTGGGCCAAGCGCTCCTGCCGCGGAGCGCAGGAAAAGCAATGTAAGGCGGGATCGCTGATCCCGTCGCTTGGAAGGCCGAGAAAGGCGGGGTCAGCGACCCCGCCCTACAGTCTGAGCGATGAGCCGCACGCGGCAGCCGAGGCGGGTGGGGTCCGTGCGGCCGGTGAGCACGACGGGCGAGCCGCGCAGCTCGAGCTCGACGACATTGGTCCCGCGCCGCAGCGCGGAGGTCACGTCCACCTCGTCGGGCGCCCAGCGTACCGCGCCGCACGGCGCGCCGTTGACGCGCACGGTCGCGCCCGTGCCGGCGATCCCGGCGCAGGTCATAATGTAGGGCGGGATCGCTGATCCCGCCGCTGGGACCTCGGCCAGCTGGAACGACTGCCGGTAGCGCACGCCGCCGCCGTGATGGGGCAGGCCCAGCTGGCTCCGCGTGGTGCGGGCGGTGGCGGTGATGCGTCCGGCGGGCCGCGGCCGGAGCTGCGGACCCGGGCGCACGAGGCAGTTGCCCTCGAGATGGCACGGGCCGATCAGGCCGTCGGTGGAGCGCCGGAGTGTGAAATGGAATTCGAGGCGATTGACGCCCGCACGGAGTCCGGCGAGCGTGTGCCGCAGCTCGAAGTCGCCGGACTCGCGCCACTGGCGCAGCGGGCGGCCGTTGAGCCGCGCGGTCCACTCGCCGCGGAGGTGTCCCGACTCGCATACGAGCTCCAGTTTCGGCCGGCCCTTCACGGTGAACTGCGTGCGATAGATCCACGACTGGGGTTTCGGCAGTTCGGGTTGCAGCGGCACGGGCCCGAACAGTGTCTGGCCGGAGGCGGACGACCACCCGGGCCGCAGGTCGAAGGCCGGCGTGAGCTCGACGGGCCGGCCGTTCAGCGTCCAGCGGTCGAGCACGGCGCGGTTGGGTCCGGTCCAGTCCACCGTCCAGCGGTCGGGCAGGGTGATGACGGTGCGCGTCCGCGGCGCGGCGGCTGGCGCAATCGCGGCGTCAACGATCCGGCTCTCACCGCCCTGCAGGACGCCGCGTGCCTGGCCGAGCGTGAACGCGGCGGGACGCGTGCCGACGTTGGCGCAGAACCAAAGGCCGTCGCGGCGGCGGGCGGCGTGGATGTCGCCGGTCGTGTGAAGCGGACCGCGCAGCGTCCGGTGCGCGGTCCGCTCCGGCAGCACGGCGCCGCCGGCGGAGGCCAGCGCGCGCAGCTGGCGGCGGATGGGCGCGGGCGTGAAGTCCGGGAAATAAGCCAGCTGCCGGTAGCGGCCGGCCATGAACCTAAACTGGCCGTGGCTCCATTTCACCCCGGCGAGTTCGTCGTCGTCGATCCAGTGCACGCGCAGCCCGCGGCGGGCGAGGTCGGTCGCCAGCCGCGCGGCGCGCGCGAGCAGGCGGTCGGCGCGGGGGCGCTCGGAGTCGGGCAGGCCGCGCAGGCCGTCGATGGGCCGGACGATCAGGACATCGGCCGCGGTGCCGGGCCCGAGCGCGGCGGCGGCGGCGCGGAATGCATCGGACCAGGCCCGCATGTCCGCGGCCGCGAACGCCGGCGGGGCGAAGCTCGGGGGCGCGTCCAGCTTCCGGTAGCCGTCGAGCGAGTAGAGGAAGCCGTGCGGCACGGCCACGTTGATCCCCGACACGGCGAGCCAGTCGCCCATGCGCTTCATCGTGCGCAGGTCGAGGGTGAAGTCGCACGCGCCGAAGACCTCGCACAGCGCCTGCTTCCGCCCGCCTTGCGCGGCGGCCGAGACGGCGAGGCCGGCGGTGAGGTTGAGCAGCGCGTTCTTCCGGTCGCCGGCCGCGGGGATGATCACGTCGCAGCCCGGGACATGGAACCGGCGCAGGTTGGCGAGGATGCTGCCGACGTGGCGGGACTCGTACCACCATTCCTCCTCGGGACTGATGTGGCCGGTGAGGGCGAGCCGGTGGCGCTGGCACCAACGGCTGATGGGCGTGGTCCAGTTTTGCCGGAACGCCTCCGCGGTCACGCGCCGGTAGCGCCGGCGCTCCGCGTCGGCCGCCGCGCCCTGGTCACCGGCGAGGGCGAAGGCCAGCGACGCCGAGACCGTGCCCAGTCGTGCGGCGACGCCCTGGCCCCACGGCAGCGGGTTCCGGAACTTGGGCTCGTCCACGAAGATTCCAGGCACCAGCCGTCCCAGGTGCCGGCCGAAGCGCCGCCGATAGGCCTCGTGCGTCAGCTCGAGGAACAGCGCGGTCGCCTTCGGATTGGAGACGTCGACGTACTGCCCGAACGGCTCGAGCAGATCGCCGCCGGCCCGGACCGTGACGGCGACAAGGTCCCAGGCGCCGGCGGGCAGCGTGACGGCGAGGACGTTCTCGGGCAGCACGCAGATGGCGCGCGGGCAGTTGAACACCTCGGCCGGGCCCGTGGGGTAATACAGCCGGCTGTCGATCGCGTCGGTTCTCCGCCAGGTGTCCGCAACGGGGCCCACGTGATCGCGCAGGTTGAGGATCTCGCGCCGGCCGGTGCGGCGGCGCGCGTAGCAGGCGAGCATCACGCCGTCGCCGAGCGGCCACGCGAGGCGCCGGCCGCCGGCCGCGCGGCGCTGCTGGAGGTGGAGGGACTGCTCGATGAACTCGGGCCGGCGTCGCACGACCTCGCCGCCGGCCGCGCCGCTCGGGTACGGCATCTCGTCATAGAGCCACGCGCGCAGGCCGAGCTGGCGCGCGCAGTCGAGGCAGGTGGCCACGGCGGCGAACCATTCCTCCGAGAGGTACGGCGTCGCCAGGCCCTCGCGGGCGTGGAGGAAAAACCCGTCGCCGCCCGCCGCGTGGATCTCGCGGATGCGCGCCTGCAGCCGGGCCGGCTCCAGGCGGTGGTTCAGGAAGAAGAACGGCAGCACCGCGGCGGCGGAGCGCGGGACGTTTTTTTTCACCGGGGGCTGGGCATCGGGCGGCATCTCCATCGCGGGCGATGGCGCAGCCTCGCATGAAAAGCCGCCGGACATACAGACCATAATCCCGCGGCGGTGCGCGCGCGGCGGGTCAGGCGGTGGACTCGAGCACCTCGCAGGCGTGGATGCAGCCGCCGGCGGTCCAGCCCATCATCTGGGGCATCTTGTACTCGTCGGCCACGTCGATGCGGCCGGTCAGCGCGTTGTACTTCTCCCACAGCTGGCCGGTGGTCTCGAGGTTGCGCGCGCAGGTGAGGACGTACTTTTCCGCGATGCGGCGGGCGTCGGACGCGTAGCCGTGCTGCAGCAGGCCCAGGATCGCCGCGGTCTGGTGGGGTGGCCACGCGTTCGGGGCGTCCCACTGGTAGGTGTTGATGGAGGTGTTGCTGCCCTCGGCGCACGCCATGATGCCGTGGTCGCGCTCGACGAGCGGGAGGTTGTGCACGAGGGCCGCGGCCTGGGCCTCGGAGCAGATGCCCGACCACAGCGCGAAGTAGGGCGCGGCGGAGATCACCGTCCCCGGCCGGTCGTGGGCCCAGTCGTAGTCATAATAGAAGCCCTGGGCCTCGTTCCACAGGTACTGGTCCACCAGCCGGCGGCGGCACGCGGCGCGCTCGCGCCACACGGTCTCGTCCGCCGCGAGGCCCAGCTCGCGGGCGAAGTCCCCGGCGATCGTCTCGAACTGGTAGAGGATCGCATTCGTGTCCACCGGGTTGAAGTCCGCCGCGTGCTGGTCGAACCGCGGGTTGAAGTCCCACACCTCGCACTCGGCCATCTTGTGCCGGAGGTAGATCAGCCGCGCGACGGGCTCGTCGGGGATGTCGCGCAGGCGGTGTTTGATGACGTGGTAGAAGTCGGCGAGCGTGACCGGGTCCGCGTGCGTGCCGCAGGTGTTGAGGCCGTTGGGCGCGAGCCGCAGGGACATCCAGAAGGCATATTCCTTCGACACCGCCGCATAGGCGCGGGCCAGCCAGGTTTTGTCGCGCGAGTGCTGGTAGATCTCCGCGAGCAGGACGGCGGAGACGGGGACCTGCGAGCGGTTCAGCGCGATCTTGACCGAGATGTTGGGGATGAAGCCCAGCCGCTCGATCAGGTAGATGATGTTCTCGGCGTTGTTGAGGGCCTGGTCGAAGCGGCCCTGGCGGATCAGCCCCAGGTTCGTGAAGTAGGTGTCCCAGTAGAAGAAGAGCCACATGCACGGGTCGGTGGACGGCACCGTGTGTGGCCGGGGCAGCGAGATCTCCTTGGCCGTCTCCTCGCGGGACACGCGGAAGGTCTTTTCCCAGTTGGCGTCGATGTACGAGCGGGTGGCGGAGATGGCGTCGCGGAGTTTCAAGGCGGACACGAATGGAGGGGGAACCGGCCCGAATCAAACTCCGCGAAATGATCTTTCGCGCCGGCGGGCGTGGCTGCGGCCTTCAGGCGGTCAGCCAGCGGATGCGGAGTTCACGCTCGAGCGGCTTGAACTCGCGGTCGCCGGTGACCAGTTCCGCCTTCGTCTCCTGGGCGAGGGCCGCGGCAAAGGCGTCGGCCAGGCTCAGGCGATGGCGACCCTTGATCCTGGCAGCTGCGCGGGCGAGTTTCAGGTCGTCGCTGATACCAATGAGCTCGATGGGCAGGCCCGCGATGGTGCGCGCCTGCTGCTCGGCCGCCTCCGGCGACACGGCCCGCATGGTGGCGTAGTAAACCTCGGCCCAGTTGACGGTGGTCAGGAGCAGCCGATGCCGGCCCCGGCCGGCCTGGTGGAGCAGTTCCTCTACGGCGGGCGCCGCGGGCTCATCCTCGAAGAACGCCAGCAGCGCCCAACTGTCCAACACGCATCCCGCCATGTCAGCGCGCGCGCTCGAGCTTCCGGTCCGCCAGCAGGGCCTTCAAGGCCCCGCGGCCCTTGAGTGATCCCCGCAGTTCCTTGAGGTAGTGGCGCGTGATGGGCCGAAGCAGGATGCCATCCCGCGTCACCGTGATCGCCGCCCTCGTGCCCGCCTCGATCTGCAGCTCCCGCCGCATGCGCGCCGGGATCACGATCTGCCCCTTGGTCGTGAACTGCGCGACCTCGGTCTTGAACAGCGCTTGCATCAGCTGGAAGAGGAGAATCACGAAAAAGTAAGTCAAAAGTATAAAGAAGGAAATCAACGGGAAAACGGGTCACCGCCACCGGCCTGGGTCGGTCCCGGCCGGTGCGGGTGAGCCGCCTAGTTCGCGCCGGGGATGAACAACTCGAGGCGAACGATGTGGTAGGACGCCTCCGGCGCCGACACCACCTCGACGACCTGGGCCTCGTCCTGCAGCACCGCGTTCGGCACCGGGTAGGTGCGCCCGGGGCCGTGGCCGCCGGGGGTGGCGGGGCACTCGGTGCTGTTGACGAAGACACGGAGCTTCTCGGACCCGACGGTGGCGGCGTCATACTCGATGCGCAGCTCGGCCGCGCGGCCCGCGGGCTTCGGGCCGGTGGCAATGCGGATCGCGCAGCCCGGCGGCCACTGGAAGTCCTGGCGCGTGTCGGTGGCGGGCAGCGGGTTGTCCGCCGGTTCGCCGGGGGCGCGGATGTCGTGGAACGTCACGGCGTGCAGGCGCGGCTGGGCGGCCAGCGCGGCCTCGGACTGCAGGGCGTGGAAGACGGTGCCGAGCGACTTCGCGGACCACAGCGGGGTCTTCCCGTTGGCGGTCGTCATGCGCTCCAGCGGCAGCGGGTCGTAGTTGAAGAGATAGACGAGGTCGGCGCCGTCGTGCAGCACCGGCAGGGCGGCGCCCACGGTGAGCTCCGGCGACATCATCACCGCCGGGCCGTTGGGCACGGGCTGGTAGCGGATCTCGATGCCGCCGGCGAGCCGGGCGCCGGTGCCCGCGAGCAGCCGCTGCCATTCGGTCATGGGCATGTCGAAGTCGGTCGTCGCCCAGAACGGGGTGGGGACGACGAGGTCCACCAGTCCCTCGCGCGCCCAGGCGGCGCCGTCGAGGCCGCAGCGGCGCGCCGTCTCCGGGCGCGAGGGCACGCGCACGCCCAGCAGCACCGGATGACCCCGGCGCACGGCGGCCTGGTCGCACGCGGTGCGCACGCGGCGCATCCAGGCCGTGATGATCCGCCCGCCCTCGAGCTCATGGCCCGGCCGGAAGTGGAACACGAAGCGCATCCAGTCGAGCTCCAGGCCGTCGAGGTCGAGCGTGTCGAGCTGCTCGGTCACGAGCTGGAAATAATGCTCCTGCACGTCGGGCTGCTCCCAGTCGAGCCCGCGGTCGGCCCACCAGGCGCCGCCGCGGTAAGGCGCGCGGAGCTGCCCGGCGGCGCGGTGCGCCTTGTAGAACGTGCTCAGCAGGGAGCTGTCCTCGAGCAGGCAGTCGTGCAGGTCGTTCATCCGCACGCTGACCCAGGCCCCGATCCCCTGCTGGCGGCAGCGCGCGAGCATCCGCGCGTGCAGGTTGATGCCCTCGTCGGCGAGGCGCTTGGCGGCCTCGAGCCGGTGGCGGGTCATGGCGATGGCGCCGGGCGCGAGGTAGCGGAGGACCGGCTGGTCGTCGGGGCCCTTCGGGTCGTACCCACTCCAGTCGTGCTCCCACACGCGGCTGGCGTAGTTGGCCTTCTGGGCGTTGACGCAGGTGATGAAGGTCCGGATGCCGCTGCGCGCCACCAGGTCGATGTAGGCGTCGACCGTCTCCCCGTTCATCTCGGCGGCGGAGTGCTCGAAGAAGAACTGCGTGCTGTCGAGGTTGAGGATCGGCCCGGCGATGGTCGGCGGGGTCCGGGTCGCGGCCCGGGCGGAGGTGAGGGGCATGACCGCCGCCAGCAGCACGGCGGCGAGGACGGGGCGGGTCAGGGGGCGCATGAGAAGCGCAGCCTGCGGCTGGGATGGGGCGGTTGAAAGTTGAAAGATGAAAGTCGAAAGCCGCCGGTCCGAGGTCACGCACCGTGCCCTTGGCCCACGCCCGGCCGGCCGGCCTCGGGCCTTTCAATTTTCAACCGTCCACGATCAACTGCCCGCCACCGCCTCAGACGTAGTGATCCTTGCGGTCGGGCGAGCGGCGGATGGTCTTGAAGTCGAGGTCGTGGACCGTGCGGATGTAGCGGACCGAGCGGCTCTGGGAGCGCATCAGGATCGAGTGCGTGATCACCTTGCGGCCGATGAGCCGCACGCCCGGCAGCAGCGGGCTGTCGCTGATGCCGGTGGCGCAGAAGATGGCGCTGGGGCCAATGACGAGGTCCTTGGCGAAGTAGATCCGGCCGAGGTTGGCGGCGGCGGGCGAGGCCTGGATCTCGGCGCGCTCGGCGTCGTCGCGCGGCCACATGCGCAGCTGCTGGTCGCCGCCCAGCGCGAGCACGCCGGCGGCGGTGAGCACGCCCTCGGGCGAGCCGCCGATGCCCATGTAGAGGTCCATGCCGCTGTCGTGCAGCGAGGGCGAGACGGCGGCGGTGACATCGCCGTCGGAGATCAGCCGCAGCGCGGCGCCGGCCGCGCGGATCTCGGCGATGAGCCGGGCGTGGCGCGGGCGGTCAAGGATGACCACGTAGACCTGGCGGACCGGCTTGCCGAGGGCGGTGGCGACGCGCGCGAGCACCTGCGCGACGGGGGTGTCGAGGTCGAAGCGCAGCGCCGGGTCGCGCGTCATGGCCGCGGCGACGTCGGGCCCGTAGGCGAGCTTCTCCGAGTAGAAGGTCGGGATGTTGACCATCGCCGCCTCGGCGCCGTGCGGCACGTGGGCGGCGGCCATGACGGAGATGGAGTTGGGCAGGCCCTTGGAGATGTTGGTGGTGCCGTCGATCGGGTCCACGGCGATGTTGAAGCGCGGGGAGGGGAACTTCCACGAGCCGAGGCGCTCGCCGAGGAAGATGCCCGGGGCGTTGTCCTTGATGCCCTCGCCGATGACGACCTGGCCGCAGAGGTCGCTCTGCTCGAGCGTGCCGCGGATGGCGTCGCTGGCGGCGGCGTCCGCGGATTCCTTGTCGCCGCGGCCGAGCCAGTCGATCGCGCTCAGCGCGGCGTTCTCGGTGGCGCGGACGAAGTCGAACTGGAGGGAGCGCTCCGGATGGCGCTCGTTGAGGCTGAGGTAGGGCTCTTCGTGCTTGGAGGGCATGGGCAACAGGGGTGAAGGCAGGCTTGGAAGCACGGCCCCATTTGGCGACGCGATTATCGCTCACGCGGCGGCTATAAGGGCCGGTGGATGCCAGGGGAGGCGGACCGACTGAGGCTTATTTTTACCACGAAGATCACCCTTCTTCGCCAAGGCTACGAAGGGCAGGCGAAGCACACGAAGCCCTGACCTAACTTCGCGCCCTTCGCGGCCTTGGCGGTGAACCCAACCTGCCCAAACCATATACCGCCAAGATCGCGAAGGACGCGAAGGAAGACCTGCCTGGCTTCGTGTCCTTCGTGGTGAAAACCCGGCCTGGGAATATTCGCCGGGAAACGCGTTGATGCGCGTGCGGGCGGCGGGCAGCGTCGGGCGCATGAAGCTGAAGCTGGCGGTTCGCCTCGCGCTGGGTCTGGGTGGCCTGATCCCGGCGGCGTCGGCCGCCACGGCCTCGGCGCCGTTTGGCCCGCTGCATTTTCCCTACGAGCCCGCCGCACCGCTGCTGCACCGGGCCGACTTCGGCAACGTGCTCGATGGCGCGAAGGTGACGGCCTCGGGGTACGACGAGGAGCAGCGGCCGGAGTTCGTCCAGGACGGGGTCACGAACGACACGGTGCGGTTCTGGACGTCGAAGGTGTTCCCCTCGTGGGTGCGGCTCGACCTGCCGGAGCCGCGCACGGTCGCGCAGGTCAACCTGCACCTCCGCGCGCCCGGCACGCGGGTCTATCATTTCCTGATCGAGGGCTCGGCCGACGGCACCGCCTGGCAGCTGCTCCACGACCAGCGCACCGGCACGGCGCTGATCCCGGCCGGCGGGCTGGAGCTCGTGCTGCCCGCGCCCGTGCGCCTGCGCGCGCTGCGGCTGACGGTGACGGGCAGCTCGAAGCCGGACGAGGGCC
>Ga0209697_10009740_pt1 | contig 10557 bp, 6 predicted proteins | sample AliMusrvi5mmetaG_FD_184115 | JGI IMG/M metagenome (GOLD analysis project Ga0209697, IMG submission 184115) | Freshwater lake bacterial and archeal communities from Alinen Mustajarvi, Finland, to study Microbial Dark Matter (Phase II) - Alinen... | ecosystem: Environmental > Aquatic > Freshwater... | reverse complement strand
ATCCTGCTCTCACGCTCGATTTGTTCCGGCAAATACATGGTCCTCATCGCCGGCGAAATCGGCTCGGTCGGCAGCGCCCTGGACGCCGGCAAGGAAGCCGCCAACGGTTGCCTGATCGACAGCGGACTCATCCCTAACATCCACCCCGACGTGTTCACCGCGATGGGCCGCACCCAGACGCCCGAACCCGATGGCGCGCTGGGCATCTTCGAGTCGTTCAATGTCGCCACACTCATTCTCGGGGCCGACGCCGCGGCCAAGTCCGCCAACGTCCAGTTGTTGGAAATCCGCCTCGCCATGGCCATGGGCGGCAAGGCATTCTGCACGCTGACCGGCGATGTCGCCGCCGTCCAGACCGCCGTCACCGCCGGCAGCCGCCTCATCGCCGAACAAGGCATGCTCGTCAACGCCGTGGTCATCTCCCGCCCGCATCCCGATGTCTATCGAGAGGTGGTGTGAGTGGCAAAACAAGAGGGGCAAAACAAGAGGGGCAAAACAAGAGGGGCAAAACAAGAGGGGCAAAACAAGAGGGGCACGGGCGGCCCGCCCGTGCATGAAATGAATCGCAAAGGGAAGACACGGGCGGGCCGCCCGTGCCCCTCTTGAGATGAACCGCAAATGGAAGACACGGGCGGGCCGCCCGTGCCCCTCTTGAGATGAACCGCAAAGGGAAGACACGGGCGGGCCGCCCGTGCCCCTCTTGCCTGGAACGGAATGGCATTGCCAGGGCGATGCCATTCCGGGTAATAAGACCTCATGAGCGAAACAAAACCGCATTTTCCCGAACTGCAACTGACCTTCGCGGAGGGCCGGGTGTTGGGTTGCCTGTTAGAGAAGGAGGCGACCACACCGGCGTACTATCCGCTCACGCTGAACAGCCTGCAGGCAGCCTGCAACCAGAGTTCCAACCGCTATCCGGTGACTCAGTTGGAGGAGAGTTCGATCGAAAAGGCCTTGTTCGGATTGCGCTTCAAAGGATTGGCGGTACAGCTCCAGGCGGCCGGTGCGCGATCGCTGAAGTACAAACACACACTGCCGCAGGTCCTCGAATTGGATGCCGCGCAAACCGCGATCCTCACCGTTCTGTTATTGCGCGGCGTGCAGACCGCCGGCGAAATCAAACAACGCTGCGAACGCATGCATGATTTCCCATCCATCGAAGGACTCGAGGAGGCGATGCAATGGCTCATTGAATACCCCCACGGACCGTTGGTTATTAGAAACCCGGCGGGCGGAGGACGGCGGGTGGAAACCTACGCCCATTTGTTAGGCGGAACACCGACCGGCGATGGACGTGTGATCGCGGAAGCCGGCGCGGAGGTGGTGGAGTTGGAAGAAGAACAGGCATGGCGCGGCCGCATGGAACAAAAGATCCGGGACCTTCAGGCGAACGTCGAGGATCTCACGGCGATGGTGCGCAGCCTGCGCGCGGAACTCGGCGGTGAATGACGTCTGATGAATCGGTAGGGTCGGCCGGCCTCGGCCGACCCTGATTGCCCCTGATGGTGAAACATCCAAAGTGCGGCGAAGTAAGCACCCTTGAGTATCGCATCCGCCCTCGACATTTGATGGCGCTCATGACAGGTTGAAGCATGAGCGGACCGGATTGCGGACCATCGATGACAGGCGGAAGCGGCGGGCTTCACGCGCGGAGTTCCGTGGCGGAGAAGATCCGCTTGTTCCGTTCGTTGTTCCGTGGGCGGGAGGATGTCTATCCGCGGCGCTTTGAAAACCGGAAGACCGGCCAGGCCGGTTACGCGCCGGCGTGTGGCAACGAATGGGTGCGAGGAGTTTGTGAGAAACCCCGGATCAAATGCCATGATTGTCCGCACCGCGCGTTCCTGCCGGTGACCGACGAGGTCATTTGTTGGCATCTATCAGGCAAGGACGACGCGGGCCGGGACTTCGTCGCCGGGGTCTATCCGATGATGGCCGATGAGACATGTTATTTCCTGGCCATCGACTTCGACAAGGATGGCTGGGCGGACGACGTGTTGGCGGTGATGGAAACCTGCCGGTTGTTTGGAATCCCCGCCGCGTTGGAACGTTCGCGTTCCGGTCATGGCGGGCACGTTTGGTTTTTCTTCGCTGAGGCCGTGCCGGCCACGCTGGCCCGTAAGCTCGGATCTTATATGCTAACCGAAACGATGGAGCGCCGGCCGGAATTGGGATTGGATTCCTATGACCGGTTGTTTCCCAACCAGGACACCTTGCCCAAGGGTGGATTCGGGAACCTGATCGCGTTGCCGATGCAGAAAGGTCCGCGGGAACACGGTCACAGTGTGTTTGTGGACGAACACCTGATTCCCTATCAGGACCCGTGGGCGTTTCTTTCATCCGTCAAACGTCTGGCCCGCGACCGGCTCGAGGCGCTGTGTCGCGATGCGGAATGCCGCGGCCGGGTGGTGGGCGTGCGGTTCGCGTTATCGCCGGATGACGAACCCGAACCGTGGAACGCGCCGCCATCGCGGCGGTATCGCGATCCGCCCGTCACCGGGCCGCTGCCCGCGCAAATCGAAATCGTTCTCGGCGATCAGCTCTATCTGGGAAAATCGGTTTTGCCGCCGGTATTGTATAACCGGCTGTTGCGCATTGCGGCGTTTCAAAACCCGGAGTTTTACCGTGCCCAGGCGATGCGGCTGTCAACCTATGACAAACCGCGGGTGATCGCCTGCGCGGAAGATTTGCCGGCCCACCTCGGCCTGCCGCGGGGATGTCTGGAGGATGTCGTGGCACTGCTGACGGAACTGAAAATCAAAATCGTGATCCGCGACGAGCGGGTGGCCGGAAATCCGCTAGATATGCATTTCATCGGCACGCTGCGTCCGGAGCAGGAAACCGCGGCCGGTGCCATGATGCAGCATGATACCGGAGTACTTGCCGCCACCACCGCGTTTGGCAAAACCGTGCTTGCCGCATGGCTGATCGCCGGCCGCGGAGTGAATACCCTCATCCTGGTTCACCGCCAGCAATTGTTGGAACAATGGGTTGAGCGCCTGTCATGTTTCCTCGGGCTGACCGCCAAGGAGATCGGCCGGCTGGGCGGCGGCCATAAGAAACTCACCGGCCGGATCGATGTGGCGTTGATCCAAAGTCTCGTCCGCAAGGGAGTCGTCGATGACCGGGTAGCGGACTACGGGCATTTGATCGTCGATGAATGCCACCATCTGTCAGCCCATAGCTTCGAGCTGGTCGCGCGCCGGGCGAAAGCGCGTTATGTGCTTGGTCTATCAGCCACGGTGACGCGCAAGGACGGCCACCAACCGATCATCTTCATGCAATGCGGACCGGTCCGTCACCGGGTGGATGCCAAACAGCAGGCGGATGCCCGGCCGTTCAACCATCATGTGATCGTGCGTCCCACCGGTTTCCGGCCGATGGCGGAACCATCAGCCGACCGGCGCTTGGAATATCAAAACCTGTGTCAGGAAATCATGCGATCGGAGCCGAGGAACAACATGATCGTCGCTGATGTGATAGAAGCACTTGCGGGGAGCCGCTCGCCATTGGTTCTCACCGAGCGCACCGAACATGTCGCGGTACTGGCGGAATTGCTGCGCCCGCACGCGGCTCACCTGGTCGTCCTGCAAGGCGGCATGGGCAAAAAATCCCTGCGCGAGGCAATGGCTCAACTCGCAGACATCCCGGAAAACGCAACGCGGGTCGTCATCGCAACCGGCAAATATATCGGCGAAGGTTTCGATGATGCCCGGCTCGACACCCTGTTTCTAACAATGCCGGTGTCGTGGCGCGGCATCATCGCCCAGTATGCCGGGCGGCTTCATCGTTTTCACGATGGCAAACGCGAAGTCCGCATTCATGATTACGCCGATCTCGATGTGCCCATGCTGTCTCACATGTTTGACAAGCGCTGTGCGGGTTATGAAGCTGTCGGTTATACCATTCTGCTGCCTGCCAGTGCCATGCCGGGTTGGCCGGCCAGTGTGCCGCTGCCGGTCGATCCGGCGTGGAAACATGACTATGCCGCCAGCGTACGGCGCTTGATCCGCGACGGTCTTGATGTCCCGCTCGCCAGTCTTTTTGTCAAGGTCACCTGTCCGGCATCCGCCGAACCTGAGGGCGGTGCCCGCAGTGCGGCTGAGGCGTTCCTTTACCGGCGCCTGCAATCCCTAACAGAAACAGCAGGGTTATTCCGCCTGAACGCGAAATTGCCGATTCCGTTCGACGGGTGGAGCGAACTGGAGGTGGACCTGTATTGCGCGGAGTTGAAGCTTGCCATCGAGCTTGACGGTCCGCAGCACTTTGCGGATCCGGCGGCCTACCGCCGGGACCGGAGCAAGGACGCGCTGCTGCAGCAGAACGGTTGCCTGGTGTTGCGGTTTCTGGTGGACGATCTCTGCCAGCGCCTCGATGCCACGCTGGACGCGATCGTTCGCTCGATCACGCACCAGCGGGCATGCTCAAGGAATGTGGGCGGGACGCCCACGCTCCGTGAGGATTGACAGAAATGGGCGGAAAAAAGAGTATTGCCCGCTGACATGATGACTATCTATCAAACATTTCCGGTGTTGGCGATTCTCTGGCTGGTTTCTGTTGGAGCGCTGCGGGCGGACGAGGTGGTGGCACCTCCGGTGATCGATCACGCGACGCTGGACAAGTGGTCGGCATCCTACCGCGGCTGGCATTACCAGCCGGATCACGTGATCCCGAGCGATCCGAAAATTCCCGGGCATGAGAAATTCCAAAGTCCGGACGTGCCGTGTGTTTATCAACTTCCCGGCCGGCCCGACCAGTGGTTCATGAGTTTCATCGCGTTCGATGGCCATGGCTATAATTCCTTTGTGGCCGAAAGTACCGACTTGTTGCACTGGTCGGGTTTCCGGCTGGCGATGGGCTTCGGGCCGGCGGGGGAATTCGATGCCGGCGGATGTGTGATAGGTGCGTTTCTCTACGAATCCTATGACATCAAGGCACCGCGATTGCTCAAGCAACGCGACGGCAAATTCTGGACACTCTATGGCTGTTACCCGCGACTGGGCGGATACGAATTGCGGCCAGGCTATGAGGGCGTGGCTAACAGCAAGGACGGATTGACCTGGCAGCGGGCGGTCGACACGCCGATCCAGTCCATTCAGGACCCGGATTGCGCGGTGTGGGAAAAAGACTGCATCTATCAGCCGTGGCTGGTCGAACATCACGGGCGGTTTTTCAATTTCTACAATGCGGCCAACGGCGGCACCGAGCAAAGCGGCGTGGCGTTTTCCACCGATCTGCTCCGTTGGATGCGTTACCCGGCCAATCCGGTGATCCGCAACCGGCCGGATGGGTACGATGCGGATTTCGCCTCGGATCCCAAGGTGTTCCGCGACGGCGATCACTGGACGATGTTATACTTCGGCGTGGGCAAGGGCGCGGCGCACATCATGGTGGCGTTTTCGCGCGATCTCGTCCATTGGAGTGCCCACCCGGAGCCGCTCTACAAGGCGGGCGGCAATCCCAGCGGATTGGACCGCCAACACGCGCACAAGATCTCCCTGGTCTATCAGCCGAAGAGCGACACGTTCTTCCTCTACTACTGCGCCTGCGGCAACCAAGGCCGCGGCATCGGCCTGATCACCAGCAAACCGCTTGCCCTGTAGCGGCAGTCTGTGACCGTTGCTGGCGAGGCGTGGGCATGAAAACGCGCCTCGGCTTGCTCATGGCATCGGCGCTCGCAGAGCGCGACAAAGGCCAGGTCCGTCCATACCTCGGCATGAAAAAGTTGATACAAAGCGGCTTCTGTGGCAGTATTCCACCAACATGATGACGATCACACCCGGGAATTGGACCAGTGGACTGCGTGCTTGCATGATTTTGGCATGGGTCGCCATGGTGGGGTCGGGCGGTGCCGTGGCCGCATCCGGGACTCCGGAATCCGTGGCGTTGCGCAATGCCATCACGGATCTGACGGCAACCTTCGGCAACCGTTATCCGGCTGGCAAGGATTTCCTGGCGCGGTTGGATGGGATCGAGCAACGCGTGCCGTTGCCGCAAGAGGAATTCGAGAAACTCCGGCGCGAGGCGTTGCTCGCCAATCCGCTGGTCAGTGGACAGCCCTTGTTGTATGTGGTGCGCAGCCAGTATGCCGGGGATCACCACAACACGGAAACGATGTTCCAGACCGGGGAATGCAACACCGGCAGTTACCGACCCGGCGGCCCCCTCAAAACCATCGATCTGGCTCACAACGGTGAGACCCGCGTCGTGGCGGATCCGGGGCCGGAAGGGCGGCTGCGCGATCCGGACGTCTATTTCGACGGCAAACGCATCCTTTTTTCGATGCGCAAGAACATCCGCGACAACTATCATCTTTATGAAATCAATGCCGACGGCAGCGGTTTGAAGACCCTGACCTCCGCCGAGGGCGTGTTTGACATCGACCCGATCTATCTGCCGGACGACAGCATTGTTTTCACCTCCTCGCGCGAGCCGAAATACTGCATGTGCAACATTCACATCATGGGCAACCTGTTCCGGATGAAAGGGGACGGGGCTAACATCCATCAGATAGGCAAGAGCACCTTGTTCGAGGGGCATCCCTCGCTGTTGCCCGACGGACGCGTGATCTATTACCGGTGGGAATACATTGATCGCAATTTCGGCAATGCCGAGGGCTTATGGACCGTCAATCCCGACGGCACGAACCACGCCGGATACTATGGCAACAACACCCCGTCGGGAGGCGTGGTGCTCAATCCGATGGCCATCCCGGGCACCGATTTTGTTCTCTGCATTCTCGGTTCGTGTCACGACCGACCGTGGGGGGCGATGGCCATGCTCGACCGCAGCCGCGGCGTGGATGGCAAGGCACCGATCCTGCGCACCTGGCCGGCCGACGCGATCGGCCGGGTGGCCGACCCCGGCGGACCCAACGGCGGATTTGACACCTTCTCCGGGGTCAAACCGAAATACGAGGATCCTTATCCGCTATCGGACAAGTATTTCCTGTGTTCGCGCATGACCGGCCAGGGCGAGAAAATGGGCATCTATCTGGTGGATACGTTTGGCAATGAAATCCTGGTGCACACCGAAGGCGAGGGATGTTATGATCCGATGCCGCTGAAGCCGCGTCCGCGCCCGCCGATCATTCCGACCCACCGCGATTATAAGAACACGGACGGCTATGTGTATGTGCAGAATGTATATGAAGGCACCCACATGAAGGACGTCAAACCCGGCAGCGTGAAATTCCTGCGGGTGATCGAATCACCGGAAAAACGCACCTGGACCGATCCGGGATGGGGTGGCCAGGGGGTCGAGCGGCCAGGCATGAGCTGGCATGATTTCAACAACAAACGCATCCTCGGCACGGTCCCGGTGGAGGCCGACGGATCCGCCTCGTTCGCCTTGCCTTCGGACAAATTTGTCTATTTCCAACTGTTGGATCAGGACGGCATGATGATCCAGTCGATGCGCAGCGGCACCACGGTGCAATCCGGCGAGTGGGTCGGATGTGTTGGCTGTCACGACGAGCGCCGCGCCGCGCCGCCGTCGCTGAACAAGGCGAACTTGTTAGCGCTGAAGCGGGCGCCGAGCAAGCTTGAGGGCTGGCACGGAGCGCCGCGGATGTTCAACTATCGGTTAGACGTGCAGCCGGTGTTCGACCGGAATTGCGTCAAATGTCACGATTATGGCAAGGACGGCGGCAAGAAATTGGTCCTGGCGGGCGACCGTGGATTGATCTTCAACGCCTCTTATGTGAACTTGTGGACCAAGGGTGCGCTCAATGTGGTGGGTGCCGGACCGCCCGAGACCAAGCAGGCGTATTCGTGGGGCTCGCATGCCAGTCGCCTGATCCACTTCCGGGAAGGAACCAACAAACACGCCGATGTTAAGATCAGTGCGGCGGATATGGAAAAGATCATCACCTGGGTGGATCTCAACGCGCCCTATTATCCGAGTTATGCCAGCGCCTATCCGCATAATCCCTATGGCCGCAGCCCGCTGAGCGACGGCCAGATCGGCAAACTCAAACAACTTGGTGTCGGCACCGGCATCATCGACATCAGCTTTGACCGGCCGGAGATCAGTCCCGGGTTGGCGAAGCTGCCCAAGGAGGATCCGAAGTATGCTGAAGCGCTGGCCATCATCCGCGAAGGCCAGCAGGCGCTGAAGAAAAACCCCAACCCGGATGCGGAAGGGTTCGTGGCGTGTGAGGTGGACCAACAACGCGAGAAAAAATACGAACTGCGCGCGGAGACCGAACTCAGGAACCGTGCCGCCATCCGCGACGGGAAAAAGGTCTATGATGCGCCGGCTGACAAATGAGGTGGGCGGGTCCGCGGACATCCTGTCCGCAGGCAAGTGATTTGGACCGCGAGTCTCCAGACTCGCCAGCCCATGAGGTGCGGCTGAAACGCGCCATTGGCTCCACACATCCGCTGATCATGGGCATGCGAGTCTGGAGACTCGCGGTCCAGGCGAACCGGGCTTGACCGGCGGCGGACAAAGCGTCAAAGCTGGTGTGCGGCCGTTGAGCCGCCGGAAGATTTCCGCCGGTGACGCATGGAAACACATCCGCGATTGTCAACCCGAACTTCCGATTCCATGGCCAACCCTGCTGCTTCCATGCCCTCCGCCACCCCGGCTCCAAGGTCCGCAACCGCGACCGGCATGACCCGCTACCGCTGGGTCATCTGCGGGTTGTTGTTCTTCGCCACCACCTTCAACTATCTGGACCGCCAGGTCATCAGTTATCTCAAGACGTTTTTCTGCACGCCGACCGACGAGGGGGGCTTTGGTTGGTCGAACACGGACTACGCGCACCTCACGTCGGCGTTCACATTCTTCTATGCCGGGATGACGATTTTCGCCGGTTGGTTCATTGACAGGATCGGCACCAAGCTGGGGCTGGCGTTGTCGCTGATCGTCTGGTCCATTTTCGGCATCGCCAACGCGTTTGTCGGGCGGATCCTGCTGGCGCACATCATCGTGCGCAGTGCCTTCGGCATCGGCGAGGCCGGCAACTTTCCCGCGTCTATCAAAACCGTGGCCGAATGGTTTCCGAAGCGCGAGCGGGCGCTGGCCACCGGGATCTTCAACAGCGGCACGAACTTCGGGGCGATGCTGGCGGCCTTGTTCGTGCCGTGGTGCCTGATTCATTACGGTGACCAGCAGGGGTGGAAGATGGCCTTCATCTGGACCGGCCTGGTGGGATTCATCTGGCTGGTTTTCTGGTACTGGCTGTATGACACGCCGACGAAACAGCAACGGTTGTCACAGGCGGAATACGATTACATCCACATCGACGACGAGGGTGTGGTCAAGGATGGCAACGGCGGCCAGGGGAAGATTTCCTGGGGGCGGCTGTTCGGATACCGGCAGACGTGGGCGTTCTTCTGGGGGAAATTCCTGACCGACGGCGTGTGGTGGTTCTATCTGTTCTGGCTGCCGGATTATCTCAAGAAACAATTCGGCATGACCAACCAGGAGGTGATGTTGCCGACGTTCATCGTGTACGGGGTGGCCATCGTGGGCAGTGTGTTCGGTGGCAGCATACCGATGATTCTTATCAGGAAGGGCATGCAGGTTTACAAGGCGCGCATGACCGCGATGTTGCTCATCGCGCTGTTTCCGCTGGCGGTGATGAGCACGCAGTATTTCGGCGATGTCGCCAGGTTCGGAACCACCCTGGCATCACGCATGGCGGTTGCCGTGATCTGCATCGGCGCCGCGGCCCACCAGGCGTGGTCGGCCAATCTGTTCACCACCGTATCCGACATGTTCCCGAAAAAATCCGTGGGTTCGGTGACTGGCATCGGCGCGATGGCCGGCGGCTTGGGCGGCGTGCTCATGCAGTTGTTCGTCGGCGCTCTAACAGACACGTTCAAGAGCAATCCGCAACATGCCTATATGATCGTGTTTGTCACCTGCTCGCTCAGTTATCTAACAGCCTGGGGGGTGATGAAGGCGCTTGTGCCGCGGCATAGTCCGATTACGGAGATATGATAGACGGTCACCCTTGCAGCATGCGCAGGGCGCCGCGGACGAGGGATTCGACGGAGGCGGCGGGGTCGGCATCGAGCACCTTGCGCAGGGCTTTGCGGGCTTCGACCTGTTTATAGCCGAGGGCGAGCAGGGCGAGTTCGGCGTCGGCGGCGGCGGGGCTGACGGCACCGGCGGCGGCGTCCTGCCAGGTATCGGTGACGCCGACCTTGTCCTTGAGTTCGAGCACGATGCGTTCGGCGGTTTTTTTGCCGACGCCCTTGATGCGGGTGAGTTCGGCGGTGTTGCCGGAAACGACGCACGATTTGAAGCGGGCCACGGGCATGCCGCTGAGCACGGCCATGGCGACGGCCGGGCCGATGCCGCTGACGCGGTCGATGAGCATCAGGAAGACATCGCGCTCCTCCTCGGTGGCGAAACCAAACAATTTTTGTCCCGGTTGGTTGGCGGTGCCGAAGTGGAGGTGGGTGTGCAGATCGACGTCGAGGCCTTCGGCGGCGTGGAGGCGGTCGAAGGTGGAAAGCGGCACGCTCACTTCGTAGCCGACGCCGTGGACGTCCACCACCAGGCGGTTGGGATAAGCCTCGATCACCTTGCCGCGCAGTCTTGCAA
>Ga0209697_10009715_pt1 | contig 10579 bp, 10 predicted proteins | sample AliMusrvi5mmetaG_FD_184115 | JGI IMG/M metagenome (GOLD analysis project Ga0209697, IMG submission 184115) | Freshwater lake bacterial and archeal communities from Alinen Mustajarvi, Finland, to study Microbial Dark Matter (Phase II) - Alinen... | ecosystem: Environmental > Aquatic > Freshwater... | reverse complement strand
CGGTCGCACCGTCGATCATCGGCGTCACTTGTTGAGATAGGTGTTGTACCACTCGACACACTCGCCAATTTCCTTTTCCAACGTCGGCGACAAGCGTTCGTATTCGCAGGTGATCGTACCGTCGAAATTCTGGCGTTTGAGTTCGTCGAGGATTTTCCCAAGTTGGTTTGCGCCCTGGCCGAACGGAACGATCTTCCCGCCGTGACCGATCTTGTTCATATCCACTATGTGCATCGTAAAGAACCGGCCCTCAAGCTTCTTCACACCGTCCAGCGGAACAACCCCTGCCGCCGCCCAGTGCCCAATATCGGCACCGGAGCCGATAAACGGATGGCCGTTCAATTGCTTGGCGACATCATCGGGGAAGCCGCCGGGCTGCGTGTGGTTATGCATCGCAACCTTGATGCCGTACTCCTGTGCGAGTTTATTGACGAGGTCCAAAGTCTTCACGTCTTTGCCAGCCTCGATCTGAATGATCTCGATACCCATGTCCTTGGCAAAATCGAAAAGCTGCCGCCAACTCTTCTCGTCATTTGCCCCTGTGACACCGTAACTGACGAGTTTCACGCCCTCTTCTGCCAGAAACGCCTTCACTTTCGCGCGATTGTCAGCCGACATCGGAAAGGCCGTGGTCCCCGCCAGTCCCCCGCCGAGCTTTTGTCCCGGATAGGATTCCACGTACTTGAATCCAAGTTTTTTTGCCGTCTTCACAGCATCGGTGAAGGAACGATCACGGAAGGAATATAATTGCAGTGCGAGTCGTGGCTTCCACTGCTCCGCCGCGAAACACGTCGCACTCATCAACACGATACCTGCCGCCAGCATTGCTCTTTTCATCATTTCTTCCTCTGAAGTTGGGCGAGGAGTCTTTGCTCCTGCACCGTTAACGATCGAATTGCCACACCCGATTCGGGTCAGACGGTCATCGCGCTGCCCGGGTTAGTGCATACCACAGTCACGAGTATAGCACCCCTGCTGCTGGAAGTGCTAGCGGGGCTTTGGCCCGTCGAGACGCCGCCCCGCTACCGGTCGTGGTACCGGCCCCGGTCTCGGCCGTGCCATCGCGATCATCTTCCGCGTCGGGTTCTGGGGTTTGCCGCGCTAAAGGCCGGGGCTTAACGTCAGCGTGGCCAGTCGCCACTCCTACATGCGGGGGGGATAGCAAGCTGTTAGAGCTTCTGCTACCATGATCCGTCCCTAACCGGCAACCGCCGGCCATCCCAGCGGAATCCATTGTGAGAGGAGAAACTCATGCTGAAAATGACTCTTTCGTGCTTGATCATATTCGAAACATCGTTTGCTCTGGCGGTTGAACTGCAGCCCACCTCGGCCTCAACTGTCAAAATCCCAGGGATCGAAATGCGCCTGATTGAGACCGACGAGGGCGCTATGGTGGAAGTCCTGTCGGACGGGAATCTCACGAATCCCAGGATCGAATATCTCTGCGGAGAATGGACCTGCTGTTATGAGCCCATCGCCGAGAATGGCAAATTCCTCTATCGGGCAAAGCGCTATTACACTCCGACTCCAAACACGCTCTTCACGGTTGCCAGTGAAGCTCCCGACAAAGCCCTGGAGTTCAAGGCAAGTTATGCGTTTCGCCACGGCGGCAAGGATCGGAAAGAACCGCTTTTGTTGGAGACCGTCAAGCCGAACGCGTTGGTCGCCGTCGAGAGCGATCCGGCGGGGCCCGATCGGGTCCTACGGGTCATCAACCGATGGCGGGCTCGGTGCAACCTGTCGCCAGTTGCTTATGATCCCAACATGGCAGCCATTTCCCAGACCAACAACGCGATGGGCGGGGTCCATGCCTACACGGGCAATTGTCGCCAGACCTGGGCTGGCACCGCGGATCCCGAATCCGCCGTGTCGATGTGGATAAACAGCAGTGGCCACCGAAACATCATCATGGCCTCGAATCTCGTCCGCGGTGGAAGCCATTGCGCCGGCAATGGGGCCACCTTTACAGGAAATCCATAATAGGCACGAGCGAGGAGACGAACGGCTCATTTGCCGGCCATCGGCGGATTGTCCGTGGACATCCTACTCCGCATGACCGCGCCGAAATGTTTCTCGATAGCCCGGTTGATTTTGGGTGGGAGGCCTGTCGATTGAGTTCCAGAGAAAGCTTGAAGCGACGGTAGAATCCGCTGCCACGTCGGAAGCGACGAATACGAGCCGATTCCTCAAAACGCCGGCTCATGTTGCCACCTTAACCACCACCGGAGTTCGCCGTTACGTTACTCACTGGCGCCGGCGTTTCATTGGGCGTCGAATCGACGACCAAATAACCGCCGTTCCGGCCGATCGGGGGGGCCGCCCGCTTCAGGCTCGAGGCGCGTGGGCTGCTGCCCGCCAAAGCTAAAATTACTCTTGCCCTTCTCGTTGATCACGAAGCTGAAGTTGCCGCCGCACGCGGGCCACTTGTGGTAGCTGATTCCTGGCGGAGCATACGCTGGAGTGCCGCCTTCGTAAACCGCATCATTGCCATAATGGTAAAGAACACCGAGGCTGGCCTGCGCGCCGCAGCCTTGGGTCAGACCGCCCGTCGTCTTAAAGTGGTCTTTTTCGCCGAAGCTGCAGAGCGCGCCGACGGAACAATCCCATCCCATGCCGGCCCCCATGATCGTGCCTTCATAAAGGCTGTTGCCGCCATCGTCGAACAGGAAACCGACCGAATAATGGCATCCCCAGCCGCAGCCAAAGCGTTGAAAGAGCGGCTCGGTACGCGGGCTTCCGTCCCAGGCCGTTCGTGAGATAAGCCGTTGGCTGTTGCCGCCAAAGTCGCGGGCGAAGCCCATGCCGCACCAATAACCTCCGCCGTGGGAGAGATAATCAAATTCATAAACATTATGGCCGCCCCCGTTGAGAAGGATGCCGATGCCGCCATCGCCCACCTGACGGATACCCGCGCCCACGCCTTGTCCAAAACCTTCGTAACCTGGCGTCTTCGGCATGCGGGAATTCGTGGACTTCTTGTAGGAGGTGATGTAGAGGCCGCCGCAATAGTAGTGATCGTGGCCCACGGTGTCCTCGAGCAATCCAAAACCCAGCGGGGCCCCAAAGCCCTGGGCCCACATGGCCGCGTGATAATCGTTCTCGCCGCCGCGACCAATAAGGATGCCCACGCCGCCTAAAGCTTGTCCCTGCACGCGACGCACACCCCGATATGTATTCTTTCCGCCATGTTCGACGATAATTCCCACACCGGCGATTGCCGAGGCCTGGGCGAGGTCGTCTGCCTGGTAGGTGTTGTTTCCCTCGCGGTTGACCACCAGGGAAACGCCCAGCAAGGCGCCGCCTTGAATGCCGGGCTTCCTGCCGCGGAAAATATTGCCGCCGCCTAGATTCAGAACGATGAGGACCGGCCGGTCCAGCGAAGTCGTTCCCTCTTCATACGTGTTGCCGTGGCCCAGGTCGATCACCACCGCGACATCTTTCATTTCATCCAGCTTGTAGGTCTTCGGTTCCTTTCCACCGATGACGATGGCACCCGCCGGAGTATCGATCTGGGTCACAACGTGGCCGCTGACCCCCGCGACGGAAACATTGCCATCAGCGGGAAGCTGCTTGAGCTGGTCCAGCAATTTGGGATCGGTCAAGGGGACGAGCGCTTCGGCGGCCTCGATCAGGGCCTGGCGGTCCATCTTATCTATCAGGTCGACCAGCGCTCGGCCGCGCGCGCGGTCGTTGAGCGTATGGCCTTCTTGGTTCTGCGACACCAGGACCGGATAGAGTTCACTCACCATCGTGTTCATTTCGGTCTTATTCAGCGGCACCAGCGCCCTCGCGTGAGCCATGCGCGCTTCTTCGAGGGCCTTTTTCACCACATCCAGGGCCTGCTCGGGCGATGAAACCTTCGCAAAGGCCCTGGCCGGGCGCTTGCCGAGATCGAGGCCCTGCGAGGCGGTAGCCAGCGCCGGCCCCAAGCCCGACGGGTCGTCCACGATCGCCTTGTGCAATTGCCGGGTGAACTGCTCGGCTTCGGCGGGGGCTTGCAACGGATCGCGGAGCATGTGTTCGTAGGCACTCAATCGACCGTTGCCGGTCAGTTCCGAGCCCGTATTGCTCCCGGCTGACTGTTGCAGCCTTTCTGCAAGATATCCTTGAAAACGGGTGAAGTGGTCGGCCGCCCGCTGACTTTGCAGCATATTTTGCATTTGTTCCCGCAAGTACTTCATTTTGATTGGCGCCTGGATGTCGCCGTAAATCGGGTTGGGAACGTCGACGGGATGGGGCTGCGATGACGTCGCAGCATCATCGGCCGCCCAAGCTGATAACGTAACCGAACTGAGTAATCCGGCAGTGATTGTAAAAACACGAAACGAGTTAAAGGGCAAGATTTCACGATTCCCCATGGTATGTCTTTCCTTCGAGCAAAGCCAAATAGAACCCGTTACCCTACACCAAAGGTTGGCATGGTGCAATGGTCACTAGCCCTGCGGCGGTCGGTCCTGACTGGGCACGAAGATCATATCACGAGCATATCGACCACTTCTTCGCGGATTTCGGCAAGACACGTACCATATCGTCGTCTACTTGACTGGCCCTGACGGAAACTCCTGCTCGCACGAAACGAGCAGGGCCATCGTGGCGCCCAAGTGACCGACGTTCAGGATATGGACGGGGCAGCCACGCCATGCTAGAACAGGAGTTGGCCACGAAGTGCGGGGCTCAGCCGGTCCCTGAAGGCATTCGTGCTTACCTTCGCGGCCTTTCTATTCTGCGCGTTTGGACGGCGGGCAAGGTTAATTCTATTTCCGGAAATAGAATCCTATTCGCCAGCCTGGCAGGGTGTCCAAGAATGCCACCGTGGCCCTCTGGGGCCTGGCGATAGCCCGCCGTCCGGGCCGCATGCCCACGGCTGGGCCTGCCCTCGCCGGTGCAGGGCAGGTATGAGCTTTTCAGCGGTGAAGTCGAAGGGCTGTCCCGAAGGCTGGGCCTAGGGTCGCGGCCCCTTTCTTTGGGCCCTCCGCCTGTCGTATCCAGCTCTCTTTGTCTTAGCAACTCTTGCTTGTACGTCGCCACTCTTTGCGGACCCACCGCTCATGGGCTCGGGTGGGAATTAGATCGACTTCGCGGCCTTGCGGGTATTCCTTGTCAAACGTCGTTTGATAGTGCAAGTCGCGGTAGATCAAGTTCCCGCCCGCGATCTTCGCGAATCGAAGGTCGGCAAATTCCTTCTCCGTGAATTGCGTGTTGTAGTCGGCATTGTTCCACATGACAACAAGCGCATCGTCCGTCGTGACTGCCCGTATTGCCGCATTGAGAATCGCAATGCGATCCCCTGATTGAAGGTCGGGATGAAGGACGATGCGATACACAAACAGCACGTCGGATACCGGCAACTCGATTTCCAGGTCATCCCGCAGTTCTTGCGGGTCGTTGCCGTTCGTCAATACCCCGTGTACTTCGCACAAGCCTTGAGAGTCGGCGTCGCATATCTCAAAGAGAGAAAGGCCATCGGCAACCGCATCGGCCCAAAGGATCTAGTCAATCAAGATGCGGCCAACAGCGAATTCCTCGACGCACGACTCGGCGTATTCCTTAACCCCGATCTGGACTTCTTGCACGTAGTGGTAATAATCGTCTCGGCAGACAAGTGCCCGATAGCGACAATCAAGATGCATGGCGATTCCCTCCTGTCGAAAGCGGCTGCGCTAAACTCTGGCCGCGACCGCCCTCTATTTCTGCTCGGCCATGCCCTTCAGCTTGGCGATCAGGAACTCGCCGATGCTGTGGTACTTCACGTCCGTCGCCCCCGGATAGACCAAGTGGCACTCCACGCCCACGCTCCGGCATTTCTCCTGGAGCTTCACGCCAAAATTGGCCGTGTGCGTTGGATCCTTCTGTTCCTGACCCAGGGCAGGCGGGGTGCCGTAGATGAGAAAGATTGGCGGATCGTCGGCCGTGACCAGCTCGTAGGGCGAGTATTCCTTGATCCACGGCATGATTTTCTCCCGCCCTTCCAGGAACTCCTGGAACTGGGACTTGCCGGCCTTCTTGTCACCTGTGAACCCGAAGGCATGGCCGCCGTAACGGCTGTTGGGCGTCCACTCCTTCATCTGCTTGGGGTCGAGCGAGGTCTGGGCGACGTTCACGGCGGCGCAGGTCAGGCGGGTGGACTCGTGGGCGATCGGGTCGCTGCTCTTGGGATCGGCCATGTCGTCATGGAACGCCAGCCACAGGCTGGAGCAGGCCCCGGCCGACCCACCCGTGGCGCCGATGCGGATCTTGTCGATGTTCCATTCCTTGGCTTTGCTGCGCACGAATTGCAGGGCACGAGCCGCGTCAGTGAGCGGCCCCTTGACCGGCGGTACGACCTTGTCGGCGGTCGCTTCCGGGATGAAGCGATACTCAATCGAAACGACTGAGATGCCGGCCTTGAGGAACTCGCTCGGGTTGAATACTTTGTTGCCGCCCATCCAGCCGCCGCCGTGGATATAAAACACCAGCGCGGTGGACGTTGAGGATTCGGCCTTGTAGAAGTCCAGCACCTGCTTGGGGTGCGGGCCATAGGGCACGTCGGCCAGGGTTGGTTTCGGGCCGGCCTGCCGCTTGCCGGGCTTCTTGGCATCTGCGGCGGAGACGGCCGAGACGCCGCTCCACGCCAGTATCGCTGCGCCGACCACAAGCCAGCGGATGATCATGCTCGTCTTCATCGCTTCTTTCTCCGGGTTGGTTTTGTGCAAGCTGTTTTCCCGGATGATAATGCGTGACGCGAGCAAATACCAGTGCCCGCGTCGAGCTGTTGCCAAAGAAGCTTCCACGGCCTGTCCGACCGGGCCTTCAACCGCGTGAGATGAATCACTCGAGGCTTGCGGGTCTTGTCCACGGTCTTGTGCTTCGAAAGTACCCAGCGGTCTTCATGCACCCGGTCCCAGGTGAGTTCGCGAACTTCCGAGGGACGAGCGCCAGTCTGCCGGAGGAGGAAGAGAAACAGCCTGAAGGCAGATGCCGCGGCCCGGAGAAGGGCCCGGAATTCCTCGTCGCTGACATAACTGTCGCGGGACTGCTGGCGCGGCCGTGCCATGCCCTTGATGGGGTTCTGAGAAAGCAGCTTCTCCTTTACCGCCCAATTGAAGACGCGTTGGGCTGTGCGGACCGCGTTGAACTGCGAGGTTGCGAGGCAGGCCAGGGGGAATTCTGCCCCCATCGTCAAGCGATTCAAGGGGCAGACGGTCAGTGCCCTGACCTCTTGGGCTCGGAGCAATTTCGGTGGACCGATCGTCATAGAAACCCTGGACAACAAAAGTGGATGCTGGAAAGCACAGCCCATGTGGAGCCCGAAGCCTGTCGGAAAGTCTACGGAACTCGGGCAGAAGGTGTGGATCTTCCTTAGGACGATTCAGCATCTAAAGGGCACCAAAGGCGTCCAACTCGCGAAAGACTTTGCTCGCAAGTATCTCACGTTGGATCAGGCACATGTGATTTTTCCAAACATCGATTTTTCAGATGTAGATTTTGCCGTGCGTTGATTGCCACAACAATCAGGTTAATTGCAAGAGGAGCAAACAGCATGATCTGTCCTGCCACCATAGAAATCGGGCTGCCGTATGGCACGAAGGCCCTTGATCCGCGTGCCATATGCGACATCGCCCTTGTATCCTGCTCGCAATAGGCCAACAGGTTACTTCCGATCCTCCGGACTGTTCGCCTTCTGGATTTGCTGTCGAATCTCGACGACCGCCTTCACGGCCGCTCGGCATGCCTGGATTCGCTGCTCGATATCGGGCATTTCTGCCCTGACTTCGGGATGTTCGACAAGAAGCTGCTCCAAGAGCTTCAGTGCTCGCCCGTCGGCGGCATTAGCCTTGGTCGCTATGATGAGATTTTCGGCCGCATGGGCATAATCTCCCTGGCTGGCCAGGGACACGCCGAGGTTCTTGTATGCATTGTGCCGGGAAGGGTCGATCTTGATGGCACTCCGACAGTACCTCTCCGCCTCCGAGTGCCTTCCGAAATGATTGAGGCAGAATCCCAGGTTGTTGTGGATCAGGTACCACGTGCCCGTATTCTCCGGCTCAAGGACGAACGCCCGTGAATAGAAGAACATCGCAGACTCATAATCGCGCATCTGTTCCATCGACTGCCCGAACGCCAGGAAGCATCCTGCCCGTTTTTCGGGGTCGTCCGTGCTTGCGATATACCGCTCCAGGTATGTTTGCGACTGTTCTTGCCGGCCAGCCTTACTGTAGAAATACGCCAGGTCCCAGAGTGCATCTAGGAAGTCGCTTTCACGGCTTTTCAACCGTTCCAGGAGCAGGCGTTCTGCTTCCTGCGCAGAGATCCTCTTTCCCTGCGGTTGGCTGGGAACCGAGAAACTGAAACATTCTTCGTTGCTCACAACTTGGCCTCGCTGTTCTGTGTGAAATCGAATGCCCTTGGGATCGTCCTCGTTCAAAATAGGTACTGTACATCACAGCGATTGTTATCGTAAGCGAGCGGATGATACTCTGGCAACACCCGGCTGTCCGGTAGGTGTTGTTGGTCGGCCAGCCAAACGGCGAGCGAGTCCAAAGTCGATCGTTTTGCTACGCGGTTGGCAGAGTTCCTCACGTCGCCGAGCCGCCAAATGGTCCGGTCTTCCTCCTCTTCACGCAACAATTCCACCGTGCAACGCTCAAGGCCGAACTTCGCGTCTACCCGATAGAAGTATTTCTCGCCGGCCACTATGCCCTCGAACCTGGACATCGCGCAATTTCGCTGAACGCCGCTCTCGTGGATCAATTCTTCACCGCTCGTGATTGGATGGATGCACGTATCTCCTTGGATCGGAGCGGGCGGGAACATCATGGTCCGCAGCCTTTTGAGGAGCTCCATATCAAGCCACGGGGAGCAGCGATCGCAAAGCCGTTTCCACTGCTCCATCGATGTAATACAGAGCGGCGTGCCCGGGAAATACCGGTTCCGGGCAGAGATGAGCGCGAACAGACGCGATGCAATTGTTGCGGTTCTGGCGGCAGCAGATTCCTGCTCAGCCACCTCGCAAAGAAAACGATTGTCAATTCGCACAAGCCCGCCATTTGCCGCCGGCCGAAGGGCGAGAATCTCGATGACACTCGGGCCGAAACGAGGCAAATGCCGCATGATCCGTACCTTAGCGGGTTGCCAGACGCATTGCCGAAACCTTTCCAGGCGGCTGCATGTGAGTGCTCCGGGCGAGACTCGCTTGAGAAGCCTCCAAGAGCCTGGTGGAAAGCCAACCTCCTCGGCAATGTCGGCCTCTCGTTTCCTGAGAAGGTTCCGCACGAGGTCAAGTCCCTGCTGCGGCTCACTACGCAGGCGAACGGCGGCCGCGACCAATGCGAACGCCAAACCACAGTTTGTTTCCAGGAGTCGGCCCAAGAGCGGCAGCCGAGTAGCGTAGAAAAGCAGCGTAAAGTGCATCTGCCCAAGGGCTGCAATTCTCCGGCAGAGCGGCAGGTTTGCCGACCTCAGAAACTCCAGGCACGCCTCCGCCGTTGCCCATGTGTCCGGCGAAGCCCAATGACGCTGAACGCATCCTGTGGAGCACGTCCCAGAATCCCAGTTATCCAGCAAGCCCAACACGTCAATCACGCGGAACAGCCGGTCAAGCTTCAGACGGGGAAAGCACTCCTGCCACACCGGTCCCTGGCGGGATTTCAAATCGATCTTGCTGGCCCGTACCATCGGCACCGAATCGATGCGCAGAATGCCACGTTTGCAGCCGAGATAGAGACTGCCATCGCGAAAGTTTGCATGAAACGTCAGTTCTTGCGCCATATCCATTCGACTCGTATTTTGCTCATCCCCTGCTCAGACGATCAAGCTCGCTCTGAGTTCTATCGCTTTACAGGATCGCAGAGGATCGCAGGCCCATATAGCATGCCCCTGGAGGACCGCCCATTGAGGTGCGCCGCCTATCCAACCGCCGCAACTATGTGCGGCCCATCTCGGTGCGGCGATCCTCCCGCAGCCTTGATACGACGACACCGACACGCCTCCAATCTGCTAGCTGCTTTTCCAACGGTCGATGCGTGTTGAGGACAGGGGGGCTGCAATGGTACACAGCCATCATCTTGATACCGCCGAATAGCTCGTAGGGTTCGGGGAGTTCGACAGCATCGGGGAACCTTTCTTCGCGCCGGAGGCCGTAGAGATTAGTGATCGCCCGGTAAGAGACCTCGCCAAAACAGATCACCAGCCCCGGCCGGACGATTTCGATTTGTCGTCGGAGAAAATGCTTGCCGCAGTTGTTTTTCCACGTGGACTTCAACGGGACCTGATCGCCCCCTGGTTTTAGGCACAGTACGGCATTGGTGCAAAACAACTCTCCTCGTTGCGTGACCCCATTGACCCCACGAGGCAAATCTGCCTTCAATCCTGCCTCCGGCAGCAACTTGTCGCACAAAACCTCGATCGTCTTACTCTTGATGTCTCTGCCTTCTTGACGTACGAAGCTGACCGTCCCTCCCCAGTCCTGGCCGACGTAACCGTTTACCCCCCGGCGAGTAGCGAAGCGGTAGTATGACCGGCGAAGTGAGCGCGGACGGCGTCGGCCACGAACGTGAAGGTGTTGCGACCTTGCTGACGGCAGGTTTCGATTACCGTCAGC
>Ga0209697_10009714_pt1 | contig 10580 bp, 11 predicted proteins | sample AliMusrvi5mmetaG_FD_184115 | JGI IMG/M metagenome (GOLD analysis project Ga0209697, IMG submission 184115) | Freshwater lake bacterial and archeal communities from Alinen Mustajarvi, Finland, to study Microbial Dark Matter (Phase II) - Alinen... | ecosystem: Environmental > Aquatic > Freshwater... | reverse complement strand
TTGTGGTTCATAATCATTGAGCGATTGATTTATTCCATCAAACGCATGGTCAAGAAGGTTATGTAAACTAAATGATTCCATATCAACCAATTAAGAGATCTTTTCAGATGCCATTTCTGTATTTTGCCTGAATAGCTCAGCAATATGGGTCTCCAGCGAACTGAGATAGTCATCGATGGTCCAGGATACCTTAAATCCATTCGCAATAAGTTCTATGCCACTCACCGCGTCCGGCAATGTCTCAAAGTTAATTCCGGCACTGATATTCAGATTGTTTTTAAGAACGGCTTGAATAGCATCTTGTTGATTTATTGGCAGTTCAAACATGCTTCGTATTGAAATTTCTCTGTCAGAATGGTTTAATGCCAGATAAAGAAACTCCTTTTCTTCCGGATTTAATGAATTAATGCGACTGATAAATACCCCGGCCATCTGGTCCTCCAGATTTACACCGGCCAGGTCCGCAAGCGTTTTCCGGACGATGGCAAAAACTTCGGTGCGGGTTCGGTTGAAAATTTCAGAGCCCATATTCTGTTGCTCGGTTCTGAGAGCTTCCTGTAAGCGAAAGCGTAAAGCTTCAACTTCTTTCCGCGTTTGTTCCAAAAGTTTTTGCCGTTCAACATTAACCTCACAGATTGCATTGGCTAAAAGATCATGTTTTTGCTGATCAAAGACAGCGTTTTTTTGCTGGTAGTTCTCCAATTCTTTAAGTGCAATGTCCTTAGTTGCTTCAGCTGTTTGCAGTTGACTTGCAATCAGGTTTTCCCTTTCTGCAATAGCATCAAGTATTGGCTTGTATAGGTATCGCTTCAAAAGCCAAACAAGAACCAGAAAATTAACCAGTTGTGCAATCAGTGTGAACCAGTCGAATAGCATGATCAGCCTCCTGCGACTTTGGTAATTACAAAGTTCCAGAACGGATTTGCAAAGAGAAGAATCATTGAAACTACAAAACAGTAAATTGCCATTGACTCGATCATTGCAAGTCCAACGAATAAAGTACGTGTAATAGTAGATGCTGCATCGGGCTGCTGAGCAATTGAGGTCAGGGCAGATACAACGGCCTTGCCTTCGCCCAGAGCAGGTCCTATACTTCCAATTGCCATGGTTATACCAGCAGTCAGGATGGATGCTGCTCCAATAATTGTGATGTTGTCCATAAAGTGTTCCTCCTTTGTTATTTTAGTTACAATTTATTTTAGGTTTCAGTCTCTTTACCCGATTCCTGTGCGGCAGCTGCAATAAAAACCGATGCAAGAATAGTAAATATGTAAGCCTGGACAGAACCGGTAAGGAGACCAAAAGCAGTCATTACTATCGGAAAGATAAGGGGTGTAATCGTCAATAAAATTCCAATTATCATTACACCGCTCATCATATTCCCAAACAGACGAACCGCCAAAGCAAGAGTCCGTGAAAACTCACTGATAATATGAAAAGGAAGCATAATGGGCAATGGCTTAACGTACGATTTAAGGTAGTTCAGGATACCATGTTCTGAAATATTAAAAAATGGAACGGCGAAAAACACGGAAATTGCGAGTGCTGCAGTGGTGGAAAGCGAACTAGTAGGCGGTTCGTAAATTGGCAGGATTGTCAGAAGATTAGAAAGAAGAAGAAATAAAAATAGAGTTCCCAAAAATGCCAGATACCTTTCGGCCTTTTGTAATCCCACCTCTTCAATTTGCTGTTTGATACCGGTCACAATCATCTCAAGAACACTTTGCCATCGCGTAACTTTGACTCGGGACTTCAGTTTTCGGGTTATCAGTACCGAGCCAATCGCCATGAATGCCATTAAAATCCAGGTGGTGACAATGGTGAGGTTGAGCTTCACAAAGCCGTATTCGAAAAAGACGACATCATCAGGACTGATTCTCATGGTTATCCCTCCTTTTCCAGTGGTTTTGAATTATCCTTTATCTGCGTAATCCGCATGATTATGGTCCGGGCAATAATAAACCCTATCAAACAAATCAACGCTCTTTCCCAGTGGCCTCTTGAAAGATAATAAAACACGATAATCACAATTCCAATGCGGACAAAAAGACTTGTCAAAAACCACAGTGCCGGTGTTTTTGAAAGAAGACCCTTTTTGGTTGTCCACCAAAGCCCGCCGAAAAAGAACAAACCAAGGAGGATACCCATTATTAGAGTTATTAGGATCATACCTGTCTCATTCATTTTTCTCCTCCTTGTCTTTATGAATGTCCTTATCTTCACGCGAAAGCCAGTGCCATGCCGTGGCACATCCGGCAATCAAACCAATCAGGAGCAGTGTAAGTGTCCAGGATTGTTTCCCTGGAAATTGTTTGTCCAGCCAAACACCCAGGAAAGCTCCCAGCAGGGTAGGGACGACAACTGACCATCCCACCAGTCCAAACATCCCTAACCCAAATAGCACACTATGTTTGGATTTACTTTTTTCCTTCAGTTTCCGAGTTTCTTTAGATTCTACCATTTGGCTGAATTTATTTTGCTTACTGTTGTTCTGCATCTGATCCGTGAATTATTTGTGCCGGAATTCCTCAAACCGGCGTATAAAACCCAATTCAAGTTTTGCCATTACAGAACGCACTTTTTTCTCATGGTCATCTAATTTCATATATTCCTGAGAAACAGTTTGATGTAAACTTCCCAATTCTGCTCCTCCAACGGCGTTGCGCGCCGACACCAGTACTTCTTCACCTGCCTTGACTAATATTCCTTCATCTACAGCCAGATATACCACACTCCCGGATTCTGTTTCATATAAAAGAATTCCAGGGGCCAGAGCCGCGGCACAATCCAGACGACGAGGAAAAATGCCAAAAGAGCCTTGAAAGGTTTCTGCAACAATACGTTTGATCCCTTTCAGATCCGCAAACACCTGGTGTGGAAGCAGAATTTTAAGATTCATAAGATTTTGTTCCATCTTAAAAGGCTAATTGGTTTATTCTACTTCTTTAGGTCATCGATTCCGCCGATCATGTAGAATGCACTTTCAGGATAATCATTCAACTTATCCTGAAGAATTAATTCACATCCGTCCAATGCATCTTTAAGTGTTACCAGTTTTCCTGTGATACCGCTGAATTTCTCGGTAGTAAAAAAGGGTTGTGTGAGAAAACGCTCAAGTTTCCTGGCCCGAAAAACAACCTTGCGATCGTCTGAGGAGAGCTGTTCCAGACCCAGCATTGCAATAATATCTTTAAGATCTTCATATTGGGCAAGTGTCTGCCGGATATCCTGTGCCAATGCATAGTGCCGGTCACTGACAATTCCCGGTGTGGCCATTTTTGAGCTCGATTGGAGCGGATCGATGGCCGGATATAATCCTTCACTGGCCCGTTTGCGTGAGAGCACTATTGAAGCTGATAAATGAGAAAACGTGTGTACCGATGCCGGATCGGTCAAATCATCCGCCGGAACATAAACCGCCTGAATGGAAGTAATTGCACCCGTATCAGTATTGGCGATACGTTCTTCCAACCGCGACAATTCAGTTGCCATAGTTGGCTGATATCCCAGACGTGAGGGCATCTGACCCATTAACCCCGATATTTCCATACCCGCCTGAATAAACCGGAATATATTATCCATGAGTAACAACACATCCCGATGCTCATCGTCCCGAAAATATTCGGCCATTGTCAGCGCGGCCTGCCCGATCCGGAAACGGGCTCCCGGCGGTTCATTCATCTGACCGAACAACATAACCATATTCTGTAAAACCCCCGCATCTATCATATCCCGGTAGAGCTCTTCCCCTTCGCGGCAACGCTCGCCGATGCCACAAAAGATACTTATCCCTTCGTGATGCCCTATCATATTGTGAATCATTTCTGTAAGCAATACCGTCTTTCCAACTCCTGCACCCCCGAAAAGGCCGGCTTTGCCTCCACGCTCTAAGGGAATCAGTACGTCAATAAGTTTAATTCCGGTTTCAAAAACCTCAGATTGAGTTGACCGTTTTCCCAGCGGCGGGGGATCCTGATGAATAGAGCGCCAATGCACATCTGCTAATTCACCCCGCTGGTCGATGGTATTGCCAAAAACATCAAACATTCGTGAAACTATTCCTTTCCCGACAGGAGCTTTCAACGGCCCTTCTGTATTTTTTACAACCGTTCCCCTTGCAAGACCCTGCGTGGGTGTTAATGCAATGCCGCGTACACTTTTCGCATCGAGTTGCGAAAGTACTTCAATCAGGATCTGTTCTTCTGTTCCTGTTCGTAATAAGGTATAAATTGGAGGTAAATGATGTTCAAAATAGATGTCAACAACACTACCGCGAACAGAAATCACTTTCCCGATATCCCTGGAACCATTTATATTTGGGAGTATAGCATCCATCTGCTATTCAATTAATGGTCACTTTAAATATACACAATATTTTTATAATAATTAATAAAATTATCAACCTTTTTCAAAAAGTTCAGAGAATTTTAAATCATTACATTTCAGAATTCTGACAAAATAAAAACCCCGAAACCAAATTTTATGGTCCCGGGGTTTAATCAAATGCTAAAAGTTTTAGGGCTATAGGCTTAAGTACTTTAGGATATTCGGATGGAATTACATAAATATCATATTATCAATACTAAAAGTCCAGCCTAAAAGCCTGCAGCCTAAAAGCCTGATGTCTATTCAGGTAAACCATATTTTTCAACTACAAAATCGATGTCCTTATCGCCACGACCGCTCAAGTTGACGAGGATCGATTCTCTCGGATTCAATTTTGCCAACTTAAGGGCATAAGCGACCGCATGGGCACTTTCCAGCGCCGGAATAATTCCTTCAAGCCGGCTTAATTCGTAAAACGCATCAATCGTTTCATCATCGGTTGCAGTTTCATAAGATACCCTTTTCCAATCCTTTAACATGCTATGTTCAGGACCGACACCAGGGTAATCGAGGCCGCTGGCAACAGAATATACCGGTGATGGTTCTCCTTTTTCATCCTGGAGCAGATAGCATTTAAACCCGTGAATCATACCGGGTGTTCCAAGTGACATTGTTGCGGCATGTTCCCCTAAGTCAAAGGAACGGCCTGCTGGTTCGACACCATATAGTTTTACATCCGATTCTTCAAGAAATGCAGAGAATATTCCCATGGCGTTACTGCCACCACCAACGCAGGCAACAACATTATCGGGAAGTTCGCCAGTCATTTCATGAAATTGTTCCCGGGCTTCGATCCCAACCACACGCTGAAAATCGCGAACCATCATTGGAAATGGGTGAGGACCAACAACTGAACCAATGCAGTAAATACTGTTTTCAAAATCCTGCATATAGGCGCCAAAAGCCGAATCGACAGCCTCCTTTAATGTTTTCAGCCCGAAGGATACCGGGACAACTTTCGCACCAAGGATTTGCATTCTTACAACATTAGGATGTTCCTTGATAATATCTACCTCACCCATATGGATTTCACATTCCAGTCCGAAATAGGCTGCTGCCGTTGCAAGTGCTACACCATGTTGTCCAGCCCCGGTCTCAGCAATAAGCTTTTTCTTACCCAAATATTTTGCAAGCAATGCTTCACCCATGCAATGGTTAAGCTTATGGGCTCCAGTATGGTTCAGATCTTCACGCTTTAGATAAATCCGCCCCCCGTATTTGGTGGATAACCGGTTACAGAAATAGACCGGCGTAGGCCTTCCCTGGTAATGCTTGCGAATGCTGCGTAACTCAGAAATGAAATGATGCGACTTACTGATTGAATAATAAGCATCAGTAATCTTTTCCATCTCAGTCTGAAGATTGGGTGGTATAAAACTGCCACCATATTCTTCAAAAAAGCCTTCAGGATTGGGGTAATTCTTAAAATAGTTTGTTGTCATTTTTGTATTTAATTAGTAATTAATATGTTACGATTTCGACGTTTTATTTTGGGCCTTTTAGGAATTGTAACCGATCAGATCCATCGGTCAAGGACTTCAAAATTAAAAAAATGATCCGCAATTCAAAATCCCCATTATGAAAAATTTGTAATTTATTTCGTTTATTTTTAATCAAAGAGATTCAAGTGTGAGCTTGTTTCTTACAGATTGAAAGGAAACGCTATTTAAATAGTTACTGGCTGCCGAGAACTAGCTGTTGGCTGCTGGTAACTGGCTGTTGGCAAATAGCTACCGGCAACTGGCTACTGGCTTATTTTTCACTACCAGATAGCATATTAAACAATCCGATAGCGGAAAATATAACATTACGATGATCGAATTTGGCCAGCTGCCATCCGCTAGTCGCTAACTCTCAAGCTTTTTTAGAATCATGATTTGAATTATCCGACGCCGATCTGGATGTACATTGAACTTAACAGCATTGAATGTGTTCTAATAGCAATTCATAAATCCTGAAATATTTGAAATGATTGAAGTAGAAAAAAAGAAAATCACAAAGGCTGGTCTTATAAATGCCTATAAATTATATCATTATATTAAGCCATTTCAAAAGGAATACTTCGTCGGAGTAATTTTTTTGTTCTTATCCAGTCTTGGAAACCTTGCATTTCCCAAATTATTAGGCGAGATGGTCAATTCGGCCACTTCGCCTGTTCCTGGAAAAATGAATTATGTTGCTTTGTTACTAGGTGTAGTCCTTATTCTAAATGCTATATTTTCTTATTTCAGGGTTGTGCTCTTTAATAATGTTACTGAAAAGGCACTCGCATTTTTACGCAGAGACACTTACAATCATTTAATCCGGTTGCCTCTGAAATTTTTTGAACAACACAGGGTAGGGGAGTTGAACAGCCGTATTTCTGCAGACATCACCTTGCTTCAGGAGACGATGACAACGACTTTGGCAGAGTTAATCAGGCAACTGATTATCATCATTGGCGGGATTACCTTATTGGCAATAACTTCCATTAAGCTAACACTGTTTATGCTGGTCATTCTGCCTCCGACGATGACCTTCGCCCGCCTGTTTGGCAAATATATCCGGAAGATCTCAAAGGAGGTACAAAGCGAAGTTGCAAAATCGAATACGGTGGTTGAAGAGACTTTACAGGGGATCCAAAGCGTCAAGGCGTATACCAATGAATTTTTTGAAATGTCGAGATACCGCAAAAAGACGGAAAGCATTGCAGAAATGGGAATGAGGAGCGGCAAATACCGGGGTGCTTTTGCTTCATTTATAATCCTGGGTTTATTTGGTGCACTTGCCGCGGTAATATGGAAGGGATCGGCGATGTTGGCCAAAGGAGAGCTGGTACCTGGCGATCTCTTCTCATTTGTGATTTATTCCGCATTTGTTGGGGGTACCATTGGAGGTCTGGCGAGTGTTTTTACGAGCATTCAGAAATTTCTTGGTGCGACTGAAGAGCTTTTTGCCCTTTTCAATGAGAACGAGGAGGAGCTCACCGAGGTTAATCATATTGAGCCTGTGCATGAATTGCATGGACAGATTTCATTTGAAGGGCTCTCTTTTGCATACCCGATGAGAAAGGATGAATTGGTGTTACGCAACATTGAAATAGATATTGCATCCAATCAGCTTATTGCTCTGGTGGGGCCGAGCGGGGCGGGTAAGTCTACTATTGCATCTCTTCTTTTGGGGCTTCATAAGCCAACTAAAGGCAAGATCCTTTTCGATGGCAGAGAACAGGCTCATTTTCCATTGTCTGCCATTCGTAAACAAATTGCCCTGGTTCCGCAAGATATTTTTCTTTTCGGGGGAACAATCCGTGAAAATATAGCTTACGGCAGGACCAATGCCACACAGGAGGAGATTTATGATGCTGCTTTAAAAGCCAATGCGATGGAGTTTATTGACCGTTTTCCGGAGAAGCTCGACACAATCGTTGGGGAGCGGGGAACGCAGCTTTCCGGTGGACAGCGTCAACGGATCGCCATTGCCAGGGCAGTACTCAAAAATCCGAAGATTCTGATCCTTGACGAGGCTACTTCCTCACTGGATTCAGAATCTGAACGGCTGGTCCAGGATGCACTGGAGAAACTTATGACCGGAAGGACTTCTATTGTAATTGCCCACCGTTTATCGACAATCCGGAATGCAGACCAGATCTTTGTAATGGATAAAGGGAGCCTTGCTGAAATGGGAACTCACGAAGAACTGATTCAGGTTTCAGACGGCATTTACCGGAATCTGAGTGAACTGCAGTATAACGGGTAAACTGTTAAATAATAAGAAGATATTCCTAAAAATATCCTCTTTATCAATTAATTTTGGAGTATTCACTGCTTTAAGCAATGAATCATAAAAATCTTCGGGCAAGATTTATGTTCGGAACATGAAATTGTTTTTTTACAACAACCAGTGCCCTGAATGGGCAAACCAGCAATAACCCCGGGTAATCCGTCATCTGACGGAGCCTCCCGGGGTAAATAGACCAATAACTAAGACCGTCCGCGCGTAAATGTCAGTAAAAGCATTTCACATCTTTCGGACGGAACGGATCTCGCCTTCGAAAAAGCTCATTTACCGGCAGTGGTGGTACTTGCGGCGAAAAGATCTTCTGGTTTTCAAATCGCTTTCTGCGTCGCCGCCTTTTTCGCATTTTTCATTTCCCCGGGTTTTCACCCGGGGTTATTTAAATAACACCCTTTCAGGGTTTTCACTATTGCTTTGTAACAGTTTTACATTTAACAAGAGGGTAGCAAAAAATCATAGTTAACCTATCCAAAATGATGAAATAAGTATTAAATGATAATTTAAAACAAAAAGGCTGCCTTTTCAGACAGCCTTTTATATCAATCATTTTCCAGAAAATTATATAGTTTCTATAGTTTCCGTAGTTTCTGCTGTTTCCAGTTCAACTGTTTCCAGTATATTTCAGTCAACCAGAACCTTTATTTTATTATTTGAAGCTTCCACCAACCCACCGTTGATCTCAAAATAGGAAACAATGTCATTGGTCTCCCTAACCTTGATTTTTCCCGGAGTGAGGATCGAAATAATCGGTGCGTGATTAGTCATGATTTCGAATGATCCGGAGATTCCTGGCAGTTTAATGAGTTTAATTTCACCTGCAAAAAGTAATTTTTCCGGAGTAATAATTTCAAGGTACATCATAATAAAGACAAATTATATGATCTGTTTTGTGATTTATCTTGATTCGGCCAGTAACTTTTCCCCTTTTTCAATAGCTTCGTCGATAGTTCCAACCATGCTGAATGCTGTTTCGGGGTATTGATCAACCTGTCCGTCAATAATCGCATTGAATCCTTTGATGGTATCTTCAATAGCAACCCAGACCCCTTTCATCCCGGTGAATTGCTCTGCAACATGGAACGGTTGAGATAAAAAGCGCTGAACACAGCGTGCCCTGTGCACAATTAATTTATCTGCTTCAGAAAGTTCGTCCATTCCAAGGATCGCAATGATGTCCTGAAGTTCACGATAGCGCTGTAAAAGCTCTTTAACCCGCTGAGCGGTATCGTAATGTTCTCGTCCGACAATGTCGGCAGACAAAATCCGGGAGGTAGAATCGAGTGGATCTACGGCAGGGTAAATCCCCATTTCCGAAATTTTCCGGTTCAATACGGTTGTAGCGTCCAAATGGGCAAAAGTTGTTGCTGGCGCCGGGTCAGTTAAGTCATCCGCAGGGACATAAACGGCCTGAACAGAAGTAATCGATCCGTATTTTGTAGAGGTGATCCGTTCCTGCAGTAACCCCATCTCAGTAGCCAGAGTTGGTTGATAACCTACGGCCGATGGCATACGGCCAAGCAAAGCTGATACCTCTGAACCGGCTTGCGTAAACCGGAAGATGTTATCCACAAAGAAAAGAATATCATTCCCTTTCCCTTTTTTATCACCATCGCGGAAATATTCAGCAACAGCAAGGCCTGATAATGCCACTCTGGCACGGGCACCCGGTGGTTCATTCATCTGACCAAAAACCAGTGTGGCTTTTGATTTTGCCAACTCTTCCTTGTCTACCAGGGTAAGATCCCAGCCACCTTTCAACATATCCTGTTTGAAGGCATCGCCATATTTGATAACATCCGATTCAATCATTTCACGTAGCAGGTCATTTCCTTCACGGGTTCTTTCACCAACACCTGCAAAAACAGATTGTCCATCATATTTTTTTGCGATGTTATTGATTAACTCCATGATGATAACGGTTTTACCAACTCCTGCTCCACCGAATAATCCGATTTTTCCCCCTTTTGAATAGGGCTCGAGCAAATCGATCACTTTAATTCCTGTAAAGAGAACCTCCTTTTCCGTTGAAAGATCTTCAAATCGTGGGGGATCATTATGAATTTCATAACTTCTTTCTTTTGACAAGGAACCTATTCCGTCAATCGCTTCTCCGATAACATTAAGTAACCGTCCTTTAATCTCACTGCCAACTGGCATCGAAATCGCTTTTCCGGTTGAGACGACCTCCATTCCACGGGAAAGACCATCGGTTGAGTCCATGGCAACAGTCCGGACAGTTTGTTCTCCAATATGTTGTTGGCATTCCAGAATTAATATCTGACCATTCTCCCGCGTGATTTCAAGCGCATCAAATATTTTGGGTAATACATTTCCTCCCTGCTCGAAGCTGACATCCACAACAGGTCCGATAACCTGAACGATTTTGCCTTTGGATTGCGACATAGTTCTCTGTTTTA
>Ga0209697_10009709_pt1 | contig 10583 bp, 10 predicted proteins | sample AliMusrvi5mmetaG_FD_184115 | JGI IMG/M metagenome (GOLD analysis project Ga0209697, IMG submission 184115) | Freshwater lake bacterial and archeal communities from Alinen Mustajarvi, Finland, to study Microbial Dark Matter (Phase II) - Alinen... | ecosystem: Environmental > Aquatic > Freshwater... | reverse complement strand
GGACCGCCGGTCGGCTGCTCGACGAGACGCTGCGCAAGCTGGATGACCGGCTCGGCAGCATCTCGTTGCCGGGCGGCCGCACGATCCCCGTCAAGAACGTCATCGGCTGGGGCCTCGCCACGGCCGCCGTCGTGATCGGGCTCGGGCGCCGCCGCGAGCGCGGCTCGCGCGAGCTGCCGCTGTGAGGCTCGACCGCGCGCAGATCGAGGCGCTGCTGCCGCACCGCCCGCCGTTCCTGCTCGTCGACGAGGTCGATGAGCTCGAGCCGGGCGTGCGCTGCGTGGCCAGCAGGACGCTCCGGGACGACGACTTCTGGTTCGCCGGGCACTTCCCCGGCAACCCCGTGATGCCCGGCGTGCTCATCGTCGAGGCGCTGGCACAGACGGCGACCATCGCGGCCGCGAGCGCGGCGCTCGGCGGCGACCCGGCCCGCGGGGCAGCGGACGACTCGGCCGGCGCGACCTCTGACGCTCCGGCCGGCGGCCCCATGGCCGGCAAGATCGGCCTCTTCGCCGGCATCGACAAGGTGCGCTTCAAGCGGATCGTCAAACCTGGCGACACCATGCGCCTGGAGGCCGAGATCATCGCCGTCCACGGCCCCGTGGGTCGCGCCAAGGTCAAGGCCACCGTGGACGGGCAGCTCGCCTGCCGCGGTGAGCTGATGTTCGCCATCGTCGACGCCGCCGCCATCGAGGCCGGAGAGGCGAAGCTGTGACGGGCGTTCCGGCCTCGCGCACCGGCCCCATGGTGGAGGCAAACCAGTGATCGGGCTCCGCCGCGGTCTCGTCCGCGGAGCCCGCATCAGTGCGCTCGGCGTCTACGTGCCGGAGCGCGTGCTCACCAACGACGAGATCTCGCAGTTCCTGGACACGTCCGACGAGTGGATCTTGACGCGCACCGGCATCCGCGAGCGGCGCATCGCCCGGGTCGACCAGGCGGCGAGCGACCTTGCGGAACTCGCCGCCACCCGCTGCCTCGAATCGGTCGGCTTCGACCCCGAGGCGCTCGACCTCGTCATCGTCACGACGATCTCGCCCGACCACATCATGCCGGCGACGGCGTCGATCGTCGCCGACCGGATCGGCGCCACCCGCGCCGGCGCCTTCGACGTCCAGGCCGGCTGTACCGGTTTCGTCTATGGCCTCGCCATCGCCACGGCGTTCGTCTCGGCCAACATCTACCAGAATGTCCTCGTGCTCGGCGCCGAGGTGCTCAGCAAGATGCTGGACTGGGAGGACCGCAGCACCTGTGTCCTCTTCGGCGACGGCGCCGGCGCGGTGCTCGTCCAGCCGACCGACAACGGCAGCATCTTCAGCTTCGACCTCGGCAACGACGGCAGCGGCGCCCCCAGCCTGCTGGTGCCCGCCGGCGGCAGCCGCCTGCCGGCCAGCTTCGAGACGGTCCGCGTGCATGACCACACGATGCACATGACCGGTAGCGAGGTCTTCAAGTTCGCCACGCGCACCGTCGTCGGCTCCTGCCAGAAGGTCCTCGACGATGCGGGGCTCACCGTCGAGGACGTCGACCTGTTCGTGCCGCACCAGGCCAACATCCGCATCATCGAGACGGCGGCGCGGCGTCTCGGCTTCACTGAGGGCCAGGTCTTTGCCAATCTCGACCGCTACGGCAACACGTCGTGCGCGTCGATCCCGATCTGCCTGCACGAAGCGAGCCAGAACGGCCGGCTCAAGAAGGGTGACATGCTGCTCATGGCCGGGTTCGGCGCGGGGCTCACGTGGGGCTCGTGCTTGACCAAATGGGAGCTGTGACCGCGCCGATCTCGCCTTCCGGGTATCAACTCTCTCGACACCGCCACACCACGTCCTGGAGGACGTCATGAGCAAACTCGCACTGATGTTCCCCGGCCAGGGGTCCCAGGCCGTCGGGATGGGCTGCGACCTGTGCGCCGCCCACCCGCAGATGCGCGACACCTACGCCGAGGCTTCCGACATCCTCGACTTCGACCTCGAGATCGTGTGCGCCGGGCCGGCCGAGGCTCTGGCCCGGACCGACATCACGCAGCCGGCCCTTCTGGCCAACTCGATCGGCATCTTCCGCATCCTCGCCGAGGAGGGCCTCAAGTTCGACGCTGCCTTCGGCCACAGCCTCGGCGAGTACTCCGCCCTGGTGGCGACGGGCGTTGTCTCGTTCGAAGACGCGCTGCACCTGGTGCGCACCCGCGGGCGCGAGATGCTCGCGGCGGCCGAGGCCGAACCGGGCGGCATGGCCGCCGTCATCGGCCTCGGCGACGACCAGGTCGACGAGCTGTGCGCCGGCATCGACGGCGTGTGGCCGGCCAACTTCAACAGCCCCGGCCAGATCGTCGTCAGCGGCCGCCAGGCCGCGCTGGACGAGCTGGCCGCGAAGGCCAGGGAGGCCGGCGCCAAGCGCGTCTTGCCGCTGGCGGTGAGCGGCGCCTTCCACTCGCCGCTGATCGCGGCCGCCCAGGCGCCGCTCCGGGCCGAGCTCGAGAAGACGGCGTGGCGCACGCCGGACCCGGCGTTCTTCTCGGCCTGCAGCCTCGAGTTCGAGAGCGGCGACTTCGTGGAGCTGCTCTCGCGCCAGCTGGTCTCGCCGGTCCGCTTCACCGCGGCTGTGAACATAATGTATGCAGCAGGTTATGATGCCTACCTCGAGGTCGGTCCGGGGAGCGTGCTCAGCGGCCTCGTGAAGCGCATCGCACCGGAAGCGACGGTCGCCCGTGCCGCCGACGCCGACACCATCGGGGCGCTGCGCGACGACAGCCGCTACTGGGAGGTCGCGTGAGCGTGGAGCTTGACCTGACCGGATCGGTCGCGCTGGTCACCGGCGCCGGCCGAGGCATCGGGCGTGAGATCGCGCTCGCCTTGGCGGCCGCGGGCGCGGACGTCGCCGTCAACGACTTCGCGGACGAAGCCGCCTGCGCGGCCGTCGTCGGCGAGATCGAAAGGCTGGGCCGCAAGGGCCTCGTCGTGATGGGCGACGTCTCCGACGAGCAGCAGGTCAACGCAATGGTCGACCGCGCCGAGGCCGATCTCGGCCCGCTCGGCGTGGTCGTCAACAACGCCGGCATCACGCGCGACAACGTCGTGATGCTGATGGATCCGGCGGACTTCGACAGCGTCATCGCCACGCACCTGCGCGGCACGTTCCTCGTGAGCAAGGCGGCGGCGCGCAAGATGTTCCGCCGCCGTGCAGGCTGTATCATCAATCTGTCGAGCGTGGTCGGCCGCAGGGGCAATGCGGGCCAGGCCAACTACGCCGCCGCCAAGGCCGGCATCATCGGCCTCACCAAGTCGCTGGCCAAGGAGCTGGGGGCTCGCGGCGTGCGGGTCAACGCCATCGCGCCGGGGTACATCGACACGCCCATGACGCAGGCTCTGCCTGAGGAGACGCGCAAGCTGATCGTCGACGCCACACCGCTCAAGAGCATCGGCAGCACGGAGGACGTGGCCAACGCCGTCGTCTTTCTGGCCTCGCCGCGGGCACACTTCATCACGGGCGTCGTGCTGCCGGTCGACGGCGGCCTGGGCATCTAGCGGAGAGACGGCGGAGCGCAGATGACAGCACTCACCAGAGTCGTCGTCACGGGCCTCGGCGTGATATCGCCGCTGGCCAACGACGTCGGCACGTTCTGGCGCCGCCTCGTGGCCGGCGACTCCGGCGTCGGCGAGATCACGCGCTTCGACCACACCGACTTCAAGGTGCACATCGCGGCCGAGGTCAAGGACTTCGACCCCGAGGACTACATCGACAAGCGTAAGGTGCGCCGCCTGGACCTCTTCTCGCGCTACGCGGTCGCCGCCGCCAAGACCGCCGCCGCGGACGCGGACTTCGACCCGCGCCTCGAGGCGGAGCGCTGCGGCGCGGTCATCGGCAGCGGCGTCGGCGGCCTGCAGACGCTGCAGAGCGAGATCGAAAAGCTCATCGAGCGCGGCCCCGACCGCACCAACCCGCTGCTCGTGCCGATGATGATCCCCAACATGGGAGCGGCGCACGTCTCGCTGGAGCTGGGGACCAAAGGCCCGCTCAGCGCCACCTGCACCGCCTGCGCCGCAGGCTCGGACGCCATCGCCTACGCGGCGCGCCTCATCCGTCACGGTGACGCGGAAGTGATGTTCGCCGGCGGCAGCGAGGCGCCCATCAGCCCCGTCGGCGTCGGCGGCTTTGCGGCCGCCCGCGCGCTGAGCCTGCGCAACGACGATCCGGCCGGCGCCTCGCGGCCCTTCGACTCCGCCCGCGACGGTTTTGTGATCGGCGAGGGCGCCGGCTGCCTGGTGCTCGAGAGCCTCGAGCACGCCCAGGCCCGCGGCGCCCACATCTACGCCGAGCTCGCTGGAGCCGGGATGAGCTCGGACGCCTTCCACATGACTCTTCCCGACGAGACCGGCCACTCGCAGGCGCGCGCCATGGTCATGGCCCTCGAAGAGGCCGGCATGAAGCCCGCCGACGTCGACTACATCAACGCCCACGGCACGGCCACCGGCGCCGGCGACGCCGCCGAGACCAAGGCCATCAAGGATGCCTTCGGCGCGCACGCCGCCAAGCTCGCCGTGTCCTCCAACAAGTCGATGATCGGCCACTGCCTCGGCGCCTCCGGCGCCATAGAGGCGGTCGCCACCGTGCTCACCATCGTCAACAGCCTGATCCCGCCCACGATCAACCTGACCGACCCGGACCCGGAGTGCGACCTCGATTACGTGCCGCTCGAGTCGCGCTTCCGGCGCGTCGACGTGGCCGCCAGCAACAGCTTCGGCTTCGGCGGCCACAACGTGACCCTGGTCTTCCGTCGCTACGACGGCTAGCGCCGTCCGGCCCCCGCGCCCATGAACGTCACCGTCGAGATCGAACGCCGCAGCAGCGACCCCGTGAAGCCCGAGTGGGAGTGTCTCAAGTGCCGCGCCCACGCGAAGATCGCCGACGTGCGCGACAACCTCATGGTCTGCCCGAGCTGCGGCTTTCACGCGCGCCTCAGCGCCCGCGAGCGCATCCGCCAGCTCGTCGACGACGACTCGTTTCGCGAGCTGTGGACCAACATCCGCACGCTCGATCCGCTCGGCTTCGTCGATCTCGAGACCTACCCGGAGCGGGTCCGCGAGGCGCAGGCCAAGACCGGGCTCAACGAGGCGATCGTCACTGGTCTCGCCAGCATCGACGGGACGCCTTGCGTGCTCGCCGTGATGGACTTCGGCTTCATGGGCGGCAGCATGGGCAGCGTGGTCGGCGAGAAGCTCTGGCGCACCGCCGAACTGGCCGCCGGAGAGGACCTGCCACTCGTGGCAGTGTGCAGCTCCGGCGGCGCGCGCATGCAGGAGGGCATCCTCAGCCTCATGCAGATGGCCAAGACGAGCTGCGCCGTGGACCTGATCAACGAAGCCACGGCGCCGTTCGTGGCGGTGCTCGTCGACCCCTGCACTGGCGGCGTCGTCGCGAGCTTCGCGTCGCTGGCCGACATCTGCATCGCCGAGCCCGGTGCCCAGCTCTACTTCACCGGGCCGCGCGTGATCGCCGAGACGACGCACGAGCAGCTCCCCAAGGGTTTCGGCAGCGCGGAACGCAACCTCGAGCTGGGACATCTCGACGCGGTGGTCGAACGCAAGGACCTGCGCGTCAAGGTCGGCAACTACCTGCGACTTCTGGGAGGGGGTGAGGAACCTGAGCGAGCCGAATCAGCCGAACAACGAGACAGAGGCACGGGTGGGGTGGCTAAGACAACGCTTGAGCGAGCTAGGGCGCTTGCCGCTTATGCCCGGCGTCCATTTGTCGGAAGAGGTCGAGAGGCTTCAGTCGAGACTGAAGAGCCTTCAGCACGAGAGCCGGAGGCATGACTCCTGGGTAACGGTAGAGATCGCGCGGCACAAGGACCGGCCGCGTACGCGTGACTACATCGGGCACCTCATCGACGGCTTCGAGGAGCTCACGGGCGACCGGCTGCGGGCCGACGACCCCGCGATTGTGGGCGGGCTCGGCTGGTTCAACGGTCGCGCCGTGCTCGTCGTCGGCCACCAGAAGGGCAAGACGCTCGACGAGCAGGAGCTGCACAGCTGGGGCATGGCCAAGCCCGAGGGCTACCGCAAGGCCCAGCGCCTGTTCAAGCTCGCCGAGCGCCACGGCATCCCCGTGCTCACGTTCGTCGACACGCCCGGCGCCTACCCCGGCGTCGCCGCCGAGGAGGGCGGGCAGGCGCGCGCCATCGCCGAGACGATGCTGCGCATGGCGCGCCTCACCGTCCCGGTCGTCGCGACCGTGATCGGCGAGGGCGGCTCGGGGGGCGCCCTGGCCCTCGCCGTGGCCGACCGCGTGCTGATGCAGGAGAACGCGACCTACTCGGTGATCACGCCCGAGGGATGCGCCGCGATCCTCTGGCGCGACGCGGCCTTCGCGCCGCAGGCCGCCGAGGCGCTCAAGCCGACGGCGTCGGAGCTGCTCGAGCTCGGCGCCATCGAGCGCGTGGTCGCGGAGCCCCGCGGCGGCGCCCACCACAACGCCGAGACCGCCGCCGCGAACGTGGGCGAGGCGATCACGGAGACGCTCGCCGAGCTCGATGCGATCCCGCCACGCGAGCGCCGCCGCATGCGCCGCGAGCGCTTCCGCCAGCTCGGCCGCTGGGCCGACCCGGACATGCCGCCGGGCACGATGTCGCTGTTCGGCGGCGGGGCGGCCGGGCGCTGACGTCCGCAAGCCCGCGCGCGACGGGGCGGGTGGCATAGGCTTCAACGGAGCGGGTAGTCTCTGAAGCCCATGCCTCCCGTCATCTCCGTCCAGCACCTTCAGAAGCGCTACAAAGACGTCGTCGCGGTCGCCGACGCCAGCTTCGAGGTCGCGCAGGGCGAGATCTTCGGTCTGCTCGGCAGCAACGGCGCCGGCAAGACGACCGCGGTGGAGTGCCTGCAGGGCCTGCGCAAGGCGAGCGGCGGCGAGCTGCGCGTGCTCGACATGGACCCGCGCACGCAGGCCCGGGAGCTGCGCCGCCGCATCGGCTCCCAGCTCCAGGAGTCGTCGCTGCCGGACCACATCCGCGTGGGGGAGGCGCTCGACCTCTTCGCGGCGATCACGCCCGGGGGCCACGACTGGCGCGAGGTCATGGGGCAGTGGGGCCTCGGCGACAAGCGCAAGGCCTCCTACCACGCCCTCTCGGGCGGGCAGCGCCAGCGGCTGTTCATCGCCCTGGCGCTGGTCAACGGCCCCGAGCTCGTCTTCCTCGACGAGATGACCACCGGCCTCGACCCGGCGGCGCGGCGCGTGGCCTGGGACCTGGTGCGCCGAGTGCGCGACATGGGCACGACGGTGGTCCTCGTGACGCACTTCATGGAGGAGGCCGAGCGGCTCTGCGACCGCATCGCCGTGATGGATGCGGGACGCATCGTCGCCGAGGGCGCCCCGCAGAAGCTCGTCACCGACTTCGCCAAGTACGTGACGGTCGTCTTCTCCACCGACGCGCCGGACGTCCAGTTCCTCGCCGGCGTGCCGCACGTCGACAAGGTCATGCGGCACGGCGCTCGCGTGGAGGTGCGCGGCGACGGCGCCGTGCTGGCCCACGTCGCCTGCTCGCTCGTGGAGCACGACATCACGCCGCCGGACCTGCGCGTGGAGCTGCCCACGCTCGAGGACGTCTTCCTCGCGCTCACCGGCCACGAGATGGAGGAGTGAGCCCGTGAAGGTCCTCCTCAAGCTCACGTGGATCGAGATCAAGCTGCTGGTGCGCGAGCCGATCACGCTGCTGTTCTCGTTCGCGTTCCCGGTGCTTGTGCTCGTGCTGCTGGGCGGCATCTTCGGCTCCCAGCACATGAAGCAGGGCGCCTACCAGGGCGTGAAGATGATGGACTGGTACGTGCCGGCCTTCATGGGCCTGGTGATCGCCTCGATCGGCACGATCTCGCTCCCGGTGCACCTCTCGTCCTACCGGGAGCGCGGCGTGCTGCGCCGCTTCCGCGCCAGCGGCGTCTCGGAAGCGGCGCTCCTCGGCTCCCAGCTGCTCGTGAGCCTAGGCGTAGCGCTGGTCGGTGCGCTGACGATCGCGGTCCTCGGCATGATCGCCTACGGCACGAGCCCCGCGTCGCTTCCGGCCGGCGTCGCCCTCGCCTACGTCGTGGGCGTCTTCTGCTTCTCCGGCATCGGCATGCTGCTGGCCTCCGTCGCCCCGACCGCTCGCGCCGCGCAGTCCATAGGCCTGCTGCTCTGGTTCGTCATGCTGTTCGTCTCGGGGACGTCGGCGCCGCTCGACTTGCTGCCCGGCTGGATGGTGGACCTCGGCAAGGCGCTGCCCCTGTACCACCTGGTGATCTCCTTGGTGGACCCCTGGATCGGGCGCGGCGTGAACTGGATGCAACTCGGCATCGTCGCGGTCGTCGGCCTCGTCACGACGCTGCTCAGCCTGCGGCTGTTCCGCTGGGAGTAGGTCCGGCGGGCGAAGCCGGCCCGGCCGGGCTGCGAGGGCCGGGCCTCAGAGTTCCTCGAACACCTCGGCGAGCCGCGCCTTGACCTGGGACTGGATCTTGTTGAGTCCCGGCTCGCCGTACAGCCACACCTGCCCCACCGGATCGGCGGTCGCGACGATGCTCCCGCCTCCGTCCGCGGGCATCACGGCCATCGGCAGGAGGAGCGCCCCGGGCGCGAGCGGGTCGATCTCGACGGTCTTCACCGCCGCCACGGGGATCGTGACGTAGAGCAGCACGTACTCCTTGGGCAACCGCTCGCTGATCTTGGGGCCGCGGATCTGCGCGACGATCGTGAACCCTTTGGCCTCGAGCAGCTCGCGCAGGTGCGCGAGGGCAGCGCGCGGCGCGAGCGACAGGGCGCCGGCCGCACGCCAGGCACCCATTGCCGCGTGGTCTTGCGCGTCGGCCGGGACCGGGTACGTCGCCTGCAGGTGCTCGATCATCTCGTTCGAGTCCGTGAAGATCCTGTCGCCGTCCTGGAGGACCGGCACCGTGTCCTGACCGGAGACGGCGATCACGTCGGCGCGCTCGTCGCGTTCGGCGGCGACGTTGACCGCGACGAAGGTGAGGCCGAGTTCGGTGAGAGCCTGCCGTACTCGATGGCAGGCCGGGCACCACTCGGACTGGTAGAGCGTGAGCATGGGACCTCCGTTCGCGTTCGCCCGGATTATTGCCCCCGTCAAACGCCTTTGCACGCGTGGATGAGCTTCGGCGGCGCCTACTCGAGGCGGTACTCGAGGAGGCGCACGTCCGTGATGGGCGGGAAGCAGGTGGTGCCCCGGCACACGTAGACGGCCGGGGCGGCGGCGGCGCCAAGGTCGGCGCGCGCGACGCGCCCGGCGTCGGCAGGGTCCGCCGGGTCGAGGAGTTGCACGGTGCGCAGCGGCTGCGGGGTCGCGAGCGCGGCGGCGTGCAGGCGCCGCGTGGCAGGATCGGCGCGGCCGCCGAGCACGATGAGATGGTCGGGCCGCTCGAGGTAGCGCAAGAGAGCCGACCCGTAGGACGCCGCCGCGACGCCGTACCTGGAGTACTGCGGCGCCCAGGCCATGAGGATGTCGAGGGCGCGTTCGCGGTGCGGCGCCTCGCCGGTGAACTCCGCGAGGCGCAGGAGCGCGTCGGCGATGGCCGCGTTCTCCTCCAGCGCCGGGAGCGGACGAGACAGCAGCCCGGCGCTCTGGCCCGGGAGCGCGAGCCTGTCCAGGAACCTGCCGTCGGGCGCGCGCAGCCGCTGGCAGGCCCAGCCCGCAAGTTCGAGCGCGCGCTCCAGCCACTGGCGTTCGCCGCTGACCTCGTACGCGTCGAGAAGCGCGCCGGTCATCGCCGCTTGGTCGACAAGCAGCGGCGCGCCGGGGCCTGGGATCAGCGGCGGAGGCCCAGCGCCCGCGGCCGCCACGAGCGCGTCGCCCTCGGCTGCCACGAGGTAGTGGGCCATGGCGCCGTCCCGGCGCGCGTGCATCCAGAGGTAGTCGAGCAGCCCGAGCGCCAGCGCGATGAGCTCCGGGCGGCGCAGGAGCGGCGCCGCCCGCAGGAGCGCATGGGCCGCCAGCGCGTTCCAGTCCACGTAGACGGTCGGGTCGACAAGGGGCAGCGCCAGCTTGGCGCGCTCCTGCGCGCCGAGGCCGTAGTAGCTCTCGTCGGCGTCCTGGCTGCCTCCGAAGCACGGCGCGTCCTCGCGCAGCAGCGTCGCCAGCAGATAGTCGATGACGCCCTCGGCGACGTCGTGGTAGAAGCTCGCGCTGCCGAGGGCGCCGTCGCCGCTCGCGGCGATCTCGGCGGCGTCGAGGTACAGGGCCGCGAGACGGGCGTTGTCCTCCAGCATCTTCTCGTAGTGCGGCTCCGACCAGTCCCGCCGGGTCGAGTAGCGGAAGAATCCGCCGGCGACGTCGTCGTACAGGTCGCCGGTGGCCATGTTGGTCAGCGTCGTGCGGGCGACCTGGCTGATGCGCGGCGGCGGAACAGCATCATCGGCGGCGCGCAGCGCGGCGAAGGCGAGGAGGTGGGCGAAGGCGTCCGCCTGCGGGAACTTCTGGTCGGTGCCGAGCCCGCCGTGCAGCGGGTCGAACGAGCGCACGATCTCGAGCGCGACCGCGGCCGCGATGTCGCCCGGCAGGCCCGGCGCGTCGCGGTCGCGCTCGAGATCGTGCGCTCGTTCGACCCGCTGCACGG
>Ga0209697_10009708_pt1 | contig 10583 bp, 10 predicted proteins | sample AliMusrvi5mmetaG_FD_184115 | JGI IMG/M metagenome (GOLD analysis project Ga0209697, IMG submission 184115) | Freshwater lake bacterial and archeal communities from Alinen Mustajarvi, Finland, to study Microbial Dark Matter (Phase II) - Alinen... | ecosystem: Environmental > Aquatic > Freshwater... | reverse complement strand
TCCTGAATCTGTGGCTCCAGCGCTGTCAGCGGTGGAATCCCCGCATCCGTGTGCTCTGTCACCTTCAACACAACGAATCCCTGTCGTGTGCGGATCGGCGCGGTGTTCTCCCCCGCCTTAATGCTAAACACAGGATCCTCCAGCGCGCTCGACCCCAACGCCCCGCGCTTGAATGTCCCCAAGTCTCCGCCCGTGCTCACCGTCGGTCCCGCAGAACTCTGCTTCGCCAACTCGTCGAAGCTCGCGCCTGCCTTCAGCTTCGCCACCACATCGTCCGCCTTGGCCTTGGCCTGCGCAATCTGCGCATCGGTCGCGTCCTCCGCGGTTGGCACCAGAATCTCGCTCAACCGCACCTGTTCCGGCTGCGCAAACTCCTGCTTGTGCTGGTCGTAGTAGGCCTGCTCCTGCTTGGTGGTCATCCGTATATTCTGGCCAACCTCACGGCCCACCACCTGTTGCGACACAATCTGGTTCTTGATCCCTGCCTTGAAGTCCTCATACGATATCCCGGACTGGCGCACCGCCTTCTCCAGGTCCTCCATCGTGTCCAGGTTGTTCTGCTTGCGGACCGCATCCAACTGCCGAATCACATCAGCGTCAGCGTTGATATCCAGCTCCTTGCCGCGTGATAGCAGCAGTTGCTGGTCGATCATGTCGCGTAGCAGGTCCTTCTGCTCCTGGGCCAACACATCCGGCGTCACATTCTGCCGCTGCGACTCCTCGGTCAACTGCTGCTGAGCTCGCTGATAGTCGCTGTTGTCGATGATCTGGTCATTCACGCGAACGATCGGATACTCCACCACATAGCCGTTCGGCGTGATCGCCTGCGCCACCGGTAGCGTCAACTGCGGTTTTGGACCCTGGTAGCGAGGTGCCTGAATCTGGCCCCACGCCGCGCCTGTCAGCATCAATGCACCCACCAGATATAGTGCCGAATCTGCCAAACCGGTTCGCATCGTTTTCATAGAGTTCAAGCTCACAGATATCAAAAGGTCTCTCTCGCTTCCCTTGCCCAAAAACAACTGCACCTGGCCTGCCGATCATCCGCTCCATGCGCGATCATCCGCTACGCCTATTCTATCCGTCCCACCCCGCCTCACACCAATTTCGGGTGCCCCATCCTTCGGCAGTCCCATGAGACTGCGGAAGGATGGGTTGCCTTTTTGTTTGTCATTCCCGAAGGGAATCTGCTTCTGTTTTTGCCCTTGCCTGTTCTTGTTTGTCATTCCGTAGCGAAGCGGAGGAATCTGCTTTTGCCTTTTTGTTTGTCATCCTGAGCGAAGCCGCACACAGTCTTATCGTGTGCGGCTGAGTCGAAGGACCTGCGGTTGCTTTAGCGGCGGGTGGCTCACCCTTTGAATCGCCACAAAATTTCGGGTGCCCCATCCTTTCGCGCCTCTGTTCTTTGCGAAAGGGTGGGAGACCACAAACCTCCACCCGATTTTGAACGATTGAAACCCCTCAACCCTCCGAAAACTATTTTTCGCGGATTTACTCAGCAAATTCGCTTGTCAAGCCCCTCGACCCTCAAATTTCCCCGCAACCGCCGCAACATCAGCAACATACCTCCGAAAAATACTTGGCATAGTAGTTATGCTCCAACACGTACAATTTAACTAGGGATCAAAAGAAAAGAGTGTCCGGACGGGGTTCCCACGGTATACCCCCGGTACATATGCCGTATACCACCGGTACATATACATTTCTCTTTGGTTTGAAGACTTTGCATAAATCAGGGGGAGGGGGGAGGGTAGAATATAGACGAGGAACATAGACTAGTCAGCGCCCCAGCGCTTGCCCCTGTTGTCTCGGAGGAACTGACTCAGCTCTAGCTCATACTAGGCGTAGAATGAGGCATATACGGCTCTTCCAGCGACTTGATCTCATCCGCTGTCAACTTCAGCGAGACCGCCGCGATCGCGTCTTCCAGGTGTTGCAGCTTGGTGGCTCCTACGATCGGAGCCGTGATCGCCGGCTTCGCCAGCAGCCACGCCAGCGCAACCTGCGCCCGCGGAACGCCACGCGCCGCGGCCAGCTCGCCCAGCCGGTCCACCACGCGCTTGTCCGCCTCCGCAGTCTTGGAGTACAACGACTTGGCGTAGCCGTCGGATTCGGAGCGCTTGGTTGTCTCTGCGTCCCACGCCCGAGCCAGCTTGCCGCGCGCCAGCGGACTCCACGGAATCACGCCGACGCCCTGGTCCAGGCAAAGTGGCAGCATCTCGCGTTCCTCCTCGCGGAAGAGCAGGTTGTAATGCGGTTGCATGGTAACGAACTTCGCCCAACCATGCTTCTCCGATGTGTACAGTGCTTTCGAGAACTGCCAGGCACTCATCGTCGAGGCACCGAGATAGCGTACTTTGCCCGCGCGCACCACATCGTTCAGCGCCTCCAAAGTCTCCTCGATCGGAGTCGTCTTGTCCCAGCGATGAATCTGGTACAGATCTACGTAGTCCGTGCCCAGACGGCGCAGGCTCTCGTCGATCTCGAAAAAGATCTCCTTGCGAGACAGTCCGCCGCCATTTGGTCCATCGCGCATCACGCCGTTCAGCTTGGTCGCGATCACCGTGTCTTCGCGCTTTGCATTGGCCTTCAGAAAGCGGCCCAGCACGCGCTCACTGTCGCCAGTCGAGTAAACGTTCGCGGTGTCGAAGAAGTTGATTCCCGAGTCCAGAGCCTGGCGAAAGAAAGGCTGGCTTTGCTCTTCGTTCAGGCTCCATTGATTGCTGCCCGGCCGCAAAGGCCCAGAAGGAGGAACACCGTATGACATGCACCCAAGACAGATGCGCGAAACCTTCAGCCCAGTCTTGCCAAGATTTACATAGTCCATGGTTCCTCCGATTCAGAAGCACTGTTTTTCGATGTTACAAGCTCTGATGCACACTATTGCGAGCGCGATGCAGCGGCCCGCTCAAGCCTCTATCGCGCCGGTGTAGACCGCCATACCCGCAACTGCATCTACGCCCATCGCATCCAGTGCGTCCACTTCGGCGTGCGACTTGATGCCGCCTGCGACGATCAACTGCTTCGCGGTCGTGGCGCGGAGCGTGGCCGCAACATCCAGTGGAAAGCCCTGCATAGTGCCCTCGGTGTCCACGTGCGTGTAGAGGAACGCGGCGCAGAAGTCTTCCAGCCATGTGATGGCCTCCTCCGGCGTCAGGTCGACCGAGTCCTTCCAACCCTTGACGGCGACACGGCCGTTTTTGGTATCGACGGAGAAGCAGAGGGAGTCTTCGCCCAAAGCGCGCTTCAGTTCTTCGGCAAACTCGACGCGGATGAGTTTATGCCGGCGATTAACCACGGAACTGGGTGCCCCATCCATCGCGGCGTCTTGCGATGGGTGGGATGGATTAACACCAAACAGGCTCGATCCATAGATAACGCGCTTCGCTCCCGCATCGATTAGCTTTCGCCCGTCCTCAGCAGTCTTCAGGCCGCCGCCCACCTGACACGGCAGTCGCCGGCAAATCATTTCGATCAGCGTGCGGTTCTCGCCCTGGCGCATCGCCGCGTCGAGATCGATCAACTGCACGAGGGGATATTTTGAGAACCGTTGAATCCAGTAGTCGAAGTCGTCGAAGGCCAGCTTAAGCTTCTCGCCCTGCACCAGCTGCACAATGCGCCCGCCCATCAGATCGATCGAAGGAATCAGCATGGCAGCCTCACGCTCACGCCTGCCGATGTGAGCTGAGCCTTCAACTCGCGTGAGCTTGTGACGCCGAAATGGAAGATGCTGGCGGCCAGCGCGGCGTCGGCTTTGCCCCGGCCAAATACATCGGCAAAGTGCTCCGCCGAACCCGCGCCGCCGCTGGCAATCACGGGAATCTGCACCGCCTCGCTCACAGCCGCGGTCAGTTCGCAGTCGAAGCCGTCGCGCATCCCGTCGGTGTCCATGCTGGTCAGCAAAATCTCCCCGGCGCCTCGCGATTCGGCCTCTCTCGCCCACTCTACGACGCGCAGCCCAGTCGGCTTGCGCCCGCCGCTGACGTACACCTCAGCGTCTTCTACGCCCTTCGTGCCGCGCCGAGCGTCGATGGCCACAATCACCGCCTGCGCGCCGAAGTTCGCGCCAATCTCGCCGATCAGCTCTGGCCGCGCAATCGCCGCCGAATTAATGCTCACCTTGTCAGCGCCCGCATTGAAGACGGCCGCAGCGTCATCGGCCGTGCGCACGCCGCCGCCAACGGTGAAGGGAACGAAGAGCCGCGCCGCCGCGCGCCGCACTGTCTCCAGCAGCGTGCCACGGGCCTCGTGCGTCGCCGTAATGTCGAGCAGTACAATCTCGTCGGCCCCCGCTGCCGCGTGGCGATGCGCCAGTTCCGCCGGATCGCCCGCGTCGACGATGTCGACAAACTGTACACCCTTAACCACGCGTCCGTCGCGCACATCCAGGCAGGCAATAATTCGTTTCGTCAGCATCTACAACTCCACAAAGTTACGAAACACGCGCAGGCCTACATCCGCGGACTTCTCCGGATGGAACTGCACGCCCATTACATTTCCGCGCTCTACGGCCGCAGTAAACGCTCCGCCATAATTTGTAACCGCTGCGGTAGCAGCGACTAGGGGAGCGCGCCACGAGTGGGTGAAGTAGACAAACGATCCGTCTGCAACGCCGCGCAGGAGACGGGAATCCGGCTTGATCTGCTCCAGAGAGTTCCATCCCACGTGCGGCGACTTCAACTCCGCGCCCTCATACAGCGCGGGAAAGTGCTCACACATTCCGGCGAATGCTCCCAGGCCATTCGTCCCTTCGGCCTCAGTGGAACCCTCGAAGAGCCACTGCAGGCCGACGCATATTCCCAGGAACCACGAGCCTTTGGCAATGCTCTCGCGCACGGCTTCAGTGAGGCCAAGATCGGTGAGCAACTGTGTGGCCTGAAAATGACCAACTCCAGGTAACACAACTTTATCCGCGATGCGCACAACATCGGGAGACTGCGTCACGACCACATCGCGCGCGACGAGATAGTGCAGCGCCTTCACCACGCTGGTTAGATTGCCCGCCTTGTAATCGATTACCGCAATCACAGCAGCCCCTTTGTGCTTGGCAGCAGCTCGCGCATCCTCTCGTCGCGGCTGCACGCGCCACGCATGGCACGCGCAAAGGCCTTGAAGATGGCCTCGATCTTGTGGTGATTACTGCGACCGTACATAGTCTTCACATGCACGTTCGCCTTGGCACCTCTGGCAAAACCGTCGAAAAAGTCCGGCAGAAGTTCGGTCTGGAAGTCGCCAACCAGCGGTACCATCACCTGGTCTTCGACGACGTAAGCCACACGCCCGCTCAGGTCCACCGCGGCGACGGCGAGCGTCTCGTCCATCGCCATAACGAAGTATCCAGCGCGCAGGATGCCCTTCTTATCACCCAGCGCAATGCCAAAGGCCTCGCCCAGCGCGATGCCCACGTCCTCCACCGTGTGGTGCTGATCGACGTCGAGGTCGCCGGTGCATTTGAGCGTCAGATCGAATCCCCCATGCCGCGTAAACAGCTCCAGCATGTGGTCGAAAAACCGGATACCGGTGGAGACGGAGTACATGCCCTGCCCGTCGAGGTTCAGCGTCAACGATATCTTTGTCTCCGTGGTTTCGCGCTGGATTGTTCCGGTCCTTATCGCATCGCTCATTTGGCCCATCCTATCTCCTGTAAGGATTCCTTCAATGCGGCGAGGCCGCGCGTAACGTGCTCCTCGACGCCGATAGTGATGCGGACATAACCATCGCAGCCGGGATCGCTTGAACGGTCGCGCAGCAGCACTCCGTGCGTACGCATGGCAGCCACCAGTTCGGCATGTTTAATGCCGATTTTCATCAGCACAAAGTTGGCGTGGCTGGGAAAGAAGTCCACGCCAAGCGTGCGCAAGCCGTCCATCATGCGGGTACGACCCGCGTTCACCTGCGCGGCGTACCAGTAGACGTACTCCTCGTCGGCAAGCGCCACAGGTAAGCAGTCCAGCGCCACCCCGTTGACGTTGTAGGGCGAGCTTACCTTGCGCACATATTTAATCAGCTCCGCATTGCCGGCGAGCAAGCCGATGCGCAGATTGGCTAGCCCGTATGCCTTGGAAAACGTGCGCGCAACGAGCAGATTCGGTACCTTACCCACATCCGCGAATAGCGTTTCGCCGAAGAAGTGGTAGTACGCTTCGTCCACCATGACAACTGCCTGCGGGGCAGCTGCGCACAGATTGAGCAGATGCTCGCGACTTACCACCGCGCCAGTGGGATTGTTCGGTGAGGCGACGATAATCAGCTTGGTCTGAGGCGTGATGGCAGCAAGAAAGCGGCCGTAGGGAAACTCCAGCGATGCGTCCGTCTGCACGCGCATCAGGTGAGCGGTCATCATGCGCGCGCTGACCTCGAACATAAAGAAGGTGGGTGTGGAGATAAGTACCTCGTCTATCTCTTCTAGAAATGCCGCGCAGACCAGATGGATCGCCTCGTCGACACCATTGGTCAGTAGCACCTGATCCGCCGCCAGTCCGAAATGCGCCGCCGCAATCCGCTCCACGCCCGCGCGCTCAGGGTATTTTGTAAGTCCTTCCGCCGTGATCTGGCGCAGACGCTCGAGCACCTTGGGCGAGGGCGAGAATGTGTTCTCATTGAAGTCGAGACGCAGGGCATTGCGACCAGCCAGCGGCGGGTAATACTCCGGCATGGCGAGCACGGCACGGCGCGGAACAACTTGAGTTAAAATCTGACGTGCGGTCGTTTTGTTCGTAACTATTTTAGTGGCAGATATCATCGCATCCTCACACGCACGCTCTGGGCGTGGCCCATCAGACCCTCCGCCTCGGCCAGTGCAATGGTATGCGGGCCCAGGGTGCGCAGAGCCTTGAGTGTGTACTGTTGCACGGTGATTACCTTCACGAAGTCCATTACACTTAATCCTCCGCGCACTCGCCCTACGCGACCGGTCGGCAAAACATGGTTGGTACCCGTGATGTAGTCGCCCATAGCTTGCGGCGAGTAATTGCCAATAAATACCGATCCAGCATTCTTCACCCACTTCAGATCGGCCTTCGTATCGACCGTCAGATGCTCGGGGGCGAGTCGATTGGTCAATGCACGCGCTTCTATTACAGATTCCGTTACAAATACAAATCCATGCGTAGCGAGGGACTGTTTGGCGATTACATTACTTTGTGACTGAATTTTAACTTCTGCATTGACCGCTTCGGCGAGTGCGCTATTGCTGGTGATGAGCATCGCGAGCGCCTCAGGATCGTGTTCAGCCTGAGCCACGAGGTCGGCGGCGATTCCGGCGGGATTACCGGCTTCACTGGTGACAACAATCTCGGTTGGACCGGCGGGCATGTCAATGCCGCACTCCTGCGAGACCAGAATTTTTGCGGCGGTGACATAGAGATTGCCGGGGCCAACGATCTTATTTACGTGGGCGATGGAGTACGTGCCGAAGGCTAGTGCGGCGATGGCCTGCGCTCCGCCGACGCGGTAGAACTCGGGGACGTCGGCGAGCCATGCGGCGGCCAACGTCTCTTGTGCGGGCTTCGGGGAACAGACAACGATGCGCGCGACACCCGCAACCTGCGCGGGTGTAACGGTCATTAACAGTGTCGAGGGAAGCGGGTAGCGGCCGCCAGGGACATAGCAGCCGACGGACTCCAATGGACGCACGATTTGTCCGGCTGTCGCACCATCTGCCGGCGAGATTGTCCACTCCTTCGGCATTTGAGATACAGCAAATGCACGAATATTCGTCTGTGCGATGCGCATTGCAGACTGCAATTTGGGAGTTGTGGCTTTCCACGCGGCTTCCATCTCTTCGTGACAGACGAGCAAGGGCGCATCCGGCGTCAGGCCGTCGAACTTTGCTGCATATGCGCGCAGGGCCGCATCTCCGCGCTCGCGCACATCGTCGAGGATGCGCCGAACAACCGGCTCAACCTTCGACGTGTTGGAAGCGCCGCGCCGTTCGATGGTCTCGATCAACGCAGCGGCGACCTTTTTTGTTCGCCCAAATGTTCGTACCAGCTTCATCTGAAACTCCGAGCGTTACAAAACGACTTTACTGAGCGGATACTCCACAATTCCGGTTGCGCCTGCGGCTTTCAGCTTGGGGATGACATCGCGTACGGTGGCTTCATCGAGAATGGTGTTGAGCGCGACCCATGCGGGATCGCTGAGGTGCGAGATGGTTGGCGAGTTGAGCGCGGGAAGCTGCGCCACGATGCGATCGAGGTCGGCCTTTCGCGCGTTGAGCATGAGGCCTACGCGGCCCTGCGCAGCTATGGCTGCGTTTAGCATCAGGGAGATGTTCTCAATCTTGCTGTGCTTCCACGGGTCCTTGAACGATGCCTTGTTGGCGATGAGCTGCGTCTCAGACTCCATCAGTGTCTCGATGATACGCAAGCGGTTGGCGCGCAGGCTGGAACCGGTCTCCGTGACTTCGACGATGGCATCAGCAAGTGTTGGCGGTTTGACTTCCGTTGCGCCCCAACTGAACTCTACCTTGACCGGTATGTTGCGTTCGGCGAAGTAGCGCTTGGTGAACTCGACCAGCTCGGTGGCGATGATCTTGCCGGCGAGGTCCTCGGGCTTCTGGAAGGGCGAATCCTCCGGCACGCATAACACCCACTTCACCTTCTGCCGGCTGACCTTGGAGTAGGTGAGGCTGGTGATGTATTCGACGTCGGTCTGGTTCTCCAGTACCCAATCGTTGCCAGTCAAACCTGCGTCCAGCGCGCCTTTTTCCACGTAGCGTGCCATCTCCTGTGCGCGCACCAGCATGCATTCGATCTCAGTGTCGTCGATGGCGGGGAAGTAGCTGCGGCCACTAGCCGAGATGCGCCAACCGGCGCGCTCGAACAGGGCGATGGTCGCGTCCTGTAGGCTGCCCTTGGGAATTCCAAGCTTAAGTTTGTTCGCCATTATTTGGCCTCCGCGGAGTTTGCCAGTGCGATCGGTTTGGTGAAGCAGCTTACCGTTCCCTCGTGGCAGACCAGACCGTCACCCTCGACCTCGACGCGGAAGAGGAGTGCATCGTTGTCGCAGTCTGTGCTGGCGGTGACGATGCGCAGGCGGTTGCCGCTGGTCTCGCCCTTCATCCATAGCTTCTGGCGGGTGCGGCTCCAAAATGTGACGAAGCCGGAGTCGAGCGTCTTCTGGTAGCTGACTTCGTTGAGGAAGCCGAGCATCAGCATTTCGCCCGATCGGGCGTCCTGCACGATGCCTGGGACGAGGCCGTCCATCTTGGCAAAGTCGATTATGGGTGCGTTATTAAGTGCGTCCATTGGGTGTCTCTCTCTCTTGAATGATATGTCTATCGAGTTGTTTATGATCCGCTGTTTCTATTGATTCACGAGGCTTGGTAGTTTTGCCTTGGCTCCGGTTCGCGCGCAGCAAAAAAGCCCGCTCGCGGTGTGCGCGTCGGCGGGCCTTTGGAATCCTGGTGTGAGTCTTGCTACTTCGCTGCACCGGACACTGCCGCCAACACGCTGTGCGCATGGTGATGGTGGTACCCGCGATGCTCGGTCGAAAAGCTCATCCGTAATGAGGCTACCGGCAGGGCAAGGCTTTGTCAACGCGAGACTAACGGAACTGCGGGCTGGGAAACAGCTTATTTGGCCGGAGGCAACGACTGAACCTGCTTCGCGCTCTGAACTGGCGATAGCTCAAATTTGGGCCACATTGTTGGTATCGCTTCCAACCCGAAACCTGGCCACTGCGCAGGGATTGCATGCGATGCGGAGCCGGGCGATGCAATGGGCAGAAACCGCAGGTTGGGGAACTGGTTTGTCGCGATGTTGGTACCTTGCGGCTGCACGCCGAGCTTTGACTGCGGCGGACGCACAATGATCTTTGGATCGATCTCAGCATCGTTCCAGCGGGTCTCCGCTCCGGATTTCGGGACGATGAAAAGTCTGAGTGGAATGGCAAGCTTGAACGGTTGCAACGAAGGCAGCTTGCTGAAATCCATCCAGGGTTTCGCAGGGGCCTGCGGTGTCTGCCACAGTTGTAGAGGATTCGATGGGGCTGGTGCGGCAGACTGGCAGATCGCCGGAGTTGCTATGCAGAGAATTAGAGCGAACATTGCACATTTCATAGCACACCTCTCTGGTGGCCAAAACGTCAGTGCGAACAACTATATCTACGCATGGCACCCAGCTCAAGTGGTGGGCGGGGGCACGATCCTTGAAGAGTGCGCATACTGATATATATTCGACTTTGATCAGGAGTGGATGTGAGCTTAGCCAATAGACAAAACAAAGCATTGCATGCTCTGGTACAAAGGTACGCGTGCGAAACTCGTCCTGTCCGTGCAACGTCTCCTACCTATCCCTACAAGGAGCATGACCCCATGAACTCTCGTCTTGATCGCAGGACCTTCCTCCGGTTGGCCTCCGCATCCGCAGCCCTGATGGCGCAGGAGGCGCGCTCACAAACAGCGTCGCCAAGCGCAACTCCGCCGGCAGCTCAACGAACAACTCCATCCGCGCCAGCCGGTCGACGCGGCCGAGTTGCTCCGGTGCAGAACAGGAAGAACTTCGTCGGCATCCAGGTGCGTGCCTTTGGATGGGTGGACGAGGGTGTCGACCAGGTGCTGGACAACATTCAAAAGGGCG
>Ga0209697_10009706_pt1 | contig 10584 bp, 10 predicted proteins | sample AliMusrvi5mmetaG_FD_184115 | JGI IMG/M metagenome (GOLD analysis project Ga0209697, IMG submission 184115) | Freshwater lake bacterial and archeal communities from Alinen Mustajarvi, Finland, to study Microbial Dark Matter (Phase II) - Alinen... | ecosystem: Environmental > Aquatic > Freshwater... | reverse complement strand
CTGAAAAAAATTGTTTTCAACTTAATGATACACATCCAAGTATTGCTATTGCTGAATTGATGCGTTTACTGATGGATAATCATGATTTAACTTGGAATGATGCATGGGCTATTACACAAAATACTATGGCTTATACCAACCACACCTTATTGCCAGAAGCACTGGAAAGATGGTCGGTTAAATTAATGCAGCGGTTATTACCGAGATTGATGGAAATTATTTTTGAAATTAATGCTAAGTTTATGGCAGAAGTTTCAAATCACTGGCCAGGTGACAGTGAGCGCTTACGTAAAATGTCTATCATTGAAGAAGGGCATGAGCAACATGTCAGAATGGCTCATCTAGCCATAGTTGGAAGCTTTTCTGTCAATGGAGTCGCACAACTACATACTCAGTTGTTGCAACAAGGACTATTTAGTGATTTTTATGCATTTTGGCCTCATAAGTTCAACAATAAAACTAATGGCGTAACACCAAGGCGTTGGTTAGCCGCCTGTAATCCTGAGTTGGCTCATCTAATAAGCGCAACCATAGGTGATGGTTGGATAACGGATTTATCACAGTTAAAAAAACTAGAGCCCTATGCTGAAGATGCTCAATTCAGAAAGCAATGGCGAGCTATTAAACAAGCGGCAAAACAAAGTCTGATCGACTATAAGAAAGCTAATCATGAAACCGAATTGCATTTAAATGTTGATGCAATATTCGATATGCAAGTTAAGCGGATACACGAATATAAGCGCCAATTATTGAATGTTCTGCATGTTATTCATCTATATAACTGTATTAAAAAAGGCGATACCAAAGATTGGGTAGCTAGATGTGTATTAATTGGCGGCAAAGCAGCGCCAGGCTATCGTATGGCAAAGAAAGTTATTAAATTAATTAACAATGTTGCTCAAGTCATTAATTCAGATCCTGACGTAGGTGATAAATTAACTTTGCTATTTTTAGCGGATTATCGGGTTTCAGCTATGGAAAAAATATGTCCGGGCGCAGACTTATCGGAACAAATTTCCACGGCCGGTAAAGAAGCATCCGGGACTGGCAATATGAAGTTAATGATGAATGGTGCTATAACTATAGGCACCCTCGATGGCGCCAATATTGAAATCCGTGAAGAAGTCGGCGATGAGAACTTCTTTTTGTTTGGATTGACAGAGGAACAAATCGAATCACGTAGAGATCACTATGACCCTATTTCTATTATCAACCAAGATGAGGACTTACAGGAGGTTTTACATCTCTTAGAGTCTGGGTATTTTAGTCAATTTGAACCTGGCCTGTTTGATGACGTAATTAATTCAATCAGAAACCCGAATGATCCCTGGATGACGATTGCCGACTTTAGAAGTTATATTGATACTCAAAAACGCGTTGAAGATGCGTATCGAGACAAAGAGCATTGGACTAGAATGAGCATCATAAACTGTGCGAACAGCGGTAAATTTTCTACTGACCGTACTATCAGTGAATATAATAAAGACATTTGGAAATTAAAACCTCAGCCTGTCATTCCCCAATAATAAAAGAAAACACGGCAAACAAGGTATCGCCAACTTATCTCTTAACTAAATTAGAATTTGAATAGATGGTTATTTAACAAAGAAAATGTTATATAACCTCTGTTTTAATTATTTTGATCATACATTTAATTTAGTCCATATAAGAATAAGAAAAGGAAATAACATGAATGAGTTTATTAAAAAAATATTAAATGATTTTCTGATTGGCGTTTTTGCCGTTATACCTATAGTGGTTGTTTTACAGATTATCCTCTTTGTACAAAGCTTGGTTTCTGATTTATTTCAAGTCGTATACGGCTTTGCAGATAGCTATCTTTATACCGCTATCGTTTTCGTGGTCAGCTTTATCCTATTAATATCCATAGGTAATACTATCGTTAAAAAAGGTCGCTCTTGGGTGATTGGTGTTTTCGATTATGTTATTGCCAGAATTCCTTTTTTGAACACCATTTACCGTGTGCTTAAAAAAGTTATTAATATGTTTTCATCGCGCGAACAAACCATGGCTAAGGAAGTGGTTTATGTTGAATATCCCAAAGACGGGATATGGGTGCCAGCCTATGTGACTAATAAACATGAAAATAAATATGTGTTATTTATTCCCACCTCTCCTAATCCGACTTCAGGGTTTACGGTGATAGTTGATAAATCGAAATTAATAACCTCATCCATGAATATTGAAGAGGCCACTAGCTTTATAGTCAGCGTCGGTGTTGATTATACTAAAGTATCAGAAGCGGTTAATTTACCTTAAACCAGCGTAGGTTGGGTTAGTGATAGCGTAAGCCAGCAACACTTACAAAAATACTAAACTTGTCGGGTTACCTTACACTAACTCGACATGACTACATTAAATCCTTACCACATCAAATCATCAGGGATTTCAAAGGCTGCATACGGATCATCCTTATTGTCGACAGTCTCAGTACTCTGCTCATTATGAATAATCACACTAGCTGCAGCTCGCAGACTAATCTTTTTGGCAATCTCAGCAGCGACCACTTCGTAGTTTTTACCCAGTTTGACTATCGCTAATCGACCTTTAATCAATGCATCACGCATAGCCTCAGAAACATACAAGGTTTTTACTTTATTTTCATCGGTAAAATGATAAGCTAAGCCGTCGGCCTCTCTAGGCTGTTTGTTGAGCTCAATTAATTGCTTAATCTGTGCTTGCAGATGTTTTTGTTCTTCTTGCTGCTTAATCTGTAGATTTAATGCTCGGTCTTTTTCAACCTTCTCAGCCAAGGTTTTTTGCACTAACTCTTTAGCTTCATCGACGACGGCTATATTATTGTTGCGCAGTAGCTGCTCTTGTTTATATTTATCAGATTTAATGTTTTTAGCTTTAGCAGAACTCACTAAACCCGACTTCAACAATTGTTCCTGCAACGATAATTTTTGTTTACTCATGACCTGACTCTTTTCTTTAATAGCTACAATATTGATGTTTTTTTTAAGCGACTACTTATTCTATCGTAAAGTGATGATTAAGCCCCCTACTCTGATCAACGCTTTTGGTACTGCTGTTCCAAAGCCCATTGCACATGCTCTTGGACTAGTTCAGAGGGATGACTTAGTTTATCAGTTAAGGCCTCAATAATAGTGTCTGATTTAGGCGCATTACCTAAGGCAACAGCAATATTTCTTAACCAGCGCTCATGACCAATACGACGTATAGCCGAGCCTTCGGTCTTGACCAGAAACAGCGCTTCACTCCAAGCAAAAACGGCCAATAATTGTTGGCTATTTAATTGCTGCCTAGGATTAAAATCCTGCTCTGCCGTTATTTTTGCAAAACGATTCCACGGACAGATAATCTGACAATCATCACAACCATAAATACGATTACCGATCAGCGCTCTTAAATCAACAGGAATAGATCCCTGCAATTCAATGGTTAAATAAGACACACAACGCCGCGCATCAACTTGGTAAGGGCCGACTATCGCCTGAGTAGGACAAATACTTAAGCATGCTGTACACCCGCCACAATGCGCCGTAGTTTGTTCATCAATAGGCAATGGTAAATCGGTAAACAACTCACCCAAAAAAAACCACGAGCCGGCTTTACGGTTTATTAAATTAGAATGCTTACCTATCCAACCCAAACCGGCTTTTTCGGCTAAGGCTTTTTCCAACACCGGTGCGCTATCGACAAAGGCACGCATTCTTAAGGGCTCAGCGTCTAATTTACATTCTGCTTGTATTTTATCTGCGAGTTTTTGTAAGCGGTTGCGCATCATCTTATGATAATCGCGACCTAAAGCATAACGTGAAATGTAAGCAGAAGTTGGATCATCTAAACCCTGCTGCATGGCAGTTCTAGTATCAGACTGATAATCCATGCGTACGGATATGACTCTTAATGTACCTTCGTGCAATAACTCAGGATGACTGCGTTTAAGACCATGACGCTGCATATAATCCATGTTGCCATGAAAGTCTTGCAACAACCAGTTTTGCAAATGACTTTCAGCAACCGACAAGTCGGTATCAGTAATACCGACTTGTTGAAAGCCTAACTCCAAGCCCCACTGTTTAATCTGTAGGGCTAGATCGGCCAGCTCTGAACTAGTCAGCCTGCTGCTTAAATCAAGTTCTTGTTCTTGGTTTAGCATTACCAGAAGGCTTACGCGCCTGACTGTTATTTCTTGGTGGACGTGGCGCGCGCGGTGGTTCAGGAGGCATAGGAGGCGCTACAGCAGATTGCTCAAAACCTTCAACCTGTTCACGTTTAATGGCTTTACCTATCAATTTCTCAACCTGACGTAAAGCGCCCACTTCATCATGAGACACTAAGGAGATCGCTTGACCTTCTTCCCCTGCTCTACCGGTACGACCAATTCTATGCACATAATCAGCTGGTGCTTTAGGCAATTCGTAGTTTATAACATGCGGCAACAAAGCAATATCAATACCGCGAGCAGCTACATCGGTGGCTACTAATACTCTGAGTTCACCAGCTTTAAAGCCCGCCAAAGCGCTGGTTCTTGCGCCTTGGCTTTTATTACCATGAATAGCCGCTGCTTTAATATTGATCTTATTAAGCTTATCCGTTAAACGGTTAGCGCCATGCTTAGTACTCGTAAAGACTAGCACTTGTTGCCAATCATTAGACTTTACCAAATGACAAAGTAACTCGGCTTTATTGGCTTTGTTACAAAGATAAACCAGTTGCTCAACCGTTTCTGCGGCTGTGTTTCGTGCAGCCACTTCTATTTTAATAGGATTAACTAATAAGCCGGTGGTGAGCTTACGGATATCTTCTGAGAAGGTCGCAGAGAACAATAAGTTTTGACGTTTTTTAGGTAGCAAGGCGATAATTTTACGGATATCACGTATAAAGCCCATATCCAACATACGATCAGCTTCATCTAAGACCAGTGTTTCTACTTTATCTAATTTAAGTGCATTCTGACCCACTAAATCCAACAAGCGACCGGGTGTCGCAACCAAGACATCAACGCCACCGCGTAATCGCATCATTTGCGGATTAATTTTAACGCCACCAAAGACGATTTCAGTTTTTAAACGGGGATGTAAATGCGCTCCATACTTAGTGACAGATTCACCGACTTGAGCCGCCAATTCACGTGTAGGTGTTAAAATAAGTACCCGAACAGGACGATTCGCACCATAATTATGTTGCGACAAACGATGTAAAATAGGTAGGGCGAAACCTGCGGTTTTTCCGGTACCGGTTTGAGCAGCAGCCAATAAATCATGGCCATTTAAAACAGCAGGTATCGCTTGTAATTGGATAGGAGAAGGTGTTGTATAACCGGCATCAGCAATGGCACGTAATAGTGGATCTGATAAACCGAGTTTGGTAAATGGCATGTATTGGGTCTCTGTGAAAGGCTGTTAGATTGGGGTAAAAAAATAGTCAGTAACGGTTGATGATGAATTAGCTAAACTAACCGTTATTGATAAAGACAGTGTATGGGACATCAGCGATAACACTGTTTATGTATCGCGAAACTGAGGGTCTGTATAACTAGCTTTATAGGGGCTTATATCGAGAGTTTATGATATTTAAATTTAAAACAAGTCTCCAAATACATCTAAATCCTCAGTATTGTTTATAATATAACACAAAAAGAGCTAGGACTTGTCATGGTCATCGTTGAACGCAGTGATTAGGTCTCAAGTAAAAACCATACTATTAGATTAAAGCAGCACCAACTCCAACTACCTAGCACTGTATAGACTATGATCGTAAACAGCGATACTCCAGAATACCTTAATATAGATATCGCCCGTCAACAACTGACACTTTTTAACTTAGGCGTAGCAGTACTCAGCTATCCTGTATCCACTGCCAAAAATGGTGCTGGCGAATTAAAAGGCAGCGAATGTACGCCGCGGGGCTGGCATACTATCAGAGCGAAAATTGGCGCAAACCAAGCTTTGAAATCGGTATTTATAAGCAGACGACCCACAGGTGAAACCTATAGTCCTGAACTTGCAAAGTTGCATCCGCAACGTGATTGGATCTTAACGCGTATTCTTTGGCTAGGTGGCTTAGAGCCCCATAAAAATCGTTATGGCAACGTGGATAGCTCGTGGCGTTACATCTATATACACGGCAGTCCTGATCACACAATTACAGGCAACCCACAGTCGCATGGTTGCATCCGCATGAAAAATGCCGACCTGCTAGTGTTGTTTAACCATATTAACGTAGGTATTAAGGTTTATATCCATGAATAAAACCCGCATAGTTTTAGGGATTGAGTACGATGGCAGTGGCTATTCAGGTTGGCAATGGCAAACTAAATACCGTAGCGTACAACTGGTGCTACAACAGGCCTTATCGAAAATTGCTAATCATCCAGTTACCGTGATTTGTGCCGGCAGAACCGATACCGGCGTCCATGCTTTAGAACAAGTGATACACTTTGATACCACCTGCCAGCGTGAACTACATACCTGGACTTTAGGGGGCAATAGTTATTTACCTGATGATGTTAGAATTACTTGGGCTCAGCAGGCCGTCGGCGATTTTCATGCTCGTTACAGTGCCATTGCTAGGTTTTATCGCTATATTATTTTAAATAGATCGATTAAATCAGCACTATTACGAAAACAAGTCACTTGGTGTCATGCACCATTAGATGCTGACGTTATGCATGAAGCCGCACAGCATTTGATCGGTCAACATGACTTTTCTTCCTTCCGAGCGCAAGGCTGTCAATCGGTAAGCCCTTGCAGAGCAATGCATTTTATTGATGTCTATCGAGAAGGCGAGAAAGTGATTATTGATATCTCTGCCAATGCGTTTTTACATCACATGGTTAGAAATATTGCCGGTGTGTTAATGGCCATAGGTTCTGGCAAAGAACCCATAGACTGGACACGGCATTTATTAGAAGTTAAAGATCGGAAATTAGGCGGTATCACCGCCTCCCCTGACGGCTTGTATTTAGGTGCTGTGTATTATCCAGAACACTATGGCATCGCTAAGCATCCAGTATTTAATAAACTCCCCGAAAATACTCAGCGCCATGTTTGGACATAAAATTGACGGCAGTGCTATATGATATATCAACGAAGAAGTTTTGGAAAAAGTCTTAAATAAGAATAGGTTTAAATACAAGTACCCGTCGGATATTTTTGCCAACCGATGAACACCTTCCAACGCCTATTAACATTATAGACTTGCTACAACTAATAAAAACACAGGACAAATTCGGTTTAACTTGTATAATTAATACTTGCATAATATAAAAATAACAAACTCGATAGGATAACGATTCCTGTGCATAGATATGAGAGGACTTAAGTAATGACTGGTTTGCACGAGAAAAAATCGGAATTGGTGGTGTTGGCTAGCCTATCACCCAATCAAGGATTGATGAAAGTTAATAGATGGTTAATAGCTACGGTTTTTTTCTTAATGACTGCCATTATTGTTGTCGGTTTCTTTTTACTACCTAGCAATGGCCTTAGTCGTTATAGAAAAACGAATGCAACTGAATTGAATCCCGTTTTATCTGCCGAGGTTAATACTTTAAAAGGTCAATTTGTAGGTATTGTGAGCGGTTCAATTGAAAGCAAATTGAGATCACTAGAAGAAAGTGTACGCTTAGGCACTGCGGCTAATGCCTTAGGAACCATCGAAGATATAAAAAATGACGTTAAAATTCTACGCTCTTATTCAGAACCGTTAAATAATGAGAATTCCGTCATAGGCAATGAACAGGTGATGCGCGAAATGTCACAGTTAAAAAGACTTATTTATCTGACCTTGGGTTCATGTGGTTTGATGTTTGCTGCTTTTATGGGGATATGGCTTAAAAATCGGTATCGCTTACCTTATAAAGAAACCGTAATTCGTCACTTAGGTGAAAAATAACCTCACAACCGTCTTTATTTAAAATCTTAACCATAAAAAAAGCCGCCACAACCTGAGGTTGTAGCGGCTTTTTTATTCCTAGTGTTTCGCTAAGCTTATTTGCTGCTGATATATTGATATAAAGCATCTACAGCTTGATCTTCTCCGTAGCCCGCTTTTTCAACAGCTTTATTTTTCATGATTTCAGCGATTGCAACTGGCATACCACCTTTGCCTTCTTTTAACATTTTTTCAAAGCTAGCTCTAGTTAAAGTACCCGCTTTGATGTTTGCACTTAATTGTGGGTTTGAAGCGATATCATGGCAAGTACCGCAACCACGACCGAAAGCGCGTTCATAAATTTTTTGACCAATTTCAAGTTGTTCATCAGCAACTGCTGATCCGCTTAATGCGACTAAAACTAGACTAGCTGCTATAGCAAATGATTTTTTCATAGTGACCTCATTGTTGTAAATAAAGAAAGCAATTACTCTCTTTGTTGGGAAAATCATTATTGATTAATATTTAAGTTGAAGAAGAATAGGTAATTTAACTTAAAAATTCAATCTTTTATTTCCATTTGATCATATTTATTACTGATATTTTAAGCATCAGCGTTATGACAAACTGGCGATGATTATAACATTCATATAGATAAAAACGCCTAATCAATAGATTGGCTGTGATACCAACTTAATTTGTCATGTAAGGTAACTACTGTGCCAATAATAATCAAAGTGGGCGGCTTAATCGACGAGCTCGCAATAATATCCGGCATAGTCGTTAAAGTACCCGTAATGACTCGCTGATGGCTGGTTGTACCTTGCTGTATCAAGGCAATAGGTAAATCATTAGGGCTGCCATGAGCGATTAAAGACTGACATATTTTTTCTAGCCCTATCAAGCCCATATATATAACAATGGTTTGGTTGGGAGCGGCCAATTGTGACCAATTTAAATTAATAGAGTTATCTTTTAAGTGGCCGGTAACAAAGGTGCACGATTGCGCGTGATCTCTATGGGTAAGCGGAATCCCAGCATAAGTGGCACAACCCGACGCGGCAGTAATACCCGGCACTACTTGAAAATTAATGCCCTGCTGCATCAGCGTTTCAATTTCTTCACCGCCCCGACCAAATATGAATGGATCCCCACCTTTCAAGCGCACGACTCTCTTGCCGGCCATAGCAAGATCTGCAAGCAAGGTATTAATGGAATCTTGAGCTAAGGTATGTTTTTGCCGCTCTTTACCTACATAAATCTTTTCTGAATCTCTACGTGCTAAATCGATAATTTCTGGTGAAACTAAGTGATCATAGACAATAACATCGGCTTGTTGCATCAAGCGTAAGGCACGAAAGGTTAATAAGTCAGGGGCTCCTGGGCCGGCACCCACTAAATAAACTTCACCCGGGGTAATCGTGTCTTTTTGTTTTATAAGGCTTTGCTGCAATTGTTCTTTTGCTGCGGGCTCATTGCCTGCGAAAATCAATTCCGCTATGGGGCCTTGAAAAACTCTCTCCCAGAATATTCTGCGCTGCTCAGGTAATTTAATATGCAACTTAACGTCTGCTCTAAACTTTTCTGCCAGTTTAGCGAGTTGACCGTAAGCAGGCGGAATGATCGTTTCTATTTTAGCTCGCAATAATCGAGCTAAAACTGGTGCAGCCCCACCAGAAGAGACCGCAGCGATGATGGGCGAACGATCAATAATGGCAGGAAAAATAAAGCTGCATAATTCGGGATCATCAACGACATTAACTAGAATTTTTTGTTCATCAGCGGTTTTAGCAACTAAAATATTAGTTTCTTTATGATTAGTCGCTGACACCACCAACCGATAGTTACATAAATCGTCAGGAGTAAAGCGCTTTTGTATAAAAGTAAGCTGACAAGAGCCTTGTAGACTTTTTACCTGAGGACTGATCTGTTCAGCGAGTACCGTTATCCTAGCATGAGCTCTAGCTAATAATTCTATTTTACGGGCAGCTATTTCGCCAGCTCCGACAACCAAACACTCTTGGTCTTTCAGTTTTACGAAAACGGGAAAATAATCCATTTTGTTTCGGTGATTCTTAGATTCATTAGGGGGTGGTATTATAAGCATTCTGACGTTAATGAGTGACAAAAAAACAATGATTGAATTTAGCCTAGAAATTGATGCAGCAGGATTGATGTGTCCTTTACCGCTATTGCGCCTAAAAAAAGCTTTAATGTCACTTGAAAGTGGTCATGTGGTAAAAATTATCGCTACCGACCCCGCTGCGCATTTAGATTTCGGCGTTTTTGTTAATCAATCTGGCCACCACCTCATGGATATCACTAAACAAGATAATAGGCAGATTTTTTATATTAAGAAGAAGTAAGACTAAAGCGCACAAACTTAATTTACTTTTGTGCGACACATGCATTCGCCCTCCTTTTCCTTTTAAATTACTTTACTAACCCACTAAATTAAAAATATGTCTACCAACGATAACCCTGTCACGGCAAATTTTATTAGCCAAATTATTACTAATGACCTTAAAGAACATAAAAACCAAGGCAAAGTAGCTACACGCTTTCCGCCAGAACCCAATGGTTATCTACATATAGGACATGCTAAATCAATTTGTTTAAATTTTGGTATGGCGGCTGAATTCAAAGGCACTTGTAATCTGCGCTTTGATGACACTAATCCTGAAAAAGAAAGCATTGAATACATGCAATCTATAGAAA
>Ga0209697_10009703_pt1 | contig 10587 bp, 9 predicted proteins | sample AliMusrvi5mmetaG_FD_184115 | JGI IMG/M metagenome (GOLD analysis project Ga0209697, IMG submission 184115) | Freshwater lake bacterial and archeal communities from Alinen Mustajarvi, Finland, to study Microbial Dark Matter (Phase II) - Alinen... | ecosystem: Environmental > Aquatic > Freshwater... | reverse complement strand
AACCTCCCTATAGATCTTACTATAGTTTTAGAATGGGGTAGGGTCAAAGATATTTGAAGCGGTATATGATAAATGGGTGAAGACCGCGCTTATTAAATTGCTATCCGTCTATTATTAAAAATTGAAAGAATATTCTCATGAAGGAAAATGCATTCTTTTTTATTGTTCTTGTTTTTATTCTCTGTTCCTGTTCAAAAAAAGAAATTAATTGGGGGGCCTGGAGTGACAACATAAAGCTTTCAACAAAAAAAGCTGAGTTTAATGCTCTTGGAGATTCCATTACAATTACGACTAAAGGAATTGGGTGGTGGATATCAGCAGTTGCAGTTACATCGGTTGACACTTTAATCTTTTTTAATTTTAGCGGAATAAATATGATGGCAACTAATTATGTGATTAAACAAAATTGCTTTGATGTAGAACATCGTGACAGTCACACACTTTTTATTAAAGTAGATGCGAACCCTTATAATGTTAAAAGGATTATTGATGTTGGACTTCAATCGGGAGATTTTGGTGCTGAAGTGACAGTTACTCAAAAAACAAAATAATTGGTTGATTAAATTTGATGTAAAGATCTATCCAACGTCAACTGTTCACTGATAAATGCGATAATTTCATCTTTCATAACAGGGGTGAACCACGTGATTTCGGGGTCACGTCTGAACCAGGTCAATTGTTTTCTGGCATACTTTCTTGAATTCGCTTTAATCTTCTCTTTGGCTTGTTTCAGGGTAATTTTTCCGTCAAAATATTCGAAGAGCTCACGGTAACCGACGGTATTTAGCGAGTTAAGCTGACTAAACGGTTGTAGATGATTAACTTCTTTTTCAAGTCCATCCTCAAACATCTTGTCAACCCGCTGATTGATCCGCTCATACAATACCTCTCTGTCACAATTAAGACCAATCTTTAAGATGTTAAAAGGACGAATACGGGTTTGGTTTGTCCGTAATTCAGAATAGGGCTGGCCGGTCATCAGACAAATCTCAAGGGCATGCAAGATACGCTTCGGATTTTGGAGATCAACTTCACTGTGATAGGTTGGGTCGAGTTCTAGAAGTTCATTTTGCAATTGTGCAATTCCCTCTTTTTCAAGTCGATTCATGAGTTCTTGGCGTAATTCAGGATCCACATCCGGAAAATCGTCCAGCCCTTTGCATAATGCCTCAATGTATAACATAGACCCCCCGGTCATCAGAACAATATCCCTGATCTGGAATAAGGATTCCAACCTCTCAAGTACTTCGATCTCAAACTTGCGGGCATTAAATTGATCGTGGATAGAGTGTGACCGGATAAAATGGTGAGGGATGATTTCAAGGGTCTGCCTGTCGGGTACAGCAGTTCCAATCATCATTTCCTTGTATATTTGTCTGGAATCGCAGGAGATAATCTCGGTCCTGAAATAGCGGGCGATATCAATACTCAGGTCCGTTTTACCTACACCTGTTGGTCCGAGAAGAATAATCAGTGATTTGGGCATCAAATATAAAAATGTTAAATAATTAAGGTGCAAAGGTACAACTTTTGCCTCGCCACCCTTTAGCCTCGCCACCAGGAGTATTTTTATATCTTACAACGAATCAATGATCAGGCACCTACATCACTTCCCCTATTTCGCCATAAATCATGTTCAGATCTTCGAGCTCTCCAAAATCGGTAAAAACATTCTGGAGGTCAGAATTATTGTCGGCCAGCAAATCTGCATTGTAGCGATTCGACAGACTTTGTGTTGGAGCCATTCCTCTGTTATAAGAAACAATTGGCAAGCTTAGCTTTTCTTCCATAACGATCTTATTTAGCTGAATATACAATGATTTTTGATTGATGACATCAAAAGTGTAAATTAACTTATCCTCCTGCTCTTTTAATAAATCCCCTAGTTCTGTTTGCTTCATTAATCCTAAGGATTGCTGTTTTGATAACCGATTTTCAAACAAGGTAATTTCAACTCCTTTATCCCACTCCTCATCCGCCAGGTAGAATGTGGCAAGTTCGGACGGATCGTACTTGCAAGCTATTTGAATTGCTTCGTGAAGTTCGAAAAAAGTGTTTTTTGCATCCGCATCTATGTGCAGTACAAAATCTTCAACCTTGTCTGATATGATCTTAAACTTGTATACCATTTATAGTTTGACCAGTCTAAATATAAGTCCGAAATTAACTCTAAAGGTATATCCGTGTGGAGAGGATTGGATTAAAATAAGTATTAAAAAATGTTAATTCGAAAATAAAATATTGTAATATTCATATATACAAATACATACAAGCTAGTTTACGAATATTCTAATAATTGGTTCGAAAAATTAGAAAGGCCGGGAGTATGCCCCGGCCTTTTCTGAAATATCGGATTTAAATCTATTGGTTATCCTTAATAAAATTCAGGCATGAACCGGCTTTAAACCAGGCAATCTGTGCTTCATTATAGGTGTGCTTAACTACAATGTCTTCAGATGAGCCATCTGCATGATGCAAGGTAAGCTGCAATAATTTGCCGGGTTGAAATGATTCAAGTCCGATAACGTCAATAGAATCATCTTCCTGAATCCGTGAATAATCATCCGGATTAGCGAAGGTGAGCGCTAACATTCCCTGTTTTTTAAGGTTTGTTTCGTGAATACGTGCAAACGATCGGGTCAGCACAACGCGGGCTCCTAAGTGGCGGGGCTCCATCGCGGCATGCTCTCGGGGAGATCCTTCTCCATAATTTTCGTCCCCAACAATTACGGATCCCAAACCCTCTTTTTTATAGGCTCTGGCTGTGGTGGGAACTGCTCCGTATTCGCCGGTCAACTGATTTTTTACGGAATTTGTTTTCCCGTTGAAATCGTTAATTGCTCCGATCAGCAGATTTTCTGAAATATTGTCAAGATGACCACGGTAGGTGAGCCAAGGACCGGCCATCGAAATATGGTCGGTTGTGCATTTTCCGCGGGCTTTAATCAGTAATTTGAGATTTTTCAGGTCGTTCCCTTCCCATGGAGCAAAAGGATCCAGCAATTGCAACCTGTCAGATTCCGGGTTTACCGTTATTACGATTCCCTGATGATCGGTTGACGGAAGTATCAATCCCTGGTCCTCCACAGCAAAACCGCGTACGGGCAGATCATTTCCCGTGGGAGGATCCAGCTTTACCTTTTCACCTTTTTCATTGACCAGAAAATCTGTTTCCGGATTAAAATCGAGGGTTCCGGCAATCGCGAAAGCGGTAACAATTTCGGGGGATGCCACAAAACCATGCGTTTTCGGATTTCCATCTGTACGTTTGGCGAAGTTTCTGTTAAAGGAGGTCATGATTGAATTCTCGGGCAAATTGGCTGCATTGTGTCTTGCCCACTGTCCGATACACGGACCGCAGGCATTGGTCAGTACGATTCCTCCCATCTCCTCAAATGAACTGAGAAAACCATCCCTTGCAACCGTATATCTGACAAGTTCAGACCCCGGAGAAATAGTGAATTCTGCTTTGACTTTCAGGTTTTTAAGCCGTGCCTGCCGGGCGATTGATGCAGCGCGGCTAATATCTTCGTAGGAGGAATTGGTACAGGAACCAATTAAGCCGACTTTCATCTCCATTGGCCACCCTTTCTCTTTGACAACAGTTTTAAATTTCGACAATGGTGTCGCTAAATCCGGGGTGAATGGTCCGTTTATTTGTGGCTCCAGCTCTGAAAGATTAATCTCGATCACCTGGTCAAAGAATTTTTCAGGATTGGCATAAACTTCATCATCGGCCTTCAGATCGGAGGCGATTTTTAATGCCATTTCTGCTACATCGGTACGACCGGTCGCTTTGAGATATTCGCTCATGCTCTCATCGAAAGCAAAGGTGGAGGTAGTGGCTCCAACTTCGGCACCCATATTACAGATTGTCCCTTTTCCTGTACAGGAGATCGTTGATGCTCCGGGGCCAAAATATTCAATTATACAGCCGGTTCCCCCTTTCACAGTCAGGATGCCGGCAACTTTCAGTATCACATCTTTAGGCGAGGCCCATCCGTTTAGTTTTCCGGTGAGATGGATTCCGATTAATTTCGGGAATTTTAACTCCCATGGAATTCCAGTCATCACGTCAACGGCATCAGCGCCGCCGACACCAATTGCAATCATTCCTAATCCACCTGCATTAACCGTATGCGAATCGGTTCCTACCATCATTCCCCCGGGGAAAGCATAATTTTCGAGAACTACCTGGTGGATAATTCCGGCGCCTGGTTTCCAGAATCCAATACCATATTTCTTCGATACCGAAGAGAGGAAACTGTAAACCTCCTTATTTGTCTCTTCCGCTTTTTTTAGATCTGCCACAGCACCGGTCTGCGCAAGGATCAGATGGTCGCAGTGGACAGTTGAAGGGACTGAAACGACGCTTTTCCCCGCTTGCATGAACTGTAGCAACGCCATTTGTGCTGTTGCATCCTGCATCGCGACGCGATCAGGATTAAAATTAACATAAGAAACCCCTTTCCCGTAAGGTTGCTCAGGGAAATCACCCGAGAGATGGGAATACAGGATTTTTTCGGTTAGGGTCACGGGTCTGCCAATCAGTTTGCGCAATTTTATAACCCGTTCAGGTATTTGTGAATAAACCTTCCGAATCATATCAATGTCATAAGCCATACTGTTCTATTTTAAGATGATAAATGATTTGCAATGTTAACTATTATTGATGAGAAAAAATATCAAAATTTCCTGATCCTATTAACATTTTAATTGATAGATAGTTTAAATTAGCAGAATAATTTGTGCATCTCAATCCCAAAATCCGCATGATTTGGATTAAGCCTTTGTTATACGAAAATTTGAGAATTGCCTTTCAGTCCATACGCGGGAATCTGGTACGTTCTGTTTTGACAATCCTGATTATTGCAGTCGGAATTTCTGCCCTGGTGGGTATTCTAACTGCCATTGATTCAATTAAGAACTCAATCACTTCTGAATTTACCCGGTTAGGTGCCAATACTTTTAGCCTTCAAAGCAGGAGTATGAACGTTCAGATTGGCAATAAGCGCTACCGCTCTAAAAATTACAGTTATATTAGTTATTCCCAGGCGCGTGAGTTTCGTGAACGGTACACCTTTCCCTCTACGGCCTCTATTTCTGTCAGTGCGACCCAGATTGCAACCGTTAAATACGAATCTAAAAAGAGTAATCCAAATGTCGCAGTGCGCGGAATTGATGAGAATTTTTTACAGACTGCAGGGTACGAACTGGAGTCGGGCAGGGGACTTACCTTCAGGGAATCGTTTGAAGGAGATAATGTAGCGCTCCTGGGAGCTGCTTTAGTAAAAAAATTATTTGCCGGAGATATCGATCCGCTGGGGAAAATGATAGCAGTTGGCAGCGGAAAATATCAGGTTGTTGGTGTATTAAAAGATAAGGGAAGTGGTTTTGGGGATACCGGAGACCAGGTTGTTCTGGTCCCGTTTACCAATGTAAGACAGTATTTTTCGCGGCCTCAGATGAATTTCAGGATCAGTGTGATGCCCAAATCTCCGCAATTGCTTGATGCTGCCCTTGGCGAAGCAGAAGCGGTTTTCCGGAATATCAGAGGGCTCAATACCCAGGACGAGTCAGATTTTATTTTGGAAAAGAGCGACAACCTGGTGAATATTTTATTGGATAATATCAAATATGTAACCCTTGCGGCAACCATCATCGGATTTATCACCCTGCTTGGAGCTGCAATCGGATTGATGAATATATTACTGGTAACAGTAGCTGAACGAACCCGAGAAATTGGCATCCATAAGGCAATGGGAGCTAACTCTCATTCTATCAGGCAACAATTTATGATAGAATCAATTGTTATCGGACAATTAGGAGGATTGTTTGGAATAATTCTGGGTATTCTTGCTGGAAATGGTGTATCCTTACTGATAGGCAGTTCATTTATTATCCCCTGGCAATGGATGCTTACAGGCGTTGCACTATGCCTTTTGGTTAGCCTGGGTTCTGGTGTTCTTCCAGCCATCAAAGCCTCGAAGCTGGATCCTATTGAAGCTTTACGATACGAATAATCTAATGATTAGCAATAATTTTAACTTTTATTTCCCATGAATAAACTGACAGAAAATTATTTCAGATTAACCGGCTATCTTCAAAAATATTCGTATTTGGTTCTGTGTGTCGGTCTCATTTCACTGGGATCCTGGGTGTGTTATTTTCCATCAGATCTTTCCCGCAAAACGGGCATTACAGAAATTATAGTTGGGATATTTTTCGGAATCTCCTATTTTGTAAGGAAAAACAAGGGGGGTAGGTTTTGAACTATAATTTAAGATAAGCTCCGAATTTATAGGCGAAATTCTGAGGCGTAGCAGTAAATTGATAGGGACCATACCGATAGTAAACTCCGGCCCCAAATGAGAGGTAACCTATTCTCAGCAGATTATTGATTTCGAATCCCGATTCATAAAAGCCTTTGTGGTAATCTTTCAAAGTGAACTGAGTAGTATAATCCGGATTTAATTTCCCAAAACCAATATTTTGGGCAAATATTAAAGCAGGTCTTGTTTTGAATTTTTCAGGGAAGAGCCATGTACTGAAATTGTGACGGAGATGAATTGCGGTATAGCAGGTTGCTGCGAATTCATTCAATTGCATAGTGCCAAAGGAGTACGGGGCTGCCAGAGTAAAGGTTCCTGCAAAACTTCCATTCCCATTAAAAAGTTCAAAACCCGGACTTTTTGAAGACATAAGTCCGGCCTGAACTATTATTGCAGTAGTGCCGATGGCAATGGGTGGAAGATTGAATTTTCCCTTGAACTCTATTTTCGGATTCCGGTATTCTCCCCCAAACACTGAAAGACCCTGGATAATGGTTAAATAAAATTCAGATTTCGAAGGGGAAATCTCATTTAGCCGACCATCTTCCAGTTCAAATTTTATTCCGGGTGAATACCTTAATTTTAAACCTATTCGCGAAAGTGATACCGGATTAAACGGATGAGCCAACAGGTAAGGGTTATCTAGCGTATTGCTGTTTTCTGACAGATCTCCATAAAGGTAGGTATTTAAGGTATTGAAAAAACGGAACTCCAATCCTGCCGTATATCGCCTTGTTGAAAACATATTGGAAATCAGTAAATTACGATAGCTAGCCGGATTAAGTAGTGAATTGGTTTCCAGAAATTCAGATCCGCCAAATTCGAGATTCAAATCCTGGTAACTTAGATGAATTCTCAGGTCTGACCGTCCGGAAGGATAGAAATTAATCCATTCTCCCTGCTGAATTGACCGGTTTTTTAATCCATAGCTGAAAGCTCCTCCAAGTGAAAAATGATGGGATAACTTCTCATTGGTTTCACCTCCTAACCCTAATTTCACCCCTTCGAAAAGATTATAACCAAATAATTTGTTGTAATCAAGGTTGAAGAATCCAATTGGAATCTTCCCCTCTGCCATCAAACGGATCACCTTGAGTTGTTGCTTTTTCCTGTAGGCATTTAATGCACTGTCTGGCCGGAAAAGCAACATGGAATCCAGATGATTAAAGGGTCGGAAACCATAGTTCCTGAATAGTACAGCCGATCTTTTTAGTGAATCGTTCTGCAATGATCTGATTGTATATCCATGATTTACAAAGGAATCAGGGAGGTCTGGGGCAGATTTAATGCGTTTTGTGGCTATCGCCGGAACAGGACTTTTCAGAATCAGAATGAATACCAGCACAACCAGACAATACTTCAGATTTATCCAATTCATTCAACCGCTATTTCGAACTCATCTTTAACAGGGATACCTCTTCATCGGTCAGAAAACGCCATCTCCCTCTGGGAAGGTCTTTCTTTGTTAATCCGCAAAAATAGACCCTGTCTAGTTTTTCAACTTTGTAGCCAAGGTGCTCGAAAATCCGTCGTACTATTTTATTCTTCCCTGAGTGGATCTCTATTCCTACCTGCTTTTTATCATCGTCGCTCACGTAGCTTACGGAGTCTGCTGCAACGAAACCATCTTCAAGGGTAACTCCATCGACAATCTCCTGAAGATGGTTCTTGGTAACCTTTTGATCTAAATAGACGTGATAAATTTTCTTTCGGTTATATTTTGGATGAGTTAACCGTTTGGTCATATCCCCATCGTTGGTAAAAAGCAGGAGTCCGGTCGTACTCTTGTCCAAACGCCCGACAGGATAAATCCGTTCAGAACATGCATTTGCAATGAGTTCCATTACGGTTTTGTCGGCATGAGGGTCTTCCAGTGTAGTGACATATCCCTTTGGTTTATTGAGCAGAACGTACATTTTTTTCTCTGCGGTGATAATCTTACCGTTAAAACTCACAGAATCACCGGGCAAAACCTGATGCCCCATCTCAGAAACAATTTTACCATTGACGGTTACACAACCTGTTGCTATAAAGGTATCTGCCTCGCGACGGGAACAAAGCCCTGCATTAGCAATATAACGGTTCAAACGCATTGCCCCGGGCTCCTTTTGGGTTGGAGCTGATTTGCCAGGTCTGTGTGTTGAATTAAATTCGTTGTTTAGATTTTGTATCCCCAATCTACCGCGCAGTACCTTACCAGTTTTGTTTACAAACTTGTCTGATTCTGCCCCTTCGAATTTTCGTTCGGGTCGTTTCTCGATTACATTTCTGCGGAAAACATCTGAGGTCCGCTCTTTTCCAAAACGGACTGTTCCGGTTGTAGCTGGTTTTGATCCGGACGCTGTTTTTAAAACTTTAGTCTTTCCGACTCTTTTCCCTGAGCTCAATTCTCTTGAATCTGACCGTGGTCCTGCTGGTCTTCGGCTTTGATCACCTTGTGCTGAATCCATTTTTTTAACCCGTGGTCTTGTCCCTGGCTCCCTTTTCTCGACGGTACGCTTATCTTCGCGTTCCTGTCCTCTTCCTCTTCTGATAATCATTTCTTAATTCTCTGACTTATTATTATTTCGGGGGCAAATGTCGGAAAAAAAACGCAAAAATGAACTTAAATTTCATCGAAACGGAATATTCCTTTGAATAATTAACCCAATTTAACAACTTTGCGGGTTAATAATCTAACAGAGGTTTAAAATATGGCACTTATAAAATCAATTTCGGGTATACGAGGAACCATAGGTGGTTTGGCGGGTGAAGGTCTAAGTCCGCTTGATCTGGTCAAATTCACAGCGGCTTACCTTACGTGGGTGAAAGAGGGGAGAGGTGCGACCCGAAAGTTAAGAATCGTGGTTGGCCGTGATGCGCGCATCTCCGGAGAAATGGTCAATTCGCTGGTTACCGGAACGTTGATGGGCATGGGAGCAGACGTAGTAAACCTCGGACTTGCTTCAACCCCAACTACGGAACTCGCGGTGGTAGCTGAAAATGCTGATGGCGGTATTATTCTTACTGCAAGTCATAATCCAAAGCAATGGAATGCCTTGAAATTGCTTAATGAAAAGGGGGAGTTTCTCAATGATGCCGAGGGTAAAACGGTTCTTCAAATTGCAGCAGATGAACGTTTCGATTTCGCTCAGGTTGACAATCTGGGTCATGAATCCTTCAAAGATTATACTGATTATCATATTCAGCATGTATTAGGTCTGGCACTTGTCAATGTTGAAGCGATCAAAAAAAGAAATTTCAGGGTAGCCGTCGATGCGGTCAATTCAGTGGGAGGAATCATAGTGCCCAGGCTATTAAAAGCCTTGGGAGTAGCTGAAGTTGTTGAGATCAATTGTACTGCTGACGGATATTTTGCACATAATCCGGAGCCTGTTCCTGAGAACCTTAGGGAAACTTCAGCAATAGTAACCCAGTCAAATGTTGATGTCTGTTTCGTTGTTGATCCTGATGTTGATAGGTTAGCCATTATCAATGAGGATGGTACCATGTTTAATGAGGAATACACCCTTGTCGCAGTTGCAGATTATGTATTGAAACATACCTGTGGGAATACCGTATCCAACCTTTCATCTTCGAGGGCTTTACATGATATAACAGAACTCCATGGAGGCAGCTATACGGCATCTGCTGTTGGAGAAGTTAATGTGACCACTGCAATGAAGGCAACAAATGCAGTGATTGGAGGTGAAGGAAATGGAGGCGTGATTTATCCGGCCAGCCATTACGGCAGGGATTCCATGGTTGGGATCGGGCTCTTCCTCTCTCACCTGGCTGCGACAGGACTTAAATGTTCCGGGCTTCGTGCCACCTATCCAGATTACACAATTTCAAAAAATAAAATTGAACTGACTCCTGAGATTGATGTGGATGATATCCTCCTCCGGATTAAGCAAAAGTACAGCCATGAAAAGGTCAATGATATCGATGGAATCAAGATTGATTTTGACAAGGAATGGGTCCATTTACGCAAATCAAATACAGAACCGATCATCAGGATCTATTCTGAAAGCAGAACTGCGGAGAGGGCTAATTCACTGGCAGAAGAGATAATTACCCAAATTCGCCAGATTGCCGGAATATTGCGGTAATGGATTAGGGACTCAAGAGGTCAATTCCCATTCAACCATTCTTAAAATGGAAAGAGAAGATTTCTAGTATTTTGGGTTAAAGTCGCGAAAGGAGAATTAAGTACTCATTAAAAATGTTAAGTATTTGTTAAGTGTGATGAATCTCTTTTTAAATCGTTTCAAAC
>Ga0209697_10009700_pt1 | contig 10589 bp, 4 predicted proteins | sample AliMusrvi5mmetaG_FD_184115 | JGI IMG/M metagenome (GOLD analysis project Ga0209697, IMG submission 184115) | Freshwater lake bacterial and archeal communities from Alinen Mustajarvi, Finland, to study Microbial Dark Matter (Phase II) - Alinen... | ecosystem: Environmental > Aquatic > Freshwater... | reverse complement strand
AGGTCTCCCCCGGAGTCACCGGAAATCTGGCAAATCCGCCGCTGCTGATCCCCAACGACGCGTCGGGAACGAACTATGCCGACCAGGGCGTTGGCGTGTTCGGCAGTGGCTTCAGCTTCACCGTCACGTTTACAGGTGCCGCGATCGGTGGCTCGGCGACCGATGGCAGCGGCTTCTACCTGTTCCTGCTGGACCGTTCCCTGAATCCGCTGGTGGGACCGCTCGGCAGCGGCGAGATCGCCAACGTAATCGTAAATGGCGACGGCAGCACGACCGGCACGGGCAGCACCTTTACGGGCGGGTCCGCGACCGTTTCGCTGTACACGCCGACTCCCGAGCCTTCGACGCTCTTCACGGGATTCGGGTTGACCTTGTTCGGCGCTGCTTTTCCGATCTGGCGGCGCAATCGCCGTCAGTCTGTTTAGGACAGGACGGTCATTTTGCGCAAAGGGCGGCGGAGTTTGATCCGCCGCCATCCGCTTCGGTGAGGGACGCGGAGCCCTCTTCTCAGGAAGCAGATGGCGCCCGCGAAGAGGAGTCCCGTCCCCATACTCAGCACCGAGGGCGGCTCCGCAAGCAGCAGCAGCGTCTTCGCGAGCGGACCTGGGGGACCCGGCAGTTCAGCAAGCCGGTCAAACCCATCCCGGGTAAAGCGAGGCTTCGCGAGCCCTCCCGGTTCCTCCTCCGCCAAATCCATGACTGCATCCTGATTCCATTGCAGGTCCGATCCGACTCGCGCGGCCCAATCGACGGGCAATGCACTACGTTGAGACAAAGCGATCGGTATAGCGGCGATCGGCATCTCCCCGGCCCCCGCCAGAAGGGCGGCCAGAGCGACAGCGAAGGGTATGGTGCGCACAGTTGAGCTTCGCCAAGATAGTGCGGCGAAGCCCGCGAATTCGCACAAATAGTTTGAAGTGTGCCAAAACGAGAAAAAGCCCAACCCTGAGGGGTTGGGCTTTATTAAATTAACCGGGCGACTTCCTAGTCTCCCACACACCTGCGCGTGCAGTACAATCGGGGCTGAGAGGCTTAACTTCCGTGTTCGGGATGGGAACGGGTGGGACCCTCTCGCTATGGTCACCCAGAACCTGATGGTGAGTTCGCGGTTCTGAGCCGCGTTCACCGGAACTGGTTATCGACCTTTGAGGTCTCGAATATCTGACGGGTCTTACTCACTAGTCTGTTTTGCGGCGCAGAGTTTCATTTTCCGAAACCGAGCGTGAAAATTAAATTTTATGGTCAAGCCGAACGAGCAATTAGTAGCAGTAAGCTCAACGTATTACTACGCTTACACATCTGCCCTATCAAACTGGTAGTCTTCCAGTGCTCTTCTTACTTTCGTTGGGAAATCTCATCTTAGGGAAGGTTTCGCGCTTATATGCTTTCAGCGCTTATCCTGACCGAATTTCGCTACCCAGCTATGCCCCTGGCGGGACAACTGGAACACAAGAGATTCGTCCACCCCGGTCCTCTCGTACTAAGGGCAGGCCCCTTCAAATTTCCTCCGCCCACCACAGATAGAGACCGAACTGTCTCGCGACGTTCTGAACCCAGCTCACGTACCGCTTTAATAGGCGAACAGCCTAACCCTTGGGAGCTTCTACACCCCCAGGATGCGATGAGCCGACATCGAGGTGCCAAACCGGAGCGTCGATGTGAACTCTTGACTCCGATCAGCCTGTTATCCCCGGCGTACCTTTTATCCGTTGAGCGATGACCCTTCCATACAGAATCACCGGATCACTAAGGCCTGCTTTCGCATCTGCTCGACTTGTTGGTCTTACAGTTAACCTGGTTTATGCCTTTGCACTCGTCGGCTGATTTCCAAACAGCCTGAACCAAGCTTCGCGCGCCTCCGTTACAATTTAGGAGGCGACCGCCCCAGTCAAACTACCCGTCTTCCATTGTCCTTCTTCCGGATTACGGAAGTAAGTTAGATCCACAGAACCATCAGGGTGGTATCTCACCGTTGGCTCATCCAAGTCCAAGAACCTGGAATCAAAGCCTCCCACCTATCCTGCGCAGATGGCCCCATAGATCAATGAAAAAGTATAGTAAAGGTGCACGGGGTCTTTTCGTCTAGTGGCGGGCACCCGGCGTCTTCACCGGGACCACAAGTTCGCCGGGCGGCTTGTTAAGACAGTTCTCAGATCATTACGCCATTCGTGCAGGTCGGAACTTACCCGACAAGGAATTTCGCTACCTTAGGACCGTTATAGTTACGGCCGCCGTTCACCGGGGCTTCAGTTCAAAGCTTCGCTTGCGCTGACCTCTCCCTTTAACCTTCCGGCACCGGGCAGGCGTCAGCCCCTATACGTCGTTTTCGACTTAGCAGAGACCTGTGTTTTTGTTAAACAGTTGCCTGAGACTCTTCACTGCGACCCACGTCTGAGGTGGGCACTCCTTCTCCCGAAGTTACGGAGCTAATGTGCCTAGTTCCTGAACAAACCATCACCCGAGCGCCTTAGAATACTCATCTCGTCCACCTGTGTCGGTTTGTGGTACGGTTACCTCGCTCTCCTTAGAGGCTTTTCCTGGCAGACGACCCGGCGGATTTGCCTCTCCGGATCTCCCTTCACCTGGCTTTGAAACCATTGCGCCACCAGGCTTACGGTCTGCGTCCCCCCTTCGGTCTTGATCGAGCTTCGGTAGTGCAGGAATATTAACCTGCTGTCCATCGGCTACGCCTGTCGGCCTCGCCTTAGGCACCGACTAACCCTGAGCGGATTAACCTTTCTCAGGAATCCTTAGACTTACGGCGACCATGGTTCTCACATGGTTTTTCGCTACTTATGCTGGCAGAGTCTCTTCCGAATCCTCCAACCGTCCTTCCGGTCGATCTTCAACGGATTCAGAATGCTTTCCTACCGTATCTTGCGATACCCGTAACTTCGGTACCATACTTGAGCCCCGTTATATTGTCGGCACCGGGCGACTCGACCAGTGAGCTATTACGCTTTCTTTAAAGGATGGCTGCTTCTAAGCCAACCTCCTGGCTGTCTGAGTCTCCCGACTTCCTTTCCCACTGAGTATGGATTTTGGGACCTTAGTTGACGGTCTGGGCTGTTTCCCTCTCGACTATGAAGCTTAGCCCCCACAGTCTGACTCCCGCGCTAACGTTCACGGCATTCGCAGTTTGGCTGGATTCGGTAACCTGGGAAGGCCCCTAGTCCAATCAGTTCTCTACCACCGTGACGGACCACGCGAGGCTAGCCCTAAAGCTATTTCGGAAAGAACGAGCTATCACGGAATTTGATTAGCCTTTCACCCCTACCCTCAGCTCATCCAAGCTGTTTTCAACCAACACTGGTTCGGACCTCCAGTCGCTGTTACACGACCTTCATCCTGGCCAAGGGTAGATCATCCCGCTTCGCGTCTAATCCCAGCGACTTATACGCCCTGTTCAGACTCGCTTTCGCTACGGCTCGGTTTCCCTTAACCTTGCCACTGAGATTAACTAGCCAGCTCATTATGCAATAGGCACGATGTCAGGCATTGCCTTGCGGCCATAGCCCTCCAACTGCTTGTAAGCGTGCGGTTTCAGGTACTATTTCACTCCCCTCGCAGGGGTACTTTTCACCTTTCCCTCACGGTACTGGTTCACTATCGGTCGCAAACGAGTATTTAGCCTTACCGGATGGTCCCGGTAGATTCCCGCAGGGTTCCACGTGTCCCGCGGTACTTAGGAGCCACTTGAAGGAGGATTGCATTTTCACTTACGGGGCTGTCACCCTCTCTGGCCGGCCTTTCCAGACCGTTCAATTAACACTCCCCTGTCCCTCTTTGTAACCACCGCGACCCGCGCTTCCGCGCGGATCCCGATGATTATTGTGGTCCTGCAACACCGGTCTCTCCTTTCGAATCGACCGGTTTAGGCTGTTCCGATTTCGCTCGCCACTACTTTCGGAATCACGGTTGTTTTCTTTTCCTTCAGGTACTGAGATGGTTCACTTCCCTGAGTTCGCTCGATTACCCTATGTATTCAGATAATCGTAACCGGTGTTCACACCGGTTGGGTTTCCCCATTCGGAAATCCCCGGATCGCAGACTGTTAGCGTCTCCCCGAGGCTTATCGCAGCTGACCACGTCCTTCTTCGCCTGTTTGCGCCAAGGCATCCACACGCACGCCCTTAGTAGCTTGACCATAAAATCTAATTCACACACACAAATTTCGAAATATTCTTCTCTTGCGCTTGTCTTCTGTCCGGCGGAGACGTGCCAGGGAACTTCCCGGGCTTCCGCCGTCAGTAAGACTGCATTACTTGTAGTAAATAATGCCCGTCAAATATTCGATTGTCAAAGATCGGATTCCTTCGGTGCCGCTGAAGAAATCGAAAATCCTCTTCCGTCTTTAACCGCCACGGAAAAGCACCTTCGGTTTCTGTACTGCTGTGTGCAACTCTTTTGCTTCGCTGCGGATAACTGGTGGGCCTGGGTAGATTCGAACTACCGACCTCACCCTTATCAGGGGTGCGCTCTAACCAACTGAGCTACAGGCCCGTTGACCAGAGGCATGCAAACTGCCTCTGAGGCTTTTGAAAGTGAAGCAGCTCAGGCTGGTGGAGCTGGTCGGGATCGAACCGGCGACCTCCTGAATGCAAATCAGGCGCTCTCCCAGCTGAGCTACAGCCCCTTTTCGTGTCCGCCGGCATTCTTCGTTCCGCTTCTCAGCCGAACAGCCCGGCGGCTCCTTGTTACTCGGTCCGCGGCGCCTTCTCTACATATGAGGGAATTCAGACGCCGCTACCGGAAGAAAATTTAAATCGAGGCCGACTGGATGCAGGGCGATCGGCTCCAGGCCGACCCGCCACTCTAACCACTTCGCTGAACATTTGAGTAAAGAGTCCGGGACGTTCTGCCGGTTCAACTCCTCGGTTTCACAGAAAACTGCTTCCCCGGATTGTCTTGCCGGCTGGACAGGAACGGCTATCGCGTGTACACTCAACACGATTCCTGCCACGGTCTCTTTAGAAAGGAGGTGATCCAGCCGCAGGTTCTCCTACGGCTACCTTGTTACGACTTCACCCCAATCATGAGTCATACCTTGGGCCGCTGCCTCCTTACGGTTAGCGCGCGGACTTCTAGTACAACCCACTTTCGTGATGTGACGGGCGGTGTGTACAAGACCCGGGAACGTATTCACGGTGGCGTTCTGATCCACCATTACTAGCGATTCCAGCTTCATGCAGGCGAGTTGCAGCCTGCAATCCGAACTGAGAACGGTTTTTTGGGATTGGCTCCCCCTCGCGGGTTGGCAGCCCTTTGTACCGTCCATTGTAGCACGTGTGTAGCCCTGGACATAAAGGCCATGAGGACTTGACGTCATCCCCACCTTCCTCCAGGTTATCCCTGGCGGTCTCCTGCGAGTTCCACCTTTCGGTATGGCAACACAGGACAGGGGTTGCGCTCGTTGCGGGACTTAACCCAACATCTCACGACACGAGCTGACGACAGCCATGCAGCACCTATACTAAGATCCCTTGCGGGAAGGCCTACTTTCATAAGCTGGTCCTTAGCATTTCGAGCCCAGGTAAGGTTCTTCGCGTTGCGTCGAATTAAACCACATGCTCCACCGCTTGTGCGGGTCCCCGTCAATTCCTTTGAGTTTCAGCCTTGCGACTGTACTCCCCAGGCGGCATATTTAACGCGTTAGCTCCGGCACGGACCAAATGAATGGCCCACACCAAATATGCATCGTTTAGGGCGTGGACTACCAGGGTATCTAATCCTGTTTGCTACCCACGCTTTCGTGCCTCAGCGTCAGTTACGGTCCAGAAAGCCGTTTACACCACCGGTGTTCCTCCTGATATCTACGCATTTCACCGCTACACCAGGAATTCCACTTTCCTCTCCCGCACTCTAGCCACTCAGTATTCGGCGCACCCTCCCGGTTGAGCCGGGAGATTTCACACCAAACTTAAATAGCCGCCTACGCACCCTTTACGCCCAGTAACTCCGAACAACGCTTGCTGCCTACGTATTACCGCGGCTGCTGGCACGTAGTTAGCCGCAGCTGCTTCTCCGGGTACCGTCATTATCTTCCCCGACGAAAGAGCTTTACACCCCGAAGGGCTTCATCGCTCACGCGGCGTCGCTGCATCAGGGTTTCCCCCATTGTGCAAGATTCCCCACTGCTGCCTCCCGTAGGAGTCTGGCCCGTGTTTCAGTGCCAGTGTGGCCGTGTGCCCTCTCAGGCCGGCTATCGATCACAGTCTTGGTAGGCCTTTACCCTGCCAACTAACTAATCGACCGCGGACTCCTCTTTCAGCGCCTTGCGGCTTTCCCCTCTCGGGATTATGCGGTATTGTCGTCGGTTTCCCAACGGTATTCCCCACTAAAAGGTAGATCATCCACGTGTTACTCACCCGTACGCCACTTTACTTGCCTTGCGGCTTTCTCGTTCGACTTGCATGTGTTAGGCGCGCCGCCAGCGTTGATTCTGAGCCGGGATCAAACTCTCATTTTTATAATGTGAGATGATTGTCGCCCCGGTTGAACTCAAATTCTGACGAAGTTATTAGTGCATCCAATCAGATTGTCAAAGATCTTTACCGACCTTCCATTACCCCCTCTCGGGCGCAACAGAGAACGGCAGGCCTCGAAACTTGTTGATCCGCTCTCGTCCACGTGAACGTGACGCAAGGACTTTTTACATCCTCAGGCAGATCGTCTGTTTTTCGCTTCTTGAAAGAACTACCAGGAAGGCTGTTAACCACATCGAACAGATCCGGCCTTTGGTGACCTCGTCCGCTCTACAGCTTGTTACCAATCCTTAGTTACTCAAAACTGCCGTGATCGTTGAATTGTAATTCCATCGTTGCTGAACACTTCAAGAAAGTGTTGCTGGCGATGATTCAAATCCCGACTTGTTACTGCCTTAACGAATCTACCACACCGAATCGGCTTTAGCAACTTTCACTTCGCTTTCGCGTCGTGTCCGTTTCTTTCTGCTCTCGGCCCGGTTTCGCTCCGACAAAACTAGAATAGCAACGCTTCCAACCCGTTTGCAAGGAATTCCGGAAATAATTTCCGGAATTTCTTCAGGCCGCCGCGACCTGCTTTTTGCGGCTGACCGGGACCGGCTTCACACCCGACTTTACCGGGAAGTGATCGCGCAGCCAGTTATGGATACTTTCCTTTTGGCTCGCGTTGACCACACGCTGCCAGCGAATGTCACCCGATCTTTCGTCGTACTCGGCCACTACATACTGTGTGGTCGTGATGACGGAGATAGGGCCTTCCGCCCTGAATCGACAACAGTAGTTTGAGTCGTTGATAACACGGCGATCTTCCATATTGTTTCGATTGTATCACTTTTTTCGGGGGATCCCGGCGTGCAACTCCTGCCGATATCACGTTACAACCGCCCGATTTGTGCGTTTTCAAGCCCAAAATCCGGTGACAGGCTTGCCTTTGACTAATTCCCGAGGTTGATTCAGGTGATTCAGCACCTGCGTGTCCGGATCAATCCCCAACGCGTAGTAAACCGTCGCCAGCAGATCATTGGGATGCACCGGCTTGTCTTTGGGCGACGAGGCGGTCTGGTCGGATTCCCCATACTGCATCCCGTTCGCGATCCCGCAACCCGCCACAATCCCGCTGTAACAGTAAGGCCAGTGGTCCCTCCCGTCCGGCGCGTTGGAATTCCCCGAAGTACTCACGCCAATCCGCGGCGAGCGCCCGAACTCCCCGATCGCCACCACCAGCGTGTCTTTTAACATCCCCCGTTGCGACATATCTTCCAGCAGCGCGGAGAGTCCCCGGTCCAGCACTGGACAGTGAATGTTTTTCAACGGTCCGAAATTCGCCGCATGTGTGTCCCACGAATCCACTTCGGGATTTCCGTTCGCCACCGCCGGCCAGTTCATCTGTACAAACCGCGTCCCGGCCTCGATCAGACGCCGCGACAGCAGCAGTCCCTGCCCGAACGTGGTTCTCCCGTATCGATCCCGGGTCTTATCCGCTTCTTTACTGAGGTCGAACGCATCCCGGGCCTTCCCGGAAAGCACCAGATCGAACGCTTTCCCGTAGTACTCATCGATGGCGTACGAGTTCAGCGCCTTCTCCAGGTCGGGCATCGATCCGTTGATCCCTTTCAGCAGATCGAAACGGTCTTTGAGACGCTGCGGCGGAATCTCCTTGCGCAGGGTCAGGTCGTCGAGCTGAATCGGCTTGTTCGGATCCTGGTAGAGGCGATACGGATCGTAAGCCTTCCCGAGGAACCCGGCCGCGCCCCCCTTGCCGATCACGCTCGATTCCTGCAGCGGCCGCGGCATCTCCACAAACGGCAGCACGGGCTGCGTCGGCGGCTTCCGCTTGGCGATGTGGCTGCCGGCGGTGGGGAAGTCGGCCGGGGAAGGCGGCTCCAGCTGGCCCGAGGGCGAGACCTTGTCCGGCGGATACCCGGTCAGCATCTGGTAGATCGCGGCCGTGTGGTTGAACAACCCGTTCGGCGTATAACTCATCGACCGGATGAGCGTGCACTTGTCCAGTTGTTCCGCCATCATCGGCATGGTCTCGCTGATGTGCGTGCCCGGGATCTTCGTTTTGATCGGCTTGAACTCGCCCCGAATATTCGCGGCGGCATCCGGCTTCGGATCCCAGATATCGATATGGCTGGGGCCGCCCTGCAGGAACACCATGATCACGGACTTCGCCGTATCGAAGCCCCGGCTGCCGGCCAGCGGACTCACGCCCGTCGCCGCTGCCGCCTGAGCCTTCTGCCACTCAAGAAAGTTCGCCAGGTTTAACCCCAGCATCCCCGCCGAACCGACCCGCATCAGTTCGCGGCGCGTGACGCCTTCACAATTCCGTCCGTTGCGGCCTGGAATGACGAGCATAATTTTCTCCTACCGGTTGTACAGAAACGCTTTGCTGTTGACCAGCGCCCACAGCAGATCCTGGGCGCGGGCCGCGCGGCTCTCGCCGCCACGCAGATACGTAATTCCCCTGTCGAGTTCCGTCGGGGTGGGCGTCCGGCTCAACGTCGCCAGGTACAACTCCTGCAGCAGGGCGCGATCGTCCGCCCCCGCAATGAGCACCTTCGCGATCCGCCCCGCCGGATCCGCAATGGCATCCGAGATGGTCCGCCCGTTCACCAGATTCAGCGCCTGCGGGAGGCTCAGGTCCGTCTTCCGCTCACACTCACAGGCGGATTCCCGCTGCGGACGCCCGAACAGGTCGAGAAAACCGTCCTTGCCGACATGCGGATCGGGAAACTCCTCCGCCTTCGTATCCGCCGGAACTTCCGGGAACGCCGGCCGCACGCCCGTCGCCTGGGTAAGCGCGTCCATCAACTGCTCGGCATTCAGACGCCGGGGCACCGCATGGGAAAAATTCGTGTTGTCGGACTCGTTCCACTCGTTCGTTTCGATACCGGCCTGATAGATCCGCGAATTCACGATGGTTCGGATCAGGTGCTTCAGATCGTAATTGTGATCTTTGAAGTCTTTCGTCAGCGCATCGAGCAGGGCTTCATTGGCGGGCGGATTCGACGCCCGGATGTCATCCACGGGATCGATAATTCCCTTCCCCAGAAAATAGCTCCACATCCGGTTCGCCATGGATTTGGCAAAAAACGGGTTCTCTTTCGACGTGATCCATTCCGCGAAGGCTTTGCGGCGGTCGGCGCCGTCGGGCAGCGCCATGGGCGCGAGACTCACCGTGGTGGCGGCGACCAGAAACTTCGGCCGCATCACACGGTCGTCTTTGGGATGCCGCACATCGTAATCGTCCCGCTTGTCATATACGATCTCTTCCCCGCTCTCGAAACCCGGCCGCAGCCCGACGGTGGAGAAGAACGACGTCATTTCGTAATACTGATTCTGCGTCCAGCGCTCGAAGGGATGATCGTGACACTGCGTGCAGACCATGCGGACGCCGAGAAACACCTGCGTCGTCTTCTCCATGGTGGGCTTGGCGTCCCGGGTCACGCGGAAATAGTTGGTCGCGGGATTCTCATTGGTGCTGCCGCGTGCCGTCAGCATTTCGCGCACGAACTGGTCATAAGGCTTGTTGCTCGCGATCGATTCGCGGATCCACTCGCGGAACTCCCAGGCGGCCTTGTCGCCCAGGTACTTGCGGCTGTTCTGCAGCAGGTCGCCCCATTTCAGCGTGAAATGGTCCACGTAGCTCTTGCGCGCCAGCAGGGTGTCGATCATCCGGCTGCGCTTCAGTCGGGATGGCGTACCGTCCGCCAGAAATGCCCGCGCCTCTTCCGCGGTGGGAAGCTGCCCCGTCAAATCCTCGGAAACGCGGCGCAGGAAGGTCGCGTCGTCCGCCGCGGCGGCGGGCTGGATCCGGAGCCGCTGCAGTTTCGCGTCGATCAGCTGATCGATGTAGTTGTTCTGTGGCAGGGCTTTCCAGACGAAACCCGGCTTCGGATTCAGCACCGTGACCGGCACCGTCCCGAACTTGCCCTCATAGCGGACCAGCATGGTGGCCTCGCCGATGCGCGCGCCTTTCACGACAGCGTCGGCCGAAACGTCCGCCGTGTCCGGAATGTTGCTCGCGATCACCGCCTCCTTCGTGACATCCCGAACCGCGCCGTCCAGATAGTGGGCCACCACGCGGACCTGCTGTTCCAG
>Ga0209697_10009698_pt1 | contig 10592 bp, 8 predicted proteins | sample AliMusrvi5mmetaG_FD_184115 | JGI IMG/M metagenome (GOLD analysis project Ga0209697, IMG submission 184115) | Freshwater lake bacterial and archeal communities from Alinen Mustajarvi, Finland, to study Microbial Dark Matter (Phase II) - Alinen... | ecosystem: Environmental > Aquatic > Freshwater... | reverse complement strand
GGATTAAATAATGAAATAATAAATAATTTTAAATCAAAATTGATAGCCGGTGACTGGAGTAATGCCTTTGAGGAAGCCTTTGAAAATGATAATCAGAAAGTTGAAATACTATGTGAAAACTTAATTGATGAATATCAAGAACTCATTTTTCAAAAAAGATTTATAGAAGCCAATCAACTACTAGTTAGTGTATATTATTATCAATTAGAGGGACGTAAAATTAAAGATAAGAATTTAAATGTTATTGTAGGTTATGATTTTATCTATGATCCTTTACTCGGTTACAGAAAAAAGAAACTGGAAGAAAATATTTTGTTATGAAAATTAACTTCAACTGACAGATCTCCAACCCCTGTCAGGATAATTATTTTCCAGTTGTATAATCAATTCTGTAAATCCTGTCAAAAAAAACGATAAACCAATTGCATAACCCAATAAAATTACCAGAATGAATTTGTATTTTTGGGCATAAAAAAATAATATATTAAAAAGCAATTTATGGCAAAGAGCAAGAAACAATCGCACGTACAATTATTGAGTCCCGAGAATTATATCCGTCAGAAAGCCCGCAATCTGCCCATTTACGAATGCCGTTTAAACTCTAACTGGAAAGAAATGGGGTCGGCCAGTATTGTTATTGCGCGCATACATGCCAATGGTAACCGAACAATGGCAGTGTATATGGTGGATTTATTATGCTTGGGTGTAAAAGATACGCTCTACATGTTTAATGCCACCGAGGAGGAATATGATGATTTGCTTGAATCCTTGTCGGAAGAACTGGATATGATAAAGGTCGATTATGTTTTGGTTCACAATATTATATTTACCGCTAATGAATATGCTGCCGAATTGGGTTTTAAACCGCATAAAGATTTTACTTCGGTTACCCAATATATGCTCGAAGAAGATACCGATGATATTGAACTAATAGAAATTGAATGCGGGCGAAAAGGAAAGCCTTTGTTTATACAAACTGAAGAAACTCCAGATGCAGAAGCCAACCGAATAATCAAACAATTGGGAAAAGCCGTAGGGGAAGGAAACTTCGAAGTAATTTACGGCGAAGATGGTGATGAAATGGACTTTGATGATGAGTCGGACGAAGATTGGGGATTGGACGATGAATACAATGTGATGAAATATGATGAAAAGATAAGTTTGTTTAGAGAATTGACTGCTAATGGGCTGGACGACTTGCCCGACGATGATAAAAAACGCCTGATAGCACTCACCGATAGTATTTATTTTATGGATATTTGCGACGATGCTGAGGTGGACAATTTCTGTAATCGTTGGGCAGTGGAATCGGATATGGTGATAGACGAAGAAGAATACACGGCAGAATTGTTGAGCCAGGAACCCGGGCGAACGATTACCGAGGCAGAAGAGCTTGAATTAGATGAACTAGACATTCTGATAAATGATAAACCCAAAAAAGTAGAAAAATACCTGAACGAGCTAAAGAAGAAATGGGGTAATATCCCTTATTTGAATTATAAAGATTTAAAATACCTTGAATTAAATAAACCAAAAGAATATAAGAAGAAAATAACGGAATATTGCGCTCAGTACAGCCAATTTTCGCTGCTTAAATTGGAAGGATATAAACATGCGCTCATAAACTCGGCAAAGACAGATGATTTAAAACTTGTTGAATTTGAAGATATTTTTCGGGGACGAAGTTCCATCACCGAAACCGAAATGTTTGAATTTCAGATGATGAAATTACTCATGTTAATAGCTCGTGGAAAAATGAACGAAATAGAAGCTATGTATAATGTACTGGATGATCTGAATTTAAGCGATGAATATTATAGGTATCTGAAAACCATGTTGACTTTAACGCGCATAAATTTGTTGCAGGACTATTTGGAGTAAAGCATAGATTCTATTCAAAGAATAAATAAAAATTAAATTAATTCTTCAATTTTATGTCCAAATCAACATTAAAAAAGCACCTGCAAACCCTCAGCAAAGAGCAAATGATAGAAACTGTACTTGAATTGTACGATAATGTAAAGCCGGCAAAAGAGTATTTCGAGTTTTTTCTGAATCCGAACGAAAAAGAAATGCTTGAGAAGTACAGAGCGGTTATTGTCAACGAATTCTACCCTAGGGGTAAATTTACCGAACCCAAAACTCGCTTTTCGGTAGCCAAGAAAGCCATTGCCGATTTCCGGGCATTAAAACCTTCGCCAGAACTGTTGGGCGATTTGATGGTAACACTAGCCGAAATGGCTTGCAAGTTTACCTACGATTATGGGGATATGTGGGAACAGTATTATAACAGCGCTTATAATAACTTCAAAGCGGCACTCGATTTCTTGGATAAAAATAATTTGTTGGATAACTTCAAACTGCGTTGCGAAGACTGTGTGAAATATGCTTCGCCATGCGGTTATGGTTTTGCCGACGAGATTTCCGATATATATTATCAATATTATCAATAAAAGAAATAACATGACTTATCAGTTTAAAATCCAGCTTAAAAATGTAAGCAATCCCACCGTGTGGCGCAGAATACAAGTTCCATCACATTACACTTTTGAAGAATTTCATAAAGTTATTCAATTTGCTTTCGGTTGGGAGTTTTCGCATCTGTTTTTCTTTTCGCCTACAGGATATAATTCTCAGCCCATGATTGAAATGAATTATGAAGGAGATGAAGATTACGAAATGTTGGATGAAGATTCATTGGATGCAACGACCACATTATTGTCAGAGATTTTTGTTTCGGAAAAACAGAAATTTACCTATTTATATGATTTAGGCGATGACTGGATGCATCAGATTACATTGGAAAAAATACTGACGAATGAAGAAACCGAAAAACCAATCCTTTTGAAAGGACAAGGAGCTTGTCCACCCGAAGATTGTGGTGGACCGTGGGGGTACGAAACATTAAAAGAAACGCTGGCAGATAAAAAACATCCCGAACATAAAGAAATGAAAGAGTGGTTGGGCTTGCGACCAAGAGACAATTGGGATGCCGCTGCCTTTGAATTAGAAGCCCATCAGCAAATGATAAATTTGTATTGCTGATCATATAATCCAATCCCTTATTTCTTGAATCGTTATGACCGGTACGTTGTTTGTGCAGTTTCATGTACATTAAATCCACACTTATTTCTTGAATCGTTATGACCGGTACCCATTTTAATTATTATCATGTGTGTAAGCGAAAGCTTTGGCTTTTTGCGAATGGAATAAACATGGAGCATACTTCCGATTTGGTGTATGAAGGTAAGTTGATTCATGAAAACGCATATCCTCAACGTGCAGAGCGTTATGAAGAATTGGAGATAGAGGGCTGTAAAATTGATTTTTACGATGCACGCAATAAAATTGTGCATGAGATAAAAAAATCAGACAAGGTAGAAGTAGCTCACGAGTGGCAACTGAAATATTATATTTACGTGTTGGAACGAAATGGGGTAGAGGGTGTAACGGGAATTCTTGAATACCCCACTTTGCGGCAAACTGACAAGGTTTTTCTGACAGATGCTGACCGTGTAAGGATTCTTGAAATAGAAAAAGATATTGTTGCTATTGTAGAGGGTGAAAATTGTCCTCCGGTTATCAATGGTAAAATATGTAAGCTGTGCAGCTATTACGAGTTTTGTTATGTGGGAGAATGAAAGTCAAAATTTTGAACTATGATTTTAAAGGATTAAATGAGTACTATGAAAAGTAAGAGTTTCAACCGCAAGCAAGTGGCCGCCGAAGGTGAAAAAATTAAATGAGTACTATGAAAAGTAAGAGTTTTAAGAGTTCACTAAAATCAAAGTCATCAAATAATCAATTTAATCATAGTTCAGACAAAGTTTAGAAAAATGGAAGAGGAATATAAATATCAGGATTTGACGCACAAAATTATTGGAGCGGCTATGGAAGTGCATCGATATTTGGGCAATGGTTTTCAGGAAGTAGTGTATCAGAGAGCATTAGCCATCGAATTTAATTTGCGTAACATTGTTTTTGAACGTGAAAAAGAGATGGCATTGAAATACAAAGGATGTGATATTGGAACACGAAGGGTCGATTTTTTTGTAGAGGAAAAAATAATGCTCGAAATGAAAGCTGTTATACAACTTGAAGATGTTCATTTAGCACAAGCTATCAATTATTTGGAAGCTTATAGTATGGAAGTCGGGTTGTTAATCAATTTTGGCAGTCCCTCACTTCAATTTAAACGGGTTATGAAACCTAGTCACCAACCTTCAGTAAACAAAAAGTAATCATAGTATTCAATCAAGAAATCATAGTTCATGACCATTTTATGAAGAAGACCTATTATTTATTTAATCCCGGCACTCTACAGCGAAAAGACAACACGCTCAAGTTTACCCCTGTGGAAGAAGACGACAATGGTGTGGAACATAGCGGTCAGCCCCGGTACTTGCCGGTTGAAGACATTGCGGAGTTCTATACCTTTGGTTCGCTAACCGCCAATAGTGCCTTGTACAATTTTTTAGGACAAAACGATATAGCCGTTCACTTTTTCGATTATTACGAAAACTATACGGGATCTTTTATGCCTAAAGATAGTTTATTGTCGGGTAGGATGTTGCTGGCACAAACGGCTTTCTATCAAGACAAGAAGAAACGAATCGTTATTGCCCGTAAGTTTATTGAAGGAGCTGCTTTTAATATGCTGAAAAACCTGAAATATTATGATAAACGTGGCAAAGAACTCGCTGATATTATTCAACGCATCGAAACCTATGCTACCAATATCCCATCGGCAAGTGCGGTGGATGAACTGATGGGCATAGAGGGTAATATTCGTCAAACTTATTACGAAGGTTTTGATTTGATACTGAATGATTTCGAGATGGGAAACCGAACCAAACAGCCACCACAAAATGAAGTGAACGCGTTGATTTCGTTTGGCAATATGATGTGCTACAGTCAGTGTTTGAGAGCCATTCATCAAACGCAATTGAACCCCACGATTAGTTATTTACATACCCCGGGGGAACGTCGTTATTCACTTTCGCTGGACATTTCCGAGATCTTCAAACCGATACTGGTTGACCGTGTGATTTTTAAAGTGTTGAATAAACGGGAGATTCAAGAAAAGCATTTCGACAAGAAGCTCAATAAATGCGTTTTGAACCCGAGTGGAAAGAAAATATTTGTACAAGCTTTTGAAGAAAGGTTGAACGAAACTATTCAACACCGGGCACTGAAACGCAATGTGAGTTATCGACATTTAATGAAGTTGGAGTGTTACAAATTGAGTAAGCATTTATTAAACATGGAGGAATATAAACCGTTTAAAATGTGGTGGTAGGCTTATGTACGTAATACTGGTGTATGATTGTGGCGAAAAGCGGGTGGGTAAAATGCTCAAACTTTGTCGCAAATACCTGAACTGGATACAAAATTCGGTTTTTGAGGGTGAGATTTCCGAAGTCAAATTAAAAGAACTAACTTTGAAGGCCAAAGATTTTATGGATGAAGATGAAGATAGTTTGATAATTTTCTCGGGGCGAACAGAAAAGTGGTTAGATAAACAAGTGATTGGAAAAGAACGCTGTAGTACCGATAATTTTCTCTAACTACTTGTCGGTGATGCTCAAAGTCTCTTATTTTTCAACCTTGGGAATCGACATACGATCTTTGACATGTTGAAAATCAATCAACTATATATATTGTCGATGTACGGGGATTTTCCTATCATTGTATATCGACAACCCATTGAATAAAAAACAACAAAAAATAAATACTTATTTAGCTGAAATTCAGCTATTTTTTTAGCCGTAATTGACCCTTCCAATTGAACCTACTGGAATTGAAATAAAATTTCTTTGGCTGCATTTCCTAAATCGTTTGCAACTTCCAATTGAACCTACTGGAATTGAAATTGAGCGAACTTATTGATAGAATTTTTGACGTTGAAACTTCCAATTGAACCTACTGGAATTGAAATGTTAAAAAATAATGAATACCTTTGAAATGTTTAGCTTCCAATTGAACCTACTGGAATTGAAATAAAGGTCGCAAAGACGTGGCAGGATGAAGTTGCAACTTCCAATTGAACCTACTGGAATTGAAATGAGGGATCCGGGGATAAATTCGTAGAGGCGGAAAGACTTCCAATTGAACCTACTGGAATTGAAATAAAAATTTATCGAATATGTTGACGTGACACTTCTTTCTTCCAATTGAACCTACTGGAATTGAAATTGGGGATGCAAAGGTTATAATTTTGACCCGGCAGACTTCCAATTGAACCTACTGGAATTGAAATGCAGAACTGGCAAAATGCTACAAAACTATGTTTGAGCTTCCAATTGAACCTACTGGAATTGAAATTTTTTATTTCAATAAATAAATAATCATCTGGATAGCACTTCCAATTGAACCTACTGGAATTGAAATAGCATATAGATTGTTGCATCGTTATCACCTGTTACTTCCAATTGAACCTACTGGAATTGAAATTTTTTCGAGAGATACACTTACTTGCAAAATTGCTATCTTCCAATTGAACCTACTGGAATTGAAATTTATTTATTGTTGCAATAAGCTTGTATAGTTCCATCTTCCAATTGAACCTACTGGAATTGAAATGAAGTTGGATAATTTTTTTTTGGGGGAGTACTCGGACTTCCAATTGAACCTACTGGAATTGAAATTCATGAAAAATTCTGATTGTATTTTCTGAAAAATCTCTTCCAATTGAACCTACTGGAATTGAAATAAGCGAAGGCAAAAGAAGAAGCCGTAAAAGCAGCACTTCCAATTGAACCTACTGGAATTGAAATTTTGATTAACTCCTGCAACTTGCAAATTATCATATCTTCCAATTGAACCTACTGGAATTGAAATTATTATGCCGTATTGAAATATCTTTGAAGCCTGTTCTTCCAATTGAACCTACTGGAATTGAAATAACCTTGTCCGGTCGTTCCCCCTTTTTCGTATGCCTTCCAATTGAACCTACTGGAATTGAAATACATTATAGCATTGTCAAGATTTTCCTGTTCGCCTGCTTCCAATTGAACCTACTGGAATTGAAATTTATTATTTATGTTTATAACCAAATCTGAAAGCGGCTTCCAATTGAACCTACTGGAATTGAAATATGTAAATTATAGATTAGTCCCTCAAAAAATAGATGCTTCCAATTGAACCTACTGGAATTGAAATAAGCAAAGGCAAAAGAAGAAGCCGTAAAAGCAGCAAACTTCCAATTGAACCTACTGGAATTGAAATGTTGCACATCGTCAGGGATATTTTTAATCCCTGAACCTTCCAATTGAACCTACTGGAATTGAAATTTGACTGTGTTGGCGGGGATTATTCCTTTGCCGGACTTCCAATTGAACCTACTGGAATTGAAATGACGGATTCCCTGTGCGGTTTGTGGCATGGCTTTGCTTCCAATTGAACCTACTGGAATTGAAATATTAAGCAACTCGAAACAGGAAGTTGCAACTGTTTTCTTCCAATTGAACCTACTGGAATTGAAATTTGAATATAATTTAACGTGTGTGATTGATTTGATACTTCCAATTGAACCTACTGGAATTGAAATTCCATATTTTAATTTGCTGAATCGTTTCGTTATTCGCTTCCAATTGAACCTACTGGAATTGAAATAAATGTCCGCTACCTCTTTGCTTATTGCGGTAACATCTTCCAATTGAACCTACTGGAATTGAAATTGAAATGCTTACTATGCTTCAACATTAATTGAGACTTCCAATTGAACCTACTGGAATTGAAATCATATTTTTTGGCAGAAATTACGGGGGCATAAGTTCTTCCAATTGAACCTACTGGAATTGAAATTTTGTTTTTGCATCTAATACGATTTGCTCTGCTGCCTTCCAATTGAACCTACTGGAATTGAAATAAAAATTTATTGAATAAGTTGATGTGACACTTCTTTCTTCCAATTGAACCTACTGGAATTGAAATAAAAATTGAGGCTGGAAATAAAGCAGAAATCAAGTCCTTCCAATTGAACCTACTGGAATTGAAATATCTGTGAAAGGTTTAATTTCATCAATGTCATATCCTACTTCCAATTGAACCTACTGGAATTGAAATATTCAAAAAAGATTTGTAAGGAGTTGTTGTTTCATTCTTCCAATTGAACCTACTGGAATTGAAATAAAATAGGATACCAAACATCTGAAAATCCGTGCCTACTTCCAATTGAACCTACTGGAATTGAAATCTTGGAGCCATTATCTCATAACAATTCGCAGATACGCTTCCAATTGAACCTACTGGAATTGAAATTCCATTTTTGCAGTTTGAGCAGAATTTATTGTAACTTCCAATTGAACCTACTGGAATTGAAATGCTGCTATTTTTGTGTAAGTCATGTTTGTATGTTCTTCCAATTGAACCTACTGGAATTGAAATTTCCGAAAGGTCAAGAGTGAGTAACAAAATTACAGCTTCCAATTGAACCTACTGGAATTGAAATAACGCATAGCAGAGCCAACTACTTTATTAATTACATACTTCCAATTGAACCTACTGGAATTGAAATCAATTTGTCGAGGTCGATTAATTCAGGTTCTTGAGGCTTCCAATTGAACCTACTGGAATTGAAATTTGTTGCATTACGTTCAAGATAAAGCCGAAAGACGACTTCCAATTGAACCTACTGGAATTGAAATAGCTAACAACAAGTTCTTTCATGTAACATTCCGAGCTTCCAATTGAACCTACTGGAATTGAAATCACGGTGCGCGTTCGGAATATTATCAATTGAGAAACTTCCAATTGAACCTACTGGAATTGAAATCAGGATTGCCAGTTCGCACACTATATTCTTTTTTACTTCCAATTGAACCTACTGGAATTGAAATTCAATTAATTTATTTGATGCATCAAATGAAATTCCTCTTCCAATTGAACCTACTGGAATTGAAATAAGTTTGGAGCTCGTATTAAAGTTTTTCGCATTTAGCTTCCAATTGAACCTACTGGAATTGAAATTGTGGAGAGAAATAAGCGTTTCGGTTGGAGCCTGATCTTCCAATTGAACCTACTGGAATTGAAATTCGGTACTTGGTGCAGGAATGCCAGGCGGAGTTTACTCTTCCAATTGAACCTACTGGAATTGAAATAACGATGCAAAAGACAAAGGAATTGATGACTTATTGGCTTCCAATTGAACCTACTGGAATTGAAATGTAATTAAACTTGCTTCTTTTACGCTTGAAAATTCACTTCCAATTGAACCTACTGGAATTGAAATAATGAACAAAGATCTTTCTTTCGTGAATCAGGTCTTGCTTCCAATTGAACCTACTGGAATTGAAATTTGTAAGCTCACAAAACTGTACCGATAACCCCAAAACTTCCAATTGAACCTACTGGAATTGAAATAGCAAATAAACCACGTCCCCAGTGTGCTAGTAATTTACTTCCAATTGAACCTACTGGAATTGAAATTTAGGAATGGCATAGATTAAATACTTCGGGTATTTCCTTCCAATTGAACCTACTGGAATTGAAATCGAATCACAATAATTGTTTGCAGTGTGATTTCGACTTCCAATTGAACCTACTGGAATTGAAATTAAGATTGAATGTTCAACCCCCTGTCGTTGCGGAGCTTCCAATTGAACCTACTGGAATTGAAATTTGCCATTAAATCAAATGAAGATATTGCAAAATCTCCTTCCAATTGAACCTACTGGAATTGAAATCTAAAAAAGGTTACATTTTTGAAACTCTTGACAACTTCCAATTGAACCTACTGGAATTGAAATTTTTGTTTCTCCTTTCTATTTTACTCTAAAAGTGACTTCCAATTGAACCTACTGGAATTGAAATAGTTCTAAATCAAAGACAATTTTATCAGCCATCAACTTCCAATTGAACCTACTGGAATTGAAATATTATTTCTTTCCTCCGTTGATTACAGCGCGTTTTTCCTTCCAATTGAACCTACTGGAATTGAAATAAATGATTCAATAGCTTCATTTTTAGGGAAATTGGCCTTCCAATTGAACCTACTGGAATTGAAATGATGGAACTTACGAATTACAAGACGAACGCTCGGTTCTTCCAATTGAACCTACTGGAATTGAAATATATATTAGGTGCCGGTGCAAAGGAAGGAGCTGCTGCTTCCAATTGAACCTACTGGAATTGAAATATTTATGATGCAATCCTCACGGATATGAGTACTGAACTTCCAATTGAACCTACTGGAATTGAAATATTGCTCAATTGGAATTCGAGCGCGTGAAGCTGCACTTCCAATTGAACCTACTGGAATTGAAATTTCCTACGGCTACCGGTTCACGTTGGGCAGATTTACTTCCAATTGAACCTACTGGAATTGAAATCATTAGTTCCTGTAACGGCTTTTGTATAGTAATCAACCTTCCAATTGAACCTACTGGAATTGAAATCCATTTCTGTTTTCACAGACTTTAATTGCGCCTGAACTTCCAATTGAACCTACTGGAATTGAAATCAAGGTAATGCAGAAAACCCTGATTCATTTGTTGCTTCCAATTGAACCTACTGGAATTGAAATCTCCAACGGTAGGTTTTATTCGTGTCTATTAATACTTCCAATTGAACCTACTGGAATTGAAATGGAT
>Ga0209697_10009696_pt1 | contig 10595 bp, 9 predicted proteins | sample AliMusrvi5mmetaG_FD_184115 | JGI IMG/M metagenome (GOLD analysis project Ga0209697, IMG submission 184115) | Freshwater lake bacterial and archeal communities from Alinen Mustajarvi, Finland, to study Microbial Dark Matter (Phase II) - Alinen... | ecosystem: Environmental > Aquatic > Freshwater... | reverse complement strand
ATGACCCCCGCATCAACCAGCACACCTATTGCAATGGCTATACCACCGAGCGACATGATATTGGAGGTGACCCCCATCAGCTTCATGGTGATAAACGCAATCAGCACCGAAATCGGCAGGGTGAGTACAATCACCAATGCACTTGGAAAGTGGAGCAGGAATATCAGAATAACAACAGAGACAACAATTGATTCCTCCAGCAGGTTCTCCTTCAGGGTGTCCACCGCCCTCGATATCAGGTCGGAGCGGTCATAGGCGACCTTTATTCTGACACCCGGAGGCAACCCCTTCTCCAGTTCCGTTATTTTTGTTTTTACGCGGTCAATCACCTCTTTGGCATTTTCCCCATACCGCATCACTACAATACCGCCAACCTTCTCACCCTCACCGTTCATCTCCAAGAGACCGCGCCGTATAGCTCCGCCAATCTGCACGGTACCGAGATTTTTCAGATAGACAGGTGTCCCGCGCATATCAGCCCCGACCACGATGTTCTCCAGGTCGGCTTTCGATTTCACGTATCCGCTTCCCCGTATCAGGTACTCGGCATCCGCCTGTTCGATCAGTCGTCCTCCCACATCCTTGTTTGAAGCCTTGACCGCCTCCATCACTTTGCCCACCTTGATGCCGTAGGCAAAGAGTTTGTTCGGGTCGAGATCAATCTGATACTCACGCACAAATCCGCCGATTGAGGCAACCTCGGCCACTCCCTGCACTGTATTGAGCTGGTAGCGCACAAACCAGTCCTGCAGGGTTCTGAGCTGTTCCAGATCGTATCCCTTCCCCTCAATGGTGTACCAGAACACATGCCCTACACCGGTCCCGTCAGGGCCAAGCGTCGGAACCACCCCCGATGGCAGAAGCGATGCAGCGTAGTTCAGCCGCTCAAGCACACGCGTTCTTGCCCAGTAAATATCAGCCTTGTCCTCAAAAATCACATAAATCATGGAGAAGCCGAAGGCGCTCGATGCCCGAACAGCACGAACCTGAGGGAGCCCCTGCAGGTTGACTGCCAAAGGGTAGGTCACCTGGTCTTCCACCACCTGCGGCGACCGGCCGGGGTAGTCGGTAAAAACGATCACCTGGTTATCGGAGAGATCAGGAATGGCATCTACCGGCGTATTATAGACCGACCATCCACCCCATGCAATGACAAGGGCAAAAAACATCAGCACAATTACCCGGTTTCGGGCGGAATACTCTATGATCTTTTCTATCATTTCAGTTGGGATTCAGAGTCAATAAGGTATCCGCCCGATACTGCCACCTTGTCGCCGGACTGGAGGCCTGATAAAATTTGAACTTTTTCGCCCGACTGCTGCCCGACCTGAACCGTCCGCGATTCAAACATGCCGGGTGAGCTTTCCACCCAGACAACCTGCCGCTTGCCTGTATTCATGAGAGCTGTGACCGGAACGACAAGAGAAGGGGAGAGCGGCACCCTGATGATCGCATTGACAAACATCTCAGGCTTTAGCTTCATACCTGAATTTGCCAGTTCAACCCGGGCCTTGACGGTTCTGGTTTTTGGATCGAGAAAGGGATAGACAAATGCAATCCGGCCGGTAGATGGCTTGTCGGGGAATGATTGTGATCGAATTTCCACCTGCTGACCAATGTGAATATTCGAAAATTCATTCTCGTAGACCTCCACTTCAACCCAGATGCTCGAGAGGTCAGCGATGTTGAAGAGAGCCTCACCCATGGCGACATACTGTCCCTGCTGAACCATTTTTTCAATCACAACGCCTGAAAAAGGGCTATAGATCGGGATTCTGATATTCGGTTTGCCACTCCTTTCAAGTTCAGCAATCTGACTCTCCTTGACCCCGAAGAGCAGCAACCGTTGTTTTGCGGAAGCAACCAGACCTTCGCCATTCTGGGAGATAGAGGCGATCGGCGAATTCTTCAGTTGTGCACGGCTTTTAAGAGCCAGCAGGTACTCCTGCTGGGTGGCAACAAGATCAGGGGAGTATATCTCAGCTACAGGCTTCTCTTTGCTGACGAAGGCACCAATGCTGTTGACATTCAATTTCTCAAGGCGGCCTGCAATCCATGCGGTGACCTTGGCTTGTCGTGACTGATTGTACTGCACAATGCCGACAGCGTTGATCTCCTTGTTCAGGGTTTCATTTTTTGCCTCAACCGTCGCGACATTGGCCATTATCCGCTGTTTATCTGACAGCGTAACATGCTCGTGCATGTCAGCCGGCTGCTTCTGATCCGCTGGCTTGCCGACAGCTTTTACAGTACTGTCAATTTTCTTGATCAGCTCCATGCCGCATATCGGGCATAGACCGGGCTTATCCTTTATGATAAAAGAGTGCATGGAGCAGGTGTAGAGCTGTTTGACCTCAGCTCCTTTTTGGCCCGGTGTATGCTGCCACACAAACCAACCTCCGCCGGCAGCAATTGCCAGCAGAATAATCACCAGAGGAATTACGTATTTCTTGTTCAGTGCCATGACTCTTACGTTGGTAGCGTTAGTTGTTAGGATGTTCGTGGTGTTCAGATGAAGGTGTTGGAGGTGTTATTGTCACATCACTGCCCACCACAGCTTCAAGCTGTGCAATCTTCATCATATATTCGGCCTTCGATTCGAAAAGTTCACGTTCATAGTTGAACAGGTTCATCCTGCTGTCGAGAAGGGTCAGAAAATCCACCTTGTTAACCCTGTAGCTGATGAGTGCCGATTCCAGTGATTGTCCCGACTGAGGGATGATGCCACCGCTGTAAAGCTCCACCTGTTGACGACGTCGGTCAAGCTGGGCAAGGGTTTCATTGATGGTGTAGCTGATGCTGTTCTTCAAGGCATTAAGCTCTTCCGTGGCCATGCTTGTTTCAAAGGTTGATTCGGCCACCATTGCGCGGCGTTTCTGCTGCTGAATGGGCAGGTTGAAGGATATGCCAACACTGAACATGTTGTAGCCTGGGTCTGTGGTCATTCCGGTTGCTATCGGTTCGCGGAACATATACTCTGCAGAGAGGTTGAAATCAGGATACGACTCCTTTTTTGCAAGCCTGCGGGCCGCTTGAGCCTTGTTGACGAGACTCGCCAGACTTTTCACCTGAGGGCGATTATTGAGAGCTGCCTCGTTCAGTTGTTCCCGGCTCATTAAGACGCGGGGGAGCGTGAAATCCGGAAATGTGCCAATCGGTGTATTGCCCGAATGATAGGTAAGGTAGTTGAGGTTGGCTTCCAGGCTTTTACGTTGCTGCTGGAGCGAAATCTGCATGTCGAGCATCTTTGACTTTTCAAGTCCCGCCTTGTAGATATCCTGCTGCACTCCCTGACCGACCGAGTACTTTAACTCGTTAATGGTCAGAAAATTTGAGAGGATTTTCAAGTTTTTATCAATGACCCCAAGCATCTTGTTCACGGCCCAAAGCTGGTAGTAGTTCTCCTTCACCATTTTTGTCAACTCAAGCTTCCGCTCTTCCATTGCCCACTTGTATGACTCCGCTTCACTCACAGCTACTTTCTCTCTGAGAGCACGTTTTCCCCAGAAGGGGAGTTGCTGCGATATGCCAACTACCTTCGCGGAGGTAGGGTCCAAGTTAAAAACTCCCGGTTGGCGGGTCAGCATGTTCTGTAGTTTAAACATCACCATCGGATCATCGAGCGACTTTGCCTGCTTGGCTTTACTGGCAAACATCTGCCAGCGCGCTTCTGATGCTTTCAGTTCGGGGTTGTTGGTGAGTGCAGTGCTGACAAGGATCGAAAGATCTTCCGCCTGGCCGTTCACCTCTGCCGACTTTGCGAGTGCAGGTATAAGAGATAACTGGATAAGTAAGGCAAGTACCTGGAGTTTTTTCATGGGATTTTGTAACGCTAAGTTGCCAATAGTTATATAATAACACAAAGCGTGCCATTTGCCGTTTATGCTGGTTCTATTGACTCTAGCAAGGTAATGCGGGTAAATTATGTAGAATATTCATCACTTTGAGGAGAATATTCCACGCTCATGAATTTGCCTTTATCAGCCTCTTATACTTTCGATGGTTATCTAATAGGAAAACGGATTGTTCAGGAGTGTAATATAGCCAGAAGATACACCTCATTTAAGTACTTGCTTTAAATAAAAGAATATTCTACTTTGTAATTACTTAGAAAGATGATATGCATTTTTATTTTGTTGAAAAAGGGTCGTTGCATTTTAATCAGTAGTTGTTAAATGATCGTATTCAGTTGATAATCAGATTTTAAGGGAATGAAGTTACTATATATTTATTCTCCATTGTTTCATAATTGATTTTACCTAATTTATCAGTTTCGATTTATTTAGTATTGCAAAAGTAATTGATTTCATAATGGAAAAAGAGATATTTATCAAAAAATTCAAAAGGAATGGCTGATTTAGGGGTATATATTTAATTTGATTTGATACAATTTAATTGCTATAATAACAGAATTATGGTTTTAATAAAATTCTTTTAAATAAGAAATTAATAAGTATGATTTAATTTTAAATTTATTTCTATGGAGATAAATAGTTTTTTGTGTTTAGTAAATCTTGTTCGTGAAACTATTCAGTCTTACTGTTTGATTGAAGATAATGAACCGGTCGTTATAGGGCTTTCTGGTGGAAAGGATTCTATATTTTTGAGTATTGTTATGAAGCACTTGGGATATAAGGTATATCCTGTTGTTGTTGATGTTGGTTTTGGACGGGGTCGTATTGATGAGGTATTAAGGTTATGTGATGATTTGGAAATAGAGTGTAGAGTACTAAGCATTGAGGATGATTCGATTCTAAGTGCTGAAGATCTTAGTTTTATATCAAAGAGATATAAAGCTCTGAAGGAGAATGGTGGTGTTCAAAGTCATAATAATACGCCTTGCACATTATGTTATAATGTCAAAATAGTCGCATTAAATGCGTATTGTCGTCACGTTGGTGCAAGAAAAATTGCATTAGGACATCATTACAATGACGTTGTAGTGTCATTTCTAAAAACAGTTTTTTACTACATTGATAGGTGGTGTGAGGGTAATAGGGTATTTGATAAAAATAAATTTACGTCGATTGTTGATCAGTATGCTAAAGTATTTTTGGATGCGAATTTTATTCAAACTGATAAGTTTAGAGAAATTGAATCAATGGTTATGAAAAAGGTTGTCTCAACAGAGGAGCCGCCAAAAAGTATTGTTATATATGAAAATAATAAAGTCGATATTATTCGTCCTTTATTTTTTGTGTTAGAAAAAGATATACTTTGCTATTATAAATTAATTACAAATTATATCGATATTCAGGGTTGTATTTTTAGGGATTATGGATGTATGACTCCTAGGGAAATTGTGAAAAAAAAGATTGTTGATGTTATGTTTTCAGGAGGAGATATATATGATTATAGTCGTTTTCGTGAATTGATTTTAAATAATGTTTCAAAAGATGGTTATTTGATTGAACAGGTTCGAAATAAAAGAGATGAAATTCTTGGTGAGGAGTATAAAGAATGTTTTGATAAAATTAAGATATGAGTATTGGCTACTATATTGGTGTTTCAGGGGTTATGGGGAGCGGAAAAACAACTCTTGCCAAAATAATGTCATCGTCTTTATCTATTGATTATGTTCCAAAAAAGCTGAATTCAAAGCAATATTTGAATGATTTATTTGGGTCAATAAATAGATGGGCATTAGAGACGCAGCTAAGTTTTTTAATTGAAAAATCTTCGATGCTTACTGAGTCATTGAGAATAAATAACTTTGTTTTAGACCGAATTCTAGATGAAGATATTAATATATTTGCTAAATATTTTTATGAAAAAGGTTTTATTGATGAAAGGGGATTTATATTATATCAAGAGCTTTCAAGGCATTTTATGGATTATTTACCTGCACCTGCATTTATTATATATTGTTCTTGCGGTATTGATGCAATCAAGCAGAGGCTGAAAACAAAAGGGAAGGATTTTCAAGATAAGTATCCTGTTGGTCATATTGATGATATATATAGGTATTATCTTGAATGGTTTGAAAGATATGATTTATCCCCAGTTTATGAAATTAATAGTGAAGAAATTGATTTTCATGACCCAAAGTTTGAAAAGACGCTATTGGAAGATTTAGACTATATTTTTACCAATTCAACAACCCAGATTGACTTGTTTGGTAATACAAAAACTCACAATCTTGGTTTATTAAAAGAGAAGATTCCATATAGAGGTCCCGCTGTTAATATACTTAGTGTTACAGAAAATAAAAATATCAAGGTTTTGAATTATCCCTATGCATATATAGCTGCCCCATTTACATCTTTAACTGATAATGTTGTCAATAACAAAAGTATTGGATTGTTCGATAATAAAAATGGATATGGTAAAATACCAAAAGATAACGTTTTCCGTAAAATCCTAGAGGGGTTGTCTAAGGAGTTAAAAAGACAAAATATTAACTCGTTGTTGCCCCATAGAGATGTAAATGATTGGGGTAGGAAAAAAATTAGTTCAAGAGAAGTTTATGAGAAATGTATTTATCACGTAGAGAATTGTGATCTTTTTGTTGGGATCATAGGTATGAGTCATGGCGTTCATTTAGAGTATGGTTATGCTTTAGCTAGGAAAAAACCATGTATAATAATTAACTGTACTGAAATTAATTCTTCATATATAAGTAAGGGTATATCAAGTGTACAAGAAAATACATTGTTAATCAATGTTGAGAAATTGAATGATATAGTGCGTGTGATTTCAGAAATAAATTTAAATAATTTAATTCATTATATAATATGAGAAAAATAGTGGTGTATTATTTGGGGCTAAAAGATAATGTCAGAATATTTATTGGTTCTATTTTTACCGCTGTCTCTGTGTATTGGTCTGCTTTTCTGTCATTATGGATAAAAGATATAATTAAAGAACAACCTTACGAAATTATCTTTCTGCATATTATATTTATTGTAATATTTTTAACTTCTATATATTCTTTGTTAAGATATTTACAAAAGATACAAAATGAAATTGAATTAGAAAAAGAGAAGTTCAGAGATGCAATGCTTAATTCATATGCTGTTTGTGATAGAGTTGTCATTCGGGATATGAAAGCTATAGATAATTTTAAAAGTGATGAGAATGCATATATTAATTGGCTTATGGGCTCAATTGAAAGTATTCAGCATATAGTAGAATTGTTATATTCGTTTCTTGAGTCAAAATACTCTCAGGTTATGACAAATAATGAGATAAATTTCGAGGTGACATTTATGACCATGTCCTATAATGATCGTCAGCTAACAATTCCAGCATTTTATAATAAAAATGGAAGAGCTCCACATAGTATGTCGCTTAGGACTCAACATTATGATATTTATAAGAATACAGTGTCTGCATATATGTATAGAAAAACACTTGCTCATACTATAATTATTGAGGATACAGGGGACCCTTCAAATGAATATAGTGAATTATATGAAGATCAGAAGAAAAGAATAAAATCTACAATAGTATTTCCAGTCTTATCTGATAAGAATACTTTATTAGGTACATTGGTCGCGCATTGTGATGAGAAGTCATTCTTTAAAAAACAAGATGTAAGTCAATGGAATCGAATTATGGAAATATATTCAAAAAAAATTGCTATAGAAAAAGTTAAGCTTGATATAAGATATGATGCATATAAGAGTGGATTAAGCTGTAATATTACTAATCCAATACCGTTTTGATGAAAGTGGGGGACGACATTCTTATCGTACACTCTCTCAAAACAACCCCTCGCCGAACTCAATCTTTCTTATCACCAGGACGAAGGGTTTGGACTGATAAAATCAATTTTTTGGTTATACTTATAAAATATCATTAGGCAATCAATCCTGATCGGCGGTGTATTGTCTTTAGAGGAAGGAATAAATGCGTTTGACAGCAGAACAAATCAACACCATCGTTAATACCAGTCGTACTGTTGCTGGAGTGGATGCGCTCGTTTGGTTATATGGTTCACGGCTGGACGATACGCGACATGGCGGCGATATTGATTTGCTGATCGAGCCGGCACCGGCTATCAGCTTGCTGGACCGTGCACGTATTAAAACTCTTTTGGAACAACAACTAAACCTTCCTGTCGATATTCTGGTCAAAAATCCGTCCGCTCAGGAAAATCCATTTGTTTCCATGGTCCGAGCGCAAGCCAAACTCCTGGAAATCAAATCATAAATCAATCGATGCCAAACAACCTGTTATCGAGAGGACAAGGCATTTAAGGGACGTGTACTTATTATAGTTAAAAGTGTGATAAGTGGGAGGTAACAAAAACCCCAGACCTCATTTTTCTCCCTTGAACAGTGCATATCCCAATTTCCGCTGCAATACGGTACGATAAAACACCCTCTCATTTTTCATGACGGTAATAACGCCGTTCAGCCCGTATCTGGCAAATATCCTTTTTAAGGTTGTCAGCTTTTCAGGAATTGTCATCGTGAAAAACCAGTGTTTGACATCGCGATCCTTCCGTATTTTCCAGAACATTTCAGGCTTTGACCACTGCTCGAATTCGTAGACGATATTTTTTACACCGGCTTTTTCGAGCATGGCCCGCCATTCGTCAAACTCAAGGGGCGTAGTGCCATACCGTTCGGCAAACTCATCTTTTTCTTCTTGTGAAAGCCTGATACGCCATGTCGATTCATGAATCAGAATCCGGCCACCCAGCTTTACCACACGTACCATCTCATTCAACACTTTCTGTGAGTCATCAGGAATGCCAACGGCGCACTCGTTGATCGCGACATCAAAAGTATTGTCCTTGAATGGCAGGCATTGCGAATCCCCAAGCATGAATTGCACCTTATGAGACAATCCCGCTTTCTCGGCATTCTCAGCAGCTGTTTTCACCATCTCCTCAGAAATGTCAACCCCAGTCACATCGACGCCGAACTCCTTTGAATAAAATATCGATTGAGTTCCCCGGCCACTCGACACATCAAGCACTTTCAACCCCTCCCTTAACGCTGCAAGCTCCGCCGTTCTTTTGGTAAGGGCAAAACCGCCCGGATGCAATGTTTCAATCCCGCCGATCTCGATGGCATCCTCAACCGTTGGCCTGTAAAGTCCTTTTCGCTTCATTTTTCCTCTCTCCCGTATTTTAACGAACAATGTGTTCGAAAAAATAATAAGCATATCCAATCACCCGGTCAACAATCAATGTTTCGGGAATTGTTCGTTACTGAACGAAAAAGGCTGTTTTGTCAGGCGAAAAAAAAGAATTTATGAGAAGAAAACGGATGGTCGTCATAACTGACTGAACATGTCACCATTATTTGCAAAGATTGGTGTAGATCTTCTGTTAGGGATCGATCTTCACTAACCCAATCGTGTATAAGTCCTATAGGTCCCATACGTCGTATCAGTCCTATTCCCTAAAGCCTCAACATCCCTGCAGATGTCCTGCTTAAAGAGTATTAAGACTTTCGCAGACAATTGTAGGTTGTTGAATTCTAAGCGGCTCTAAGTTCTATTTTCTTTGCTGTGCCAGACACGAATAATAACCACAGTATCGTTTTCGTCACGCATATAGCGAAGAACAAAAGCTCCGGCGCCAAAAGGCACGACCCATTCGCGTCTTCCAGTGTCATCATCCATTGGGCGCCCTATGTCTGCTATTGATTTTAGAATACTCGCACCGTCCAGAATGGCCTTTGCTGCTCGTGCTGCCGCAGCGGGGCTTTTTTCGTGCAAGAATGTATAAAGTCGCTCTACATCGGCTAATGCCTCTGGAAGCCATTTTATTTGGGGCAAGACGTCACCTTCCCCTTTGCCAGATTTTCAAGCCATGCAACAGCTTTTTCATGGGGTATAGCCTCGCCGGTTAATTGATAACGTTCCCAACGTTCCATATCCTCGCGTTTTTCCCGCTCGTAATTTTCTTCGCGCTCCAGGAATGTTTCGATTGCCTTACACATGAGCCAGTGAGGCGACCTGTCGCGGATGCGAGCCAAAGCTGCAAGCCGTTGCTGGGTGGTGTCGTCTAACTTGACGCCTTTTGTCTGTGTCATAACAAAATCTCCTTTTAGCAAAAGGTACTACTTATTTCAACCTTTGGCAACCTTATGCTTAATGGTTTTCTTTTAGGTAAACTTGGCCATGATGTTCCTCTGGCCTTTTTGTGAATCTTCTCGATAAGATCATCATTCAGCGATGCTATCTGTCAATTCCCAGCTTTCTTCCCTGCGCAGTGCATGTTTTTGGTTAAAGAAGCGTCAATAGTATTGTGTGATGTACATATAACGATGTTTAAGAGCGACAAACGATGAAAAAGTCTTTCAGTCGGCGAATATTTACAAGCTATACCCTGTTTCTCTCTTTTATGATACTGCTCATTTCGGGAGTGATCCTCTACGTTTATCCCGGCATAAGTGCTTCCGGTTTTGTAACGAGTTTCGGTGGCCTCACAAAACCTGCATGGCTGAATCAGCATATTATCTTCAGTCTTGTTTTTACCCTTTTTGCTCTTTACCATCTTTTTTTCGTTAACCGGACAGCTTTTTTATCATATCTCACGAAGAAGAAAGCCGAAGGGTTTCGCCGTCCCGCAGAGCTGCTGGTTACAGTGATTGTAACATCATGTGTTGCCATAGGCACCTACGCCCACTTTCAGC
>Ga0209697_10009694_pt1 | contig 10596 bp, 13 predicted proteins | sample AliMusrvi5mmetaG_FD_184115 | JGI IMG/M metagenome (GOLD analysis project Ga0209697, IMG submission 184115) | Freshwater lake bacterial and archeal communities from Alinen Mustajarvi, Finland, to study Microbial Dark Matter (Phase II) - Alinen... | ecosystem: Environmental > Aquatic > Freshwater... | reverse complement strand
AAAAATTATGGAAGAATTATTATTCAAAAAATCGTATAATTGTAAATCAATTACAGGATTAAAAGTAATGTGTAAAGTAATAGTAGGATTTAAATATTAACCTGTAAACTTTTTTCAGGACGAGACATAGAAAAGATAACATAAATTAATATCCCGCTCCAAAGGAGCGGAACAAAAACATACATTTATGCATTCTACCAACGTTTAATCCCTCTGGGATTTATGGGAAATTAAATGTTAAAAAAGAATTAACTCCAAAGGAATGGAACAAAAATGAACAATAATAAAATTCTACCAATGTTAAATCCCTCCGGGATTTATTGTAATTTTAAATATTAAATAAAACATAAAATCTTTTACAAACATTAAATTCATACTGGACAAATAAAAAGAAAATTATGGCAAACACTTATTCGCAAATTACCATTCAACTGATCTTTGCAGTACGAAACCGCGAATCAATGATTAATCCTGTGCTTCGCGAACCTTTGCATAAATACATAGCAGGGATAATCAAAAATCAAAAACAGAAACTATTAATTGTAAATTCAGTTAGCGATCATATCCATATTTTAGTCGGGCTTTCTCCGAATTGTTGTTTGTCAGATTTGGTTAGAGAGATTAAATCAGAATCTTCCCGATTTATAAATGAAAATAAATTATCGCAATATAAATTTTATTGGCAGGAAGGATTTGGAGCTTCTCATATAGTCGTTCGCAGAGAGAAGATGTTGTCAATTACATTTTGAATCAAGAGATTCATCATAAGAAAAAAACATTTAAAGAAGAATATATAGATTTTTTGAAAAAATTTGAAGTCGAATATGATGAGCGGTTTTTGTTTGATTTTATTTAAACCCAATCAAACAGGTGTGGGTGAAGGAGGAGGAAATATTTGAATTTTATTTTATACATTGAAAAATATTATTAAATAAAAAAGCTTAAGTGACAACTGTAAAACCTAATACTATTGATGAGTATATCGCAAGTTTTCCAAAAGAGATTCAAAAAGAATTGGAGCTAATCAGGAAGACCATAAAACATGCAGCACCGGACGCTGAAGAAGCTATCAGCTATGGAATGCCGAGTTTTAAACTTCATGGCAACTTGGTTTACTTTGCTGCTTTTAAAAATCATATTGGGTTGTATGCACTGCCCAAAAGTAATGAAGCTTTTAAACAAGAACTTTCGATTTACAAGACAGGAAAAGGTTCGATTCAATTTCCGCTGGACAAGCCTATGCCTGTGGATTTGATAACTAAAATTGTTAAGTTTAGAGTGCAGGAAAATCTAGAGAAGATGAAAAGCAAATTGAAGAAGAAATGAGAAAATATATTTGAACATAAATAAAAAACAAACGAATTATGAAAACGTATAAAAATTGTCAAAGCTGCGGAATGCCTTTGAAAAAAGACCCTGAAAATGGTGGGACTAATTCTGATGGGACAAAGAGTTTGATGTATTGCAGCTATTGCTATCAGGCAGGAGCATTCACTCGACCTGATTTTACAGTAGATGATATGAAAAAACTATGCAAAGAAAAATTGAAAGAAATGGGATTCCCAAAACTCATTGCCCTATTGTTGACAGCAGGATTGCCTAAGTTGGAAAGATGGAAAAATAAATAATTAAAAAATAATGAAAGGACTTTATACAATTGGATTATTAGCGGTTTCGAATATTTTCATGACACTTGCTTGGTATGGTCATTTGAAGTTTAAAGAAATGAGTTGGTTCAGCAATTTAAGTTTGCCACTCGTTATTCTGATCAGTTGGGGTATTGCATTCTTTGAGTATTCTGTTCAAGTGCCTGCCAATAGAATTGGCTTCAATGCAAATGGTGGTCCATTTAATTTATGGCAACTAAAAGTGATTCAGGAAGTAATTACTTTAATTATTTTTACTTTGTTTACAGTTATTGCTTTCAAGAATGAGACATTGCGGGTGAATCATGTCATCGGGTTTTGTTTTTTGATATTGGCGGTGTATTTTATTTTTAAAAAGTAATTGTTGATTGGTATTGCAACAAATTGCGTGAATGCTCGTTTCTGTGTATGAAAATTGAAGTACCTGCAATACCGGACTAATCAATGATGACTTGCTAAACAGGAAAATAATTACAAAATACAGAATGAATGAAAACAAGAAAAGAATTGAGAGAGGAATATAACCAGATGAAGTTTAGAATGGGTGTATTCCAAATAAGAAATAAAATAAACGGTAAAGTATTTATAGGAAGCAGCACGGATTTAAAAGCAATATGGTATGCGGAAAAATTACAATTAGATATTGGGTTGCATTCAAATAGTGAATTGCAAAAAGAATGGAAAGAATATGGTGTGGAGAATTTTGTATATGAAATTTTAGAAGAAATAAAACAAACAGATGACAAGCCTATTGATTATATAAAAGAAGTGAAAGCGCTTGAAGAAATGATGATTGAAGACCTACAACCATATGAGAACAAGGGTTATCACAAAAGGGAAATTTGAAATTAAGAAAAACGAAAAGAATAAAAAAATAAATAGACTATGAAGCAAAGACTAATTATCACGATAGTTGCAGTTATTATCTTCTCTGTAACTCAACTGATGGCGCAAGGAAAAGTATTCATAGATAAAGTAAAACATTCAAGAAGCATGATGAATACAGGCTCATTGTCAGCTTCAATTAGTTTGTAAATCATAGAAATAAAAATTTTAGGTTTGCAAATTCGCTCTGGGTATTTTACTATATTTGGCACTGAAAAAAATAGTTAAAATCAATTGATTAAATTGATAATAAAAATAAAATTCTTTACAATACTTACATTACGAACCTGCTTGTAGATTTATTCTCCAGAGGTATAACTGTCAGATAATCCAAATAAATAGAAAAAATTTATCCTTAATAAAATGAAAAAACTTTGCTTTTTAATCTGCTTTACACTCATTTCAATGTTTTCTTTTTCACATTCACAATGGACATGGAAAAATCCTTTACCACAAGGTAATTATTTGAGGTCAGTTTATTTTAGTGATGTCAACACAGGTTATGCTGTAGGCATATTGGGAACCATTTTAAAAACCAGCAATGGTGGCACTTCTTGGACAACATTATCAAGTGGAACAACAAATGATTTAAATTCAGTTTGCTTTGTCAATGCAGATACGGGTTATGCTGTGGGTAATGGAGGAATCATTCTGAAAACAAGCAATGCAGGAACAACCTGGGCTGTTTTATCCAGTGACACAACAACTGATTTAAATTCAGTTTATTTTTTCGATGTCAATACAGGATATGCAATGGGTTATCTTGGGAAAATACTAAAAACAACGGATGGTGGCACTTCCTGGACCCCCTTGTTATGTGGCACAATTAATAATATAAATTCGATTTATTTTACTGATGTTAATACAGGGTATGTGACAGGAAATGGAGGCACAATATTAAAAACCACCGACGGAGGAACAACCTGGACTGTTTTATCCAGTGAAATATCGAATAATTTAAATTCGGTTTCTTTTACCAATGCCAATACAGGGTATATGGTAGGTGTTTATGGAGCTATCTTGAAAACTGTTAATGGAGGCGAAATTTGGACTGCTTTGTCGAGCGGTTCAACCAATGATTTATATTCAATTCGCTTTGTTAATGCCAATACAGGCTATGCTGTTGGTGATCTTGGAACCATCTTGAAAACCAGTGATGCGGGCGCTACTTGGACAGCCTTGGCAAGTGGGACAAATAATCCATTGTATTCTATTCATTTCACAGATACTATTAATGGTTATGCTTTGGGTGGTACAACTATTCTGAAAACCAGTGATGCTGGCAAAACCTGGACTATCTTATCACGAGGAATAATTAATCCATTATATTCCATTAATTTTTCTGATACGAATACAGGTTATGCAATGGGTGGATTAACTTTATTGAAAACCGTTAACGGAGGTGATACTTGGACGTCGATATCAAGTGGAATAACTAGTTATATAAATTCAGCTTGTTTTATCAATGATACGATAGGTTATGCTGTGGGTTTTAATGGAGCTATTTTTAAAACCATTAATGGAGGTACTGCTTGGACAGCTATTTCCTATGATACAACGAATGATTATTATTCGATTAAATTTACTGGTTCTAAAATTGGTTATGTGGTGGGGCAAAATGGAATTATATTAAAAACAAACAATGCAGGTGCTACATGGACGGTGTTATCAAGTGGTACAACGAATGATTTGTATTCAGTTTCTTTTATCAACGATTCGATAGGTTATGCCGTTGGTATTGAAGGAACCATTTTAAAAACAAGCAATGCAGGTGCAATGTGGACTGTTTTATCAACAGGAACAACGTATGATTTTCTGTCAGTTTATTTTACTGATACTATTACCGGATATGCAGTGGGAGAAAGTGGAACTATTATAAAAACAAAAGATGGAGGAGCAACTTGGATAACTTTATCAAGCGGAACGAAAGAGGTTTTAAATTCAGTTTGCTTTATAGATTCTCTTACAGGTTATTCAGTGGGGCGTGGTGGAATCACTTTGAAAACCATAGATGGAGGAACGAACTGGACTTCATTATCAAGTGGAACGACAAATGAATTAAATTCAATTTATATTCTAAATGCCAATGCTGCTTTTGCTGTCGGAGATTGGGGCACAATCTTAAAAACAAGCGATGTTGGTGTTGGTATCATTGAAAAAAACGTTTCGCAGGAATCAAAATATAGTATGTATCCTAATCCAGCAACTGATAAAATTACCATTACAAAAAATAATGAATTAATAGAAGAAACGGCTGTAAGTATTTATAATATTAATGGAGCATTGATAATTAAAAACATAATTCAAAATCAAAACAAGTTTGAAATGAATGTTAGCAGCTTGTCAAAAGGTATTTACTTTTTGAAAATACAAACCAAATCTGGGATTGAAAGCAAAAAGTTAGTGATTCAGTAATCATATTTTTTTTGCTTTATGTGGGTATTCCGTTGAAAGTTAATCAGCTTTTCTCAAAATGAGCCTTTCTAATTAATTGCTTCATATATGTGTATTTTAATGTTCATAAACTGGATAAAATATTGTATTAGAAATTTAATGCAGCATGACTATAGTCTCTTTTAATAAAAACATAAAAGAATTTATTTGAGAGGGAAAAAGTAAAAATATATTTCTGCAGATTTCAAATAGTTTTTTTATTGTATTCATCAGTAAAATAATCCTGAAAATAAAGAATATATTATTCTGTCTTTTGCCTACTGAATCCTACATTCTTTTCATATAAATATCAATTTCTCAAAACCTTCTTTAGGATTTTTTCAAAAAAATTTTGAAGTTGTAATTTTTTATTATATTACGAGCAGAATTTAAAATAATATTTTATTCTACTTGTAATTTATGATTGAAATTTTACATTTTTCAAAGCAAATAAATTCAAAATTATCCTTCAAATGCATTGCTGTAGTTAAAAGGGAAAGAATGAATAATTTTTACTCTCAAAACACTTTTCTCTCATTTTCTTCAACAATTCAAAAAATCAGGAATTCATCTCAAATGTCATTTTTGGTAATAAATTTTGTAAAAAAGCAAAGTTTTTCCCTTTTTTATCTATTTCAATCATTTTTAAAGAAATGTCTTTCTTCTTCAGTTTTTTGTCACAATTTCATCAAAAAACATCTCTTTTTGTCTCTTGCAAGTCTCTTTTTGCGAAAACAAGGTCGCAAATTGAAGAAAACAAGTCTCAAAGGAGCAAAAACAATTAACAAAAACATTTTGCAAATTGCTTTTAGGGTTTTACAACTTGAAAAATCAAAAAACAAATTACAAAATGAATTTGCTAATATGATAAAAGAAGAAAACAATTTACAAAGAGAGAAAACAAGTGTACAAAGAACCAATGAGAATTTGTTTTCAAAAGGATTGATTTCTCAAAGGATATTTTCAAAATGGTTTACCAAAACAGTGATTTTCCCCCTTCAAGATGTAATATTTTTCACTCTTTATTTTAATAGAAACCTTTTTATTAATCTTTAAACAAATTCCAATGAAAAAAATTAAAACCGTTCTCGATTTTCTAAGATTTCCTGTTTCTGATAAAATTGAATTTTATAGAAATGCCATCAGTAAAATAACAGGCAATACCTATTTCACTACGCCTGATATACCCATGGCAACAGCAACAACGCAGGTAAACACACTTGAAACTGATTTCGTAGCAGCCAAAACCGGAGCGCATCAATCTGTTGCCAAGATGCATCAATCCGAAAAAATTGCTGATGCAACTTTTCGTAAACTGGCTTTATATGTTGATCGCATTGCCGATGGTAATGATGCCATCATTTTAAGTTCAGGTTTTCATATTTCAAAACAACCCGACACAAAACGCACCAAGAGTTTTGAAGTGAATGCAGGACAAAATTCGGGCGAAATAGATTTAGCACATCAATCAGTTGCCGGAGCCAAAGCGTATATCTGGCAATACAGCATAGGCAATCTGCCTACCGATGATAAACAATGGCTCATGGGCGATGCTACTACCAAAGCCAAAATTACACTCACCGGTTTTGAAAGTGGCACAAAAATCTGGTTCAGGGTATTGGCTGTAACCGCCAATGGAACTCAGCCTTGCAGTGATCCTGTTTTGAAGGTGGTGCCGTAAAGGATATTAAATTATTTAATAATATATATGATGTGTATGTACTCAATTTAGACTTTTGTCAATTGTAAATTCATTGAATATTACTGGTTGTAATTCGGTGATAAATAAAAAATGAGTTATAAGTTAAAAATTAAAAAATCTATTTGTGATGGTAACCTTTGACAGTGTAGTAAAAACATCTAAAAATATTCAGATACATTTAGCTATCCCTTTAGAATTTTTAATTTCTTCGGTTTTTTTTGGAGTAAATAAATATAAAAATGGGGAAATTAATTCTACTATTAATTCTATTGCAGTACTTTTATTTCTGTTGTTTTTTGTGCATTTATTTTGTTGTTGTTTTTTTTCATTTTTTAAAAAATCAACAACAAAAATATTGAAAAAATATTTAAAAGTGTTTTTTCTTATTATTTTTTCAATAATATTTTATTTGTTTGTTGAAGAACAGATTAGTGGTAAAAAGCACCCTTTAGATCTAATAACTAATAATAAACATAAAGGTGGGGTGATTTTTAATCAGTCCTTTAAAAATACTCGAATTAAAGATGGATTAACATTTGTTTTTAAACCATTAAGATTAATTAAAGATACTACTATTAATAAAATTATTGCAATTGATAATAAAGGGGAAATTTATAATATTGATAAAAATTATAAATATATTATTGATAGTTTGTCAAATAATATAGATGTGAATTCGCAAAAAAAAATTTTACCGTATAATGATTCTATTATAAATAATGATACTTTAAATGTTTTTGAATTACCTCCTATTTTAGGTAAATTAGCCGACAATGATAATGTCTGGTTTAAAATAAGGAGATTTGTAACATATATTTTTAATAGTTTATTTGATTATTTGTTTGGTGATAATAATTTAAAATATTCGTCATCACCAGAATATATTTTTGATACGATAAAACAAAATGTGAAAATATTGCCAAATATTAATTATGATACAATAATTTTTATTAATTGTGATACAGCCAGTAGTATTATTGTAAACGATACAATAGTTAAGCCAAGCTCTATAGATAAAAAAAGTGATAAGACAGAAGAAGTTAAGCCAAGCTCTATAGATAAAAAAAGTGATAAGACAGAAGAAGTTAAGCCAAGCTCTATAGATAAAAAAAGTGATAGGACAGAAGAAGTTAAGCCAAGTTCTATAGATAAAAAAAGTGATAAGACAGAGGAGGTTAAAGATTCAACTACAATTATCAAAACTTCGCTATTATTTTTAACTTCGTTAACTAATAAAGTTTCTTTCCCTATTAAGTTTATAGGGAAAGATATTCCATCAATTACTCTTGAATTTATTGATGAAATAAATTGCAAAACATCTTTAATTGCACGTTCAGAAGAGTTATATTATAAGTATAGTATAACAGGTAAATATTTTAATATTATAAGTAATGAAACAAATAATAAAATTATTTTAAGATTTAAATTATCAAAAAATTCAAATTATTATATTTTAACTGATACCAATAAAAAATCTTACAATTTAAAACTAAATAAATAAAACAATGAGAAAAAAATACAGATTAGTTATGCTGTTAATAATATTAATTTCATTTTGTTCGTGTAGTAAAATTATGTCTTTTGATTATAATAATCCACAATATATAAATGGTGATGGAAAAAAAGAATATAAAGACACATTAATTATTACCTATTCAGAAACAGTTAAAAGTAAAGATTTAAATAAGGTTTCAACTTTTTTTAATGAAGAATTTAATGAAAATGTTATTAGAATGAATATTGAAAATAAAAACAATTTTTATTGTCTTTATATAGAAAAAAAAGCAGAAAAAGAAATCATTGAAGATATTATTGTAGATTGGATAAAAAAAAATCATAAACTTATAAAACGAGATACAAACAATTTAACTGCACTATATTTGTTTAATAAAAAACTTAGTAAACAAACTACATTAGATAGTTGTGCTATAAGTTTTGATTTAAAGAATTCGAAAGAAGGAAAATGTTTATATAAAATTAATAGTTTCAACTTTACAGTTGACAATAAAATGAAATCTTTAGAAGAACTTCAGAAAATACCTTACAGACAAAGAAAAAAGATTGTTAAGTCTATAAAAAAGACACTCATTGATAAAATTAAAAAGATTGAAAGTTGTCATCCATTTAAAGTTGATTTATAAGATGGTGTGAAAAAATAATGAATATAAATAAACCTGTTTAACCCCATAGGAGCTAGCGTCCAGCTAGTTCCTATTATTAAAGAACATCATGTTCTAAAATAAATGATAAAAAGAAAATAACAGAAAAGTAAAAACCTTTCAGAGAAGTTTCATTTTTGTATTATCATTATAGTATTTGCAGCAAAAGAAACAGATTTTAATAGCACAATTATTTATCATATTTAAAATCAATTTTTTTTATTATAAAAGCTATATTTATCAGCACTTCAACATAGGTTTTAGTTTTATTTATTCAAAATGAATAAAAAAACTTATTGAAAGTCATTGTAAATCCGAAATAAATTTTTAATTTTGCAGTCCCTTAAAATAAGAGGGTTGTATATTATTGGAAAAAATTAAGTAATAATTATGCCAACGATTCAGCAGTTAGTTCGCAAAGGACGCAAGAAAATAAATTATAAGAGTAAATCTCCATCACTCGACAGTTGTCCACAAAGGAGAGGTGTTTGCACAAGAGTTTACACACAAACTCCTAAAAAGCCAAACTCAGCTATGCGTAAGGTAGCCAGGGTTCGCTTGACAAACCAGAAGGAAGTGAATGCGTATATTCCGGGAGAAGGTCACAACTTGCAAGAGCACTCAATCGTAATGATTAGAGGCGGTAGAGTAAAAGATTTACCAGGGGTAAGATATCATATTATTCGTGGTACGCTTGATACAACCGGTGTTGAAGGAAGAAAACAAAGAAGATCAAAATACGGCGCTAAGAGACCTAAAGAAGCTGCAAAAAAATAAAAAGTAAAGACTTTTTTAATATTATTAAAAAATGAGAAAAACAAAAGCAAAGAGAGCAGAAGTATTACCGGATCCTAAATTTAGCGATCGTTTGGTTACACGCTTTGTCAATAATTTGATGTATGATGGAAAGAAAAATGTTGCCTTCAACATTTTTTATGATGCATTAGATATAGTTTCTGAAAAGACAAAAGAAAATGGTTTAGAAGTTTTTAAGAAATCATTAGAAAATGTTAGTCCATCTGTGGAAGTAAGAAGCCGTAGAATTGGTGGCGCAACTTTTCAGATTCCAACAGAAATCAGACCGGCACGTAAATTATCGCTTGGTATGAAATCGTTGATTAGTTATGCTCGTTCACGCAAAGAAAAATCAATGGCAAGCAATCTTGCCAGTGAAATTATTGCTGCGTTTAAAGAAGAAGGCGGATCATTCAAAAAGAAAGAAGATATTCACCGTATGGCTGATGCCAACAAGGCTTTCTCACATTTTAGATTTTAATTTTTAATAAATACGATTTAGTAAACGCAGTGCAGGTAGATTTAACACATATAAGGAATATTGGAATTATGGCTCATATTGATGCCGGTAAGACCACTACGACTGAGCGTTTGCTTTATTACACAGGCAAGAACTATAAGATCGGAGAAGTTGATGATGGTTCAGCAACTATGGATTGGATGGTGCAGGAGCAAGAAAGAGGAATAACAATTACTTCTGCTGCAACAACAATTTTTTGGAATCAGAATCAAAGTCAATATAAAATAAATTTGATTGATACTCCCGGACATGTTGATTTCACTGTTGAAGTAGAAAGATCATTAAGAGTGTTGGATGGCGCGGTTGCTATATTTTGTGCAGTTGGGGGAGTACAACCTCAATCAGAAACAGTTTGGCGTCAAGCTGACAAATATCATGTTCCACGTATATCTTATATAAATAAGATGGATCGCAGTGGAGCTGATTTTTATAATGTAGTTAATCAGATACAAGATA
>Ga0209697_10009690_pt1 | contig 10598 bp, 6 predicted proteins | sample AliMusrvi5mmetaG_FD_184115 | JGI IMG/M metagenome (GOLD analysis project Ga0209697, IMG submission 184115) | Freshwater lake bacterial and archeal communities from Alinen Mustajarvi, Finland, to study Microbial Dark Matter (Phase II) - Alinen... | ecosystem: Environmental > Aquatic > Freshwater... | reverse complement strand
CCCCTACTTAAGGAACCCAATCCATGCGACATCCAACCCTATCCCGACGAGAAGTATTGAAACGAGCGGCCGCAGCCGCCGGAGCAATGGCCTTGCCGATGATTGTGCCCGGCTCGGTCTTCGGCAAAAACGCCCCCAGCAACCGCGTGAATTTGGCAGGCATCGGCGTGGGGGGCCGCGGGACATTCGACTGCCGCACGCAATTCCTGCCGCTGGAGGAGGTGCAATTCGTGGCTTGCGCCGATTGCCGTCAGGGCCGTCGCGACGCCTTCGTCAAGATGGCAAACGATCACTACCAGGGGAAAGTCTGCACGGCCTACCGCGACTTCCGCGACGTCCTGGCGCGCAAGGATGTCGATGGCGTGGTCGTCAGCACGCCGGACCACTGGCATGTGCCGGTCGCTGTGTATGCCGCCCGGGCGGGTAAAGACATGTACGTGGAGAAACCCCTGGGGGTCGCCCTGGCCTGGGAGTGGAAACTCCGCGAAGCGGTAGCCAAGAACAAGGTGGTCTTCCAGTATGGCACGCAACAGCGCGGCGATCAGAAACAGTTTCGCCGTGCCTGCGAGCTGGTGCGCAACGGCTACATCGGCCAGGTCCAACGCGTCGATGCCTGGTGCCCCGACATGTCGTCGCAGTACAAAGAGGCCACGGTCCCGCCCTATGGCTCGACGAAGCCGATCGACGTTCCCGCCGAGTTGGATTATGAGATGTGGATCGGGCCGGCGCCCATGAAACCCTATACGGCCGACCGCGCAACATGCTTCGGCGGCTGGCACATTTATGACTATGCCCTGGGGTTCGTCGCCGGCTGGGGCGCCCACCCGCTGGACATTGCTCAATGGGGTCTGGACATGGACAACAGCAGCCCGGTCCGCTACGAGGGCACTGGCAGCATCCCACCCAAAGGCAGCCTATGGAATACCATTGAATCGTGGGACGTGCATTGCGAGTACGCCAACGGCGTGAAAATGCACTTCATGGGCGAGCGCGTGGCCAAGCCGGTCGTCAAGGCCTATCACCCCGCCTGGGAGGACCACGGGACAACCTTTTTCGGAACCAAGGGGTGGGTCAGCGTCAACCGCGACGCCCTCTACGCCAGCGACAAGAAGTTGCAGAAGACCCAAACCAAACCCGAGGAAATCCACCTCACGACCACGACCTCGCAGGCGCGCGATTTCATCGATTGCATGAAGAGCCGCAAGCCCACGATTAATCCCCTGGAGTCGGCCATCCGCTCCGACACCATCAGCCATCTGAGCGACCTCTGCATCCGCCTTGGCCGCCCGATCCAATGGGATCCGCAAAATGAACAGATCGTCAACGACGCCGAAGCGACCAAGCTCTTAAGTCGGCCGCTGCGCGAACCGTGGAAACTAGATTAGCCCCCCGTTAGCACAAGGACTAGAACATGAGCAGAACCTGGATTCCCTTCCTGGGCGCTATTGCGCTCGCCACTACCGTTTACGCCGCCGACTTCCATGTCGCTCTCAATGGCAACGATGCCCAGCCCGGCACGCAGGCGGCTCCTCTTCGCACCATCCAGCACGCCGCCAATCTCGCGCAGCCTGGCGATGTCATCACCGTGCATGAAGGCGTCTACCGCGAACGCATCAGCCCGCCGCGCGGTGGCGAGTCCGACGCAAAACGCATCGTCTACCAGGCCGCTCCCGGCGAGAAGGTCGAGATCAAAGGCTCGGAAGTCGTCCAGAACTGGCTGAAGGTCCAGGACGATGTCTGGAAGGTCACCCTGCCCAACTCCTTCTTCGGCAGTTTCAATCCCTACAGCGACCTGATCCACGGCGACTGGTTCCATTCCAAGAACCGTCAGCATCACACCGGCGCCGTCTATCTCAACGGCGAATGGCTGACCGAGGCCGCCAAGCAGGCGGATGTCCTGAAACCGACGGCCATCGCGCCGCTCTGGTTCGGCCAGGTGGACAAGGAGAAGACCACGATCTGGGCGCAGTTCAAGGGGGTCAACCCGAACGAGCAATCCGTGGAGATCAACGTCCGCCGAACGGTGTTCTACCCGGAAAAGCCCGGCATGAACTTCCTCACGGTGCGCGGCTTCATCATGCGTCATGCGGCTCCCCCGTGGGCGCCGCCCACGGCCGAGCAGGTTGGCTTGATCGGCACGCACTGGAGCAAGGGCTGGATCATTGAGAATAATGTGATCAGCCACTCCGTATGCTCGGGAATCGCACTCGGAAAATACGGCGATGCATGGGACAACAAGGCGGAATCCGCCGAAGGCTATGTCGGAACCCTCAATCGCGCCCTCAAAAACGGCTGGAACCGAGAGACCATCGGCCACCACATCGTCCGCAACAACACCATCTCGCATTGCGAGCAGGCGGGTATTGTCGGCAGCCTGGGATGCTCGTTCAGCGTGGTTACCGGCAACACCATCCACGACATTCACGTCCGGCAGTTGTTCACGGGCGCCGAGATGGCGGGTATCAAGTTTCACGGCGCCATCGATGTCGAGATCCGCGGAAATCACATCTACCGGACCTGTCGCGGCCTCTGGTTGGACTGGATGGCCCAGGGTACGCGCGTCTCGGGCAACCTCTTCCACGATAACCGCGATCAGGATTTATTCGTGGAGGTGGATCATGGACCATTTCTGGTGGACAATAATATTTTTCTTTCCCCGATGACACTGCTCGACGTTTCGCAAGGCGGCGCCTATGTCCACAACCTGATCGCCGGGTCCGTCCACATGAACTCCTTTGACGGCCGCCTGACGCCCTTCCACAAGGCACACTCCACCGAAGTCGCCGGATTGCACAACAACCCCTGCGGCGACGACCGCTTCTACAACAATCTGTTCGTCGAGCGCGGCGACTTGAGTCCCTACAATGCGGCGCGTCTGCCCGTCTGGATGGAAGGCAACGTGTTCCTTAAAGGCGCCAAGCCCTCCAAGCATGAAAAGAATCCGCTTCTCAAGCCGGAGTTCGATCCGGCCGTCAAGCTGGTCGAGAAGACGGACGGATTCTACCTTGAAGTCCAGTTCGACAAAGCCTGGGCCGCCGAAGGAACACGCAAACTGGTGACCACCGATCTACTCGGAAAAGCGACCATTCCGAATCTATCCTATGAACAACCGGATGGCAGTCCGCTCCGCGTCAACACCGATTATTTTGGCAAGCAACGGATCGAAGCCAACCCAACGCCTGGGCCGTTCGAGAATCCCGGCCAAGGCAATCTCAAACTCAAAGTCCGCTGAGGCCGATCTGAAAACTGAAAGGGTCTTTTCATGTCCGCGAAGAATTCTTGGCGGAGCATTGTGAAGCACACGGTTCTTGTCTTGGCAGCGGCCCTCACCTTCTGGGCTGGCCTGGCACACGCAGTCACCCCCTACACGTGGAATGGCGCGGTCACTGGTGGAACATGGTCTACCGCATACACCAACTGGGATGGGGCGTCGGGGACTCCCTGGGATGTCACCAACGGCACTAGTAATATCGCTAACTTTGAAACCCCATCCCTGAACGCCACGGTTATCGGCGCGGTCTACACCAACGGCATCGCATTTAGTGCCGCCGGTACCTTGAGTGGCGGCACTATTAACCTCGCCGGCATGACACCCACCATCGCGACGACCAACGATGGAACCATCTCCTCCGTTCTTGACGGCACTTCCGGCCTGACCAAGAACGGCACCGGCACGCTGACGCTGACCGCCTTGCAGAGTTATAGCGGCCCCACGGTTATTGCCGGCGGAACGCTCAAATTGCTCAAGCCTCAGCCCGCAAGCGAGAGTATCGGGATCCAGTTTCAAGGTGGTGGCGCTGCGATCGGAACAAATTGGAATGGCGTGGTTTCCATGACCAACTGGAACTCGTTTTCCGGGAACAGCCTGGATATTTCCCCCCCTCTGAAGGATTCGACCGGCAAGACCGGAATGGCCACCGCTAGTTTCACGGCGCCAGGCGCTTGGAATACAGGCTCCTCGACTCCGCTCTTGGATGGATACCTCGACAACTCGCTCACCGGCATGGCGGAAAATGTTACGATTTCCAAAATTCCCTACTCCACCTACGATGTCTACGCCTATTTTGGCTCTGACACCGACGGCCGTCCCGGCAGCGTGCAACTCGGCGCGGGCGTCACGTACTACTATACTACACGAGGGGTCGTGAGCGACTACGCTCTAACGACTGGCACCACGGGTAGCGCAAGCGCCTCTGCGAATTATGCCGTTTGGCGCGGTGTCACCGGGGCCAGTTTCACCGTCAACCAATACCGCGGCACCAGTGACGGCAACAACAATAGCGGCCTGCACGGCATCGAGATCGTCAATGCCACCCCTGCCCCTGCCGCCAACCTTCTGCCCGCCACCACGGCCCTTTCCATCGACGCCAATACGACGCTGGACCTCGCTGGCGCGAGCCAGCAGGTGGCCTCGCTGAGCGACTCCAGCCTGGGCGGCGGCAGTATCATCAACAGCAGTACGGGTGCCACATCGGTCCTGACGCTGAGCCCCACCGGCGGTTCGACCACCTTCAGCGGCGGGATCCTCAGTGGCGGCAGCAACGGCACGATCGGCCTCGTCAAGGCCGATAACGGCACGCAAGTGCTCTCCAGCAGAAACACTTACTCGGGCGGCACGACCATCAGCGGCGGAACTCTGCAATTGGGAAATTCAGCGGCCCTTGGCGCGGCTACCGGCGGGCTAACGGTGAACAGCGGCGTCCTCGACGTGCAGGCGTACAACCTGACGGTCGGCTCACTCGGCGGCGCCGGCGGCACGATCCTCAACAATTCATCGGGCAGTGCCACGCTGACGGTCAATATGCCTTCCGGCGCAACCACCTACAGCGGCGTCCTGGCCGATGGCCTGGGTAGACTGGCCCTGACCAAGAACGGGGCAGGCAGGCTGATATTGACCGGGCCAAATACGTTTAGCGGGAATACGCTCATCGGTAGCGGTACGCTGCAACTCGGCGCTGCCTCCGGCAACGCGACGTTGGCATTGCAGAACAGCACGCTGGACACCACCGGTATCGGCACGCTGAGTTTTGGAAACATGACCAGCGGCACGCTGGGTGGATTGACGGGTGGAGGCGCCTTGGTATTGAGCAACACAGCGTCCCAGGCCGTGGCCATGAGCGTGGGCAATAACAACACCAACACGATTTACTCCGGTATCCTCTCCGGTTCCGGTGCCCTGACGAAGACCGGCACCGGCATGTTGTCGCTCACCGGCCCAAACACCTACACGGGTGGAACGACGATCGGCGGCGGAACGCTCTCGGTCGGCAGCGGCGGCAGCGGTGCCTCGATCGGAATGACCAGCGGCGTTGCCCTCTCGAATAACGCGAACCTCACCTTTAACCATGCCGACCCGGTCACCTGGAATAAGGCGATTACCGGCATCGGCTCGTTGACGAAGACCGGCACCGGCACGCTGACGCTGGCCGCCTCGCAAAGCTACAGCGGACCCACCGTCATTACCGACGGAACGCTCAAATTGGTCGGAAAGCAGTCTGCCAGCGGGAGTATTGGGATCCAGTTTCAAGGTGGTGGCGCTGCGATCGGGACAAACAGCAACGGCGTGGTTTCCATGACCAACTGGAACTCGTTCACCGAGAGCAGTTTGGATGTTTCAACCCCGCTGAAGGATTCGACCGGCAATACTGGGATGGCCACCCTCGCCAGTTTCACGGCACCAGGTGCTTGGAACACAGGCTCCTCGACTCCGCTCTTGGATGGATACCTCGATAGCTCGTACGTCGGCGCGGCGGAAAATGTTAAGATTTCCAATGTTCCCTATCCCACCTACGATGTCTACGCCTACTTCGGCGCTGAGGTTGACGGCCATACCGGCAGTGTGCAGCTCGGCTCGGGCGTGAACTACTACTACAAGACCCTAGGGAAGGTGAACAACTACGCTCTAACGACTGGCACCACGGGTAGCGCAAGCACCCTAGCAAATTATGCCGTTTGGCGCGGTGTTACCGAGGCCAGTTTCACCGTCAACCAATACCGCATCTCTGACGACTTCTACAACAGCAGCGGCCTGCACGGCATCGAGATCGTCAATGCCACCCCTGCCCCTGCCGCCAACCTTCTGCCCACCACCACGACCCTTTCCATCGACGCCAATGCGACGCTGGACCTCGGTGGCGCGAGCCAGCAGGTGGCCTCGCTGAGCGACTCCAGCCTGGGCGGCGGCAGTATCATCAACAGTAGTACCGATGCCACATCGATTCTGACGCTGAGCCTCACTGGCGGTTCGACCACCTTCAGCGGCGGAATCCTCAGTGGCGGCAGCAACGGCATGATCGGTCTCGTCAAAGCCGGCAACGGCACGCTAATGCTATCCGGCACGAACACCTACAGCGGCGGCACGACCGTTGCAGCCGGCGCGTTGATCGTGACCAACAGCTATTCCCTGCCGGACGGCCACAGCTTGATCGTCGGCGCCGGCGGCGTGCTGATCTTTGACCCCTCGGCCGCCTTCGGCTCCCAGATAGTCGGCGGGGCATCGGAAGCGACCTTAGCCGTCGCCGTACCAGAGCCAGGAACGCTGGCCCTGTTGATTACGGGACTTGTGGTAGGATTTGGCCTCCGACGGAAGAGAAAGAGCTAGAATACAGGGCAGGCGCTCATGGTCCCGCCTTCAGCTTTAGCCCGGATCATTCATATCCTTTGCACCCAACCCAAATGGCCTCTTACTTCTTCTCGACCAGCCAGATGTTTCGGAACTCAACCTTGTTCCCGTGCCCTTGCAGATAAAAAGGACGCGGGGCGGGGCCTTCGCCCTGCCGACCTGGCGTGTTGTGCGGCAGCTCGAACTCGGGGTGAATCTCGACGCCATTGTGCTTGACGGCCACGCGGGCGTTGGCCGTTTTTTTGCCGTTCTGATACTTCGGCGCGGTGAACTCGACGTCGTAGGTCTGCCACGTCAGCGGCGGAAAGCACATGTTCACGTCCGGCTTGCGGAGTTGATAAAACCCGCCACATTCGTTGTCGGCGCCTTCCAGCCCGAAGGAGTCGAGCACTTGAATCTCGTAGCAATCGTGCAGATAGACGCCGCTGTTGCTCCGCCCCTGGCCGCGGGCCAGCGGCATATACGACAGGCGGAGTTCCACGTGCAAGGTGTAGTCGCCAAACCCGCGTTTGGTGGTCGCCTCCGAGAGCAGGCTCTTGTCGGCCAACAGGGTGCCGTGATGGAAGTTCTCGGCCGTCGTGCCATCGAAGAGCACGATCGCGCCCTCGGGCGCTTTTGTGCCTTCCGTCGGGCTGTGACGAACGGTCCGCTTCAGTTCGAGCTTGGCCTTGCCGTCGGCGGAGACAATCGTCATCGACTCGCCGACGATCTTGCCCGAGAAACCTTGACCGGCAAGGGTGGTTGCTTCGGCCTCGCGCTTGCCCTGCAAGAAAAACCGCGGCTGGCTGCGTTTCCAACCGTCACCGGGCAGGCCGCCCTTGGTGACCACGATATTGAACTTGCCGTCGCCCTGGGCAATCACCTGGGCGCCGGCCTTGCCCTCAATGCCATCAAGCCACGAACCCTGTCCGACGTACTCGCCTTGAATGGTAAAGTCTAGATCCTTCGCGGCCTCGACCGGATTGGTGATCTCCGGATTCTTCGCGCAGGCGGTAAAGGCATAGCCACAGCAAAGTAACAACAGAATCAACTTCGGGATGCATCGAATCATGGTTGGATCCTTTTGTATTTCTCATTTCGTCTCCGCTCGGATACGCTCCCAGCAGCAATCGTCTCCCTATCTTAATAGAGCGTCTCGCAACTTTCCAGTTGGCGATGAATGGGTTTGTTTTACGAACTTCAAGGTCGTCAGCTTGTGAGACAATGCTGAACGAGGTACATTCCTCTTCCTCGCTTGCGAGTCGAGCTTTAGTGAATGGCATCAAAAAGATGCAACCTGTTGGCGGCCACAGGCATAGCGGGGGTGATAGCAATGCCAACAAGCATGGTCCAAGGGGGTTCGGGTCGGGGACACGGTTCGGGGGACATGAACCGATTATGGGTGTTTGAGTAACTTCGACGGACGACCTGCCTTCTGTGGGCGCAGGATCCCGGCACAACTAGTCTTGCTAACCTTGGCATTTTGATAATCTGTCGAATCTACCCCAAAGTGTCAATATCGGTTCGTGTCCCTGAAACCTCACATTGCAAACTGCTACGGACATGATTGTCCTCCTGCAAAGGGAAATGTGCCACACATAAGGACTAGAAAAGGGGGGAAGGTTCGATTCCCTGCTGCTTCTCTGTCCGATTTCTTATTCCCTACGCTGGAAAGCTGCTGACGGGATCATCCTGTTGCCCGTCCTCCTTCCGTAAATTCGGATTAGGCAAAGTTTGTCGATTGCAATCTGGTTGGACAATTGGCAAAACTTTGATGGCAAGACAAACAACACGCGCGAATCTCAGGAAACTATTCGATTTGGATAATGGATAATGGGATTGTACGTAGTGTCGTATCTAATGCGGCTTTTCGCATTGTGCTATTGGTCGAGTGTGGCATGAGGCGACTGGCATTTTGGAATGGGGAGGACAAAATGCGGTTCTACTGTTCTTTTGTCGTGGCAACGGCCTTGATGTCACTTGCGTGTCCGTTGTACGCGCAATCGGCATTGAACCGTCTGTCCAACGATCTTGTGTTCTGCTCCGAAAGCATCGAAAAGCCAACGTGCGAGGCAAACGAGGTATCATGTTCGGGTGGTTGCGTTTGCGGCACCGAGAGTTGTCGGGACGATTATTGCCGACCACTATGGAGCGTCAGCGCCGGTGCAATAATATTGCATCGCAGCACGCTGCAGCCAAGTACCATTGTTGAGACTTATTACCCAACCCCGACATCAACATTGCTTGACGCCAGCGATTTCAAGTTCGGCTGGAGCGCTGGCGCCGATATTGGAGTGACCCGACGAGTCGACAAATGCGACGTGATTGATGCAATCGAGTTTCACTACTTCGGTGTGCAAGACTGGCAAGCCGACACGTCAATCATGACGGGCGACTTTTGGCGGATTCCTCACATTACTCGCTTTGCCCCTGCCGCCCAGATTGACACATCCTATCAGTCGCAACTCCAGAGTGCGGAACTCAACGTTCTGCGCGATTCTTCCTGCAACCGGGTGACCTGGATTGCTGGCGCACGTTGGATCGGACTCGATGAACGAATGGATGTGGCATGCCGGTTGTCTCCCTCAGTACCGTTTGCTCATTTTTACTTCCCGGCGCACAATAGTCTTTTCGGCGGGCAAATTGGCGCAGCGATCAAACTCTGGGAGAATGGGGGGCCACTTCACATCAACTGCACGTCCAAGGCCGGACTCTACGGCAACACTGCCACAAATCGATGTGAAATTGTTGATACGGCGGGGAGGCACAACCTCCTTACTTCCGATCAACGAAACCAAGTGGCATTCGTGGGCGATATTGGCCTAGCGGCGGTCTATCAATTGACCGACCAAATCGCACTCCAGGGCGGCTATCAATTGCTTTGGATCCAAGGCGCTGCCATTGCAGGCGATCAAGCCGCAGTGGCCAATTCCAACACACACGATGGGATCGCCAGCAATGGCGGAGTGTTTTACCACGGTGCCACAGCGAACGTCACTCTTACGTGGTGAGTTTTGTCTGGTTTGTTCACACCACATCGACCACACTGGGGTCAGGCTTGCCGCACACCGGGGTCAGGGCACAGGGCAGGGCACACCGGGGTCGGGCACACCCGGTTGGTGAGAATGATACACTAACGGCATGGCACGCCCACCACGCATCGATTTTCCGAACGCCGTTTACCATGTCGCCAGCCGTGGCAATGCGAGGGGAGTCATCTTCTGGAGCGACGATGACCGCCAGCGGTTTCTCGCGCCGTTGGCAGACAACCTACACATGTCGGGCGTACAGCTTTACGCCTTCGTGCTGATGGAAAATCCATCTGCTCGTAAAGACGCCGCGGGCGAATCTTTCTCGATTCATGCAGCGGTTGCTTACGCGGTACGCACTTTATTCCCGCTACAAGCACCGTCGCCCGGGCCATCTCTTCCAGGGCCGGTTCAAGGCGAAACTGGTGGAAGACGACGTTTATCTTGCGGCCGTAACTCGCTATATCCACCTCAATCCCGTGAAAATCGCCGCTTTCCGGCGGCTGAGCGGCGGCGAGCGGTTGCGTTATCTTCAATCCTTCCCCTGGAGCAGCCATGGGGCATGTCGCTTAGCCGACATGAGCAACCGGGCAATCGGTGAACACTATTGTCTCGGATCAGGAGCTGTCAGCGCCATTCATCAGAAGGTCCAGAAGGACTGACAAAACATTCTCCCTGTTGTAAACGAGCTTGCCCTGCGACTCCAAGGTAAGCGCGAACGGAAAAATCGATAATTGATCTTTCAAGCCTGACCTTGCGCTCGTGCGACAACTAACTCCGGTCAGATCGACTGATAACTAACTCCAGCTTCGTTGTAGTTCAGCTGAGAGTGGTTCTCTTATTCATTTGTCTTTCGTTTACGTCGGCCGAAGCAAGCGGAGAAATGCCTGGTCTTGCGTGCTGAGTCGCTTGAGCGGCACAACGTACTCCTTGCCCTCGCGCCGCAGCCGCACCGCGTCATCCTGAAG
>Ga0209697_10009684_pt1 | contig 10599 bp, 15 predicted proteins | sample AliMusrvi5mmetaG_FD_184115 | JGI IMG/M metagenome (GOLD analysis project Ga0209697, IMG submission 184115) | Freshwater lake bacterial and archeal communities from Alinen Mustajarvi, Finland, to study Microbial Dark Matter (Phase II) - Alinen... | ecosystem: Environmental > Aquatic > Freshwater... | reverse complement strand
GGCCCGCTGGGCCAAGGGGCTCATTCAAACCTCCATCAAAGTCCTGCCGCTGATGTTCAAGTCCGAAGTGCCCCGGAAGATCAAGGTCGAGGCGGTCTACCACCTCACCGCCAACCTGAGCTATCCGCTGATGGTGCTCATGTCGGCGGCGCTGCTGCCGGCCATGATCTGCCGCTTCTACCAGGGCTGGTTCCAGATGCTGCTCATCGACTTCCCGCTCTTCACCGCGTCCACGTTTTCCATCGCGGTGTTTTACCTGATGAGCGAGCGCGTGCTCTTCCCCAAAACATGGTGGAAGACCTTCTTCTATTTACCCTTCCTGATGGCGCTGGGCATCGGCCTCACGGTCACCAACACCAAGGCGGTGATGGAGGCTCTGTTCGGAATGAAGAGCCCGTTTGTGCGTACCCCCAAGTACCGCGTGGCCAAGAAGGGCGAGAAATCCCAGGCCGCCAAGTACCGCAAGCGGTTGCTGCTGGCGCCGTGGATTGAGCTCGCCCTGGGAACCTACTTCTTCCTGGCGATTCTCTATACCTTCTCAAACCACAATTACTTCACCGCGCCGTTCCTGATCCTCTTCGTCATCGGCTATTGGTACACCGGACTCATGAGCCTGCTGCAAGGCCGCTTCGAGCGCTGGCGCACCGGCGCCACCGCCAACACCGACGAATCCAGTCCCAAGCCCTTCCCGGTGGGGGTGTGATTTGCAGCCCCAGTCGATTGTCTGGGATCCCATCAAGGCTTTGGTCAACAAGGAAAAGCACGGCGTAGATTTCGAAGAGGCGGCCACAGTTTTTCGCGACCCGCTCTTGCTGGTACAGCCCGATGTGGTGCATTCTCTTGATGAGGAACGTTGGTTGGCCCTTGGAAAATCTACCCGGCAGTTGTTGCTGGTGGTAGTTCATGCAGAAAACGACCTGAAAATTCGAATCATCAGTGCCCGAAAGGCCGAACCCAGAGAGAGGAGACGATATGAGCAGCAGCCGTAAACCGGAGCCTAAAGACGACGATATGCGCAAGGAATACGATTTCACACACGCGGTTCGCGGCAAATACGCAGATCGCTTCCCTCATGATGTCGTGATGGTGACGTTAGCTCCTGACGTGGCAGAGGCTTTCCCCAATGCCGAAGCCGTCAACGAGGCCCTCCGCGTGCTCCTCAAAGCCGCGAAGAAGGTGGCCCCGGCGGCTTAAAAAGCAGCCTCGAAGAGGTGTACGTTGCAAGCCAGTCCGATTTACTTGCCGATTCCCTTTCCACTTTTCGCCACCATCCTCTTCACAACAGCATGGGCGCTTATTTGCCTCTTGACCAGCGTATGGAGCCGCTGGCATTCGTTATCCAGGCGTTTCCGCGCTCAGTCTGAGCCCTACGGCGAAACCCGCACCGCCGGTCCACTGCTGCTCACCGTTTACACGCGATTCTTGGGCCACTACAGCGGCTCTGTTCGCCTGACCGCCTCAGAAGATGCCCTCTATCTCGCTGTACTCTTCCTGATTCGCGTCGGCCACCCTCCACTCTGCATCCCGTGGAACGAAATCAAGCTCTCGCGGACAAAGCGCTTCTGGCGGCGGTATGTTGTCCTCACGCTTGGGGAGCAAGAGCAAATCCCCATGCGCATCCCCGAACGCATGGCACGTAAGTTGGGCATTCTGAACCGCATCCCTGAAGGTGCAAACTCCTTGCCTGACTCAACTTCGACGCTTTGAAAGGGAGTTTTACAGCTTCGGAGGAGATGAAACCGGTCTAAACTATCCCTAAGGCAACCATGCAACCCGCCGACAAAGTCCGCACCGCTCTTGAGGCTCTTAGTCCGACCCAGGAGAAGGTTGATCTCGCGGTTAAGACTGCGATAGAGGTGGCACAGCCTTCGCGTGTGATCCTGTTTGGATCCTGGCCGCGAGGGGAGGCAAAATGGGACAGCGATCTCGATTTGGCGGTCTTGATTCCGGATTCCCGTAAGAACGAGATTGGCGACCTGCGCAACAAGCTCTTGCGTGCTCTCGGCTCCATCCCGATGAGCACCGACCTCATTGTCGCCTCTGAGGGTTACGCGGGTGAATTTCAGTCATCGGTAAATAGCGTTTATTACAAGATCCTGCGCACTGGGAAGGCTGTTTATGACAGCGGGCATCGATAGGCAGGCCTAGATTTTGCTTAAAAAGGCCGCAGAAGACGAAGCCGTTCTACATTTGAACGGAGTGCCGGATGGTCCATTTGGCTTCCACGTCCAGCAGGCAATCGAAAAGTTATACAAAGCCCTTTTATGTCAACTTGGAGTCGAATTCAAGTTCACCCATGACCTTGATCATCTTATCGTTCTCCTAAAAGCTACCGGAGAGACTCTGCCCGAACCGATTGTTGACTTTTCAAGGATTGGTGCTTTTGCGGTCACTCATCGTTACGATGACATCCCGGAATTCTACGTTCTCGATCGTGAAGACGCCCTCGCAATGGTTCGTAGCGTTCGAGAATTCGTCAACTCGCGCATCGCGGCCCTCTCTGCTCCCACCGAGCCCCCTCCGGTACAATAGTACGAAGCGCCTGCCGCGCCGGGGACTAGATGCCCGGCCCGCCAGGCGCATCAGAACATATGCTAGCCAAAAATCTGCCTGAAGCCCTGACCTTCGATGACGTCTTGTTGGTGCCTGCCTACAGCGACGTTGTGCCAGTACAAGTAAGCACGCAAACCCAGTTGACCCGGGACATTACGCTGAACACCCCGCTGCTGTCGGCCGCCATGGATACGGTGACCGAATCGCGCATGGCCATCGCCATGGCCCAGCAGGGCGGCATCGGCATTGTGCACCGCAATCTCACCATTGCCGAGCAGGCGGGCGAGATTGACAAAGTGAAGCGCTCTGAGAGCGGCATGATCGTTGACCCGGTGACCATTGGCCCGGACCAGATGATCGGCGACGCTCTTGAAGTGATGCGCCGCTACAAGATTTCCGGCGTGCCGGTTACGCAGGGCAAGCGGCTGGTGGGCATCCTCACCAATCGCGACCTGCGCTTCGAGACGCGCACCGATATTCCCGTCGGCGACGTCATGACCAAGAAAGACCTGGTCACCGTGCCGGTGGGCACCACCCTTGAAGAGGCTGAACTGATCCTGCACAAGCACCGCATCGAAAAGCTGCTGGTGGTGGACGATCAATACAACTTGAAGGGTCTCATCACCGTCAAGGACATCCAGAAAAAGCTCAAGTACCCCAACGCCAGCAAAGATGACCAGGGCCGGCTGCGCGTGGGCGGCGCGCTTGGAGCCACCGGCGACTTTTTAGAGCGCGCGGCTGAGCTTGTCCGCGCACGGGTAGACGTGCTGGCCATCGACTCGGCGCACGGACACTCGTCGCGAGTGCTTGAAGCAGTGAGCGCCGTGAAGAAGGCGTTCCCTAACGTTGGACTGCTGGCCGGAAATGTGGCGACGTACGAGGGCGCATTGGCGTTGATTGGCGCCGGCGCGGACGCCATCAAGGTTGGCATCGGGCCTGGCTCCATTTGCACCACGCGCATGGTAACCGGCGCTGGAATGCCGCAAATTACTGCCATTTCCGAGGCGGCGCGCGCGGCGCATGAGCGCGGAATCCCGGTCATCGCCGACGGCGGCATCAAGTACTCCGGCGAAATTACCAAGGCTATCGCGGCCGGCGCCAGTTCGGTCATGATCGGATCGCTTTTTGCCGGCGTGGACGAAAGTCCCGGCGAGACGATCCTCTACCAGGGCCGCAGCTTCAAGAGCTATCGCGGAATGGGCTCGCTGACCGCCATGAGCCAGGGCTCCGGCGAACGCTACTTCCAGAGCACGGAAGACCTGGCCAGTGCCGACTCAGGATCGGAGAGCGTGGTGCAGCGCGAGCGCGCCAACGGCAACCGGCTGGCCAAATTTGTTCCCGAAGGAATCGAAGGCCGCGTCCCGTACCGTGGGCCGCTCGAGGCCATGGTCTTCCAACTTGTGGGCGGTTTGCGCTCTGGCATGGGCTACCTGGGTTGCAGCACCATAACGGAGTTGCAGCAGAAGGCGCAGTTTGTGCGCATCAGTGGCGCGGGCCTGCGCGAGAGCCACGTGCATGACGTGATCATCACGCGTGAGGCGCCCAATTATCATGTGGAATAGGCGCCGCAGCCTCAACTTCTGGCTGAGCGCCTGGCTTCCGGTTGGCATTGGCATCCTCGCCATCCTCGTGGAGTCCACCGAGTGGCTTGGTTCCGACAATACCAGCGACCCGTTGCAGTGGCTGTATGAGTCCCTTTTTGGGCACGTCAGCGCTGCGCAATGGAAGGTCATCCATCTGGTCATTCGAAAGAGCGGCCACTTTATCGGCTATGGCTTGATCGGGGTGGCTTGGCTGCGGGCGTGGTGGATGAGCCTGCCGCGATCCCAGTTCGCCCTCGACGCCTTTCTCGCCCTGGTTGGAACCGCGCTGGTGGCCAGTGCCGACGAGTGGCACCAAACCTCCTTGCCCAACCGGACCGGCTCGCCCTGGGACGTATTGCTAGACTGTTGCGGCGCGCTCGTGCTGCAACTCGTGGTTTACCTCTTCATGCGCGTCTTCAAGCCCAAGCGGCTGATGCATGCAGATGGATACTAGAGCAGTTTCATACTAGAGCATAGAGCAGTTTCATCATGCGGGAAAAGGGGACAGGATACCTATTCCCCCGTTTTGGTGCTATCGTTCAGGCATGGCACGTCTTCCACGGATCGTGGTTCCGGGGCTGCCCCACCATGTCACGCAGCGCGGCAACCGGCGCGAGGCCATCTTTTTTGAAGATGGCGATCACGAAGTCTATCTCGATCTACTGGCCGAGCAGACGTCGAAGGCCGAGGTTGCGGTTTGGGCCTATTGCCTGATGCCCAATCATGTGCACCTGATCCTGAAGCCAGCGCGGGCCGGCGATCTGGGCCGCGCTGTCGGCGAGGCCCACAGGCGCTACACCAACTTCATCAATGCCCGTGGCCGCTGGACCGGCCATCTGTTCCAGAGCCGCTTTGCCTCGGTGGTGCTGGACGATACCCACCTCATCCGCGCCGTTCGTTATGTCGGCCTGAATCCGGTGCGGGCCGGTCTGGTCTCGCGACCGGAGGATTGGAAGTGGTCAAGCGTTCGCGCTCACCTTTCCGGTCAGAACGATGCACTGGTCACAGTGCGGCCGGTTCTGGACAGGATTCCGCACCTCAAAGAGCTTCTGCAAGCTAACTCAGAAGACGACTTCAGCGACCTTCGCCGTGCCGAGGCCACGGGACGCCCATTGGGCGCGCCCGAGTTCGTCACTGGCCTTGAGAGTCTACTGGGACGCAAGATCGCTCGGCGCGCCCCGGGACGCAGACCGGCAACCGATTCCCTCGCCGCCGAGCAACTGAAATTGCTGTGAAAAGGTATCATGTCCCCCTATTCCCTGATTCCCTGATTCACTGGGATTCCGCCGGATTCCTCGAATATCATTACAATGCTATGGAACCCAAATCCTTTAGTGATGTTCTGATGCGGTGCCCGAAGTGTGGGAGGTGTTCTGTCGGGATGAAGGAACACACACGCCACTGTAGCAAGCGTGTGAAAAAGTGCCCCGAATGTGGGAAGAGTTCGGTCGGAATGAAGAGGCACGAACCCCACTGCAAAATGAAATTGCGTATGCTCCCGCCTCCGGAGCCAAAGCGTATCCCTCATACGGTCTCGGGTGGGCTCCCTGATTCGAATCGAAGACGACACTGATCGCGAATTCCCATCAATCATGGAGGAGGAGCCGCCACAGACCCTTCGGTCGCAGGAACAACGCCGCACGTGCCGACCTTGATGTGCTCGAAAGGAATGTCAATGTGGATTTTCAGCAGATACGGATTCTTCTCAATCGCCTGTGCCGACAAACCAGACGGCACAATCAATCCCGACACGGTGATGGTGAGGGCTAGGCTGCACGAGCACTTGGCAAGCCTGAAAGATCGCTTTCCGAATTCTGAAATAGGGAAAGCCGAGATTCTTAACTGGGACGGTCGGGACTACAGGTACCGCATCATCGTTTCAAAGGCGGCATGGGTGGTGGCGTTGGCGGATTTGGCGACGGAACAAACTTGGTCAAACTTTAAAAACGAGACGAGCAGGTTCTCCCGCGCCAAGAAGATGGCTTACCAATACGTCGATGCCCTGCACGACGTTTGGGACGTAATGCACCGTTTACAGATGCAGGAGACAACCGAGCGCAAGCCGAGAACAGCAAAGAAAGAATGAAGCCTCATGGGTTCCTTTATTCTTCATCCTCATCCTCCCCCTGACTGGGTTCCTCCGTCTCTGTCTTATACGCCTTCTTCTCGAAGTCTCTTCTCTGTCGCCACATCTCCAAGGCTTCGCGGGGCAACGGTTCACGGTCTATTCGCGGTTTTGCGCTATTCGCCGTTGGAAATGCCGCAATCAGAATGCTTTCAACTGCATTCCTCTGATGTGGGTCGTGAATAACAAAGACAGAAAAGTAATTCCAGAAGTTGTTGTACCGTCCACCGGGACGTCTCGCGTGTGAGAACAGCCGAGCCGTGAAATAGCGGTAATAGCGGGACATGATACATATTCCCTATAGCCTTGGGCCACAGGCAGGCATTTACGGATATCGGCTGCCAAGAAACAAGCACGGGCGTCCGCTGCGGCGGACGCCCGTGCTTGCCTTCCTGGCGAAGGTTAGAACCGCCGAAAAAGGTCTGCGTTACGCGGCCTCTTCGCCGCCCTTTTCTTCGTCCTTCTTTGCTTCTTCCATCTGCTTTTCGAGTTCGGCGCGCTTCTTGGCCTTGATCTCGTCGCGCTTCTGGCGCTTGGCGTCAAGCTGCTTCTCGGCGCCCAGCAGTTCGATGAAAGCCTTCTCGGCCCCATCGCCCTTCTGGAATCCGGTCCGCACGATGCGCAGATAGCCGCCCTGCCGATCGCCGTAACGCGGAGCCACGGTTTCGAACAGCCGCTCCACGGACTTGTCGGTCATCAGGAAGCTGAGAGCCTGACGGCGCGAGTGAAGATCGCCCTTTTTGCCCAGGGTGATCATTTTTTCAACCAGCGGACGAACCGCCTTGGCCTTGGCCACGGTGGTCTCGACCCGGTCTTCGATGATGACGGACGTGACCAGGTTGCGCAGCAGCGCGCGGCGATGGCTGGTATTGCGTCCGAGCTTGAATCCTGCATTGCGATGGCGCATGGTAAAGCTCTCTTTCGAATCAGTGGTTAGTGATTAGTGGTGAGTGATTAGTGCTTCCCGGCGCTTCCGGCTAACCACTAATCACTCACCACGAACCACTGTCTTAAAAGTTTTCCGTCTCGGTGGGCAGTTGCAGATCCACTGAATCCAGCGGCTCGTCCTCGTCGTCGTAGTGGCCATAGCTTGCGGCCAGCGCGGCGGCGGGAGGAATGCTGGTTGGTCCGGGGACTGCGTTGCCGCTTTCATCAATCTTCATGCCCAGCGAGAGCCCCATCTGGGCCAGGATTTCCTTGATCTCGTTCAGGCTCTTGCGGCCAAAATTCTTGGTCTTCAGCATCTCGGCTTCGGTCTTCTGCACCAGTTCGCCGATGGTCTGGATGTTGGCGTTCTTCAGGCAGTTGTAGCTGCGGACTGAAAGCTCCAGCTCTTCGACGCTCCGGTTGAGGTTGTCGTTGCGAAGCAGGCCGCGGGTCTCTTCGCCGCGCGCCTCGGCTTCGATTTCCTCTTCGAAGTTGATGAAGATGTTCATGTGGTCCTTCAGCAGCTTGGCGGCCAGGCCGACTGCGTCGGCGGGCAGCACGGCCCCGTTGGTCCACACTTCAAGTGTGAGCTTGTCGTAGTCGGTAATCTGACCCAGTCGGGCGGCTTCAACCACATAGTTGACGCGGCGAACGGGCGAGTGAACCGAATCCACGGGGATGAACCCCAGGCCGAGGTCGGCATCGAAATTCTTGTCGGCAGAGATGTAGCCGCGCCCTTTCTTGAGGCGCATCTCCATGTCCAGCTTGCCGCCTTCAGAGAGAGTGGCGAGGTAAATGTTCTTGTCCAGGATCTCGACGTCGCCATCGGCTTCAATCATTCCCGAGGTGACTACGCCGGGCTGGTCGGCGCGCAGATACAGCGCCTTGGGGCCCTCGCCCGCGAGCTTGAAGGGAACCTGCTTGAGGTTCAGGATGATGTCGGTGGCGTCTTCAACCACGCCGGTGATGGACTGGAACTCGTGCAGCACGCCCTCGATGCGAATCGCGGTGACCGCGGCGCCCTCAATCGAACTGAGAAGCGTACGGCGCAGTGCGTTGCCGATGGTGGTGCCAAAGCCGCGCTCAAATGGCTGGGCGCTGAACTTGCCAAAAATGTCGGTAAGCGTCTCGGCATCCACTGCCAAACGTTTCGGTTTCTGGAATCCTCTCCAAAGCATATGCTGGTCTCTTTTCCCGCGCGGCATGGGCGTCGCGATGCATTTTGCGGCGGCCGCGCAAGTTCTCCTTCGGTTTGAAATGCAGTGGTCAGTTGTCAGTGATCAGTGTTCAGTAAATGCCCGTCCGGGTATTTACTGACCACTGATCACTGACCACTAATCACTGTTACTTCGAGTACAGTTCGACGATCAGCTGTTCGTTGATAGGCAGGTTGACGTCGGCTCTCTTGGGCAAGTGCAGTACGCGGCCCGACATGTTCTCAAAATTCGCTTCCAACCATGTGGGGACCGGGCTCTGCGCGGCATTCTGCACGCCCTGCTCCACGATGATCAGTTTCTTGGCGCTCTCGCGAATGGCGATTTCGTCGCCCGCGTTCACCTGGAACGAGGGAATGTTGACCTTGCGGCCGTTAACCGAGACATGGCCGTGGCGAACAACCTGGCGGGCCTGGCGGCGCGAGATGGCAAAACCGAGGCGGAAAGCTACGTTGTCCAGGCGGCGCTCCAACTGCTGGATGAGCAACTCGCCGGTGACGCCCTGGGCGCGGTTGGCCTTCTCGTAGTATTCGCGGAACTGGCCTTCAAGCGTGAAGTACATGCGCTTGGCCTTCTGCTTCTCATGCAACTGCAGGCCGTAGCCCACGATCTTGGCCTTGCGATCCTTGCCGTGCTGGCCGGGAGGAAAATTGCGCTTCTCCAGCGGGCAACGGTCTGAAGTGCACTTGGTGCCCTTCAAAAAAAGCTTGGTGCCTTCACGACGGCAAAGGCGGCAGACTGCTCCTGTATAACGTGCCATTTCTTCTTCTTCTCCTGACTTCGGATGACGGCCGGTTTACACGCTGCTCGTTGGAGCGGTGCTTCATCCCGGCCCAGTTACAGTGATCGGTGAACAGTGGTCAGCCTTGGTATGCTGCATCCCGCAGCATCAACTGATTCCTGCAACTGCTACTGCAAGTTGTCTGGTCAGTGAATAGTTTTCAGCTCGAACAACTGATCACTGTTCACTGACCACTGACAACTGTGTTAGACGCGCCGTCTCTTCGGTGGCCGGCAGCCGTTGTGCGGCACCGGGGTCACGTCGCGGATGGAACGCACTTCAACACCGGCCGCAGCCAGGGCGCGGATTGCCGACTCGCGGCCCGAACCCGGACCGGAGACCCGCACATCCACCGCGCGCAGACCGTGATCGCGCGCCATGCTGGCCGCGTTCGAGGCTGCCTGCTGCGCCGCGAAGGGCGTACCCTTGCGCGAGCCGCGGAAACCCAGCGAACCCGAACTCTTCCAGCTCAGCGTGTTGCCCACTTGGTCGGTGATGGTGACGATGGTGTTGTTGAACGTGGCCTGAACATGCGCAATGCCAAACGGCACGTTCTTGCGTTCGCGTTTCTTGAACTTCTTGTTCTTCCCGGCCTTGCCGGCTTTCTGTTCTGGCTTCGCCATTAGGTTTTACCCGTCGCTTTCTTTTTGCCGGCAACTGTGCCCTTGCGTGGGCCCTTGCGGGTGCGGGCGTTGGTGTGGGTGCGCTGGCCGTGAACGGGCAGCGACCGCCGGTGGCGGGTACCACGGTAGCTCTGGATGTCGATGAGGCGCTTGATATGCATCTGGACGTCCTTGCGCAGGTCGCCCTCAACATTTCCCTCGTCCTCAATCACCTGACGGATGCGGTTGACCTCGTCTTCGCCAAGGTCCTGGACTTTCTTGAAGGCGTCAACATTTGCCTTCGCCAGAATCTTGAGCGCGCGCGGGTCGCCGATCCCAAAAATGTACGTAAGCGCGATTCTTGCCTGCTTGTTCCGGGGCAGATCGACGCCAGCAATACGTGCCATTGAGAATTCCTTTGCCGCTACAGGTTGTGTGCCTCCGGCCTCAGCCGGTTCGCACGGGTTATGCAGTCGTTCTCCCGGGGTTCACCGCAAGCCTTGATTCAAGCTAACTAGCCCCGATGGTAGTTCACAGTTCCGAGTTCATAGTTCTTAGTTTAGACATCCGCTTTGGACTGTGAACGAAGAACTGCGAAGTACGAACTGCCTCTTGGAGTCTTCCGCCTATACCAGGCCCTACTAGCCCTGGCGCTGCTTGTGCTTTGCGTTCTCGCAGATCACACGCACCACGCCGCGGCGCGTAATGACCTTGCACTTTACGCAAATCTTTTTTACCGATGCACGGACTTTCATTTTTACTGCCCTTCTCCGCGCATCCAATCCTGGCCGCGGTTCATTTTCGATGTTGCTCG
>Ga0209697_10009672_pt1 | contig 10610 bp, 4 predicted proteins | sample AliMusrvi5mmetaG_FD_184115 | JGI IMG/M metagenome (GOLD analysis project Ga0209697, IMG submission 184115) | Freshwater lake bacterial and archeal communities from Alinen Mustajarvi, Finland, to study Microbial Dark Matter (Phase II) - Alinen... | ecosystem: Environmental > Aquatic > Freshwater... | reverse complement strand
GTGTTATGGGGTATAATTTTGGGTGAAAGTCCCATACCAAGCAGTTCCGGCTGGGTTCGAGGTGAATTTCAGAATATCCACCTTGCCAGAGGCCGCAGTGATTGTCGGAGGAGTCCCGCCGGGCCAATTCACCGTTGGAAAGGATGAGGTAAACGATCCAGTTCCGGTAGCCAAAATAAGCGTGAAGCTCTTACCGAACGATGGAATTGGCATCGTGAACGTGCAGTTTCCGGTGAGGGTTGCATATAGAACCGTTCCATTTACCAAACTGATGGTTTGAGCGGTTCCCGTGTTTCCGATCACCACCGTTGACTCAATGGGACTCTGGAGAACAGGATTCACCAATGTCGGATTGGTGAGCAATTCATCCGCCGAGTAGGGAATTCCTGTGGTTCTGTCCACCACTCGAAGCGCCACCAGCGCAAGCGTAGCAGCATCAGCCATTGCGGTAGTTCCGCTTGGTCTCCAAAGTTTTGCGATGGTCGCCAACGCAACCTTGGGAGAAATATTGAATCGGTTTCCGCTCCACCCGCTTTGCGGTTTCGGGAACTCTACGGGATTGGCAGGCTTTGGCATGATGGCAAATGGTTGGGCGGTTCTCGCGTTCGATTGGGAGATTATCAGGCGGGAGCCGGACTCGTAACGGGCGCAACTCCAGAGTCGTCAGGAGGCACGCCCCCCGGGCCGGTCGATGCATCTGGGTTGGCGACCTGTCCGGCCGCATTCGGGTCACCAGACGCAGGAGCTGGTGCCAGTCCCTGACTTTGAAGGAAGGCGTTGAACGTCGGCTGAAGGTTTGGTGGCAGAAGAGCCATTATCCCCTTTGGGTCAACTACTGCCTGTCGAACCAAGTTGTCGGCGTCATCGAAACCCAGAGATGCCAGGGCCTGTACGAATACCCGGCGCGGGCTCGCTTTCTCAACTTCCGGCAAGTTTGAGTATGCCTGAATCACTCCGATTCCGGCCTGCGCGTTCTGAAGCTTGGACTGGTTTTGAGCACGCGTAAGCGTTAGCGAAACCTTCATTTTCATGCCCTGAACATCCTCGGATTTCAGCTCGATAAGTTCTGAATCCTTTCCCTCTCCCCATGTAAATGCCTCGTCTTCGTCGAGATTAGCAAAGTGAAAATGAACGGCCAGATCAACAGCTTTGGTAAGGTCGTCGGTTATCTGATCGATGGGCCATTTCAGCAACACGGCCCCACGAGAGATCATTTGATTCACTCCGGTTGCCGTGTTGTTCTGCGGCATCCCCTTTAACTCTCCCTGTGCCGCCGACGTGATCCCAGTCCTCATCTGGGCCATCTGCATCATCTGGTTTAGAAGTTCGATAGCTCTGTTATTGGCATCCGGGATGACAGCGAACTCAAATAGATCCTTGATCGTCTTGTCCTCCTTCAACTCATAGAGTTTGTCTGGAGACATTACCATGTCTTGCCCTTCAGCCTCATCGAGCAAAGCCGACCTTTTGAATGTCTTGATGATCTCAGATCCGGTTCGGTTTCGAAGTGTTACAGCATTATACTGGGCGTCGATGGCTGTATTGGCGTCTTCGTAGCGTTCATAATAACCACGGCCCAAGATTCGATTGGTGATCTTGAAGCACCGAACCGGAAAGACGGGAAGTGCCCCGCCGGGTGTTACATTTGCCAGATAGTCACACCGGAACATCGCGTTGAGCATCGGCGAGAATATCAGATGAAGGCGGGCTGCCCTTCCTGTCTTGAGTGGGTCGCACCTCATGAATCCTTCTACTAGCCAGACTTCAGGGTTGCTCTCGGAATCGGTCTTGTAGCTGTCAGTCTGACGGGTGGCCGTCTCATCCCGGAATGTTCTGGCAGTCTCGTTGGGCTCGCTGTTACAGATAGCTATCAACTGGTCACGCTGAGCTTCACTCAGGCCGTAGGTTGCCACGAGGTCATGCACGCCCATTTTGAACCTGTGAAACACATCCGTGTAGCGCAGATTCATTTCCGAAGCTGTTGGCTCAAATGCAATGTTGTTATAGTCGATCAGCGATGCCTCGATGTTGTTTTGAACTATTGACGCGTTTTCAATCAGCCGGTCCTGCCAATCTAAGTCAAGAGGATCCATCCCATCCGGCAAGTCGGCCTCGTTGCTGATGTAGTCACCGCTCTTTCCAAGGATCGGCTCGCCGGTCGATTTCTGGATCGCCACGGTCTTGAGGTCCTCCGATGTTTCAGACTCCTCAATCCATCGTAGGCTCACGAATGATGTTCCAAGATCGATGCTGCTTCGGATCGCATCCAGCAATGTCGGTTCGATATTCGACTGGTTGAGTTTCCATTGGGCATTTTTTGTTACCTTGTCGGCTAAATCATCTGCGGCCGGTCCTTCTGGGGTTGCTGCCAGCCATGGCCGTGTCCCAAAAATATCGTCTCGCGCCTGAGAATAGGTAAAATCGGAGAAGCCATTCACCAGTCCAAGCGTATGGTTCTGCCGGGCGAAGATTGAGGCTACAGCATCCGTGCTTCGCTCGTCGGGTTCCTGCCTCCTGTCCGAGTAGTCATCCTCGGCCATCCTCTCAAAACGGCGCATTTTGGCCCGCCATTGAGTCAGCGCCATGTGGAGCGAGAACCACCGGTTGCAGGCATAGTGCAACAGCCACATTTCCTGAATATCGCTCATGCCCTTGGAAAGAGCCGTCGTTCCCCGTCCAAACGATGAGCCCGGTAGGGTCTTCGGCTCCATATCATCCATCATGCGTTGGTGAGCGTCGGGGCGGGAATCAACTTGATGCAGGTTCACGCCGCCAAGCATGCCAGCCGGAAGATGGGCGCGTAACGGGCGCAATCGAGCGCGTCACCGAGGCACAAAAAAATCCCGCCTCGCCGGGTTGCGGGCGGGATTAGTGGGGGGGGTAGTTATCTTTGCTGGTAAGCCGCATCATTCAGGCTCCTTCGAACTGCCCGAAGTCCCTTGGCGGCCCATGAAGTGGGCTCGAGCAAACTTGGGGTGGATGCGTCACTCTTCAGATAGGCGTCGTTCTCTTCGAACGTCTTCTTATTCTGTGCTCTCTGGGATTTGTCTTCAGAGACCCACTTTGCATCTTTGGATTTTTTCTCAGCCTCCGCCGCTCTAATATTGGCGGTGTCCGCTTGAAGCCTCGTTTCGGATGCTGGGTCTTTTGCGATTCGATCAGCGTTTTCTTTTCTTCCTTTGATTCTCAAAGCTTCATTGCTATCGGTGATAGTTGGTTCCGACATGAACGCCCCGACTTGGGAAGACTTACCGGTCGCCTTTGGCTTTTGATCCTCAGAAGGGGATTTGAGCTGAGAAAGTGCGCTGGTGCCCTTTCCGCCATTGGGCGTCAATGATGACTCCTGGGGAAGCTTTCCAATCTGGCTTCCCTTGGGAGGCGTCCTCATGTCGAGATTTGCTTTGGCCAATTCGCCAGCCGAAGCTGATGGCGGTGCCGAAGGCGGTGCCGGTGTCGTGGGCGGCAGTTGCGCGGATGTAGGGGCGGTAAGGCCACCGGGCTTGACTGGCGACGCAGAAGCCATCGCAGCGTTTTCCCCTGCTATTCCCGCGTTGGTCGTCTGGGCCGAAAAATCCGCTGCCGATGTTGGAGCCGTCGTGCCTTGGGTCGTAACGCTCATGCCTGTTGTCTTTCCGTTTCGTTGCTGTTCAGTGAGTGGTGGTGCCTTTGGCGTGGCAGCTGCCGCCATTTGAGAGGGTGTCGGGTCAGGATCTCCCGGCCTCCAGCCGAAGGGCTTCCCGGTGAGGCGGTTAATCTTCACCGATCCGCTTTGCTGGTCGGGCGCCACAATGCCCGCTATCTTCGCGCCGCTTGCGTTTACCAGAGGAGGAGGCGTAGCTGGCTTCTGATCCCACACGGGGGAATCAGTGGCCTTTGGAGCCATCGATCCCAAGCCGGGATCCTGATAATTGCTCATGGCTGAGCGAAGCGGGGGCGTTGATGGAGCGGTGCCGGGCTGGGCTGCGGGATTGGCGGGGCTTTGAATCTGCCCCTTTCCTTTCAGGATGCCCGCGGCATATGCCGATGCTTGTTGGCCAGCGGCTTGGCCTGCCAATGCTGCATTTTGTACGCTTGGCTGGAATGGAGGCGGTGCTGGCTTCCTCTCCAGAGACAGGTTTCTCTGATCTAGGGAAAGGGGATCGGTCGGGGGTGCGAATGCCATGCGCGAATTCTGCCACGACTAGAGACTGTCGGTAACGGGCGCAAAAATCGCTTGATTTCACAGGTTCTGACAGATAATTCACGCGCATGGATTTGCCACCCTATTATCGCTATCCGTCTCCGGAAGTTCGCGCCCTGTGTCGAGAATTGGTATTGCTGGTATCCAGAGCCTTTGGCGTTCCTCCTAGCGACATCACTTCGCACACTCGGGAAAAGAGAGCGGTCGTGGCCCGAGATGTCGCCATGCGTCTCATGCTTGCCGCAGGAGTCAGGCGGGTTGACTTAGCAGTGGCCTTTAATCGAGACCTACGTCGGGTGCGCGAGAGTGAGGTGCGGATTCGAGTGGTCCCCATTCGATTCACCGCGGCGGCCCCGCAGCCATCAACTCAGCCCGCATCCTCTTCTCCATCGACTCCTGTGCGTGGCGCACAGCATCTTTGATGCGCTTCGCCCCTTCGGCTGTCGGATTCCGCCAGTCCCAATCGTATCCCAGCATGTCTTTGGCCAACTTGCCTGCGTCCCGATTGACCTCGGTATATTGCTCCTCGGTGAGTGCCACCTTTTGAGGCTTGGGCGCTCCCGGGAAATGGATGCTCATGCTGTCAGGAATGGGATTGATGGCGATTCGCTCCGCGCTGTCGGCAGTCTGAAGATTGTAGTTAAAGATGTACAGGTCGATAGGATTACTCTTGGCTGAAAAGGTAGTTTTAGCCGGGTCGATCACCCGGAACAGGAAGTCCGATGTGGGCGTTCCTCCAACCAGGTCGCCACGATGGCGAGGAACATCATTCCCCCACACGTCAATCTTGGCCGGTGCCGACTGTGGGTGAACCGAATAACCGACATCATTGGCCAATGTCTGGAAAAATCCATCCGCTGCCTTCGGGTGAAGATTGCGCTGTGTCGGATCAGCCTCCTTGACCACTTGGCGGATCAGGTTGGGAACGAAGCTCGTAACAATGCCCGAGGTGAGGCGTTCCGCAAAGCGGTCAGGATCCTCAAGAGCGTTGGTCAGGTTGGCCATGCCTTGCAGGAAGGTCTTATCCTTCATCTGGTCCTTGAAGCGGCTCAGCCACTCCGATACCACCCCCGGCTTCATGCCCCCATTGCGGTTGTACAGCACGAGACCATCCACCGAGGCGGCCATTGCCATCGAGAACGGCTCGAAGCGCGAATAGTCGAACATCATCTTGGTGCCGGGAATTCGGATGGTCATCGGCGGCATCGTTGCCATGGCATTGTCCCGTTCTCCTCGCTTGGTGGTCTTGTAGGGCACCGTTCCAGTGATGATTGGCAGGCCGCTGTCGTCGTTCGGGTCGGGGCTCACCATGCCCATCAGCGCATAACCGGCGGCCAGTCCAATGGTCTGGTTCGTCAAATCCTTCACGAATCTGGCGCGGTCGTAGAGTTTCGCGGCCTCTGCGTGTGCCTCCATTGGCGTCAGGTCTCCACGGAAGATGCGTTGCTTCAAAGCGCGGGTTCCGTCCACCACCGCGAGGAATGCGCCTATCGGGCTCATTTCGGTGGCTAGCTTCACCAGATTCGTCGGAGTGTCGATGAACGGGAAAAAGAACATGAGCGGCCGTCCGATCCAGGGCATTGCCCGCCCATGCTTCACCAGTTGCGATAGCTGGTCGAGCCGGTGAATCGCCTGCGGATTGTTACCGTCAAGGTGGTCTTGGAATCCCACCGTCATAGTCTTGTCGAAGGCGCGAATCCACGCCTCGCTACCGGGTTGCATCAACTCGTTCAGGCGAGACTCATACGCCGACCCGGTTAGCTTCTCTTCTGAGGATGCCATGCGGTGTGCTTGTGCTGCCGCTTCCAGGTGCCCGTAGAACCCCTTGATGAACTCGTCTGCCGTCGTCATCGCCCGAAATGAAATCGATCGCATCACCTTTCCGAATGCTCCGCCCAGAGCCGGGGGGATGTACTCGCCTCCAACCCCGGAGAAACCAAGTTCCAAAGGCGTGGCTTTCGCGTAAGCCTCGAACACCCGGTTTTCCATCTTCCACGAGTTGATGGCCATGCGTCCGGCCACTTGAGCGGCTTTATTTAGGTGGCGCACCATCGGCACGAACTCTCCGAACGTAGCCGCCTTGTCCGACCCTTGGCCGACTATTCCAAGCACATTGTTCAACGTAGCCTCCACGGCCCGGCGTGGGAGAGCATTGTAGAGCGCGTGCAGCGCGTGGCTGGTGGCGTTCACCACGGCGGTATGCGGCCCGGTGAGCAGCGCCATTCGCCAATACTCCATCATTGCGTCCATCTTCCCGCCGCGTGCAAGTGCAAAGGCGTCCATAACCCGCTTGACCGCAATCGGATCGTGAATGTCGAAGGTGCCCCCGGAGACCTCCCATGTCACCTTCCCTTTGGAATCCACCTTGCGTTCCAACATCGTCCCGTCTTCCAGCTGAGTGTATTTCGCGTGAAAATCGGCCTTTTTGTCCTGCAACACAAGATCGGTGTCGATTTTCTGTCCAATGAACAAATCTTCCGGGTGCCTGCCCTTGAATTCGCCGGTTCGTTCGTTAATCGGCTTCGGGAAGAGGGATTTTTCGGTATTCGGTGCCGTTGGATCAAACGTCCCCTTGCTCTCGTTGATCGGCTGAGGAAATAGCGACTTTTCCCGATTGGCAACGGTCGGGTCCCACGTCCCGCGAGTCTCATTGATCGGGTACAGTTGCAAATCCTTGGCAAATGCTTCGGTGCCCTTGAAGTCGCTCGACTTGAAGCGCTCCCATGCGGCATCCAGTACCGCCTGAGCCTCTGGGGATGGCGTGACCAGGGTCGGCTTTTTCGGCTCCTCCTGTTTGGCCGGACGTTCCTTACGTGGTGCCTTCGACTCCTCCTGTTTGGCCGGACGTTCCTTGCGTGGTGCCTTCGATTTCTCGTTGCGACGGTCCACAAAACCTGGTTTCCGATCGTCGATCAAATCCGGGTGAGGAAATCCCAACTCCGCCAGAATATCATTCATCACATCAACCGGTGATGACGCCAGCGATCCCTCGATGAATCGTTTGGCACTTCTCGCCATGGCGGACCGAACCGAATCAAAAAAATCACTGTATAAAACCGCCGCCTCGTCCTTGTCCATGCTACTGGTCATGGCAGCTTCCGTCAGTAGGGCACCATCCCGAATGGACGTGATGAGGCACTTTTGTTGGTTCGTCAGTTTTTTGATTTCCTCGTCGATGACCTTTGCTGCTCTAGGCGACTCCGATTCAGCCTCTTTCCTCGCCTCAGCTCGGGCGTGATACTCTGCCAGTGTGGCGTCCAGATTGATTCCCTGGGCGAGCAGTTCACTCTTGATCCCGTCCACCCGTTTCATCCATCCGGCCAGCACAGATTCGCTCTCCCCCGCCTTCGCCTTGCGCAGTCGCTCTCGGGTCTTGGCGTCCGGAGTGAATAGCGCCTCGGCAATGAACCGGGCGTTGCGCTCCGCCGGAGTCATGTCCGGGTCCACCCGCATCGCTAGGGCGCGGGCCGTGTCAGTGCCAATATCACGGTATCCATGGATCAGCATCGCGATCTTTGTTCGTTCTTCCGGCGTCTGAATCCTTCCCGAAAGCGTCTCGTTGGAAATAATGTGCTTGGTGGCTGCCACCTCGGTGTCGCTCATCTGGCGACGTGCACGGGCTGCGTCCAGCAACTTGTCATATGTGCCTTGGTAATCCTTCGCCAACATCGCCTTGGCCTCCGCGTTCACCATGTCATGCCCACGCTTGTCGGGGATTTCGTTTGCGTTTCGGATCTGGTCAACCGCCGCTACCCTCGAGTTATCGGACAGCGCCAAGTCAGGCCGGCCGCCCTTGAACTTGTCGCCTTGCATCACGGGTTTCAGTCCATCCGGCCCGGCGGCTCCTGCGGCCTCCTGCATGCGGGCTCGAACTTGGTTCAGGATGTTCGTTACCTGCTTGTCGCTGAGCTTGAAGCGATCCCTTACCTCCTGCTGGCTGTCGCCCTTGGTGATGGCGTTGAACACATCGTGAAACACCGGCGGCATCCGTTCAATGGCCTGCCGAGCTGCCTTCTGGGCGTCGGTCTCCCCACCTTCCGGGGATGAAAGCAGCATCATCTGCCCGACCGGTCCGTCTTCACCCAGATTCAACCCCTGCTGCACGCCTCGGGATGGCGCGGGCCGGGTGGATTTAGCCTGTGGAGCAACAGGTTGTGAATCATCCTTGCCCTTCACCGCCTCCATATCGAACGCCAGTTTCTGCCCAAGTGCCTTCTCGGCCTGCAATAGCTGGTTCTCTTCCTCGCCAGACAGGCTGCCAAGCTTCTCACGTTTGGCCGTGAGCGCCTTGTAAGCCCCCAGCGCGTTCATGGTGCCCGCCTTCACCTCCCCGAGCTTCTCGCGGGCGTCTGGCGCGTTGGCGGCGGTGAATAGGTCGGGTTGTGAGTCGGTGGATTCGGGGGATGGGGAGGAACGGAGGATGGCGGGAGGAATCTTTGATGCATCTATGCCGAGGTTGCTCAATTCCTCTGCATTCGGGTGGATGACACTGCCGTCATAGATAAGCATCTCCCCGGATTCACTGCGTACGGCGTTGGTGTCGTTGAGATCGAGCACCAGTGTGTTGTCGGAGGCGCGATAAAAGGCGCTGTCACCAAGCGATTTGAACCCGGCTGACTCCATAGCGGTAGCGATTTCATCCGCTCCCATTGGTTCGCCTTGAATGTCTGGCTGGGAGGTGACAATGCCGACGTTCCCGTAGCGGTCTTGGAACACGGCGTGAACCTGGGTGTCGTCGCCGGTCAGCGCGTTGCGATCGGCAAGGCTTTGCAGATATTGCGGCGGGGTTCCGAGTTTGATTCCCCACGTCCTGGATTCAGGGTCAAGAAATCTCCCCATGCCTTCACCCGTACCGCGGGTGAGCTTGATCCAGCGTTTGCTTTTAGGATCGAAAAACACATGATGTTCCGACCCGCCATCGTCACTCGGTCCGTCCAGTCTGAACGGAAACCGATCTATCAGGACTCCCTCTGATCTCGCCCAATCGACGATGGCCGCTTTCTGGTCCTTTGCAGCTCCGCCGATGCCCTCGCTTCCGCCAAGGTGCGCGATGGCTGCTTGGAGACGATCTCGCGGAATTCGCTTGGGCTCGGGAGATACGTCTTGGAAGATTCGGCGGTCGGTTTCATGGGCTGAATCTAGTTGTTTCTCGCCCGGTTTACCAGCCTTATTTTGGGTGTTTTCGTGATCCTCCGGCGAAGAGAACAGCGCCTGCCCAGCATCCACTCCCTTGCGCATCTCGGGCGTGATTTCCACCTTCCAGATGGGAGTGTCGGGATTGTCCACGGTGAGCTTGCCGCCGAATAGCTTGGCGATGGACTCACTTCCATGATTGATGATGGCATTTTCAAATGATTCGCCGTCGTTCATGGCGTACTTAATGTACTGAAGCTGCCTACGCTCGTCTCTGTCATCGGCTTCTGAATACATTTTTCCAACATCCTCCAGCGTTGGCACCGGTCCCTCATATTTGGGCGTCCGGTTCTTCGCTTCCGCCGCGTCCTTCAGCACGCCGGGTTCCACCTTCGCGCCCCACTGCTTGACGTACTTCCCGATCTCCTTGGGCGCAATCTGGTCGTACAGAAGCGACTTGTCCTCACCGCCGACATTGAGGTCCAGGCCTTTGAGTATTCGGACGTTGTGACCACTGGAGTTTTGGCTTTCAACCGGAGAATTAATGAGTCGTTGCGCCACGTCCTTGCCGACGTAGTTCTCCAATTCGGAAGGGGGCATAATTTCGGAAATGACAATCTTCCCATCCTTTTTCGCCTTGAGCATACCCGTGGACGATCCGCCGCTTACGCCCTCCTCTGGATCGTCTTTTATCCACATCACCTCGTCCACATGCTTGCTCAGGTTGAATCGATCCGCCACCGTCTTGCCAGTGTCCCAAGAAACCGAGTCCTTGTTCTCTTTCACCGCCATTGCCAACTGCCGCTTGAACAGCGCCATGATCCATGCCGCCGGGTTGCCTTGGAACGGCGTGTCGGGCACTTCCTTGCGGGCTGTTACAGCCGCCTGGTCCTGCTCCTCTTTGGGAATGTCCTTGAACTTATTGCCGGGGTGATTCAACTCAACCCAATTGTCGCGAGCGGCTAGGTATTCGTTGCTAGCGTCGTTCTGCGCTTCGAGGCTGTGAAGCGTGGCCGATCCGTCCGGCAGCTTTCGGTCCTGCACCCGCATGTGCGCCACGTAGTTGGGCGCGTCGGGGAAGTGGGAGGATCTAAATCCCGGATCATTGAAAGCCACTTCGGGAGTCAATTCTATCATGTCGAGTCTTTTGGCTTCTCCTAACTCCTCCCATGATGGATTACCACCCTTGCGGACAAAGGTTTCGTAATATCCCTTTGCAGCATCAGAAAAGCTCTTTCTCTTTGGTTTAGTCGTCGCGATAATCTCCCGGTAGTGCTCCCCGCCGGGGAGTTGGTAG
>Ga0209697_10009667_pt1 | contig 10614 bp, 6 predicted proteins | sample AliMusrvi5mmetaG_FD_184115 | JGI IMG/M metagenome (GOLD analysis project Ga0209697, IMG submission 184115) | Freshwater lake bacterial and archeal communities from Alinen Mustajarvi, Finland, to study Microbial Dark Matter (Phase II) - Alinen... | ecosystem: Environmental > Aquatic > Freshwater... | reverse complement strand
CAATCGGCTCATTATGGCGAGATAGAGATCACGGACCATGGCAGGACCGTGGCTCGAATCGTCCCCCAGGTCCGTGAACCGGAAGCGCCCTATTTCGCCCGGCGCAAATTTACGCCCTCTTTCAAGAAACTGATGGAGAGCGGAAAATTGCAGGGCGGAACCGATAGTACGACCATGATTTCAGAGGACCGGGACCGGCCCATCACATGATCTACTTCGACACCAGTTATATTGTCCGGCTGTATTTTGAGGATCGGGGCTGGGAACGGGTACGTGAACTGGCCGCCACGGAACTGATTGCCTGCTCTCTTCATGGCCGTGCGGAAGTCATTTCAACCTTGCATCGCAAATTTCGCGAAGGCGTTTTTACCACGATTCAGTATCATCAGGTTCTTGAGCAGTTTGAATTCGACTGCGAGAAAGGCGGCTATCGATGGTTGTCCTTTTCGATTGCCGTTATGTCAAGATTGAGCCGCGACTATAAGTCCCTGCCCCAAAACGTCTTTTTGAGCTCGGCGGATGCCCTGCATCTGGCTTGCGCGGCCGAGAACGGGTTCAAGGAGATATACTCCAATGACCAGAGACTTCTTGCCGCTGCATCTCATTTCGGGATCACCGGTAGAAACGTGATATAACCTAAGAGATATTTCACACCCGCCTGGAGTACCAGGCTCAAGCCACGAAGTTCACGAAGAATTCCAGCAGGCAAGAAGAGTATGTTGCGGGCATTCCGCTTCCCGGAGTACCGGTAAGCATAATTCCCGCAACCCTTCCTAGAGAAATTCCAAGAGAAAAAGAAGATAGGACAACCAAACTAAATATCTCAAGCCTGGGACTCCAGGCGGGTGGTAGAGTCTTATTCGTAGCGTGGAGTCGCTACTATTTAATGGCCGGAGTAATAGATACGCTTGCCCTCTCATTTCTCCTTGCCCACATATCAAACGGAAGCTTATCCTGATAAGGACGATGAACAATAACCCTGAGAGACGCGTGACGATGCGGGATATCGCGGAAAGACTGGAGATCAGTCAGGCGGCCGTCTCGCTTGCCTTGCGCAATAGCCGGGAGGTCTCCCCGGCACTCTGCAAGCGGGTTCAGCAAACCGCCGAGAAGATGGGATACCGTCCGGATCCCCTCCTCTCTTCCCTGTCGCACTACCGGCGGAGCAAAACACCCATGACGGTCGGTCAGGCGCTCGCCTGGATCAACATCTGGGATCCCCCGGAACAGCTCCGGGAACTTAAGGAATTTGACCTCTACTGGAAGGGCGCCGAGGCGGAGGCGGAAAAGGCCGGATACCGCCTGGACGAATTTGTCGTGAATGACGACCTCACGCCAAAACGGCTTGAGAAAATCCTGATTTCAAGGGGAATTACCGGGCTCTTGCTCCCGCCGGCAACAAAACATAACTTCCCCCTGAAATGGAAGGACTTCAACTGGGATTCATTCTGCCTCATCCGCTTCGGCTATTCGTTCACCGACCTCGAAACCCACGTCATCACGAGCGATCAATATGCCAATTCCGAACTGGCCTGTGAGCAAATCAGGAACCGCGGGTACCGCCGGATAGGCTACGTGGATAATCTGGCCCGTCCAAAACATTGGCGGTTTGCAGGGGGATTCCTGTCAACTTCATACCGGAATGAACAATTCGCCATCATCCCGCCCCTGCTTATCGACGTGAAAGCCCCGGCTCAAGCCCGGCGCCAAGTCGCCACGTGGCTCAAAAAACACAAGTTGGATGCCATTTTTTCCCCGATCCCGGAAATCAGAAAAATACTGAACGATATCGGCCTCCGTGTCCCGGAGGATGTCGGCCTCGCGACCACCTCCGTCCTGGATGGCAATGTGGACGCCGGTATCTACCAGAATTCCGAGGAAATCGGGCGCACCGCCGTCAAACTCCTGATCTCCCTGATCCATCACAATGAACGCGGCATCCCCGAATTCTGTCACGAGACATTCGTCAAGGGCAGCTGGGTGGACGGCTCCACCCTGCCATCACGCCTCGGGCGCATATGAGAACTGCAGGGGTTCTATTTGGCACGAAAAGGGGGACTTCACCACTGATCTGCACTGATTCGCACTGATGGGGAGAAGAAAGAGAATGTTTTGCGATTTTTCTGTCTGGCGAGCCCTTCGACTTCGCTCAGGGTAAATACACCAGCCATAAAAATCGCAAAACGACCTTCCCTGAAGAATTTGGGATAATGAAGAAAAGGCACCCACAAACGGAGTCTATTTCCCCAGATTAGCCGAAAAACCGTTGCGGCAATTTTGAGTTGGTACTCCAAATCACAATTGACGCAACATTCTCTTTTCCGGATTAGTGCGAATTAGTGAAAATTAGTGGTGAAGTATTCCTCCCGACTTGTGGGTAATAGAAAGGACTCGCCAGAGGTCGGGACGGGTGTGAAAATTCTCTTTGGGTTGCGAAGAACTGCGTCAATGCCGGGATGTCATCTTGATGAGGACAGAGTCAAATTCCGGGAACTTCCTTTTGGCAGTCGGAGTTCTATGATTTTTTCTCCGTAGCGGACCTTGCATGGATTTCCCGAGAGAGAATGTACCCGGACATCCGTCAGGCGGCCATTCGACCAGGCGAGGTCGACTTCAAATCCGCCGCGCGCGCGTACCCCTTGGATAGAGCCATTCGCCCATGCGCGCGGAAGCGCGGGCAGCAGTTCGATCTCTCCTGTTTGCGACTGGACGAGCATCTCGACCATGCCCGCCGTGATGCCGAAGTTTCCATCGAGCTGGAGCGGCGGATGAAGACCGAAGAGGTTCGGGCAGGTATTCCGGTCGGAGAAGAGATTTCGGAGCATCAGGTGGGATTTCTCCCCGTCGTGAAGACGCGCATAGAGCGCCGTGCGCCAAGCGAAGGACCACTCGCGCACATCGCTGTTGCCGGCAATGCCACGGGCATCGAGCGATATCTTGGCGGCCTTCGCGAGTTCAGGGGTCTTGGTCATGCTGATCTGGCGGCCCGGATAGACCCCGAAGAAATGGGAGGTGTGGCGATGGTGGTCGTTCTGATCATCCTTGTCCACCATCCATTCCTGAAGCTGACCCCACTTCCCGATCCTGGGCGCGACAAGTCTCTCCCTCATGCCTGCAATCTGGTCGCGGTAATCCTTGTCGACTCCGAGAGCGTCGGCCGCCTCAATGTAGTTGGAGAAAAGATCCCAGACGATCTGCTGGTTGTAGCTCACGCCATCCTCGTCGGGGCCATGCTCGGGCGACCAGCCGTGTGGCACCACCAACCTCGCCACCTGCCCTGAGGCACTCGAAGGGTCGGGCAGGGCCTTGAGATGATCCTCCCAGAATTCCACCGTCTCCTTCATCACCGGATAGGCGGTCTCCTTCAGGTAAACCTTGTCACCGCCGAAGGCGTAATGCTCCCAGAGGTGCTGGCAGAGCCAGGCATTGGCGGTCTTGTCCCACTTGAAGGATTCCCCGCCCCAGGGATTGAGCATCGTGCGTACCGCCCAGCCACGGGGTGCGCCGGAAGGAAGTTGGAATTCCTTCTCCTCGGCCGTGTGTTTCCGCCAGATCGGGATCAGGGATTTCATCCAGGCGAAGAGGGCTTCGTGGGCCTCCGGCATATTCGCCGTCTCGGCAGGCCAGTAGTTCATCTGGACGTTGATATTGGCGTGGTAGTCGCAACTCCAGGCCGGTTTGTTCGAGTCGTTCCAAAGCCCCTGGAGGTTCGCGGGAAGACTGCCGGGACGGGAACTGCCGATAAGCAGATAGCGTCCGTACTGGAAGAGCAGGACCTCGAGTTCGGGATCGAATGTCTCGACGGCCTTCACCTTGCGGAGGTTGATCGGAAGCGAGGTCTGCGCCTCGGTGGACTTGCCGAGGTGCAGGAGAACTCTCCCCATGAGCGGTTCGAACGACATCAGGTGAGCCTCTTTCAGCTTGTCGTAGGATTTGCCTGAAGCAGCCCCCAACTGGGCGAGCACTTTGGGCATGGGATCCTCCCCGGTCTTGTTCCCCTTGGAGGAATCAAAGGAGTAATCGGTTCCGGCCGCCGTCAGGATCAGGACCTCGTCGGCCCCGGTGATCCGGATCGCGCCATCAGCGGCATTGACCTTTCCTCCACGGACGATCACGCGGGCCGAAGCGGCATAGCGCTCGCCGTTCGGGAGCTTTCCGCCAAACGACAGCATCGTCCCATCCGCCTTCGTGATCTCGCCATGGGAGCCCTTCAGCTCGACCTTTCCGGAGATCGATCCCGTCTTGGGGGAACTCCAGCGGGTGACCAGCACATCGTCGGCACGGCTGGCGAAGGTCTCCCTCAGGCAGGGAACCCCATCCGCCGTGAAGGAGGTGGTCGCGATGCCGGTGGAGAGATCCAGCTTCCTGCGATAATCGGACGGCGTGGCAGGCTTGCATGAATGTGGGGCACCGGCATGTTGCTTTTCATCGATGCTCAGGAAGAGATCGCCGAATGCCTGATAGGCTCCGAACTCGCTCTTCACGCCCGGACGGCCGTCGTTTCCGGTCCAGAGTGAGTCCTCGTTGAACTGGATGCGCTCCTTGGCAACCCCTCCGAACACCATGCCGCCAACCCGACCGTTACCAACCGGCAAGGCCTCAACCCATCGCTGGGCGGGTTTCTCGTACCAGAGAATGAGCGGGACGGGCGTCACCTCAATTCCGTTGCTGCCAGCAGGTGTCGAAAGACCAGGCAGAGGTTCCGCCAGCAACCTCGCCAGCGGGGTAATAATCGAAGGTAGCAGAAGGAGAATGCGGGTAGTTTTCATAATTTGTTAGTGCCTTGCGATTTCAATCAATCCCTTTTTATTACTCCGGCCATTAAATAGTAGCAACTCCGCGCGACGAAAAAGACTTTACCACCCGCCTGGAGTACCAGGCTTGAGACGCGAAGACACAGAGAAGAATATGTTTCACGAATTTTAATGAGGGCGAGTACCCCCTCACTAAAATTCGCGAAACCCCTCTTGAAGGAATTCGTTGAGGGGGAGGAGTCGTCATTTCTTTCTCCTCTTTCTCCGGGTTGTCCCGTCCGGCTGTAGATTGACACTTTGCAACAGAAAGGCCGGTGTCAATGCGTGTTGCAATTAGGTATAGTGAGGCGTTCAAGTCGCAGGTATTGCGAGAGCTGGAATCGGGTAAGTTTGCGAGTGCGGCGGTAGCCGCACGGACATACGGACTGAGCGCGGGCGGGACCATTCGGTATTGGGCCCGGAAGTACGGAAAGACACATTTGCTAGGGAGGGTGATACGCGTGGAGACGCCAAAGGAAATCAGTGAAGTGAAAGAGTTGCGCAAGCGGGTGCGCGAGTTGGAGAAGGCCCTGGCTGATGCCCATATCGACTCGCGGTTGGACAGTGCATATCTTCGGATCGCCTGTCGGGTTGCCGGCATTGAGGATGTGGATGACTTTAAAAAAAAGCACGCTGGGAAGCGGTAAACGCGGTGGTAGACCAAGGGGCCAAGGACGAGGGAATTAGCGTCAGCGAGCTTTGTGGTCGAGTGGGGATGAGCCGCCAGAACTACTATGCGGCTCGGCGGCTTCGCCAACGCCGAGAGGTGGATGAGACGTTGATTCTGGAGTTGGTGCGGCGCGAACGACAGATGCAACCGCGCTTGGGCGGGCGGAAATTGCTGTTCCTGTTGCAGAAGGATCTTGAGGAAACAGGAGTAACTGTGGGACGTGACCGATTCTTTGAATTGTTGGCTGAGAACGACCTGCTGGTCGTTCCGAAGCCCTGTAGACCGCATACGACGAACAGCCGGCACTGCCTGCCGGTCTTCAACAATCTGCTGGCAGGGCGCGATTTGCAGGCACCCAACGAGGCATGGGTGAGCGACCTGACGTACATTCGCACCGATGAAGGATTCCTCTATGCGTCCCTGATCACCGACGCGTTTTCGCGCAAGATCGTCGGCTACTCTATCGGCGACACCCTGGAGGCAGAGGGCTGCCTGAAGGCTTTGGATCTGGCCTTGAGTGAATTGTCCAAGGACAAGCACCCGATCCACCACTCGGATCGGGGAACCCAGTATTGTTGTCACGATTATGTCGACCGGCTGCAGGCACGGAACATGCCCATCAGCATGACCGAAGTTATGCACTGTTACGAGAACGCCCTGGCCGAGCGCGTCAACGGTATCCTCAAACAGGAATACGAGATGGATCGCACGTTCCTGACCAAGGCGCAAGCCAAGGCGGCATTCCTGCAGGCTGTCTGGCTCTACAATTACCGACGGCCTCACCTGTGCTTGAACTTTCGCTTCCCGTCTGATGTCCATGCGGAGGCGGCATGATGAATACGGGGTCCCAGTCCTGCCTCGCTGCGCTCCGCCCTTGGCCCTTCGGGCCACCCCTGCGGGGACGGGCTCCACACAGCGAGGCAGGACTGCGTGTTGCATGTGGGCTGGATCCCGCGGCACGACGCACCTCAACCAACGGCCCCCTCCCAAGCCGCCAGGCAACGGCCCCCGCTGGGGACCTCGCCTGGACTCAACTACTCTGCTCTGCTTGATCATATGACTGTGTCGATAAACATCAATAAAGTGTCAAATCGAAATCAGGACGTGACACAAAGAACCGTGGCGGGATTTTTCATTCTGGTACTCCGGAATTAAAAAGCCCGCCACATTCTCTTCTCTTGCATTCTTTGTGTCTCCGTGCCTCAAGCGTACTCGCGGGTGGTGAATCCTAATTTGCGCTACTGCTTTGTGGCCAGATTAATAGCGGTCTTCTGTTCAAAACTCTTCTTCTTGGTTCCGGCAATGTATTATTTAGCGGAAAATACTTAACCCTTCGTGGCCTTATTACTCCGGCCATTAAATAGTAGCAACTCCGCGCGACGAAAAAGACTTTACCACCCGCCTGGAGTACCAGGCTAGAGGCTCGGAGACATAGAGAATTCCAACAGGCCAGAAGAGAATGTTGCGGGATTATTGATTTCGGAGTACCAGAATCAATAATCCCGCAACGTTTCCTGGAAGCAATACCAAGAGAAAGAGGAGGGATACCGGATAACTCCTCCCCCTCCATGTATTCCTTCAAGAAGCCGTGGCGTTTATTTTCTCCACATGTACTCGTGTGGAAAAATTAACGCCACATTTGTTTTCTCTGCTCGGTAAAATTACCTCCGTGACTCCGCGTCTCAAGCTTGGTACTCCAAGCGGGTGGTGAATCCTAATTTGCGCTACTGCTTTGTGGCCAGATTATTGGAGAGAAACTCCACCACCGGGGTCGGATCGGTGAGGCTGTGCGGGTGGTGGCCGCAGCCGTGTTTAATGATGACTTTGATCTCGCCGCCGAGCGCCCGATAACGGGTCTCCACAATGCTGATGTTTTCTGACACGGGCACGTCCTGATCGGCATCGCCGGCGACAGCGATGATGGGGATCCTGGCTGCGGCAATCGCGGCAAGATTATCAACGGGGTTGAGTTTGTAGGCGAGCGCCTCTTCCTCGGTAAACCCGTATGCTTTGAGACATTCTTGCCACTCTTTGGGGCTCTCTTTGCCACTTCCCTTGCCGCCAGGCCAGCTTTTGAAATCGCAGACCGGCGCATCAACGTAGATCGCAGCGACTTTTTGAGGATGGTTCGCCGCCCAGTTGAATGCGTAGAGCCCGCCACGGCTGAACCCTTCCAATACGGGCTTAGTGGTAAGCTGATAATGCTCGGCCAGATAGGAAGGAAAGCCGTCCATGGCTTTCAGCGCGACAGGAGCACCGAAAAGAGCGGAAACATTCAGGTAGGCGACGTGCCAGCCTCTTTCCAGCAAGGCCAAATCCACGGAGGGAAAAGCCCCAAAGAACTCGGTACGCCAAATCCATGGCCGGCCAGGTGCGGGGCTCTTGGGCTTGACGAGGATCGCCGCGCGTCCATTGACGCTAAAACTGAGCTTGTCGTAACCATTCCAGTCCGTCACGATGGCTTCGCCGATGCCGATTTTATTAACGAATTGAGGGTGTGTCAGGGAGCCGAGGTTAAGCTTCTGAGGGCGCTGATCGCGGACGATATCCGCCACCAGCGGTTTGTCACCGACGCGGCTAAGCACCGCAAACAAATCCGCTTGCCCGGCAATTTTCTCTCCGTTCAGTGACTGGAGGAGATCGCTCTTCCGGAGTCCGGCGGCGGCAGCAGCCGATCCTGCCGGCACATCAAGAATTGCGACGCCCCTATCTCCCTTGGCGACGCCAAAGGCGGAATATTCCTCGCCTTCCAGATCTTTGACGGTGGCACCCAGCCAGACCACTTTAGGGGCAGCGGGTTTCTCCGGAGTCGCCGCCCGTGTTTCCAGCGCGGGGATTTGCGGGGTGCGGGCTTTGGCCTTCAGCGCGGGCGAGACCACGCCAAACTGGTCCATCGGAAAATTGGCAAAGCCCAGCGCCAAGGCCGGGGAGCCATCCCTGACACGGAAGTCACCCTTTGCCGGATCAACAAACATCGGATCGCCAACGACGGAATTCGCGTCGCAACCGTGACCGGAAAACCTGGTACGGTCGGCATTGGAGGTTGTGAAGAGATTCCGATCCACTTCCTTGCCCCATTTGCCTTTCGTCATGGCTCCCGCAGGGCGATAGGCACCCATCCAGATGTTGCGGGTCACCTCGTCGCGGCTGTCATCATACCAGACATGCGGGTGCAGCGAGTTGTTGACGGCGACGTTGTTCGAGACCCGGCGGTGAAAGCCCTCGCGCAACTTCAGGCCGCCAGAGAGAAACAGGTTGTTGTAGATTTCATAATGTGACGAGCCATCGTCAAGATCGACGTCCCAGCCATGATCGCAGCGCCAGCGGTTGTTGCGCAGCGTGATGGGTTTCACCACATCCAGCAGCGCCAACTCCGGAAGCTCTTCCGCCGTTGCCCCTGTCAAATTCCAGTAACGGTCGCGCCCCCACGAGTTGAACGAGCCGTGGTCGCCGGTTTCCTTGACGGTGTCGAACACGTCGCAAAACTCGATCACGTGTCCACCCCAGCAACCGTCCCCGATGTTGATCCCTGCACGCGGCATGTCATAGATCGAGCAATGGCGCACGGTGATGTCCTGCGCGAGGTCGATCTCGATACCGGCCGTCTGCTTTTCCACACGGCCGGTGAGATAAATCAGGCAGTTCTCGACCAGGCACTGCGCCGGATAAGTGTTGTTCGCGGGCCCGGGCGTGCGGTCGATGGAGGCCGCATTATTGCTCTGGCTGTAGTTCGAGAGCGCGTTGCGCGCGGCTCCGGCATCGCCGACCAAGCAGATGCCACTCGCGCCGGCGCGGGCAATCTCGCATCCGCGAACCGTCACGCGGCGGTTGTAGTGGTTGACGAAAACCGCGTTGCCGCCGAGCTGGTCGAGAAGGGAATCCTCCAGAGCGCAATCCTCGGTGCCCTCAAAGTATATAGCCCCGCCCCGGTAGATCGCCCAGTCCGTACGCAGCAGCGGCTCCTTGGTATCCATCATCGTGCGCGCGGCGTTCCGGAAAGTGAATCCCCGGAGCGTGACAAAGCGCACCGGCTTCTGCTCCGTCCCCCGGAACTCCACCAGACTGCGCAGACAGGTGACCTCGACGATGGACTTCGTCAAGTCAACCGAGGCGGGAGGCCAATAGTAAATCGTGTGCGTTTTGGAATCCAGATACCATTCGCCCGGCGCATCGAGTTCCTCGAAGATGTTTTCTACAAAGCGGATCTCCCTGTGGACAGAGCCGCCGCGGTTGTTTTGCCAGCCGCCTTCCTTGGTGATTTCACCCTTGTTGTCCTTGCCGGTGATCCGCCAGGTGAAGTCGCCCCAGAGCGCGGGGTGCATCGCGTGCAGGTATCCGCCCGCGGGGTCAGCCCACCGGGCTGCGCGCGCCTTGCCGGCAGCATCGGACGCGAAGCCGTCGAAGTACTTGGCTTTGGGATCAAAGTTTGGATAACGCGCCAGAATCTGGCGCTCGCCGTTGACGAACAACTCCTCGGTCTGCAGGCCTTCGGGAACCGCCGCCTTATAGATGTGATCCTTGTAGACCTCCCACTTGAGGTCGAGTTTCCTGCCGCCGCTGATGACCGCTTTCTCCCCGGGAGCAGCCTGATAAAGAACAGGCGCCTTTGCGGTTCCGGAATCCCTCGCATCGAAAACAAGTGTTTCCGGCAGATAGTAAATCCCTCCATGGACTGTCACCATCACCGCCTCCCCCTTGGCGCTGGCGGTGCGTGCAAGCGACTGCGCCCGCGCCAGCGTAGCTACTGGTGAGCTCGCTGTGCCGTGGTTTGCGTCCACCCCCGTGGGGGAAACGTGGATGTCCGCGGCGCCCCATCCGCGGCTGGTGGAGACAATGAGAAATAGCGATGCGGCAGTGCAGGAAATAATGGGGTTTTTCCATTTGAAGAACGTGAAGGAAGAAAGGGTGAGCATGTGTTCTCCTAACCCGGCATAGCCGGAACCACAATCCGAATGTTTAATATGGATATACAGGATGCACAGGATAAGTTGAATTAAATCCACTCCGTCTTTTCCCATCCTGTTTATCCTGTACATCCATGAATCTCCTCTAAGCCCTTTTGGAGGGGAAAAAACGCTTCTCCTCAGGGTACATTATTAGCGGGCTTGTCGCTGGTGCGGCATCCCAATGTATTCAACCGTACTCACGAGG
>Ga0209697_10009658_pt1 | contig 10623 bp, 11 predicted proteins | sample AliMusrvi5mmetaG_FD_184115 | JGI IMG/M metagenome (GOLD analysis project Ga0209697, IMG submission 184115) | Freshwater lake bacterial and archeal communities from Alinen Mustajarvi, Finland, to study Microbial Dark Matter (Phase II) - Alinen... | ecosystem: Environmental > Aquatic > Freshwater... | reverse complement strand
GCGTAGAGCCCGCCGCAGCCGACTTCCGCCAAGGCGAAGTGGCCGCTGGGCAATTCCCGGCGCGGTGCCAGGCGGCCGTTTTCCGACATAAATGCCTCCCTGACTTTTGGGAAATCAATTTGCTGGACGGATGACTTGTTGCCAGCGACCGGCCTCGAGGTCGTTGCGTTGTAAGATCCAGATAGCCCGGGCTTGGCAGGGGTACTGGTGGAGCACATCGGCCATCAAATCGTTGAGGTCATGAAAGAGAAATGAGCGCTTGGCGGACATCACCGCAAACACCCCAATGAGCAAGGCCGCAGGGATGAGCGGCGGGCAGCGGAAGAAGGGCCGCCACTCGCCTTCCAGCAGCATCTCTCCAACGGCGTCGAGACGTGGGAGACGATGGAGGTGGGCACGCCAAGCCCTCGCCAGCAGCATCGAAGCGCCCAGACAAAACCACGGCAGCCCCGGATAGATGCGGTATTCAGGCATGAACTCGGGAATGAAATAGAGCAAACGCATCAGCATCGTGGCCACAAACAGGAAGAAGCACACGCCGATAAAGCGGGTGGACTGGCGCCAAGCCAGCGCCAGTGACGCGCCGGTGAACAAGAGCATGCCAAGCGCGGCCCACTGCGCGGTGGTATCGGCGATGCCAAAGAAAATGCCTGGCTGCACCAGGGTTTCCTCAATGTGATGGTCGGCACTCAGATGGATCGGCAACACACTGCGCCAGGCAAATTCCCAGAATACCCGGCTGATCGTGTAGGCATGCCCAATCACCCGCGGCTCGGACCATCGGGCAGCTCGTCCAAGCATGCCGGTTTGCCACAGGGCCAGCAAGCCCACGAGCACTAACAATCCGCCCATCCAGGCTCGTTTGCGAACCTCCTTCCAATGATCCGGCTTGAGGAATGCCAGGCCGATGACGGAGGTCATGAGGATGGCATGCATGAAGCCCGGACCCTTGGAAAAGCTCGCGCCGATCATGCACAGCAGACACCCTAACAGGCATCTCCAAGTGCCGCCATGCATCGCCCGGAACAAGGACCAGGCGGCAAGCAGCGAAAACAACGTCACCCAGGCGAGGTCCTGAGTGCGGGCATAGTTGGGAATCTCACTGGCCAGCGGATGCACCGCAAACAACATGGCGGCAAACCAGGCGGCTTGTCCGGCGGCTTGTCCGCGCAGGTAATCCCGACCGGATAGAAACAGGACGCAGGCGATGGCGGTGTGCAACAGCCAGTTGAAGGCATGAAAGCCCACCGGTGAGAGGCCGAAGAGTTTTGCCTGAATCTCGTACCAGAGATAGGTCCAGGCATCGGCACCGGTTTCCCAAAACCGCAGGGTTTGCACCTTCTCGCTGTCGCGGATTTGGAGCATGTCATCCAGATAAAACTGCGATCCCAAGCACCAGATGTGGGCGATCAAGCAGGCACCGATGATCCAGAGCAAGGCCCGCCGGGTGGTTGCATCAAGAGAGTTCAGCATACTCATTTGTCGTTCAAGCTACCGTTCTGTCAGCAAGAGGCTCTCCCGCAATCGTTCGAGATCTTCCCAGCGAGTGTAGAGGCGAGCGACCTGTGCTTTGGCTACGTCGAGTTGCGCGATGACGGCCGGAATCTCGGCAAAGGATGCCGCTTGGAATGCCGGATCGTTCAAGCGGTTCTCGATGTCGCCGACGTGTTGCTCCGCGGCGAGGATCATCCCTTCGATGCCGTCGAGTTCTGTGCGTTCCTTGAGAGTGAGCTTGCGCGGTTTGGCGGCACTTGGCGTGGCGGCCTTGTGGCGGGCCGCGGCGTGCCTTGCGGCGGCCTGTGCCTGGATGCGTTGGGCGGCCTCGCGGGCTTGGCGTTTTTCGAGATAGTAAGAATAGTTGCCGGGTTGAACGATGACCCCGTTTTCCTCGAAGGCGATGATTTGATCGCAGATGCGGTCGAGAAAATACCTGTCATGTGATACGCAGATGACCGCGCCATCGAAGTCCGCCAAGGCTTCCTCCAGCATCCGCAGTGAGGGCAGGTCCAGATCATTGGTCGGCTCATCGAGCACGATTAGATTGCCGCCGTTTTTGAGCACCTTCGCCAACATCAGTCGCGCCCGCTCGCCACCGGAGAGGAGATCGACGCGGTCGTTGATCCGCTGGTCGTTGAAGAGAAAGCGCCGCAGGTAGGCGCGGGCCCCGAGCGACTCGTTGCCGAACATCAGTTTTTCATTGCCATCGGAGATCTCGTCTAACAGCGAGCCGGTGCCGTCGAGTTGCATGCGGGTCTGGTCGATGTAGTTCACCTTCACCCGTTTGCCGATGACGGCGGAGCCCTCGCTGGCGGGGATTTGGCCGAGGCAGAGTTTGAGCAAGGTGGTCTTGCCGACGCCGTTGCGGCCGACAATACCGGTGCATTGGCCGGGCCGCAGAGTGAGCGCAAGATGCCGGAACAACCAGCGTGGGGCGGCACCTCGGCCGACGTTGACGCCGGCATTTTCGAGTTCGACGACGATGTTGCCCAAGTCCGGTGGCGGCGGAATAAGCAAGTCCATTTCGCGCTCCTCGGGCGGTGCCTCCATGCCCTCGATCTCATAGTATTGCTCCATGCGATGGCGCGATTTTGTGCCGCGGGCCTTCACGCCGGAGCGCACCCAGTCGAGTTCCTCGCGCAAAAACCGCTGACGCCGCCGCTCGGTTTGCTCGGCGATCTGTTGGCGCAGCGCCTTGGACTCCAGAAACGCGGTGTAGTTTCCAGGATGGGAAAACGCCCGTCCTTGATCGATCTCAATGATCCGGGTGGCTATTTCATCTAGAAAATACCGGTCATGAGTCACAAATATCACAGCACCGGAAAACCCCTTCAAATACGCCTCCAGCCACCGGATCGACTCCGCGTCCAGGTGATTCGTCGGCTCGTCGAGCAGCAACAGGTCCGGCTGGCAGGCCAAGGCCCGACACAGCGCGACTCGGCGCTTTTCGCCGCCGGACAAGGGGCCGACGGTTGCCTCCAGCGGCGGGGCATCCAGCGCGGTGGCGGTGGCTTTGATGCGGGCATCGAGGTCCCAGCCATCGGCGTGATCAATCAAATGCAGCAGTTCGGCCAACTCGGCCTCCGTGCCATCGCCTCCCTCGTAGCGGCGGATCGCCTCCACCACGTCGCTCGCTCCCGCCGCAATGTTCTCTTGCACGCTCAGTGCCGCATCCAACTCAAATTCCTGCGGCAAATAACCGATCCGCAGCGCCCGTCGCAATGCAATCTCACCGCTGTCCGCCGCCATCATCCCACTCAAAATCTTCAGCAGCGACGTCTTGCCGCAGCCGTTTCGACCCACCATCCCGATCTTCTCGCCCCCGGAAATCGCCAGCGTCACCCCGTCCAGCAACATTTGATAGCCGTAGCTGAGGCGAATTTCGGTGGCGGAAAGCAGAGCGGACATGGGGCGCGCGAACTCTTGACCATTCCTCCCCAAACGTCCACCGGAATTCCACGACCCATCCCGGGGTCTTGCGATGATACTTCGGACCCGCCACCAGCGGAAGTCCGGGTTCGAGGGCGAAGCGGTTCGCAGCTTTCAGCCAGGAATCCTCGTAGGCAAACGCCGAATGTTGACGGGAACCGACCGCGTCAAAATGCAGCGTCCATACCCGCAGGGCGTCATTGCCCAAATAGACCTGGATCGTTCGTTTCATAGGGAGGTGGCGGATTTCTTGATCCTCACCCGCTGCGGCAACCGTTCTTCGTCCAAAAGAAGCCCTTGCTCATCGCGCCGGGCGTCAACCGGATCGCCCAGCGTCTCGCCGAACCCAAAACGAAAAGCACCATCGCGTACGCCCCCATGGCCACCGCCGGATCGCCCTTTTCGATGCGCGTATTTGTGCTTTTAGCCACGCCAACCCGCTCCGCCATTATCTCGACGGTGAGATGTGGGCGGCGCTTGCGGCGGGCCCGAGCCAAATCGGTGCCGGTCTGAACAAGGTGCTCGAAGCGCTCGAAGCGCTCGAAGACGCCAACGTCGATGCCCTGGAGGACGTGCTCTAGCACATCAACCTCAACCGCAAAATTGGCCAGCGAACGCTCGACGACACCGTTCTCTCGGATTTCGTCCAGAATTTTGAGAAAATCCCGCTGCGCGTCGAAAACCTCGAGTTCCCCGACCTGCTCGGTGCCGCCTACGAATACCTGATCAAATTCTTCGCCGATTCAGCCGGCAAAAAGGCCGGCGAGTTCTACACCCCGGCCGATGTCGTCCGCTGCCTGGTCGAGATCGTCGATCCCAAGCCCCAGCACAAGGCGGAGGGCGGCGAACTCAAGCGCTTCGGCCGGGTGCTGGCCAATCCGCCGTTTTCGCAGAATTACATCCGCAAGCATTTCATCGAGCGCGGGTGGCTGGAATCGGTCATCGGCCTGCCCGCTGGGCTGTTTTACGACACCGGCATCCCAGCCTGCGTGCTCGTTTTTGACAAAAGCGGTGCCGCCAAGCGCAAGGATGTCCTGTTCATCAATGCCGACCGTGAATTCTGCGAGGGCACTCTCGGTCAATTCGACCGCATCGCTCCTCACCTCAGCGGTGCCCAGCTCACCGAAAACGCAGCTCGGATCACGGAGATCGATCAGCAACAGATCTGTCTGGATTTCATGTGTGCCTTCCTTCGCTCCGATCTCATGGCTCCGCAAAAGTTCAAAGCCTATGGTCTCGGAGCAGATGTTCCCAAGTTGGCGCTCTATCAAATCGAAAAGTTCATTTTACCCCTGCCGCCAATTGAGGAACAAAAACTCGCCGAAAGGGTTCTGGCTGCATCACGAGATGACATTCAAATCAACCTCGCCCACCTTGCCAAACTCCGCCAACAAAAGCAGGGCCTGATGCACGACCTCCTGACCGGTCGGGTGCGGGTTGATGAAATTGCTTCCGCCTCAAAAACCTGACTCGCCATCCGCCACATTTTCAATTATCACCTCGCCACCGCCATGTATATCAAAGAGCTTCAACTGGAAAACGTCCGCTCATTCACGGACTTGAACTTCGACCTGGAGCGGCCGGACGGCAGGTTTGCGGGTTGGACGGTTTTTGTCGGCGGCAATAGTTCAGGAAAATCGACGATTCTGAGGAGTGCGGCGCTTGCGTTGATCGGTCCGGAAGCTGGAGGTCGTCTGACGGGAACGCCCACAGGCTGGATCAACAAGGGGCAAATGAAGGCATCTGCCATTTTGAAAGTGAAGTGGGACAGGGATCACGATAAATTCAAAAAGGGCGGAGCAAACCCCGGTGAACAGTTTGAGGCAGGGGTCAGGTGGCTGGTTGAAAAGAAGGGGGATGAGGTGCCCCAGTTCAAGTCCGTGGACAAACGCAATCTCAGCGGCACTCGGATCCAGACCCCCGAACGCGGTCCGTGGTCGCCTAACTCCTATGGATGGTTCTCCGCAGGCTATGGGCCGATGAGGCGCCTAACCGGGAGTTCCTCGGAAGCTATGCGCTACTCGATCAGCAAGGAAGCGGAAAGCCGATTTGTAACCCTTTTCCGTGAGGATGCCGCGCTGAGTGAAAGCGAGGAGTGGCTGCGCCGGATGTACGCAAGAAGCCTGGAGTCATCCAATGGCGAAATCCGCATGGTCTTGGATGGCGTTCAGGCCCTCATGGGTGATGGCTTACTTCCCCACGGCATGAAGATCAGCCGGATTACGGTGGATCATGTGTTCGTAAAAGATTCCCGGGGGGTGGAGCTTCCCATGCGAGACATCAGTGACGGCTGCCGAAGCATTTACGCCACCATTCTCGATCTGGTACACGGACTCTACGAAGTTTATGGAGTGGAGGGGCTCTTCGAAACCGGCAATGAAGGTCGGGTGGTGATTGCAAGGCCGGGCGTTGTGATTATCGATGAGATCGAGGCTCACCTTCATCCATCGTGGCAGCGCGACATTCCGGAATGGCTCAAGGTTCACTTCCCGAAGATCCAGTTTCTCGTTAGCACCCATAGTCCGCTCATCGCTCAGGCAGCAGATCCAAACGGATTATTCATCCTTCCCTTGCAGGCAGATAGGGATCAGGTCGCGCGGCCAGCGACAATGGCTGAATATGAGAGAATCCGTTGGGGCACCGCACACAAGACGATTCTTGGTGTGGCGTTCGGCCTGAGCACAACGCGCACCAAGTGGGCTACGCAGCAACTGAAGCGATGGCAGGAACTGAACGCAAAGCATAAGGCCGGCGTGCCGCTGGCAAAAGCCGAGGCTGCGGATTTGAAGGTGCTCAGAAAGCAACTGGAACTCGCGCTGGACGGGGCCCCTTTGGAAACCTTGTGATATTCCGACCATGCGTAGTTTACCTAACAAACGAAGTCGGTTTGCCAAGGATCTCAAAGCCAAGCTTAAGGAGGAGACGGACGCGATCGGTAAGGCGGCCGATCCCAAGGCGGAAGCCGAACGCCGCTATGACAACGCAAGACAGACGCAATGGTTCAAACCTGTGGTCGACAAGCTGAAACGCTTGTCCGGCAAGGGGCAGCGGTGTATGTATTGCAGCGGCAGCGAGGCGAGTGATGTCGAGCACTACCGGCCGAAAGCGGTGTTTCCAATATTAGCGATGACTTGGGAGAACTACCTCTGGATCTGCACCCCGTGCAACCGGCACAAAGGAAATCGTTTTCCGCCCATTACAGAGCCTGGCGGAGAATTCGTGAATCCTCTGCAAGAGGACGTCTGGCGGTTCTTTTTCATCGATGAATTCGGATTTCTGTCCCCGCTTTATGATCGGAATCTCGGGATGCTCAATCCGCGTGGGGTATCCACTCGCGATTTCATCGACCTCAACCGGGAAGCTGTTCAGCAATCCCGGCAAGCTCGCTTGAAGGATCTCAAGACTCAGGCAAGGGATGTTATCAGGCAATTGAAGTCGAATCAAATCAGCAAAGCGGCTGCCAAGCGCAAGATCCACGAATGGCGGCGACAGCCGTTCCAGCCCGATGTGGCGGATTACTTCTTCAATGGTCCCGGAAAATCAGAGGCACCATTCAAGGAGCTATTGCGCCGCTTGTAGACAGCATGGAGTGACTTCAATGAATTGCATCGTCGCCAATTCCCGAGCCATCCGCGAACTGCTGGACGGAGCCGATTTCAGCATCGACTCCTGTGATCACTACCTCGCCAAACTCCGTCAACAAATGCAGGGCCTGATGCGCGACCTCCTGACCGGTCGGGTGAGGGTGGCGAATCCAAATACCAAAAACTCGCAATGAATCCCTCAGATTACCAAGCATGGATGGACCGTGCGTTCTTATTTGTTGAAGGAACACTCCTTCGGCACGCAGCGGAAGAATCCCCCACACGAATCACCGAAGATTTTGTCCGGGGCGCTCTGATCGACGGCTTGAAGGCTTCCAAATCTGAACATGCAAATGATGTGGTGATGGAGGAAGACGTGCCATGGAACACTAGCCCCGATTTCAATACCCCCTCGAGGGCATTTGGAAAGGATAGGGCCAGACAACACGACGTAGCTTTCAAATCCGCTGGAGGAACTCGCCTGGTGTGCGAGGCAAAGTGGTTGAAGACTAAAGATCCAGCGGCGATACTAGCGGATATTTGGAAACTGGCACTCACGCATTCAGTGGATGAAAAGGAGAAAAACTGCTGCCAGACTTTTCTTTTAGTAGGGGGACTCAAAAAGCCATTTCAGGATGCCCTAACTGAACTTAGGCGACACAAGGTTCCTCTCCGATGGTCACCACAAGGGAAGGCGAATGGCTGGCCAAGACCGAGCAATATCAACTTTGGTTCTCTGTATTCTAAATCGGCCAGTTTGACCTGATGCATGCCCTCCTGATCGACCTGAGGCGGGTGAATTCCAATTGGTTCTGAGAATTTGCCAGGGCGCATGTTGAGATGGGTCGGCAAAATTGCATACCACCCCGCCGATGACTTTGACGCGCATCGCCACAGGAGGCGAGCCAGCCCCCTCGTTAGAGGTCGATCATCACTTTCATGAGCTTATCGCCGTGATCGCCGATGTAGTTGTAGGCGCCGAGATACTCGTTGAAGGGGAAATGCTTGGACACGAGGGGGTCGAGGATAATTTTCCCTTCGGCGATTAGAGCCGCCGCCTCGAGGTAATCCTCGTGGCGATACATCATGGATCCGAAAACATTGAGTTCATGCTCGCCGACGAAATACATGTTGACGGTGGGATTTTTGGAATAGACGCCCAGAATGACGACTTCACCGCCCTTTTCGACGTTGCCGATCAAGGTGTCGAGGGATGCCTGAACGCCAGCGGCTTCGAAGCCCACTTGGAATCCCTCGCTGCCGAAGACCGCCTGGGCACCTTCCTTGAAGGAGGTCTGAAGAACATTGAGGGTGTACTCGATGCCACATTCCTTGGCCTTCTGCAGTTTGAAATCCATCACATCGGTGATGAGCACCTTGTTGGCACCCCGTTGTTTGGCGAATTGCGCCACCAAATTGCCGATGGTGCCTGCGCCCGAAACCACCACGTTCTTGCCTTTGAGGCTGGAGGCTCGGGCGGTGGAATGAGCCCCGACGGCAGCCGGTTCGATCATGGCTCCCTGTTCGAAGCTCATGGAATCCGGGAAGACCACCAAGCGGTCGGCGGGAACCACAAAATACTCCTGAGCGACGCCGGGGGCCTGAAACCCCTGCACCTTGAGTTCCTGGCAGGCATTGTACTGGCCGCGCAAACAGGGGCCACACTTGCCGCATACCAACTGCGGCCGGGCGGTGGCCCGCTGGCCAACTTTGGCCGTGGTCACCGCCTCGCCGATCGCTTCAATGGTCGCTGAGTACTCATGCCCCTGCACCACCGGATAGGGAGTTGCCGGATGCTCACCGTGGAAAACATGTATATCCGATCCACACACACCGATGCGCTGGATCTTGAGCAAAACTTCGTTGGGTGCCAATTTCCCGGGTGCGGCAACGTCACGGTATTCGATGATACCGGGCGAGGTCATGATTGCTTGTTTCATTGAAGATATTCTAACTAATTAATTCGATTTATTATAGGAATCACTTTTCGCAATACCATCTGGGGCCTGCGCCGGACACGAGGATGACATTGGCGAAGGCGGTGAAATCGCCAGTGCGGATGACCGATTTCACGCGGGTGCTCAATTCCTTGATCTCCGGGTGGGTGACAATTTCGACTGGGACGTCATCGCCGAAGAGTTCGGTGATCTTGTCGAACAAAGAGGGGCTCACTTCCTTGGTTTTGTCCGCAAAGATAAGCTTCTCAACTGAAAAGAATTTTTTCAATTCCGTCAGGGTGTCGATGACCATGGGGGAATTTTCGGAGAGCGATATATCGACGACATCGGCGTGCTTGGGGATGGCGAAGCCCGCGTCCACCACCATCAGCAGATCCCCGTGGCCCTGTGCGGAGAGCACCCTGGCCAACTCGCGATTGACAATTCCGACCTCTTTCATGGCTGCGTTAGAAATCAGTGTGGGGCAAGGACGGCGGTGTCCTGCCATACTTGGTGGTGGTTTTGGAACGACTGCTTGAACTTGGCGTAGGCGGCCTTGGTCTCAAACACCTGGCTATCATCCCACAGCACGCGCCAGTCGCCGAGGGCTTCCGGCCACAGGAATACCTGGCCCCAGATGAGGCGGTTGTTGGCGTCGATGCCTGGGTGTTGGGGGCTGCCATCGCCAGAGATGGCGAGCATCTGAGCTGGCGTTAGGAAATCCTCGGTGGCGGCGCTCAGGTTATCGAGGATCCAGTCGGTGCGTGTCGCCATGGCCACAAAGCCGCCGGACTTGTTTTCGCGCTGATAGGCCCAGTTGAGACAAACCTTGGCGAGAGACATGCCATTGGTGGCGGCGATTGCCTGGATGAGCGGGTCGGTCATGTCGGCGCGGTGTTCCTTAAAGCGGTCACGGCCAGGGCGGTTAGGTGAGCCCAGGGACATGTAGCCGGTACAGACGATGCCGTGGCTTTCCATGTAGCGGCGCAGTTCGGTTTGTTGGAAAAGCGGGTGCATCTCCATCTGGTTGAGCACGGGGCGGGAGGCTTCGTCGGTATCGCGCAGCAGCAGTTCCAGATCCGCCTGGGTGTGATCGGAGGTGCCGATGTCAACGATTTTACCGGCCTTTTTCAGCCGGACGATTTCGCCCCAGGTTTCCATAAAACACTCATGAATGTATGGCACCGCGTCGGGATTGCGGTGGTCACCGGCACAGCCGGGGGTGTGGACGTTAGGCCATGGCCAGTGGTTGAGATACATATCCACTTTTTCAACGCCCAGCGCACTGAGCGTGTCATTGAGCGCCGGCTCGACGTCCTGCTTGCTCATGTGCCCATTCCACAACTTGGCGGTGATAAACAATTCATCGCGCGACGAAATGTAACCCTTGGCAATGGCCTCGCGAATCGCCTCACCGACCACTTCCTCATTCTCATAGGCACGTGCGGTGTCCAGATGGCGCCAGCCGAGGCGGATGGCCTCGACGGTGGCATCCTTCATATATGCCTGTGCCCAATCGGAGTGGAAGGTGCCAAACGCCGCAATGGGCATGACCACGCCGCTGGCCAGCGTGACACTGTGCACGGATGCGGGGTCGATGCCATGGATAGAGGTGTCAAAATTCACCATGTCTGAGGAAACGTTGGAAGGTGTCATGTGGGTGTGTGCTCGTTAGC